>Ga0070698_100005609_pt1 | contig 13723 bp, 14 predicted proteins | sample KBSK1502metaG_FD_65477 | JGI IMG/M metagenome (GOLD analysis project Ga0070698, IMG submission 65477) | Corn, switchgrass and miscanthus rhizosphere microbial communities from Kellogg Biological Station, Michigan, USA - KBS K1-50-2 metaG | ecosystem: Host-associated > Plants > Roots >... | reverse complement strand
GCTGGTCAACACGCGCCCGCAGCCGCGCTGGTCAACACGCGCCCGCAGCCGCGCCGAAATTCCCGGATGACCTGCCGGCGGGCACAAGACTGGGGGAAACCGCGGGTTCTCCCGGGAATCGAGCTGCTTGCCGATCCAGCGACCGCGCCACGGGCGCTGCGAGGTTCCGACTTGCGCTCAACGTTCTTGTGACCGCCCACGGGTCATCTGGCGGAAATGTAGGTCTGGCGCCGGCGCGCCAGCCGGAGCCCGTCTCGCGCCGATAGCATGTCCGGGTGCGCGGAGTGCCCAGCAGCGCGGTGAGCCCTTGTACGCGGTGATCATGGCCGGCGGCGGCGGGACCCGGTTGTGGCCCCTCAGCCGGCCCGAGACGCCCAAGCCGTTCCTCCCGTTGCTCGGCGACCGCTCGCTGCTGCAGCGGACTGTCGATCGGATCGTCGGGCACCAGGAGCTCGGCCTCGCCCCCGACGACGTCGCGGTGGTGACGGAGCGCCGCTACGGGCCGATGGTTCGGGAGCAGCTGCCCGGCGTGCGCGTCATCGCCGAGCCGATCGGCCGGAACACCGCCGCCGCCATCGCGCTCTCGACGCTCAAGTTCGATCGGGATCCGGCCGACGTGATGCTCGTCCTGCCGGCCGACGCCTGGATCGACCCGGACCGCGACGCCGCCTACCGCGACGTGCTCAAGGGAGCGGCGCGAATCGCCCGGGATGGCGCGTTCGATCTGGAGGCGCCGCTGATGACCCTGGGCATCCAGCCTCGCCATCCCGCGACGGAGTACGGCTACCTGATCCCGGACTACGACGCCGGCGCCACGCTCGACGGCATCAAGGCGTACCCGCTCCAGGGTTTCGAGGAGAAGCCGAACCACGAGCGCGCCGGGCAGCTGTACGCGCAACTCGGCGTCGCCTGGAACGCGGGCATCTTCGTCTGGCAGCGGCGCGCGATCCGCGATGCCATCGAGCGCTACACCGGGCTGATGACGATGATCGGAACCGTCGCCGGTAGCGAGACCGGACTGCAGGCCGCATATGACCGGCTCAAGCCGCTCTCGATCGACCGCGCGGTGATGGAGGGCGCGGCGAGCGATCGACGGGTCGCCATGGCGGCCATGGACGTCGGCTGGAGCGACCTCGGGTCGTGGACCCAGCTGGTCGCCGCCGTTGGCGGCGAGGGGACCGGTCGGGTCGTCCCGCCCAACGAGGCCGCGCACGCCGAGGGCGGCGATCTCGTTGTCGAGCGCCAGGCCGGGGTCCTGGCGGTCAGCTCCGGGCCGCGCGATATCCTCGCCCAGAGCCCGGTGGCGCTCCTGAGCGGGGCTGCCGCCCGACGCGAGCCCGTCGATGCCCTGATCAGCAGGGTCGCTGCATGGGAGGCGCGGCAGTGATGTGCCGAGCAGACCCCCGGTGACCGAGACCGCCGTCAAGTCGCCGATCGTCTTCGGCACTGACGGCTGGCGCGCGCGAATCGCCGAGGACTACACCTTCGACAACGTGCGTCGCTGCGCCGACGGTGTCGCCCGCTTCGTCGCCGGCAAGGGCGAGCAGTCGAAGGGCGTGGTCATCGCCTACGACCGGCGCTTCGCCTCCGAGCACTTCGCCATGGCCGCGGCCGAGGTGATCCTCGCCCACGACATCCCGGTCGCGTTCGCGTCGCGCGCCGTGCCCACGCAGATGAGCTCCTACGAGGTCGTCGAGCGAGGCGCGGCAGCGGGCGTCGTCATCACGGCCAGCCATAACCCGTGGACGGACAACGGGTTCAAGGTCAAATCGCCGCAGGGCTCGGCCGGCGGCCCGGACATGCTCGCGGTCATCGAGGCGGCGATCGCCGAGGGCGCGCCGATCGAGCGCCGACCCTTCGCCGATGCCGAGGCGGCCGGGCTCGTCGAGCGGTACGACCCGTACGAAGGCTACGAGCGCTACGTCCGTCGAACGGTCGACCTCGACGCCCTGAAGGCCGCCGACGTCGCCGTCCTCGTCGAGCCGATGTGGGGCGCGGGGGCGGGCTGGCTCTCGGGCCTGCTGGGCGGCGGGCGTATTCGCGTCACCGAGATCCACCAGGAGCGCAACCCGTTCTTCGGCGGCGTCAACCCCGAGCCGATCCGGCCGAACATCGACGAGGCGCTGGGCATCCTGGCCAAGGGCGGCCACGACATGGGCCTGCTCCTCGATGGCGACGCGGATCGCGCGGGAGCGGCGGACGAGCTGGGCAACTTCATCCACCAGCTCGAGGTGACCGGCCTGCTCATGTACTACCTGGCCGAGCACCGCGGCCTGCGCCAGCCGGTGGTGATCTCGGTGAACAACACGTCGATGGCGGCGCGGCTCGGCGAGCACTACGGGATCCAGGCGTACGAGAGCCCCGTCGGCTACAAGTTCATCGGCCCGAAGATGATCGAGACCGGCGCGATGATGGGCGCCGAGGAATCCGGCGGCTTCGGCTTCGGGATGCACCTGCCCGAGCGCGACGGGATCTATGCGGACCTGCTGCTTCTCGACCTGTTCCTGCGCGAGAAGGCGCGTGGCGTCTGGCCGGTCTCGAAGATCCTCGCCCAGTTCCACGAGCTCGCCGGGCCATCCTTCTACCGGCGCATCGACGTCCATGTCGACCGCGCCGCCTATCCGGAGACCAAGCGGCGCCTGCTCGAGGAGCTCGTTGACACGCCCCCGACCTCCCTCGCCGGCCGGAAGGTCGCGCGGACGCAGGCCCTGACCACGAACGACGGCTTCAAGTTCTTCGTCGACGACGGCTCGTGGCTGCTGATCCGAACATCCGGGACAGAGCCGCTGGTGCGCGTGTACACGGAGGCGACGTCCGCGGACGCCCGCGACGCGCTCGTCGGCGCCGGCGAGAAGCTCGTCCGTGGCTGACATCACGGCAGACCCACGCACGGCCGTTCCGCCGCCGGCCGCCTCGGACCTCCCGCGCCGCGTTGACAAGCCGTGGGGCCACGAGGAGATCTGGGCCCACACCGACAGGTACGTCGGCAAGATCCTCCAGATCGAGACCGGCAAGCGGCTCTCGTTCCAGTACCACGAAGTCAAGGACGAGTGGATCCAGGTCCTCTCCGGCCGGCTCCTGCTGACACTCGAGAACGACGACGGCGTCATCGAGGATCGCGAGCTCGGGGCGGGCGAAGGGGCGCACGTCCCGACCGGCCGGCGCCATCGCTACACCGCCATCGAGACCTGCCGGCTGATCGAGGTCTCGACGCCGGAGCTCCTCGACGTCGTCCGCATCGAGGACGACTTCGGACGCGAGGGCACGTTCAAACCGTGACGACGTCCGCCGAGCACGATTTCCTCGCCGAGACGACCGATCTGCTGCGCCGAACGCCCGTCGTCCTTCGCGCGCTTCTGGGGAACATCGACGACGCGTGGACGGGCACGCCGGACGTCGCTGGCGGGTGGCGGCCGGCCGACGTCGTCGGTCACCTGATCAGCGCCGAGCTGAACAACTACCTCGCGCGGGCCGAGCGGATCCTGGAGAGCGGAACCGCTGTCCCCTTCGACACCTTTGATCGCTTCCAGCATGTCGAGCGCGACGCCGGCAGGAGCCTCGACGAGCTCCTCGATCGATTCGAGTCGCTCCGGAAACAGAACCTGGGGCGGCTCGCTGAGCGCATCTCAGACGAGGATCTCGACCGAAGGGGCATGCACCCCGCGCTCGGCGAGGTCACGATTCGCCAGCTCCTGTCCACCTGGGCCATCCACGACCTCGATCACACCGCGCAGGTGTTCGCCGGAATGGCGGGCTCCCACGATGCGGCCGTCGGGGAGTGGAAGCGGTACCTCGGGATCCTCCTTCGCCGTGACAACCCGGCGGCCGTCCCGGACTGATGACGCGACGTCATATCTATTCCTGAGTCTCCGGCGCACACTGGGCGGACCGGATGCAGGCAGAGGCTTGGGGGCCTCACCGGCGCGGCGCCCAACACGGTCGCCATTCGCTCGCGCTGTGCCAATGGCGAGACCGATCAGCCCGGTTTTCGGCGCGACCTCGCGCCAGAAGGGTGGGCCCCGTGGCCTATCGCCTGCGCCGCAGCATGCTGCGGCTGTTCGTCCTGACGAGCGCCTTCGCGCTGGTCGTCGCGGTTGCTCCGGGAGTCTCGGCGTCGTCGGTCGCGGCCCTGTCGTTCGAGAAGATGTGCACGGACGTGTGCACGGTCACGGCCTCATCGAATGCCGGTCTCATCCCAACTGGCTCGACCCTGACCTACTCCGGCCCGCGGTTCGACCCGCACCTGTCCAGCGGGTTCGTGCTCGACACGGGCGCCGGGACGGCCGCCGGCCATTGCGAGCTGTCGTGGGCGACCGGGCTGGGCCGCTGCGTCATCGGGAGCGGGACGGGCTCGCTTGCGGGCGTGCATGCCGTGTTCTCGGAGTGGGTCGACTTTGCCGACGGCACCTTCGAGAACTTCGTCTTCCACCTGGACGGGTGGTACCTCATCGACTAGGCCCGGCTCTGCTCCGTGCGCGCGGCGACGGTTGGCCGTCCCGCGCGCACGAGCTCGTCTTCCGGTTTCCTGGTCAGCCGCGTTCCGGGTCGAATGGTCGCGTCGACCAGCGCGGTGTAGGCTTGGGCAGCGACCGCCTCGCCCGGTCGGTGCAGGACTGGACGGCGGCGCCACTGCCCCTCATCCGGGGCCGGAGGGTCTGGCCAGATGCACTCTTCCCTGATCGGCAAGGTCGAGAAGGCCAACCGCTACGCCCGCGAGCTCGATCGGATCTCGATCGATCGCCTGGCGCTCACGTTCCGCGGTGACAACGACACCCACCACGTGAGTCTCGACGCCGGTCAGTGGCACTGCACTTGCCACTATTTCGAATCGTGGGGGAGTTGCGTCCACCTGCTGACGCTGCAGAAGGTCTTCGGGGTGATGCTCCCCGACGCGGCGCAGGTGTCGATCTTCACGCCGGTCCAGACCGCGACACCCGCCTGAGCGGGGGCCGAACGGCCCCGCGCTCGCTCCTCCCTCGTTACTCCGGCAGGATCGCCCAGCCGATCCGTGGCGGCGCGCTCGCGTCCGCCGGGCCGACGGAGAACGCCAGAAGACGCCCGCTGACAGACTCGCCCCCGAACGCGAGGTCCCCTTCCAGCCCGAGCTTGGATCCGGACGCGAGGTGCAGCACCGTTCGCGTCACCGGGTCGTAGACGGACAGGTGGGTGCGGGAGATCTCGTCGAACGCGACGAACCGGTCGCCAATCGACGGCCGGTTGGCGTTTTCGACCGGGATGGTCCGGACCTTCTGATCGCGGCGATCGAGAACCTTGAGCGTCCCCCAATTCAAGGCCGAGTCACCGCGGCGGTTCGCCTTCCAGACGATGTCGTCGTCATTGACCGCGGGGTTGAAGTCGTGGCCGGTGCCCAGGAACCGTACCGACCCGGCCCCTGGATCGGTGAGATCGAGCATCTCGAGGTTGTACTCGGGGCCCTCGGCGCTCGGATCCGAGCTCGGGTGGATCGTCGAGAACCAGAGCTCGTCACGGTGCAGCGTCGGGTACCAGATGAGGCTCTCGTCGACGGGACGTTCGACGAGCGTTGTCACGCGCCCGATGTCCGAGATGGGCGCCATCTGCACCCGGGTGACGAACCCGGTCGCAGGCTCGTCGAAGCCAGCCCACACCACGCGATCGTCATCCATGGCCAGAAGCGGGCTGACGCCCGCCATCCTGGCAACGCCCCGCGCCAGCTCGACGGGTCGCGCACCCGGCGCTGACAGGAACCAGACTCGCCATCCTCCTTTGCCGTAGGCGGGCTCGCTCTCCTCGACGAAGGCATAGCCCGTGGCGCTCCCGACGACCGACGAGATGTTCGACTTGGGCCGCCGGCTCGCAAAGATCTGCTCGGGCTCACTCGCCCCCGGCACGTAGCGCCAGACTCCCGACAGCCAGTGCTCGCCCGCTGCCCACAGGACCTGTCCCCGGGCACTGACCGGTGCCTCGCCGGGGACGTACCTGGGATCGAGCAGGTGCAGTTCGATGGACGCCGCATCGGGTCGCGTCGGCCGCGGGCTTGCTGTCGCTGGGAGGGTCTGCGGCGCGACTGCTGTTGCAACTGCGCTGGCCATCGGCGGAGGCAACGTCGACGGCGAGCAGCTCGTCGCAAGGACGAGCGTGGCCGCGCCCCAGAACAGGGCGCGGCCACGCGCTTCAGTGTGGTCACCGGCGCCTACCACACGACGTGCCCACCCTGGTTGGCCTTGCTCACCGCGTAGATCACGGCAAGGGTGTCGGACGCGGGCCCCGTCGATCCGCCATAGCCGGCCGACGAGTCCTGGTACCTGATGATCTGGGACGGGCTCCCGGGCAATCCGTCGTAGCCGCGAATGACGATCCAGTGATGGGCGCCGGGGACCTCCTTCGGCCAGGTCGAGAGGTAGTAGACGGCGTCCTTGAGGTGCGGCGCCGTGGCGAGGACCAGCGGCATGCCGAACGCGTCGATGTCCACGATGACCTTCTCGTAGAACGCGGCCATGGTCCCGTTGTCGGCGTACGAGTAGACCCAATCCGCGGTCGGCTTCACGACGCCATTGGGATTGTTCAGGCCGGTTGCGAGATTCGCGCCGCCGGTGCCCGCGGTGGTGGTGCCCATCCACTGCGCGATCCTCGATTGCCGCCGCCAGTTGGTGCTGAGGTCCTCCCCGTCGTTGTTGCCGCTGATGATCCCCCGCGTCCAGTTGATGACCACCTGTCCGGTCGCCGGGCCGCAGTAGTAGTAGTTGTTCTGCTGACGCGCCTTGGTCCCGAGCGTCTTGGCCGACGAGGGCCCGCCCGGTGGCGGCCAGGTCGGGTCGCCCTCGCACGGGTCGAGCTCGCACGCATACGTCGGCGAAACGCCACCTGATGGCTTCACCGCCGAACCCTGGGCGCTGTCGATTGCCGCCGCCATCGCCAGCTTCTTCTGTACGAACGCCGCATCCGCCGGCGTCAACACCGACAGCTGGGTGTCGTTGTCCGGCTCCCCGTTCGCGGTGCGGTCCGGTCCTGCGCCCACGGCGAGGCCCGGTAGCAGGAGCACTGCCACCAACGCCACGACCGTCCCGACCGCCCATCGACTCCTGCGCCGCTCCATCTCGACCTCCGCGGCGGGTTGCCGGCGGGAGGCGAGTGCCGGGCATGATCGGGAGCGGCGCTCACCTGCGGCTTATCCGGAGCGATCCGATGTTGCGCGACCCAACCGAGTGCTAGGCTTCGGCCGCCGTCATCCAACGGCACGCTGCGTGGCCGCGAAGCCGGTGGAAGTCCGGCACAGTCCCGCTACGGTGACCATCGCCGCATTCCAGCCCGCGATGGAAGTCCGGACGCCGACCGCGCAGTGGTTGCTCAACCTTCGAGAGAAAGGTGCAGGCACCGCGATGCGACCGACCGGCTGAGGCAGCCCTCCCCGACGTCCCGAGGCGCGCCGCCGCGCGCCCGAGCCCCTGATCACGCCGGAGACACCCATGGCTGCCCGTTTCACCTCACGCTTCGTCGCGCTTCTCGCCGTCCTGTTCATCGTCCTCGGTTGCAACGCCGGCCCCGGCTCGCCGCCGTGGACCCCGGGTACCGGGACCGCCGCGCCATTCCTGACGCCCGCCCCGACGCCGACCGCCGAGCCGACCGCGCCGCCGGCCTTCCCGGTCACCATCACCGATGACGAGGGCACGGCGGTCACGATCCCGTCCGAACCCCAGAAGATCGTGTCCCTGACGCCCGCCACGACCGAGACCCTGTTCGCGCTCGGCGCCGGTTCGCGGGTGGTGGGCAAGGTCGAGGACGTCGCCAACTACCCGCCCGAGGCGGCATCGATCCCCGTGGTCGCAACGTTCTCCGGCGTCGACGTCGAGAAGATCGTGTCCCTCGGTGCCGACCTCGTCGTATCAGGTGGCGCGGGGCTCACCCAGGGCGCCGCAGTCGAGCAGCTGCGCCGGGCGAGCATCCCGGTGATCGTCAGCTACCCGACGACTGTCGAGAAGGCGATCGCCGGTTTCCGGCTGCTCGGCCAGGCGGTCGGGGCGGCCGATGCGGGCAACAAGCTCGCGGACGACACGAAGGCGAAGATCGATGAGCTCGCCGCGTCCGTCGCGAACGCCACCCACAAGCCCCGGCTGTTCTACGAGATCGACAACACCAACGGCATCTTCACGCCGCCCGCCGACTCGATCTACGGCGAGATGTTCAAGCTCGCCGGCGCCGACCCGATCTCGGGCGACGCCAACTACACGATCTCGCTCGAGGACCTGGTCGCCGCTGATCCGGAGGTGATCCTCCTCGGTGATGCGGCATACGGCGTCAAGGCCGAGGACGTCGCCAAGCGCCCGGGCTGGGGCGGCATGACCGCGGTCAAGCAGGGCAACATCTTCGCGATCGACGACATCCTCGTGACCCGTCCCGGGCCGCGCCTCGTCGACGGGCTGCAGGCCCTGATCGGGGCCATCCAGCCGCAGCTCGTGGCAGCCACGCCGGGCTCGACGGGCGGCGAATCGGCGATGCCCTGATCACCGCCCCGCTCGCCCGATGACCGCCATCGCCTCGACCCGGGCCGGGCTCGCCGGCCGGCCGCGCATCGCGCGCCGGCCGGTGCTGCTCGCGGGTATGGGTCTGGCGATGCTGGCGATCGTGGTCGTTGCCGGCGTCGCCGCCGGCTCGGTTTTCGTGCCGCCCGGCGACACGCTCGCCATCCTCGCTCATCGCCTCCTGGGGCTCGACATCGCAACGACGTGGACGCGGGCCGAGGAGACGATCGTCGTCGACCTGCGGCTGCCGCGGGTACTGACCGCAATGACGGTCGGGGCCGGGCTCGCCGTGGCCGGGGCGACGTTCCAGGGGGTGCTGCGCAACCCGCTCGCCGATCCGTACGTGCTGGGGACGGCGTCAGGCGCCGCGCTCGGGGCGGCGATCGCCGTGCTGGTGCCGGTGCGGACGGTCGTGCTCGAGTTCGGGTTGCTCCACGGTCTCGCGTTCCTCGGCGCGCTGGGCGCGGTGTTCCTCGTCTACCGCTTCTCGCGCGTGGGTGGCCACGGCCAGATGACGAGCCTGCTCCTGACCGGCTACGCGGTCGGGTCGCTCCTTGCCGCGGGGCTGGCACTCGCCATGTACCTCTCCGGCACGGGCCTGCGCCAGATCTTCGCGTACCTGCTCGGCGGCTTCGAGGCGGCGTCGTGGGTGCGCTTCGCCACGGCTCTGCCGCTGGTCCTCGGCGCGTCGGCGTTGATCATCGGCCGTGCCCGCGCCCTCAACGGCTTCCTGCTCGGCGAGGAGGCCGCGGCGCACCTCGGCGTCAACGTCCGCCGGGAGCGGGCGATCCTGCTCGGCCTCGCCTCGCTGGCGACCGCGGCCGCCGTGGCGGTCTCCGGGTTGATCGGCTTCGTCGGCCTCGTCGCGCCCCACGTCGTCCGCCTCGCCGTCGGCCCGAACGCCCGGCTCGTCCTGCCGCTTGCCGCGTTGTTCGGGGCGATCCTGATGGTCGTGGCGGACCTCGCCGCGCGGCTCCTCGGCGAGATCCCGGTCGGGGTCGTGACCGCCGTGATCGGCGCGCCGTTCTTCCTTGCCCTCCTGCGCCGAACTCGCGCCGGGTACGAGCTGTGATCCGCGCTGAGCGGCTCACCGTCGCGTACCGCGGCCGGCCCGCGCTCACCGACGTCGATCTCCACGTCGCCGCGGGCGAGCGCGTTGCCCTTGTCGGCCCGAACGGCGCGGGCAAGTCGACGCTCCTGCGCGCGATCGCGGGGCTCGTCGAGCCGGTTGCCGGCGCGGTCGAGCTCGGCGGCAGCCCGATCACCGGCCTCGATCGCCTGGCGATCGCGCGCCGCCTCGCCGTCGTGCCGCAGCTGCCGCAGCTGCCGTTCGCGACGACGGTCGAGGAGGTCGTCGCGCTCGGCCGCCTGCCGCACGAGCACCCGATCCGCGGCCTCCGGCCGGCGGATCGCGCCGCCATTGCCGGGGCCATCGATCGCGTCGGCGTTGGTCACCTGCTCGGCCGGGACGCGCGTGAGCTGTCGCTCGGCGAGCGCCAGCTCGTCCTGCTCGCCCTCGCGGTCGCCCAGGACGCGCCGATCCTCGCCCTCGACGAGCCGACCGTGCACCTCGACCTGCGCCACCAGGTGCAGGTCATGGATCTGCTGGTCGACCTCAACGAGCGCGACGGCACGACCATCCTCGCCGTGCTGCACGACATCGGGCTGGCAGCGCACTTCTTCCCGCGCGTCGTCGTTCTCGATCGCGGTCGACTGGCGGTGGATGGGCCTCCAGCAGAAGCGCTCAGCGCGGACAGGATCCGCGAGGTGTTTGGCGTCGATCCGGCATTGGTGCGGCTCGCCGTCTGAAGCAATCGGCCGTGCGCCGGTCGCGTTGGACGTTCAGGTTCCCGAGGCAGGCCGCTCGGGCCCGAGCCCGAGCTCTTCGAGCCAGCCCGCGACGTGCTCGGCAACCTCCTGCCAGCCGTCCTGGGCGATGATCCAGTGGACCCGATCCGGGAACTCCCGGAAGTCGGTTCGCGCCGCGGAGCGTTGATACGCCCGATGGTTGCGCCGGTTCACCACCGGCGGGACGACGTGGTCCTTCTGGCCGGCGATCAGGAGCAGCGGCGCGCGGGTCCCGTTGGCGAAGTCCACCCGGGTCTGGCTGCGCGGGTCGATGGGCGCGAGCGCGCCCTGGAAGAAGATGCGCCCCGATTCGGGCACGACATGGCGCTCGTACGCATCGCGCGCCTCCATCTCCGGCAGCGTGTGCACGAAGCCGTAGCGGAACTCGCCGAAGGACCAGCGGACGACCCTGGTCCCGAAGACGGAGCGAAGCAGCGCGCCGGCGAGCGCCCGGAACGCGCTGAGCTCGAATGGCCACACGCCGCGGGGCGGCGCCGAATCGATCGCCACGCCGGCGGCGCCGAGGCCCCGATCGAGCAGGATCTGGGTGAACAGGCCGCCGAACGAGTGACCGATGAGGATCGGCGGCTGCGGGTCGTCGAGCGAGCGGACGATCTGCCCGTAGTGGTCGACGATCTCGGCGATTCCGAGCCCCTTCAGCGGCGATGGGTCGGCGCGGATCGCCTCGACGGAGCGGTCCTTGCCCGGCCACGCCGGTGCGATGCAGCGATAGCCGCGAGCCTCGAACCAGGGCAACATCCGTTCCCAGCAGGTCGGCGTCACCCACGCCCCGTGGATGAACACGATCGTGCGGCTCATGCCGCAGCCCCGAGCGCGGCCTCCGTCAGCTGGGCGACGACGTCGGCAGTCTTGTTGAGGTCGGTTCCGGAACGGGGCATGGTCGCCGTGGGGCCGAAGCCGACGATCCGATTTGACGCCGCGAGCAGCCGCACCGCGATCACCGCCGTCCAGACCGAGATCCCGCCACGCTCGGGCATGGCGACCGACAGGCTCTCCGACGCGTCGATCGCGTCGAGGTCGAAGGCAATGTACATCCCGTCGCAGCGCGCGCCCACGACGCGGGCCCAGGTCTCGAGCGCGGCGAGGCCGGCCGGCCCGGCGAGCATGCCCGCGCCGAAGTGGGCGATGGGCGACGCGGCGAGCATGCGCGACTCCTCCTGGTCGAGCACCTGCCCGCCCAGGAGCGCTGCGTCCTCCTCCTTAACCGTGGGCCCATCGCAGGCCTGGACGAGGCTCGGGTCACCGCGGCCACAGAGCATCGCGAAGGGCATGCCCCAGACGTTGCCCGAGGGGGTCGTCGTCGGGATGTTGAAGTCGCCGTGGGCGTCGAACCAGGCGATCGCCAGCCGGCCTTCGGGGTTGCGGCGCTTGAGCCCGGCCATCGCCCCGGTGTGTGAGGTGCAGTCGCCGCCGAGCAGGAGCAGCCGGGTCGTGTCGCTGACCGTACCGGAGCCGGCGCCCATGACCTGCTCAACGCTGGTCGCGAGCCGAGGCAGGTAGTCGATGATCCGCTGCCAGTTCTTCATGATCGGGTCGGAATCGGCCCACCAGCCCGCCTCGATCGGCACGTCGCCGTGGTCGACGAGCGCGGCGCCGGCCAGGCCTTGTCGCGACCGCAGCCGCTCGAGGAGGTTGACGGCGCGCAGGGCAGCGGGACCCTTGTCCATGCCGGCGAAGTGGCCGCCGAGCGCCGTCGGCGAGCCGAGGATCGCGATCGTGTCCGTCACCGCCCGCGCAGTCTAGCGGCGGGGCTCGGTGCGGTCGGTCACCACCGGCGCATCATCGCGCGGTGCGCATCGCCGACTTCGCGCTGGAGCGCTACTTCGCCCGCTGGGAGTTCGCGGTCGAGCACGTCCTCGGCGCGAGCGACGTCGAGGGCTGGTCGATGGCCGAGCTCGTCGAGCTCGCCGACGACGAGACACGCGCGATGTGGAACGGCCTGCGCCTCGGCTACACCGAGTCGACCGGGCATCCCAAGCTCCGCGGGGAGATCGCCCGCCTCTACGACTCGGTCGAGGCCGACGACGTCCTCGTCTTCGCCGGTGCCGAGGAGGCCGTGTTCTGCCTGTTCAACACGTCGGTCGAGGCTGGCGATCACGTCATCGTCACCTGGCCCGGCTACCAGTCGCTGTACGAGGTCGCTCGCGCCGCCGGCGCGCACGTCTCGCTGCATGCCCTGCGCGAGGACGATGGCTGGTCGCTCGACGTCGACCGCCTCATCCGCTCGTTCCGACCCGAGACGCGCATGGTCGTCGTGAATGCGCCGCACAACCCCACCGGGATGCTGCCCTCGGAGGCGGACTGGCACCGGCTCGCGGAGGCATGCGCTCAGGCGCGGATCCGCCTGGTCGGCGACGAGGTCTACCGCTTCCTCGAGCACGACGGCGCGGCCACGCTCCCCGCCGCTGCCGACCTCGACGATCGCGCGGTCTCGATCGGGGTCATGTCCAAGTCGTTCGCCCTGGCCGGGCTGCGCATCGGCTGGCTCGCGACGCGCGACCGGTCCGTGCTGGATCGGTGCGCCAGGCTGAAGGACTACACGACGATCTGCTCGTCGGCGCCGTCCGAGGTGCTCGCGCTCATCGGCCTGCGGGCGCGCGACCGGGTGCTGGCCCGCTCCCGCGAGATCGTGGCCGGCAACCTCGGCCTGCTCGACGACTTCTTCGCGCGCCGGGCCGAGGCCCTCACCTGGGTTCGGCCGAAGGGCGGCTCGATCGGCTTCCCGCGGCTCGTGCCGGGCGGTCCGGCGGGTTCGTCGGCGGACCGTTTTGCCGCGGCGCTCGTCGAGAAGACGGGGGTGCTGCTCCTGCCCTCATCGACCTTCGGCTTCGGCGATTCGCACTTCCGCATCGGCCTCGGCCGCACCGACCTGCCCCAGGCAATCGAGGCCGTCGACGGCTTCCTCGGTGGCTAGGCGGCGCTCGCTCCTCCTGGCGGGCATCGCCGGTTTCGTGGCCGCGGCGTGCACGCTCCTCAGCCCACCCGACCCGAGGCTGTGCTCGGCCGCCCAGAACGTGAGCCAGGCGATGGCCCTGGCCGACACGGCCATCGCGGCCGACGAACAGGGCGACCTCGCCCGGGCGCAGGGCCTGGCGACGCAGTCGCGCACCCTCGGCGAGCTCGCGCATGCCACCCTCCAGCAGATGCCGGACGCGGAACAGGCCAAGCCGGGGTGGCAGGCACTCCTCGGCGCCTACGCGCACGTCGGGCAGGCGGCGAACTCGTTGCTCCCCGCGTATTCGGGCAGCCATGGCACCGGCCGCGAGCAGTACGAGATCGCGTCGAGATTCATGGCCGACGCGCGAGCTGCGCTGCCCGCCATGTGCTTCGAGCTGCCGGCCGACATCGAGACGCCC
>Ga0070698_100005608_pt1 | contig 13723 bp, 13 predicted proteins | sample KBSK1502metaG_FD_65477 | JGI IMG/M metagenome (GOLD analysis project Ga0070698, IMG submission 65477) | Corn, switchgrass and miscanthus rhizosphere microbial communities from Kellogg Biological Station, Michigan, USA - KBS K1-50-2 metaG | ecosystem: Host-associated > Plants > Roots >... | reverse complement strand
CGTCGGTGCCGCGGTGGCGCTCGGGAAGGCGCCGATCGTCGTCCGCGACGGTCCCGGCTTCTACACGACGCGCGTCATCAGCGCGATGAGCGGTGAGGCGCTGGCGATGCTCGCGGAGGGTGCCCGGATCGACGACGTGGACGCGGCGATGACGGCCTTCGGCTGGCCGATCGGGCCGTTCGCCCTCGCCGACGAGGTCGGGCTCGAGGTCGCCGTTCACGCCGGTGCGACGGTCGCGCGCGCCCGAGGCGTCGCGGCGCCGGACCTCGTGGCCCGGCTCGTCGCCGAGGGGCTCAAGGGGAAACGTGGCGGAGCCGGCTTCTACCGTTATCGCGGAAAGCGGCGTACGCCGAATCCGCGTGTCTACGAGGTGCTCGGCACGGCGCCACATGCTTCACATGAGGACGTCGCCGAACGCCTCACGCTCGCGTTCGTGAACGAGGCCGCGCGATGCCTCGATGAAGGGATCCTCCGGAGCCCGGACGAGGGTGACCTCGGCGCGGTGCTCGGTCTTGGGTTCCCGCCGTTCCTGGGCGGCCCGTTCCGCTGGGCCGCCGCGCGTGGTGGATCTTTGCGCGAGGCGCTCGCGGCCCTCGAGCAACGGCTCGGGCCGCGCTTCGCGATGGCCGCGTCGCTCCGCGAACGAGGGACCGTCTTCACATGAGCAACTACTTTCTCGGGAACGCGGACGTCGTCGGCACCTTCGACCGGCTGGTCCCGTGGGAACGCATCGTGCCGCTCGTGGAGGGCACCGGTGCCGACGCCGTCGCGACGATCGGGGCATGGCGTGAGCTCCTCGCGGTGGCCGGCAAGTACATCGGCACCGAGATCGCCTCTCGCGCCGCTCTCGTGGACGAGCTCGGCGTCATCCGGGACGGCGGCCGGATCGAGATGAGCGAGCCGATGCAGCAGAACCTGAAGGGGCTTGCCGCGCTTGGCCTCGCGGCGCCCGCGGTGCCGCGGGAATACGGCGGCGGCGGTCTGCCCTTCACCGTGAACGCCACCCTCTTCGAGATGCTTTCGCGTGCCTGCCCTGCGACGCAGGTGCAGCACGCGTTCTACAGCGCACCCGCGGCGCTCATCCATCGCTACGGCTCGGAGGAGCAGCGTCGCCGGTACCTGCCACGCCTCGCACGCGGCGAGATCCTCGGCGCGGTCGCGATGACCGAGCCGCAGGCCGGCTCCGACGTCGGCGCGCTCACGACGTCGGCGACGGTGGAAGGCGACCACTGGTGCCTGCGCGGGCGCAAGCAGTTCATCTCTGCCGGCAATGGAGACTTCGTCATCGTCCTCGCACGCTCTGATCCGGCGTCGCGTGGGAATCAGGGGCTCGGGCTGTTCATCGCCGACCGTCGGATCGAGGGACGGGAGAACTACATCGTCGAGCGCGCCGAGCACAAGTTCACGATTCGCGGCTCGCCCACCTGCGCGCTCTCGTTCGACGCGACGCGCGCGGAGGCCTTGGGCACGCCGGGCGAAGGCTGGCAGATGATCCTCACCTTCATGAACGCGTCGCGGCTCGGGGTGGGGATCCAGGGTCTCGGCATCGCCCAGTCCGCATACGAGGACGCCCTCGGGTACGCGACGCGGCGCGTCCAGATGGGGAAGCCCATCCGCGAGCATCCGCTGGTCGCGGAGATGCTGCTCGACATGGAGACGACCGTCGCCGGGTTGCGCGCGCTCGTCACCACGGCTGCGGTGCTCCAGGATGAGGTGTTGTTCTCAGACGACCCCGATGTCGTGCGCCGCGCGTCACGCGATCTGCGCGAGATCACGCCGCTCGTGAAGTGGTACGGCGCCGAAGAGGTCATCCGCGTCTGCCGCCAGGCGCTCCAGATCTTTGGCGGCTACGGAGTCATCACCGAGTACGGCGTCGAGCGGCACCTGCGTGACAGTCTCATCCTGCCGATCTACGAGGGGACATCGCAGATCCAGGCGCTCATGGCGGTGAAGGATCTGATGAAGGTGGTGCTCCGGCGCCCGTTGTCGCTCGTGGGTGCCGGTCCGAGCGCAACGCTCGCGAGGGCCGCGTTCGACGGGGGCATCGGCCGCGACTTCAGGGCGGCGCGCCGCGCGTTCATCGGCGCGCTGCGCGGCTTGGTCATCGGCCTCGCGAGGCGCCGGGGCCTCGGCCTCTTGCGTGGCGGGCGCGACCTCAGCGACGACGACCTCGCGCCGTTCCTGCTCCACGCCGAACGCATTACCGAGACGCTCGCGCATCTCCACGTCGCCCGCGTTCTCGGCGAGCAGGTTCGTCGCGCGCCGGAACGAGAGGCGCTCGCCGCCCGTGCCGCGCGGCGGCTGCGGCTCATTGCCGAGCGGAACGCCCGTGCCATCGCCGCCGGCGATGGCGGGGTGTTCGAGCGCATCGCGGCCTGGCATGGGGAGCGTGCCGACCGACGCGGTGAAGAGTGACCCTCAGCGGACTTTGATGACGACCTTCCCGGTGGCGCGACGCTCGGCGAGGTCGCGCAGCGCCTCGGCGCCGTCCGCGAGCTCGTGCACCGGGCCGACGATCGGTCGGATGTGCCCGCCGTCGAGGAGTTCTGCAAGACGTCGGTCGATGAGCTGACGCCCGCCCGGCTGGGTGTCGAGGTAACCGCCGAAATAGGAGCCGACGACATCGATGTTCTTCAGCAGCACTCGGTTGGCGGGGATCTGCGGGATCGCGCCGCCCACGAAACCGATGACCAGCCAGCGGCCGCCCGTGGCAAGCACTCGGATCGTGTCGAGCATTCGATCCCCGCCCACTGGATCGAAGACGATTTTCACGCCCTGTCCGGCGGTCAGCCGTACGGCGTCGTCCTTCCAGGGGCCGTCGCTACGAACGACCTCGTCCGCGCCCGCCCGGCGCGCGACCGCTTCCTTCGCATCGCTCGAGACCACCGCGATGGTCCGGCCGCCCAAGGCCTTCGCGACCTGTAAGGCCGCGGTCCCCGTGCCACCCGCGGCGCCGTGGACCAGGACCACGTCGCCCGGGCTGATCCGCCCGCGGATCTCAAGGGCGAGGATCGCGGTCTCGTAGTTCAGCATGAGGGCCGCGCCTGACTCGAAATCGAACGTCGCCGGGAGTCGCACGAACGCATCAACGGGTCCGGCCACACGATCGGCCGCGGCTCCCCGGGCCCAGCCCGCGACACGCTCGCCGCGAGCGAAGGCGCTGTCGGCCGGCGCGTCGAGCACGACGCCCGCGACCTCATCACCAAGGATGTACGGCGGGTCGCGCTTCTCCTGGTAGAGGCCCTGGCTACGCAGCAGGTCGGGGTAGTTGACTCCAACCGCATGGACTTCGACCAGCAGTCCGCCGCCAACGGCGGGCTCGGGGACGTTCGTGAGCCGAAGCCCGTCTGGACCGGTGAGCTCGATGACCTGCAGAGCGCGCATCGGATCTTGTCGCGGACTGTACCAAGGGAGGCTCGGAGCAGAACGCTGATCGTCGCCGGCGGATCAGGGCTCCTCCGATGAATCGTGCGGCCGACGTACGTCGCCTCCCTCGATCGCGATCGCCACCGCCTCCGCGCGGCTCGTCGCGCCGAGCTTCGCGTAGGCCCGCGTGAGGTGCCAGTTCACCGTCCGCTCGCGGATGCCGAGCCTCGAGGCGATCTCTTTCGACGTCTCGCCGAGCGCGACATGGCGAAGTATCTCGATCTCCCGGGTCGACAGCGGCACGCGCGGCTCCTCCTCGCTCGCCCCTCGGTCAACGTGGCGCCACCTCGCCCGACCCGCAGAAATTACGGGCTGTCAGAACCTTGGGCTCTGACGAAAAAGTCGTGTCCAGGGCATCCATTCGGCTGGTTCCGGTGGCAGAAATTCGTACCGGCGGAACCGGAGGAGAAAAAGACATGACAGGCCATAGATCGTTGAGTGCGAGCGCGGCCGCGGCGGTGCTCGTCGCGAGCCTGGTGGCGTGGCCGTCACCACGGGTCGCATCCGCGGCCGGCGAAACCACCTTCAGCGGCCAGGCCACCGTGATAAAAGGACAGGTCGAAGGCATCGGTGTCGGGCCGCTCGCCGATACCGGCCCCGTCAGCAGCTCGGGCGGCGCGCTCGAGGCGACCCTCCTCGAGTACCCGATCGCCGGTGCCCCGGATCCGACGAACGGCGCGCTCTCGGCCGAAGTGTTCCACGCCGCGGTCGTCGCCGGCGGGGACCGGAGCCATGCCGAGGCGACCGTCGCGAACTTCGCGGTCGCCGCGGCGGGGCAGCGGATCGGAGCCACGTTCCTCGGCGCGACGGCCGACGCCACTTGCAATGGCAGTAGCGCCTCGGTGTCCGGAAGCGCCGAGATCGCCCAGCTCACGCTCAACGGCCAGACCGTCACCGTGACCGGCGGCGTCAATCAGACGGTCCCGCTCCCGGCACTTGGCGCGATCGTGATCAATGAGCAGGTCGCCAGCGCTTCGGCGGGCCAGGGGGGCATCACGGTGAACGCGCTCCACATCACCCTCACCGATCCCCTGACCGGACGGATGACCGATCTCGTTGTCGCGTCGGCGCACGCAGACATCACCTGTGGCCTCACGACCGCCTGCGCGAACCAGAACTTCGTCACTGGTGGCGGCTGGATCACGACGTCCTCCGGCTCGAAGGCGAACTTCGCCGTTGCCGCGGGCACGACCCCCGGATGGGGTCATCTGCTCTACATCGACCACGGCACCGGGCTCAAGGTGAAGGGCACGGGCGTCACGGTCTACGCGCTCGGTCCGACCTCGACCTCACGGCACATCGAGGGCACCGACGAGGCCAATGGCGGCTCTGGCACGTACCAGGTCGACGTGGCCGACAACGGCGAGCCAGGTTCGGCCGATACGTTCGGGATCATGCTCTCGAACGGCTACGCCCAGGGTCCGGTGACCCTTGGCGGAGGCAACATCAAGCTTCACTGCAGATGAGCCGGTCGCACGCAAGAAGGGGCCGGCACGAGCCGGCCCCTTTTCGTTCACCGGACCCGGAGCGTCAGCCCGCCCAGGGCAGCTTTGCCGCTCCCAGCTGGCTGAGGATCGCAGCCATGTCCTCGAACGCCCACTGCTCGCTGATCTTTCCGTCGTCCCTGACGCGGTAGATGTCGACCGCGTCCCACTTCACGGGCCGGCCCGTCGCGGGGATCCCGAGCAGATTGCCGGTGTGGGTCGCGCTGACGACGAGACGCAATGCGACCAGATCGTTGCTCGCGATCACGTCCTGGACCTCGGCCTTGATGCCTGTGAGCGCGCCGATGAACCCGCCGAGAACGGGGACGATGGTGTCGACGCCGGTGACCGTCCCGAGGGCGCCGCCGTGCCACACCACATCGGGCGTGAAGAATTCTCGCGCGCGCTCCGCGTTGCCGCCGTTGAAGACGCGGGCAAGGTAATCGCGCGCGATGGCCACCCGCTCCTCTGTCGAGAGAGTCTTGATCATGGTTTCCTCCTGAATGCCTTTCTTGGCGGAGCCCATGGTCAACGCCGGCGGATGGCACTCGCATCCATGAAGTCCCCAGTTCGTGCCCGGAGTAACGTCGTCGGGCATGCTGGAAAGCAAGAGGAGGCCCACTCTGTCGGCACCAACGATGTTCAGCAGCACGCACAAGCCGGACCTCGTTGGCCGCCGCCGTGAGCGTGAGCTGCTCGAGAAGCTCCTCGAGTCGGCGCGCGGCGGCCGCGGCGCGGTCCTGGTCGTCCATGGCGAGCCGGGCGTCGGCAAGACCGCGTTGCTGGAGTACGCCGTTCGAGAGGCTGATGGCTTCCGGATCGCCAGGACGGTGGGCGTCGAAGGGGAGATCGAGCTCCCGTTCGCCGCGCTTCAGCAGCTCTGCGCGCCCGTCCTCGCGCTCCGGACGAGCCTTCCGCCTCCGCAGCGGAACGCGATTGACGTCGCGTTCGGACTCGCGGCAGGGGACCCTCCGAGCCCGTTCCTTGTCGGCCTCGCTGTTCTGGGTCTGCTGTCGGAGGCCGCCGAAGAGCGACCGCTCCTCTGCGTCGTCGACGACGCCCAGTGGCTCGATCAGGGGTCCGCCGCCGCTCTCGCGTTCATTGCTCGGCGCTTTGTTGCCGAGAAGGTCGCCCTGTTGTTCGCGACGCGCACCGTTGGTGAGACGCTCGTCGGATTGCCGGAGCTTCGCGTCGAGCCGTTGGGGCATGAAGATGCACGAGCGCTCCTCGCGTCGTTCCTTCCGGCACCGGTCGATGCACAGGTGCTCGACCAAGTCGTGGCGGAAACGCGCGGAAACCCCCTCGGCCTGCTGGAGTTGCCGCGAGGGTTGACGCCGGCGCAGCTCGCGGGCGGGTTCGGCCTGCCGGCGGCGGTGCCGGTGCATGGTGCGATCGAGGAGCTGTTCGCGCAGCGGCTTGCCGCCCTTCCGCCCGACGCGCGCCTCCTGCTGCTCGTCGCCGCAGCCGACGCGACCGGTGACGCAGCCCTGATGTGGCGGGCCGCGCAGCGCTTTGGTGTCCGGGAGTCGGCCGCACGCGCGGCCGAATCCGAAGGCTTGGCGACGTTCGGAGACGGAGTCACATTCCGTCATCCGTTGGTCCGCTCGGCGGTGTATCGCGCCGCCGGAGCGGAGGAGCGGGCCCAGGTCCACCGCGCACTTGCAGAAGCGATCGATCCAGGCGCCGATCCGGATCGCCGCGCGTGGCACCGAGGGCAAGGTGCGCTCATGCCGGACGACGATGTCGCCGCGGATCTCGAGCGTTCCGCGGCGCGAGCGCAAGCACGAGGCGGATTCGCGGCCGCCGCGGCGTTCCTGGAGCGCTCGTCCGTATTGACGCTCGACGCGGCGCGCCGTGCGGGGCGAGCCCTCGCTGCCGCGCACGCGAGGCAACAGGCGGGCGCGTTCGATGGGGCGCTTGCGCTCGTCGCGACCGCGGAGGCCGGACCTCTGGACAATTTTCAGCGCGCCCAGGCAGACGTTCTCCGCGCGCGGATCTTCTTCGCCACCGACCGAGGTCGCGAGGCACCGTCGCTGTTGCTCGCTGCGGCGAAGCGAGTCGAGTCATTGAACACGCGTCTCGCGCGGGAGATCTACCTCGATGCACTGACCGCGGCCCTGTTCGCGGGACGGCTGGCAGGCGACTTCGATGCACGACACGTGGCCGGCGCCGCGCGCGCCGCCCCTCCTTCACCGCCGCCCGCGCGCGCCGCGGACCTGCTGCTCGACGCGCTCGCCCTGCTGATCACCGACGGTCATGCAGCCGGGATCCCGACGGCGCGACAGGCGCTCGAGCGGTTCCGCAACGATGACATCGGAACAGGGGACCAGCTCCGGTGGTTTTGGCTCGCTGGTCGGATCGCGGGCTTCATCTGGGACTACGAAGCGTGGGACTCGCTGACGTCGCGGCAGATCCGCTCGGCCCGCGAGGTCGGCGCGCTCGCGGAGCTGCCGCTGGCTCTGACCACGCGTGTAGGCGTCCACCTCTTCGCGGGTGAGTTGCGCGCGGCCGAGTCCCTCGTCGCGGAGTCGGACGTCCTTGCCGCAGCTACCGACAGTCGCATCGTTCCGCCGTACGGGGCGCTCGGGGTCGCGGCCATTCGTGGCCGCGAAGAGGAGCTGGTGCGTTTGGTGCGGACCAGCATCGCGGACTTCAACGGCCGCGGCGAGGGGATGGGCCTCACCATGGCGCACTGGGTGACGGCGCTGCTGTACAACTCTCTGGCGCGCTACGACGATGCCTTCGCCGCCGCGGCCCAGGCGGTCATCGATCCGCATGAGCTGTGGTTCTCGACGTTCGCGCTGGTCGAGTTGATCGAGGCGGCGAGCCGCAGCGGCCGGAGCGAGCAGGCCGCCGAAGCTCTCGCGCTGCTCGGCGAGTCCACTCGCGCGAGCGGTACGGCGTGGGCGTTGGCGGTCGAAGCCCGATCCCGGGCAATCCTTCAGCGCGGTCCCGCGGCGGAGACGCTGTATCGCGAGGCGGTCGAGCTGCTACGACCCACGCGGCTGCGCCTGGATCTCGCGAGGTCACACCTCTTGTATGGCGAGTGGCTGCGACGAGAACGGCGCCGAGTGGACGCCCGCAACGAGCTGCGCCTCGCGCACGAGATGTTCACGGAGTTCGGCATGGACGCGTTCGCCGAGCGCACGCGTGTCGAGCTGGAGGCGACCGGCGAGCATGCCCGGAAGCGCACGGTCGAGACACTCGACCAGCTGACGCCGCAGGAGGCGCAGGTCTCGCGCCTGGCGGCGCGGGGGAACACGAACCGCGAGATCGCGGCTCAGCTGTTCATCAGCGCGAGCACCGTCGAATACCACCTGCGAAAGGCGTTCCGCAAGCTCGAGGTAACGTCACGGGTACAGCTTGCCCGTCGGATGCGTTGACCGGCGCGGCCTTGTGGCGCGCTCGGCCGCGCCGCGTCGCTCAGTGGGCGTGCTGCGACAGGGGGAGACCGCAATCGGCACAGAGGCCCTCAGCCGTCTTTGCCAGTTCGACCGCGCGCGTCTCGGTCGGAAGGCCGGCGTGGACCCAGCCTGCGACGCCGCCTCGCAACGCCCACGCGGCCTGGCCTCGATCTCGGAGGATGCGCGCCACACGGGCGCTCGTTGCTTCGTCCGGTCAGGTGCAGAACGCGATGGCCGCGCGGTCGCGTGGTATGTCGTCCAGTCGAGCGATGAGGTCGTCGGGGGGAATCCGCAGCGCACCCTTGGGCACGCGCGGGAGGGACCGCCAGGAGCCCTCGGTCACGACATCGAGCAGGAAGGCTTCGCCGGCAGCCACTTTACGCGCCGCATCTTTCGGATCGATGCGAAGGTCATCCGCCTCGGGGCTCATGGTCTGAAATGGTAGAAGAGCGCGGCGGGATCGATGACGTGACGGACTCGCCCGCACATGGTCCACGGAGAGCACCGGTCTCGGCTGACCGCTCCGTAGAATCCGCGGATCAGCCTCTACGCCGTCCTGAAGCTTCTGCACGTCGCAGCTGCGATCTGGTTCGCGAGCGGCCTCCTCGGTCGCGCGGTAGCGCTCTCCGCCGCCTCACGGGCGACGGAGATCTCGCTGACAAGAACGCTCGCCGATCTTGCCGGAACGTTCGAGAGGCGGATGGTGATACCGGGCTCGATCGTCGTACTCGTGACTGGGATCGGCGCGGCCCTCGTGGGCGACGTGGCGCTCTTTGGGCCGCTGCAGAACGCGCCGGCCTGGCCGCTCGTCGGACTCGTCGTCTTCATCGGGATCAACCTTCTCGTACCCTCGGTGTTCCTGCCGCGTGGAAAGCAGTTCGGCGAGGCGCTTGACGAGGCAACAACACGCGGTGCGGTCACGCGGCGGCTTCGCCTGGCATTCGCTTATCCGGTCGCTGTGCTCGCGCATCGCGTCGAACTCGCGGGCGTCGCACTGATCATCGCGCTCATGGTGCTCAAGCCCTTCTGAGCTGACTCGTCCACGCCGAGTACGGGCCAACGCGATCGGCGGCCGCCGTCAGTCGAGCAGCGCCAGGCTCCGGCGAACGGCGTCCGCACGAAGGGGGTTGAACACCCCGTGCTCGACGACCTCCCGCTGTCCCTCGCGGCTCAGGATGAAGCGTGTGAGCTCCGCGACGGGCGCGCTGAGCGCCGCACCCGGCTCGCGATCCGCGACGAGGTAGAACACGCGGCTGAAGGCGTAGCTCCCGCGCGCGACCGCTTCCTGCGTCGGGCCGACGTAGGGTCCATCGTCCGCCTCGGCGATCGCGACCGAGTGCACGCCGTCGGCGAGGAACGCCATCCCGGTGTAACCGAGGGCGAGCGGATCCGCGGCGACGTGCCCCGCGATGGGGATGACGAGGTCGGTGAAGCTCAGATCCTCGCGCCACTCGCCGCGCGCCGATCCGACGCTGAGGACGCGCTGACGAACGAACTCCTCGTAGCCATTCCACGGCTTCGGGGCCCACACGTGGATCGGCGTTCCCTGACGGTCGCCGCCGACCCCGAGCTGGTCCCACGTACGGATCGGGGCACCGCCTCGATTGCGCGTCCGCGACCAAAGGGCGTCGAGCTGGCCGTAGCTGATCCGCTCGAGCGGGTTGGTCGCGTGCACGATCACCGTGAGCGCGTCCAAGAAGCCATGATGACGCCAGCTGCCGGCACCGACCGGGACGAGGAGCGGGTCGTGGCCAAAGGCATCGCGGAACGCCGCGAGGTCGACCGGCCGCAGCTCGCGCGACTGCAGGCTGAAGTCCGCGTCTCTCTCGATGAGTCGCTTCGCACCCGGTCCGCCGCCGTACGGGGGCGGCACGTCGAGTCGCGCGTTCGGATGGAACCGCCGGAAGGACGCGGCCCACCGCGCTACGAGGAACGGGAGCACGTCGGTGGCGGTCCCCCGCAGCGTGCCGTCGACGCGCGTCCGCGGCTCGTACGCCGGGAGATCCGGATCCAGTGTCGGTCGGAGCAGCTCCGGCTCGGGGAGTGGTCGTCCGCTGACGGCCCACTCTTTCGGGCCCGACTCGCCTGATGGCCGGAGCGCGCTCATGCGGCGGTGAGCGTGCTCACGGTGTCGTCCGCGTTGAGGATGAAGAGCGCCCTCGGTGCGGTGTAGAGCAAACCGCTGATCGCGCCAAGCTGCGGCGGATGCGTGAGGCGTCCGCCGCCGACCACCGCCCCGGCCCGTATGTCGACCACGGCGAGCGCGCCGGCCGTCGCGCTCACGACGAACAGCGTGGACTCGGTGTTCACCACCCAGTTCGCCGGCCGATCGACGACCGCGATCGTCGCGACCGCCTCGTGCCGGGTCCCGCTGAGCACCGTGATCTCGCCGCGCGGGCGCTCGGCCGATCCGGCGCAGAGCACCCACATCTCGTCGCGGCCGTTCATCGCCTCGACCGGCAGCAGTCGGAACGGCCGCGCGCCGACGGCGATCGTCGCGACGACCGCGTCGTCGGAGATGCGCACCGCACTGACGCTGTCGTCGCCCTCGTTCGCGGTATAGATGAGCGCTCGCTCGCGGAAGATCGCGTTGCGCACCGGCCGACGGCCCACCGGCACGCTCCCGATCACCCGATCGGTCGCGTCAGCGAACACGCTGAGGTCGTCGCTCCCCGCGTTCACGACGTACGACTTCCCGACGGGACGGGTGATCGGCTTGTAGCTCGCGCCCCATGGCTGTCCCCACATCGGCTCCCGGCCGACGGGGATGACCGCCGCGACCGTGTCGGTGGTCGTGTCGATCGCGGTCACGGTCCCATCGCCTGGGCAGAGGAGATACACACGCTGCCGGTCGAACGCCGGCATCACCGCCGTCGGTCGGCTTCCCGGACGCAGCGCGATGGTCCGGATGACCGTGCCCGCGCGCGGATCGACCACGCCGACGGCATCGGCGCCGGAGAGCGCGACGTAGCCGACGCGACACCCTGCGTCGAAGGCGAAGTGCGCGGGTCCGTGTCCGACCGCTAGCTCGCCGACGCGATCGCCCGTCGCGTGGTCGAGCACCGTGATCGAGTCCCCGCCGGTGTTCGAGACCCAGATGTGGCCCGCTTCCTTCACGTAGCCGAAGTGCAGGTGCGGCCCCGGCCCGACGCGCGTGGCGCCCCGCTCGACGAGGTCGAGCGAGGCGCGCGTCTCAGGCATGCCCGAAGACGGACACGCTGTCGTTCGCGTTCGCCAGGAAGAGCAGTCCGCTCTTGCTGAAGACCATGTTGCTGAACGACGTGGGGTCGGGTTCCTCGCTCAGTCTCGCCGTCCCGACGACCGCCGCCGCCTTCCCGTCGACGATGAGCATGTCCTTCGTCCCGCTGCCGACGATCTGCGCGGTCGGTCCGTCGAACAGCCAGTTGCAGGGGTGGTCCATCGTCGCGATCGAACCCGTGGCGCGATGCTCGGTCGCGCTGATCACCGTGATCGCGCCTTTCGCCCCCGGCGTCCCACGGTCGAGGACCCAGAGGTCCGCGCGTCCCGTCTTCTTCTTCATGCCGATGAGCCGGAACGGGTACGGGCCCGCCGCGACCGTCGCGACGACCGAATCGGTCTCGATCGAGACCGCGGTGACCGTGTCATCGGCGCGGTTCGCCGTGTACACCAGGCCCTGCTCGCGGAAGATCGCGTTCCGTTCGGGTCGCCGCCCGACTTTCACGGTCGCGAGGACCGTCTCGGTCGCCTCATCGATGACTGTCTGGTCGTCGGTGGCCGCGTTCGCCACGTACAGCTTGCCGCAGGTGTTCTCGTGCCGCTGACCCCAGGCCGATCCGCGTCCGGTCGCGATCACGCCAACGGCCGCGCCCTGCGCGGTGTCGACGGCGGTCATCCCGCCCGTGTCGGTGAGCACGTACATCCGCTGGCGCGGCAGCATCGGCAGGAGACAGGTCGCCCGCCCGCGTACCGGGATCCGCTTCGACACCTGTCCCGACGTCGCGTCGACGATGACGAGCCCGTCGTCCACCGCGACGTACGCGACGGCGTGCCCGCCGTCGAAGATCAGGTGCCGCGGCGCCGCGCCGACGTCGATCGTTCGCTTCTTCGCGCCGCTCGTGCCGTCGAGCGCGGTGATGTCGCGGGCGCCGCCGTTGAGGACCCACACTTCATCGAGCGATGCGCTGTATGCGACATGGCCGTGCGGCGCGCGTCCGACCGCCACCGTGGTGCGTTCGCGGAGCTGTTCCATCGTGGTCGACACGTCAGGCCCCCTTCGCGGTGATCTTGCGCCGGGCATTCACCCCCGCGCGGTACAGGTTCGCCAGTGTGAGTGCGACGAGGAGCGCGAGGAGCAGCCAGCCGGCCAGATCGCGGAGGCTCTCGCCGCCGTAGGTCGCGAGCAGCCAGACGATCGCGAGCGAGACGACGATGCCGACCGCGAGCTGGCCGTCATCGACGAGGAGGCCCGAGAGGGTCTCCCAGATCGACCCCAGGGCGCTAGACATTCCGCGCTTCCACGTGCGCGCCCTCGGGAAGGATCGCGGCGAGCATGCGGACCGCGGCCCAACTTGCGATGAGGAAGACAGCGAGGATGGGAAGGATCGACAGGGCGTCGCCCGGCCACTGCACCTTGAGCCCTTCGGCGAACCAGAAGACCCCGAACGACGAGAGGAGGGCCCCGACGCCGAACTTCATCCAGTTCTCGGGGACCATCGTGAGCGGGTGCCGGAGCGCCGCGCCGAGCGTCACGACGAGGATGCCGGCGAGGATCGCCCCAACGATCGCGGAGTTGAGCGCCGCCGGACCGGCGGCGCCGAACGCGATGACGATGAACGCGACCTCGGTGCCTTCGAGGAGCACCGCCTTGTACGCGACGATCGCGCCGATGCGATCGAACTCGGTCCGCGTGAGGCCTTGCGCCCGCAGCTCGGCGAGCTCGCGCTGGTAGATGAGCTCCTCGTCGTGCAGCGCGACGATGCCCGAGAACCGCAACACGGCCTTGCGCAGCCAGCGCAGACCGAAGAGGAGGAGCAAGGCGCCGACGATGCCCTTGAGCAGCTGCTCGGGAACGATGGTGACGAGCGTCACACCGAGGGTGCCGATGATGAGCGCGAGGGTGACGACCGCGAGGACTGTGCCGATGAGCGGCGCACGCCAGCCGCGCGTCACGCCGACAGCGAGGACGATCGTCGTGGCCTCAACGAACTCGACGGCGCTCGCGATGAACGAGGGTGCCGCGGCGACGAGCGTCGTCTGGAGGTCCATTGGCGTTACAGATATTACATTGGAAGAGCCGTCACGTCACACCGGCCTACGAGGCGCTGGAGAGGGCCCTCGGTCGTGGACGTGATACCGGCCTCGGGCGGGCCCGCCGCTGGCGGCCGTCGGTCCCGCGCGATTGCTGCGCGAACACGCGTCCCTCGAAGG
>Ga0070698_100005607_pt1 | contig 13724 bp, 10 predicted proteins | sample KBSK1502metaG_FD_65477 | JGI IMG/M metagenome (GOLD analysis project Ga0070698, IMG submission 65477) | Corn, switchgrass and miscanthus rhizosphere microbial communities from Kellogg Biological Station, Michigan, USA - KBS K1-50-2 metaG | ecosystem: Host-associated > Plants > Roots >... | reverse complement strand
GGAAGCCCTGCGCCGGCTCGCGGAGACGGGGCGCGTGCTGGAGGGCGAGTTCCGCCCCGGCGGCATCGGCCGCGAGTGGTGCGACGCCGCGGTGCTCCAGGCGCTGCGGCGGCGATCGCTCGCCCGACTGCGCAAGCAGGTCGAGCCGGCCGAGCCCGCGGCGCTCGCCCGCCTGCTCCTGGACTGGCAGGACGTGGCGACCGGCTCCCCGCGTCCGCCGCGCGCGGGCCCCGAGGCGGTCCTGCAGGCCGTCGAGCAGCTCCAGGGCGCGGTCGTTCCCGCGTCGGTCCTCGAGCGCGACGTGTTGCCCGCGCGCATCACCGGCTATCGCCCGCAGGACCTCGATGCGCTGTGCGCCGCGGGAGAGGTCGTCTGGGTCGGGATCGCGCCGCTGGGCGAACGAGACGGCAAGGTGGCCCTCTTCCTCGCCGAGGACCTGTGGCTCCTGCATTCACCGCGGGCCGAGAAACCCGAGGGCGAGGTCCACGACCGCTTGCGCGAGCACCTCGCGCGTCACGGAGCGAGCTTCTTCGCCGACCTGCATCTGGCCGCGGGGGGCGGCCTCGTCCAGCCCGTCCTCGACGCGCTGTGGGACCTGGCGTGGGCGGGGGAGGTGAGCAACGACACCCTGGGCGCGTTGCGGGCCTTCGTTCGCGGGCCGGCCGGCCGCCGCCATCCGGGGCGGCGGCTCGCTGCCTTCCGTTCCCGCCGTCACGCCCCGCCGAGCTCGAGCGGGCGCTGGAGCCTGCTCGTGCCGCCCGCGACCTCCCGCGCCCCCACTCCGACCGAGCGCGCGAAGGCGCAGGCCGAACAGCTCCTGTCGCGGCACGGCATCCTCACCCGCTCCGCCGTTCTCGCCGAAGGCGTTCCCGGCGGCTTCGCCTCGCTCTACCCGGTGCTGCGCGCCCTGGAGGAGTCGGGGCGCGTGCGCCGCGGGTACTTCGTCTCCGGCCTCGGCGGCTCGCAGTTCGCGCATCCCGGCGCGCTGGAGAGGCTGCGCGCCCTGCGCGACGGCGCCGTGGGCACGGAAGAAGAGCCGCCGGCCGCCGTGCTGGCGGCGACCGACCCGGCCAATCCCTACGGCGCGACGCTGCCGTGGCCGAAGGCGGCTGGCGGCCGCCTCCAGCGCAGCGCGGGCGTCCACGTGGTCCTCGTCGATGGTTCCCTCGCGGCGCACGTGCGGGCGGGCGAGGGGGAGATCGTGACGTTCCTGCCCGGTGAAGAGCCGGCCCGCTCGCGCGCCGCCGCCGCGCTGGCGCGGGCCCTCGCCCGCTGGTCCGCCGCGGGGCGCTCCGCCGTCGTGTGGATGAGCGTCGACGGAGAGCCCGTTGGCCGGAGCGCCCTGGCCGGTGCCTTGAAGGAAGCGGGTCTCGTGCCGTCGGGGCCGGGCATGCGGATTGGCCCCGGATACAGCGAAGAGAGCGCAGAGCGGGAAGAGGAAGAGCAGGACGAAGGCTCCGAGGCGGGCGGCTGATGCCTGAAGGCGACACGATCTGGCGCGCGGCGCGAGCGCTCCAGGCCGCGCTCGGCGGCCGCACCGTCACCGCTTTCCGCTCCTCTGTTCCGGCCGTCGCCGTGGCCGCCCGCCGGTTTGCCCTCGTGGGCCGGCCGGTCGCGCGCGTCGAGGCGAAAGGCAAGCATCTGCTGGTCCGCTTCGGCGGGGGCCCCGTCCTCCACACGCATCAGGGGATGACCGGAAGCTGGCACCTCTATCGGCGCGGCTCGCGCTGGCGCCAGGCGGCGCACCTCGCCCGCGTCGTGCTGGAAACGGGGGAGGTGGTGGCGGTGTGCTTCCGCGCGCCGAGGGTGGAGCTTCTCGCGGCCGGCGAGGCCGCCCGCCACACCGCGCTCGTCCGCCTCGGGCCCGACGTGATGGCCGAGGCCTTCGACGCCGCGGGGGCGCGCGTCCGCCTTCGGGCCGCGGGCGACGTGGAGATCGGGGCCGCCCTGCTCGACCAATCGTGCCTGGCCGGGATCGGCAACGTCTACAAGTCCGAGGCGCTCTTCCTGTGCGGCCTTCGCCCGTTCGCGCGCGTGCCCGGCCTCGCCGACGGCACCCTCGACGGCGTCATCGCGACGGCGCGCCGGCAGATGCGGAGGAACCTCGACGCCGTGTCCCGCCGCACGACTCGCCTGACCGCCGCCCGGCACTGGGTGTACCGCCGCTCGGGCCAACCCTGCCTGCGCTGCGGCACGACGATCGAGCGGCGGATGCAGGGCGACCCGCCCCGCTCGACCTATTTCTGTCCGAAGTGCCAGCGTTAGGCCCGAACGAGCGTGGCGCCCCAGCTCATGCCCGCGCCGAAGGCCACCATCAGGACCAGGTCACCCTTGCGCAGCCGCCCCTCGCGCGCGGCCTCGTCCCACAGCAGCGGGATCGTGGCGGCGGTGGTGTTGCCGTACTTCTGGATGTTGTGGATGACCTTCTCGTCCGGGATCCCCAGGACCTTCTGGCAGTGCTCGTTGATGCGGCGGTTCGCCTGGTGCATGAGCACGAGCGAGACGTCGTCGATGCTCGTGCGGTTGCGCGCCAGGATCTGCTGGGCGACCTCGACGACGCGCGTGGTGGCGAGCTTGAAGACGTAGCGGCCGTCCATCACCGGGATGTGGTCGCCCCGGGCAAACTGCTCCGGATCGGTGTAGGGCCGGTGCTTGAAGCCGGTGCCGGGCACGTAGAGCTTGTCGTAGTCGGCGCCGTCGGTGCCGAGGATCTGGTCGATCACGCCCCGCGAGCCGTCCTCCTCCGCGCGCACCACGACCGCCGCCCCCGCGTCGCCGAAGAGCACGGTCAGGTGCCGGAACCGGGAGTTCCACTCGTGCTCGGCCGGCGTGGGAGGAACCTCCGCGCGCCCGTAGAGGTAATCCCAATTGGCGGCGGAGTACGGCATGAAGCCGCTGTGGACCTCCGCGCCCACGAGCAGGACCGTGCGGGCGAGGCCGGCGCGGACGTGGGCGTCCACCAGCTGGAGGCCGTAGAGGAACCCGACGCACTGCTGGCGGATGTCGAAGCAGGGCACGCTGCGCAGGCCGAGCTTGGCCTGGAGCAGCGGGCCCGCTCCCGGGAAGAAATGGTCGGGGGTCATGGTGGCGAAGACGACCATGTCCACCTCCGCCCGCTCCACGCCCGCCGCATCCAGCGCGCGGCGGGCGGCGGCGACCCCGAGGTCGGAGGTCGCGGTGCCGGGCTCGACGTAGTAGCGCGTCTCCACGCCGCTGCGCTCGCGGATCCACTCGTCGCTGGTGTCCATGATGCGGGCGAGCATCCGGTTCGTCACGGCCGTGGGAGGAATCTCGGAACCGCTGCCGACGATGACCGCCCGCATGGAGGAATTCTATCCGGTTGCGCCCGGACCCGGGACGGGACTATGGTGGAGGCCCATGCTGAAGCGGGGCGAGGTGGCGCCGGACTTCCCGGTGGGCGGCCGCACGCTCTACCAGATCCTCGACGAGCGATCGGCGGTCGTGTTCTTCTACCCGAAGGCCTTCACCCCCGGCTGAACGAAAGAGGCCGGCGGGTTCCGCCGGGAGTACGAGAACCTGCAGGCGTCGGGCTGCGAGGTGATCGGCGTGTCGCGCGACCGGCAGGAGACGAGCGACCGCTTCAAGGCGAGCCTCGGCCTGCCGTTCACGCTGGTGGGCGATCCCGAGGAGAGCATCATCCGCGCGTATGGCGTGCGGTGGCCGGTGGTGGGCCTGACCCAGCGCGTCACCTACGTCATCGGGCGGAACCGGAAGGTGCGCCTCGCCTTCCACAGCGAGCTGGACATGGACGCCCACTCGGCCCAGGCCTGCCTGGCCCTCGCCGAGCAGGCCCCGTCCGCCTGAGCGCGGAGCGTCCCGCCGGCGCGATGCCTCCGTCGCTCTCCGTGGTCATCCCCATGTACAACGAGGAGGCGTACGTGGAGCACTCGGTCCTCGCCGCGCGCGCCGCCCTCGAGGAGATGCGGTGCGACTGGGAGATCGTCATCGTCGACGACGCCTCCACCGACGGCACCGGGGCGCGGGCCGACGGCCTGGCTGCCGCCGAGCCGCGGGTGCGGGTGATCCACAACCCCGTCAACCGGCGCCTCGGGGGCACCCTGCGCGCCGGTTACGCCGCGGCCACGAAGGATCTGGTCTTCTACACCGACGCCGATCTCCCCGTCGACCTCGGCCAGCTGCCCCGGGCGGTGCGGCTCCTCGAGTATCAGCAGGCGGACCTCCTCGCCGGGTATCGCTTCGACCGCACGTCGGAGGGCCTGCACCGCGCCGTGTACACGATCGGCTACCACGTGCTCATCCGCCTGCTCTTCGGCCTGCGCATCCGGGACGTGAACTTCGCCTTCAAGCTCTTCCGCCGGTCGCTCCTCCAGCGCATCGAGCTCAGGAGCGAGGGCAGCTTCATCGATGCCGAGCTGCTGTTGCGCGCGCGCAAGGCGGGGGCGGTGATGATCCAGCTCGGCCTCGACTACTTCCCACGCAGCCGCGGGCCTTCCAAGCTCTCGTCGCTCGGGGTGATCGCGGCCATCCTCCGGGAGATGGCGGGTCAGTGGCGTGAGCTCCACTAGGCGGGCGGCCCTTCTCGGCATCCTCGTCCTCGCCGCCGCCCTGCGCATCGCCGGTCTCGGCTGGGGGCTGCGCCACCCGCCGCATCCCGACGAGAGCGTCTTCCTCGACAACGTGGCGCTCATGGTCCGCAGCGGGGACCTCGACCACCGCTACTACCAGTATCCGGGCCTGTTCTTCTACATGCTGTACCCGCTCGTCTTCTTCCTGCCCCACGACCCGCCCGGCCCATCCGCGTACCTGGCCGCCCGCGCGCTGGTGGCCGCCTTCGGCGTCGCCGCCTGCGCGCTCGTCGACGGGCTGGGGCGCAAGGCCGCGGGATCGCGCGCGGGGCTGCTGGCCGCGCTGCTCCTCGCCGTCTCGCCGGTGGCGGTGGAGACGGCGCACATGGTCCGGCCCGACGTCGTCCTCCAGGCCTTCACGATCGTGGCGCTGCTCGCCCTGCTGCGCGTGGGCCCCCGCCTCCGCGGCGACGCGCTTTCGGGGCTGGCCCTCGGCCTGGCCGGCGCGGTGAAGTTCACGGCGGTGTTCCTCGTTCCCTCCTACCTCGCGCGGCGGCTCGTCGTCCCCGGGCCGCGCCTGCGGGGTGCGCTCCTCGCGGGCGCGGTGGCGCTCGCCGTCTTCGTCCTCACGAGCCCGTACGCGGCCCTGCACGGCGGTGATTTCGTGGCGGGCGTGAGGGCCCAGGTCGGCTACCACTACCAGGAGCGCGGGCTGGCCCCTGTTTCCTACGGACGCATGGTCTTCTTCTACCTGGAGTCGTGGCGCAAGGCCCTCGGCCTGCCCGCGGCGCTCCTCTGCGTCGTGGGCCTCGTCCCCGCGCGGCGGAGCTGGCGGGTGTGGGTGCCGTTCCTGCTTCTTCCCGCCACGGCCATCGCGGTGCTCGCGACCTCGGACGTGAAACACGACCGCTTCCTCTTGCCCGCGCTGAGCGTGGGCTTCGTGCTCGCGGGGATGGGGGCCGAGCAGCTGGCCGGCCCGGGCCGCGGAGGCTTCGTGCTCGTCGCGGGCGTCGCGAGCGCGTTGCCTCTCCTCTCGTCGCTCACCTATCTGCGCGGCGTCGTCGCGCCGAGCACGCGCGACCGGGCGCTGGACGCCGTGAACGCGAGTGCCCGCCGAGGCAGCCTCGTCGTCCCCAGCGTCGAGCGCCTGGGGCTGGACTCCTCGCGGGTCGAGGTGATGGAGCTGGATGGTCTGGGCCGCGGGCAGCGGGCGCAGCTCCAGGAGGCCGACCTCGTGGTGAGCACCGAGAACGACGACCCCGAGGCCCTCGCCGGCCTCGAGAAGGTGCTGGAGGCCGAGCCGGTGAACCCGTGGAACGGCCCACGACTCGTCGTGTGGCGGGTTCCCGCTTCCCTGCGTCCCGTGCGGCGCCGCCTGCGGCTCGAGCCGGGGTGGCTCTCCGCTTCGGAGAACCTGGCCGACCTGCCGCAGGCCGTCGACGGCCGTGACGACACCTGGTGGCGCACCGAGACGGTCCAGCGGCCGGGGGACTGGCTCCAGGTGACGCTACCGGAAGCGGTGCGCCTGGATCGGATCGAGCTGGACGTCGACGGCAACGGGCGCATGGGCGCGCGCGAGCTGAAGCTGCTCGTCTCGGCCGACGGCCGGGAGTTCGTCGAGGCGGCGACGCGCCCGGGGCGCCCCGCGCTCGATGACCAGCGGGTCGAGGGGAAGACCCACAGCCAGGTCCTCCTTCTGGTGTCTCCCGTGGACGCCCGGGCGTTCCGGCTGGTCCTGACCCGCCCCGGGGCCCACCGCTGGGGCGTCGCCGAGCTGCGGGTCGACGCGCGCGAGTGAGCGCGGTCGCTCGGCCGGTTGTGGGCCCTCGCCGGGCGTGGTATCAGGGGGGGCCCAATGCTCACGGACCTCGCCCTCACCCCCATCAGCGAGACCCTGCGCAAGCTCTCCGTCGAGCGGCGCAGCGGGGACCTGCAGGTGCAGTCGGGCCGGGTCGTCAAGACGGTGTTCTTCGACCACGGCCGCGTCGTCTTCGCGGCCAGCAACCTCAAGAAGGACCGTCTGGGCGAGGCGCTGGTGGCGCTGGGCCGGATCACCGACGAGGAGTTCACGCGCGTCTCGGCGCTCGTCAAGGAGGAAGGGCGCAAGCGCCGGTTCGGCGACGCCCTCGTGCAGTCCGGCGTCCTCGACAAGAACGAGGTGGGGCGGTCGGTGGCCCGTCAGGTCGACCGCATCGTGCTTTCTCTCTTCGAGTTCGGCGAGGGGGTGGCCGCCTTCGAGGAGCGCGCTTCCGCGATCCCTCTCGAGTACATGGTGAGCCTGTCCATCCACCGCCTCCTCTACGACGGCATCCGCATGATGAAGAGCCAGGACCTCATCATGGCCGGGCTCGGGGACCTCGACCGGCGGGTGACCCTGGCCGCCGTCACGCCGTTCGCGTTCGACATAAAGGAGTGCCCGGCGGAGGAGCGCGACATCCTCGAGCAGGCTCGCCGCAAGGTGACGCTGCGTCGTCTGGGGTGGCAGCCCGGAGGCCTCAGCTTCCCGCGGCTGCGGGCCTGCTATGCGTTGCTCGCCGCCGACGTCCTTCTCGACGAGAGCGCACAGCCGGAGCCCGCCGCCCAGCCCGTGGTGATGATGGAGACGGGGACGTTCCTGCTCTCGACGCTGAGGCACCAGCCCGATCCGTCGTCGCACGACGCCATTCGCCAGGAGCTGGCCGGCGAGCTGGAGCGCTCGGCCCACCTCGACCGCGAAGGCTGGCTGAAAGTCTCCCGCAACGCCCCCCGCGAGGAGCTGATCAAGGCGCTCGAAGACAAGATGGAGCGCTACCACAGCCTGCTCGACGCGGCGGGCAACGACGAGCAGCTGAAGACCGACCTGGAGGTGATCCTGGGCCGGGCCTCGGCCATGCTGCGCCTGGCCCGGCAGGCGCCCGCCCCGCCGCCGGGCCCCGCCCCCGCGCCGGCGGCGGCGCCGCCCGCTCCGGCCCCGGGCGCCCGCCCCGCCGACGGGTCGATGGCGGGCATGGCCCAGGTGGAGCACCTGCTCCTCGAGGGCGAGGTGCGCATGACGGTGTCCGACTACGCGAACGCGGTCAAGGTCTACGAGAAGCTCGTGAACATTGCGCCCAACGTGGCGCAATACCGCGTGCGGCTGGCCATCGCGATGGCCGGCTATCCCCGCACCGCCAAGCTGGCCGAGCGCGAGTTCCTCGACGCGCTGGCCCTGGAGCCGAACAACGCCGACATCCACTACCAGTTCGGCCTCTACTACAAGGTCATGAAGCAGCGGGCCCGGGCCCTGGCGGAGATGCAGACGGCGGTGAAGCTCAGCCCCCGCCACCGCATGGCCCGCGCGGAGCTGGAGACGCTGTCGCCCAAGGACAGCGCCCTCGTGAACCTGAAGAAGCTCTTCAAATAATTCGCCCTGCGGGCGCTCCAACGGCGTTCTCTCGATTGCCTCCTGCTTCTACCGCAGCGCCCACAGCAGCACGGCGAGCGATACGGCGGCGGCGAGGATCAGCGCGGGGTCGGCGAACAGCAACGCCTGCGCGACGAACGGCGATGCCACGACGAGAAGCACGATGCCGGGGAGAGGCCCGCGGGTGGTGCCGAGCCGGCCGGCGAGCGTCGTGGGATCGCCGCGGGGCCCCGCGCCCCGCGCGGCCCAGGCCGCGCCGAGGATCATCGCTCCCCACGGGATCCACGCGCCCGCCGGCGTGAACAGCGCCTCCGCCCCGAGGCCTCGCCACACCAGACCGACGGCCAGCAAGGCCAGCACCGACACGACGGCCAGCGCGATGCGCCGGGCGGCCTGGAGCCACACGCGATCCGACCCCGCCCACCGCTCGGCCCCGAGCGTGTACGAGCCGACGATCACCGCCCACCCGACGAAGTTCCCGAGGGGAACGCCGAGCCACGCACCGGGCGGCGTCCAACGCCACAGGCCGGCGCGGACCGCCCCCGGCTCCATCGCGAGGTCGACGGCGAGCGCGAGGAGCGCGGCCGAGGCGGCCCGGGACGGCGCCGAGCCGGCCCCGCGGCGGACGGACACCGCCATCGCGGCCGAGATCACCGCCGCCCACACCACCACGACGGCGAGGGGCACCCCGCCCGGAGCGACGCGCCAGGCCGCGGGGTACTCGTGGGCCGCGAACGCGGTGATGGCCGCCCGCTCCAGGGCGTAACCGTAGGCGGCGAGGGCGACGAGCTCGCCGGCGGCGCGTCCGCCCCCGAGCGCGCGGCGCGCATGGAGGAACGCGAGAGCGATGGCCACCGGCGCGACGAGCAGCTCGTAGAGCGCAGCCGGCAGCGGGCTCAACGGCGAGCCCGCTCCGCAATGCCGAAGCCGGTCCGCCCCGCGCCTTCGTAGCGCGTGAAGCTCTCGTCGAGGACGAGGCGCCAGGGCCGGCCCGCGAGATGGCGCCCCGGCCGGCGCTCGGGCTGGACGGGGACGCTCACGGTGGAGAGCACCGTGCCGCGCACGTGCAGCGGCGGCCCCGCCTCCGTCGAGACCTCGATCGCCACGGCCCGGGGACGGTCGCCCTCCGTCTCCCACACGTGCTCCACGCGCGTCACCCGCTCGAGGCGTCCCTCTCGCCAGAGGAACCCGCCCTCCACCATGCGGCCCCGCACGCAGACGGCGAGGGCGTGGAGAGCGACGTCCTCGCCGAGGCGCATCGTGAAGAGTCCCCAGTGGTCCGCGGCGTCCCAATCCCGGCGGCCGAAGGAATGGTCGCGGCTGCCCGTGCCCCGGAAGCGGAAAAGCCGACCCCCGATGACCACCTCGCCCTCCGCCCGGCCCGATTGCTCGACGTGATGCGCGCCGAGCGGCTCGAGACGCCGGCGGGTCTCCTCGTCGACGATGGCGCAGAGGTCCACCGCGGGGGTCGTGGCCTGGAACGCGAGGTCGACCCGCACCTCGACCGTGCGTGGCGCGAGCAGGACCGCGAGGAGCCCCGGGGGAAACGCGTCGGTGTCGTGCTCGGCCAGACGCGTGTCGGCCCGCAGCCTCGCCGGCTGCCAGCCCCCGGCGAAGCCGCCGACGGCGAGGCCCCCGTCCTCGCGGCGGCCCTCTTCCCGCTCGAGCCCGAAGAGGAGCCTTCCGTCGGGCGCGCTCACGGCGAAGATGGCCTCACCGCGTCCGCGGCGTTTCCGACCGAGGGAGCACACGATGCCCAGACCGGTCTCCGGATCGAGCAGGTTGAAGTACACGCTCTCGCGCGCCTGCGGGTGGTCTTCGAGAGGCGGGAAGTCCTCGTCGGCGAGCGCGGCCGGACGCAGCGGCGCGGGCCGATCTCCGTCGCCGCCGCGGCCGTCGGGCCAGGGCCGCACGTGCCCCGATCCGCCGTCGACGACGACGCGCTCGCCCGTCCGGATGCGACGGGTGGCGTCCCTGACGTCGACGACGCACGGCACGCCCAGCTCTCGCGCGACCACCGCGCCGTGGGACAGAAGCCCCCCCATCTCCGCCACCGCCCCCGCCGCCGAGGCGAGGAGCGGGCCGAGGGCCGCGTCGAGCACCGGCGCGACGAGCACCTCTCCCGGCTCGAGCCGCGCGACCTCGCCGGGCTGGATGACGCGCGCGGGGCCGAGGCCCACTCCGGCGCTGACGCCGAGCCCGCGCAGCTCGCCCTCGGCGGGGCGGACGGCTTCGCCGGCGCCGAGGTCCACCTCGCGCGGCGCGGGCAGGGCGGCCCCGCGCTCCCACCGCCTTCGCCGACGCCGGACCGCGGCCGGCGACGGCGCGCTTCCCCGAAGGGCGCCGCGCAGCTCGGCCGCGTTCAGGAAGAAGACGTCGTCCTCCTGGGCGAGCCGGCCCGCGGCGACGAGACGGCGCGCGGCCGCGCGTGCGATGTCGCGGCCGTGGTCGACGAGCGCGATCGCGAGCGACTTGGTGGCCTCGCGGCGGGTCACCCATTCCCGCGCGCCGGAGATCGCCCGGTGGAGAAGGAGCGCCCGCAGCGGGCCCAGGCGCGCCCGGAGCGCCGCCTCGTCGGCGCGCCCGAGCTGCTCGGCCGCTCGCGCTCGAAACCCGGGGGGCCGGGGCGAGGACGCCCGCGCCCGCAAGGCGGCGAGAAGCGGGGCCGGATCGTCCTCCCACGAGAACGCGCGCAGCTCGCCCTCCGCGACGCCGCGGTGGCCCCAGCGGCCGAGGAACTCTTCGAGCCGCGCGCCCAGCGCCGCCGGCGCCTCCCGCCGGCGCAGGGCCGCCGCGGCCTCCGCGGCCGGCCGCGCGAGCCAGGCGATCCAATCGGGGCGCTCGTGGACCTCGCCCGCCAGGGACTCCAGCGCCTCCACTGGCGCCGCGCTCTCGAGGCCGGGCAGCCCGGTGACGAGGCGATTCACCCGGGGCGGAGCCTCGCCCGCGTCGAGCGCGGCGAGGAGACGGGTCAGCAGGGCCAGACGCACCCCGCATGCGCCGGAGGTCGCGACGTGGGCGCCGGCGACGACCCACCCGGCCCGCTCCAGGCCATCGAGCATGGCGAGAAGCTCGTCGGGTTGGGCCCCCTCCACCGCCGCCCGCGGCGGAAGGCTCCGCGCCGCCGACCGCGCCGAGTCGATCTCGGCGGGGAGCTGTCGCGCGATGCGCCGCAGCCGGGTGACGACGACGGCCAGCCGCGGCCACGCGAGCAGCGACGCGCCGCCGGTGGCGCCTCCGCCTCCGCCCGCCCCGAGCACGAGGCGCTCCACGTCGCCGCCGTCCAGGCCGGGGAGCCGCCGTCCCATCTCGAGGCAGAGAGACAGGTTCAGGTAGAGCCTCTCGCGGTGGACGACGAGGAAGGGGGGGGCATTTCGGGGAAGGAGTCCCGCCCGCCGCGCCACGTCACGGAAGGCGTGCTCGAGAAACGCCACCACGGTGGCCACCGTCAGCGGCGTGACCGGACCCGGCAGCACCTCGCCGACGTTGGCGCGGGTCAGCCGGCGGAGCCGCGGGTCGCGCGGCGGCGCGCCGTCGACGGTGATGGGACGGGACTGCAGCAACACCGCGCCGTCCGTGCCGAGCGCCCATTCCACGTCCTGCGGCGCCCCGAGCAGCTCTTCGGCCCGCCGGGCGAGAACAAAGACGTCGTGCAGGTCGGCGGCCGCGAGGCCTCCCTGCGGCGCGCCGTCCCGCAGGTCGCCCGTCTCGCGATCGAGGACGTAGCGGTCGGGACGCACGGCCCCCGCCACCACCGCCTCGCCCCGACCCGGGTGGGACTCCACGAGCATCGCCTCGGGGTCGGCGGGATGGCGGGTGAAGAGGACGCCCGCCGCGCGGGGCTCCACGAAGCGCTGCACGAGCACCGCCAGGGATGCCATCGCCGGTCCGCCGTCCATCCCCAGCGCGCGCGCGTAGCCGGCGGCGGCGGTCGCGGATCGGCGTACGGCTTCCACGGAGCGCGGGACCGCGTCGGCGCTCACGCCCAGGAGGGTCCGATACTGTCCCGCGAAGCTCGCCTCCGCGGTGTCCTCGAGCGCGGCCGAAGAGCGGACCGCCGCCGTCCCGCCCAGGCGCGCCGCCGCGACGACGAGCGCCGCCTCGTGATCGCCGTCGATCGCCTCGTCCGCGGTGAGGACGAACCCGTCGGGCACGGGAAGGCCGGCCCTCCGGAGACGAGCGAGAATGAAGGCCTTGCCTCCGACGCGGAGGCGGTCGGCGTCCCCGATCTCGTCCAGCCAGATCATTTAGAGCGAATGCGGCACGCTCCGCTTGTGATCCGAATGCGGCGCGCTCCGCTACGCGTTCGTCGTCGACGAGCGTCCCGCGGCAGAGTGAATCTGCCGCGGGACGACAGAGGAAACGTTCCGCTGCGCGCGCCGAACGCTCATGCCGGAGGAATTGTCCAACACGCCTCTAGCGCGGGCTCGACGGAGCGGGCGGGCTTCCGGAGGCGGTGATGGTGAACGTCTTCTCGCCCGCCTTGGCGCCCCCGACCCAGATTTCCACGCGGTGGGTGCCGGGCGGCCAGGCCGAGGTGTCCTTGGCCCGGAAGTTCACGACGTTCCCCCCCGGCGGCACCACGAGCTGGTCGTCGCCCTCGCCGTTGCCACTGGGGCCGTACCACGAGAGCTTGACCTCGGTGCCGGGCGAGATCGCGCTCACGTTCAGCGAAACGAAGAGGGGGCCGCCCTGGGCGAACGACGTGCCGGGGGCGCCGACGCCGCCGTCGGGCGACAGGCTGTGGCCGAGCACGACCGAGTTGATGAGAACCGCTCGCGCCGCGTCGGCCGCGCCGGCGGCCGGAGCGCCGGAGGCGGCCGCGGAAGCGGCCGGCGTCGGGCTGGGAGTGGGCTCGCCGTGCGAGCAGCTGCGGGCGCAGCCGGCCAGGCTGACGAGCGTCACCAGGCCCAGCGCGGTGATCGCGATTCTTGCGTTCATGATGGAGCTCCTCCCCCCGATTCTATCTTCTGCGCTCAGCTCATGGGGACCCGCGCAATCCGTTCCAGGATCGCGATCGGAGCCTTGTCGGGGAGGACGAGGCTGTCCCGGGCCACCACGAACGTCTGCTCGAGCGCGTAGCGGCCCTTGAGCACGGCGTGCGAGACCATGTCGGTGAACACCATCCACGTCGCGCCGGCCGGGAACTCCACCCTCACCTTGTCCGCGGCTTCCTGGAAGGCCGCGCTTTCCTTCAGGTAATGGTGGAACGACAGCATGAAGCGGTCGTACGGCGAGCGGACCGCCACCTTCAGGCCCGCCGCGCGCGCGAAGCGGCGCAGGCGGTCGCCGAAGCCCTCCCGGCGCGCGCGATCGACGAGCGCCTTGGGCGCGAAGCGCGGCGCGATCTCCTCGAAGGTGCCGCCGCTCAGCCAGACGCGCGGCTCGGCGGGGTTGACGTTGGTGAACAGGCGCAGGATGCGGTCGCCCCGGGTGGGGCGCGTGGGGAAGGCGTCCACGTGGATGAGGTCGTTCCGGGCGCGCCGGGGCAGCGCGCGTCCCTGCTCCTCTTCCGGCCGGAAGCTGGCCAGGTCGAGCCGCCAGGTCCGCGCGTAGCCGGGCAGCAGCCAGGCGGCGAACTCCGTCGCGCGCCGGGAGTAGAGGCGGAGCACGTCGCGCAGGCGCTCCGCGTCCGTGCCGGCACCTCGCGCGTAGCCCGTCACCCGGTCCCGGGCGGGTTGGTACGCGATGTTCTTGTGGTACCCGGCCCGCGTCTGGCGCTGGGAGAGCAGGAGCGACCGCTCCGCGTCGGGCAGCTCGAAAGGGGGGCGCGCGAAGAGGAGGATCCGGCCCTG
>Ga0070698_100005604_pt1 | contig 13731 bp, 14 predicted proteins | sample KBSK1502metaG_FD_65477 | JGI IMG/M metagenome (GOLD analysis project Ga0070698, IMG submission 65477) | Corn, switchgrass and miscanthus rhizosphere microbial communities from Kellogg Biological Station, Michigan, USA - KBS K1-50-2 metaG | ecosystem: Host-associated > Plants > Roots >... | reverse complement strand
TCGGGACACCAGGCAGGCAACGCCTCGGTCAGCTCGTCATCAAGCAGCCGTTCCTTTCCGTCAGGCGTAAGGATGCGCGGTCGTCCCACTGGTAGCCTGAATTCCCGCTCGCGTGCGTCCCATTCACTCTCCTTGCACGCCATCGCCACCAAAGCGTGATTGTCAGGTGCCCAGGCAGCATAGAAGTAGATTAGGCCTTCGCGCGAAGTCAGCGGCTTCAGATCGTAACCATCGCGATTGCAGATATAGATCTGCTCGGTACTAAAAAGGGCTACCGGTGGAAAGGCCGGTGCCACCGAAGGCAATGGCGTCGCTTCTCCGCCTTCCGGCACTTCTGGCGCAATTGTGCCCGGAGGGGTCGGCGAGGGCGTCGGTTTCACACCCCTGTGCCCAATGAAAGTGATGAAATTCCCATCGGGTGACCAGGACACTGTTTCCGGAAAAACACAGGCGAGATCGGGCGGCGTTAAGTTTCGCAAAAATCTTCCATCGGATGAGTAGAGATCAATGTGAAACTCCTGACTGGGTTCATCGGCGGCTCCATACAATACGAGGGCGCGTTGTCCGTCGGGTGACCGCACGGTCCGCACGAGCGCGTCATCCTGCCGGCGCGTGTTGAAATCAACCTGAATCGCTTCAATTTTGTCGTCAACATCATCAGCCTTAAGATCCGGCGGCTGGGCCACGTCAGGTTCAAATCGAAAGGAGAGGTTTTGTGCGGGAACGTCACGCAACACCAGCGGACGTACATCACGGCGTTGGGTTATTGCGGTACAGGAAGCGCCGGCCGAAATAACTGCACCCAAAACCAGGAGTATTAACGTGAGCGTTTTTTTGTCTTTGCTTTTAAGAAAATGGGTCGCTGCCGAACCTGCGACGTCCTTGCGCCATCTCGTACACTTAGGAAACTTTTTCGTCGAGAGGGTTTCGGTCAAGTCGATCATGCCTCGTGGTTGCCAACTCGTGCGAGCGATAATAGAAAGGCGCCAACATTGATGTCAACGCAACGCTTAACGTCCGGAGACGAGTTGTCGAGCGAGCACCGGGTCCAGGGCCAGCAGCGCGCGGATCGTGTTTCGTGGTGATAGATGATCGTCATCGCCCTCATCCTGGTCAACACAATTGTGTTCCAGCGAACGCGAGATTCTCATCGGCAAGGGCTCGTAACTTGGTGTGCCGTCGACATAGGAGCGGACCGCTAAAGTTCCTACCAGATCGCAGGTCAACTCTTCGGCTCGTTGGTCGTGAATCTGGAGTCCGGTAAGGTTCGAAGCGCGGTTGCCCACCCCTCTGAAAAGGAGACCCAGGCTGTCTTCCGCTCCGTCAGCTATGTGCACCAACTCGTGGGCCAGCACGCTGATTATTCCTTCGTCAGACGGAAGTCCGGCAAGAAATATTGTCCCGAAGACGATGGTGTGCGGATTTCTCAGGAAGACTGACGCATTGTCGCGCGAATCCTCGTCGGGACGAATATTCCGGACAGCTTCCACGTGAGCAATCGCCCGTCGCAGTCTGGCGTTATGCGTTTGCGGGTTGCCGAAACCGTAGTCCTTCACCAATTTCTTGAGGGAATCTATCACCAAAATTTTGGCAGTCGGCAAAAGACGTTGCGCGTGCTGAGCGCCGGCCACCGCTTCCGGCCTGCGTACCGGAAGCGAAGGCCGCGCCTGCATGTCGTCGATCGGAACGCTGCCTTTCGGATCTGTAATTCGTTCTTTGCAAACAACAGCACTCGCGCGCTCCACCATCTCGCGCGCTTCCGGGGACAACGACTCGCGCGAATGACTCGTAAGCGAGACATCGTTCTGGGGTACTGGCCTCGGTCGTCTCTGACGCTTTTGACCAACCACCCCGAAATTAGACGAGCCGACGGCAATGAGAATCACAACCGTCACAAGGATGATCGCAGCGTTCGCCGACGAGCGCGAGTGCCTTGCGCGCGCTTGTCGTACCAGGCGCCCTGTTCTTAGGGGACCCGCGATCATTTTCGAAATTGTTCTCGCTCTCATCACCAGTTCGATTCCTAATTCTCTATCGATGACGCCATTCGGGCTTACGCTTCTCGGTGAAAGCTTTGATGCCTTCGGATGCGTCGTAGGTTTTCATTAGTTCATTCAGATATAAATTTTCCACTTCCTTCAACGTTGAATCTAGCGAAGACCCGCGACCAAGATCCATTGCTTCTTTTGTGAATGCAAGGGCGGATGTAGACAGATTGCGAAAGCGTGCAAGTAGATCAGAGGCCTTTTGCTCAAGCTCGCTGCTCGGCAAGAGGTAGTTCACCAGGCCGAGACGGGCCGCTTCCGGGGCCTCAATCAGCTCGCCTGTCAGGATCAACTCGCGCGCTCTTTTGTCGCCAATGACCCGCGGCAACAAGACCGCTGCTACTGGCGGAAAGACTCCCAGCTTAATCTCGGGTTGCCCAAAGCGAGCTCGCTCGCTGGCAATCACAATATCGCAGGCCGCAACCAATTCGCAGCCGCCGCCGAGCGCGGCCCCATCTACTATCGCGATCGTTGGGCGGGCAATTTGTTCGAGGTTTCGGAAAATCCCATGGAAAGAATCCAACATTTGAAAGATCGTCTCTTCGACATGCTCCTCGACCGCGACTCCGGCACTAAATGCATTGCAGTCCGCCGCAGCATCAAAAACTATCGCCGCTAATTCTCGCTGCTGGGCACACTGACCGAGAGCCTCGTTCACCTCTCCCATCATGGCGATGTTTAAGACGTTGAGCGGGGGCCGCGCAAAGCTTATACGAGCGGCGCGATCATCGATTCTGAATTTGATGTACTGATAGGTTTCAGGCATACCCAACCAGTTCTACCCTCCGTCTGAATTTTATTGTACGTTGTTTGCGACCCCACTAATAGCGGCGTAATTGCGGGCCGGTGGCGGCGGCCCATCGTTTCGGCAAACGGTTTCAATTTACTGCGTCAGCGGTGATCCCAGCCACGACTGATAGACCCGCTTCTGTTCGCCGGTCGGCTTTTCCGCGGGAATAATGCGATAGTTTGCGTCCGATTGCGCGCCGAGTTTGATCAAGATCACACTCAGATCGTCAGCGCGAAAGATTGTTAAGCTTACCAGGTCGCCGGCGCGTTTCTCAGCCATTCGCGCATCAAGGAACTCTTTGTTCGCGCGCATGTTATTCAAGGCCACAATCTGATCGCCCGTGTTCAAGCCCTGTTCATAGGCTGGAGACCCTGCATAGACTCGCTTAACCAGCAGCCGTTCTCCCTCCTGGGCCAACTCCGCGCCGAGATATGCTCTCTCAACGGCCTTCTCTTCTCCGGCTGTCAGTGTCTTGTCTAAACGAAGCCCCGCCGGCGCCAATGCAGCATCATAATCAAGCTCCTCGCGACCTCGCACGTAACGCGTAAAAAACTGTTCCAGACTCGATCCTGCCATCAACTCGCAAGCTTTCTGAAAATCTGCCGGCGTGTAGTTGCGCCCGCGTTTGTAAAACTCCACATATAGATAACGCATTACGTCGTCGAGAGATTTTGCTCCCTTGCTTTGCCTGCGAATCTCCAGGTCCAGAAGAAAACCAAGAATCGCTCCCTTATCGTAATAGTCCACTTGCGAGTTAACCGAATTCTCGTCCTGCCGGTAATACTTGATCCAACTATCAAAGCTCGCCTCTTCGGCACTCATCACCATACGGCCTGGTGTATTTTGCAACTGTTGAAAGGCCTTGGCGTTTTCTCTCAAAAACTCCTTTGTGGAAATCAAACCTGCCCGGCACAAAACGAGCCGCGCATAGTAGTCAGTGACACCTTCCGCAACCCACAGCGATTTAGTGTAGTTCTCTTTCGAGTAATCAAAGGGTCCGAGTGCGTCCGGACGAATTCGCTTGACGTTCCAGAGGTGAAAAAACTCATGCGCAACTAACGAGAGAAATCCGCGATAGGTTCGCGTCGCTTGCGCGTTCGGGCCGGCCGAATTCAACCCACTACCTTCTTTGGGTTCAGGTCCAAAGCCAAAGCGCGTATAGCCGAGCGCTGTTGAGTTCAGATGTTCCAGTCCACCGCCGGTATTCGATCGCAGGTGAAGAATGAAGGTGTAATCGTGATAAGGAATCTCGCCACCCATCAGCTCAACTTCCGTCTCGACAATCTTCTTCACATCCGCACGCATCTTCTCCGCATCGTAGTTTCCATCGCCGTCGATCACGATACGATGCGGTACTCCCTTCACTTCAAAAGAAAGTGTTTTGAAGTTGCTGACTTCAACCGGAGAGTCGTAGAGAATGTCAAAATTTTCCGCGCGAAACGTATTCTTTGCCCCGGGCACTGAGGGCAAACCAGTGGCGACCTGCCAGGGCTGTGGCGCGAGGATGTGCAAGGTCGAAGGCGCGTTCAGAAGCCCTTCGGGGTACATCAGTAAATTGGCGTTGTTCCAGAAAGCATGATCTGAATTAACTTCGCTGGTCCTCACTGAAAGCTCGTTGCAGTAAACGCGATAACGAACGCGCCACTCACGCGCGCCGTTGGTTGTAATTCGCCACGAATTCTTGTTCAGCTTTGCCCAACTAAGCGCCTGGCCCCCGGCGTCATTCACTTCAAAGTCCTGCACCTGTCGTTCAAATTCGCGAATCAGGTAGGAGCCGGGCGTCCACACCGGCAGCACGAGCACTTCTTCGTTTGCGACTGGATTGCCCGGACCATGCTTGATTCTTAACTCGACGTCCAGCATGTGCGTGTGCGGCTTGGGAAGAGAAACCGTGAAGGCGATTTCCGGCGCTGCGTTCGGCTGCTGATTCTGAGCTGGGGCTAAACATGTAGCCGTCAAAATCACCAACATCACACCCGGCAGAAAGGAGGCGTTAGCGAAGTGTCGTCTACCGTTTTGCCATTTCATGTGACTGCCATGTTACTACGAAGAACTTCGACCAGCCTACCTGGAACCAAAAGACGTTCTGGCTCCAGAGGAGCCAAATGTTTATAACGGACATCTGTGTCGCAGTTGCGAGACGCTTTCGCGAAACTCTTAAGAAATAATCGTTTGGAATTTTGTAACCTTGAGGAGAAACCAATGCCGGTTGTAGCATGCAGCAAGTGTGGAACCAGGAACCGCGTCGATCCGCGTCAGGCGGTTGAACAAATCGCAAGATGCGGCAAGTGTGGGACGCCGCTCGACCTTAGCAAAGCCGGAGACTCCGTTCCGGAAACGAAACCGCTGATCGTCACCGACGCGCGGTTCCGGCAGGACGTAATAGAGGCAAGCGATAAACCTGTCTTACTTGACGCCTGGGCGCCCTGGTGCGGACCCTGTCGCATCGTGGGCCCAATCATGGAACAACTCGCCGCCGAGTCAAACGGCCGTTATCGCATCGCCAAGTTGAACGTCGATGAAAACCCCCTCACGGCCGCGCAGTTCCAGATTCAGAGCATTCCCACGATGCTCATCTTCAAGAACGGAAAACTTGTTGACCGGCTCGTCGGTGCGCAACCAAAGCCAGCCATCGCCGCGCGACTGCTCGCCCACGTATCGTAATCAAAGCCGTTAGGGGAAAGGGCAAGGGGTAAGGGGAAACGAGCAAAGTTCCTGCTTCACATTCCCCTTTACCCATTACCCTTTCCCCTCTTCTTCTGTTTGCCTATTCCCCTGCTAATATCGGTTCGCCATTTTCAGTTTCAGCACGTGAAAGGATTTCTGCTATGTTCAAAAGAATTATTTCGACGTCCTCATCATGGGTTACGATTCCTATCAGATTGGCTTTGGCGGCAATCTTTTTTGTCCATGGGTCTGGGAAAGTGTTTGGCAGCTTCGGCGGGCCAGGACTGAACAACTTCATCAACTCTGGTCCAGCGCCGTTCAACTTTATGCGACCAGCCTGGCTCTGGTGGGGTGCGGCGGCTGTTTCAGAGCTACTCGGAGCCATCCTTGTTTTTCTGGGGTTGCTCACGCGCGTCGGAGCCTTTCTTCTTGCCTGCGTTATGCTGACCGCAATTACGGTCCACTGGCCGGCCGGCTTCGTGGCCAAAGGCGGTTATGAATATCCACTGGCCTTGTTCGCAATGTCGCTGGCCCTCTTGATAGCCGGCGGCGGCATGGCCTCGATTGATCGCAATCTTTCCAGCGGCCGGAGAAGATAGTCTCGACTGACTCATGAAACGCTCTCCACTCGTCGTCATCTTCACGACAGTATTCATTGATCTGGTCGGCTTCGGTATCGTTATTCCGGTCTTGCCGTTCTACGCCGAAGGCTCACGGTTCAATGCCAGTCCTCGCACTGTCGGCTTCCTGTTCGCGTCCTATTCTGTAATGCAGTTGATTTTCTCTCCGATCCTTGGACGACTCTCGGATAAGCATGGGCGCCGGCCAGTTTTACTTATCTCGATCATCGGTACCGGCGTTGGCTTCTTAATACTGGGCTTTGCCACAACGCTCTGGATGCTCTTCGTAGGACGCATTCTGGACGGCATCACCGGTGGAAACATCTCGACCGCCCAGGCTTACATTGCCGACATCACCACCAAGGAAGATCGGGCGAAGGGAATGGGTTTGATTGGCGCGGCCTTCGGGCTGGGGTTCGTTTTCGGCCCGGCGATCGGCGGCGTATTAAGTCACTGGGGTATTGGCGTCCCTTTTCTTTTCGCCGCCGGCTTGTGTTTCGCCAACGCGCTGCTGCTTTACTTCACTTTACCGGAAACGGTAACACCCGATCATCCTGCTCGTGTCTCCGCCGCCGGCGGTCGCGGCCTGGCCCAGTTAATCCAATCGCTTCGAAATCCGCGTCTCGGGTATGTGCTCATCATTTATTTTTTGTTCATCGTCGCCTTCTCAATAATGACGACTTCGTTTTCGCTCTACACAATGTTTCGCTTCGGCTACGACGCCACACACACAGGCTATCTCTTCGCCTACGTAGGAATCCTCGCGGTTATAGTGCAGGGCGGACTGATCGGGAAATTGGTGAAGCGCTTCGGTGAGCTCCCGCTGGTGATTATTGGCGCCTCCCTGTTTGCAGGAAGTCTTTTTGCAATTCCCTTCGTAGGGCCGGCAGCGGGTGGACTCGCTGCACTCCTGCTTGGCGGCGGCCTGTTTTCAATTGGAAACTCTTTGTCGGCGCCTTCGTTGACAAGTTTGGCTTCGAAGAGTGTGGGCCCGAGTGAACAGGGAAGCGTTCTAGGCGTGACTCAGTCAGTGGCGAGCCTGGCGAGGGCTGTGGGGCCGGCCCTGGCGGCGGTGTTGATTCACAGCGCAATTGCCTACCGAGGCGCCGACGGCGGGGAACACTTCATGAGCGATCACTCTTTGTTTGTTACGTTTTGGGTCGGGTCAGCAATCATGATTGTGGCCTTGCTGCTGGCGATTTATTTCGCTCGGCTTCACGCAGCGAAGTATGCAGACGCTGACGTCGCCGAAGCGTGAGACGAGGTCATTTCACTGCGAGGCGGCTCAACTAAGCCTACTTCGCGAACTGTCCTGCCATTCCATCAGGCTTGATGATGTCTTTCAGCGCCGAATACGGCACCAGAACACTCTGCGGGCCGGCAGCGTAGGCGGCAACCTGATAAGGATCAAAGGTGATTCCTAATCCCTTCTTCGTGATGGTCCAATTATCGTAGTTGGTTAATTCCGCTCCGGCGCCGCGCTTGATCCAGTCGTCATCCATCGCGGCGTAGTCACCCTGCGCTTTTGCTTGTTTCTTCAGTTCCTGAATACAAAAGTTCGAGACTGTCTGCAGGTATTTCGAACCCGGCAGAAAGAGATCGGCAAGTTTGAGCAACTTCCCGTTCTTTAAATCGAAGTTAACTACTTCGGTGTAGGAATTCGGATGAGCTGCCCCAGCTGAATAACTGCTGACTGTAAATTGAACTGCGATCAGATCGTCTTTGGCCAGCGCCAGGACGTAATTGACAGTGATGTCGCTGCCGAGCGACTCGTCAATGACGGGATTCTCCTCGGGAGCAAGTTCGTCGTCAGCTGAAGGCGCCATCTCCTTCTTAAAGTCACTCACCTTCCGGCCTATAAGATTACGAACGGTTTGATTAAACTTGTCGTAGTTAGGATCAGTTACGCCTGTCAATTGCGGATACGCCGCCGAAACTTCGTACTTTAGTTTCTTGTTTTTCTCTCTGATCTGCTTCGCAATAATCTCCGCGCCATTACTAAACTCAATCGGCTCCTGAAGCAACGAAAACGCCGTCTTCTTTTCACTGTTAGGCTTCGTCCAGTCTCCCTTAATCTCAACGGAACCGTCACCCCCCTCCTTCCAGACGCCCTTAAATACTCCCGTCTGCTTGCCGGACGGATCAAATTCTTCGAGAGTCAAGTTGCCGTCTTTATCGATGCTGCCGCGCAAGTCAATCCTGGCGCCGACCTTCTGATAAAAATAGTTGCCCGTTAACTTTTCTCCTTCACGCACGAGTTTCATTTGCAAATCAAGCGCGTTGCCAATCGAGCCTTTGAAGAACCGGGTTTCCTCGACTGCTGCTATGCCACCTTCCGGCTGCTGCCGTTCGGTGCCGTTCGCGGGCCCTGTCGCGGTCCCTTCCTTTGGAGCGGAATTTCTCCTGCAAGCAGCAGCGCCGAAAAATGAAATCAAGGCGACCAGTATGATTAGTTGCTTTGAGGGATTCATGATCGTGTTGGCACTTAACTCGGCTGCCCGTTCCTGCGGATTAGTCGGAGCCGGCGGATTCGGTCCGTGCCAGCTTGTTCAATCCACTGCGCCTGATTGCTTCACGAATGTCTGCAAAAGACACCTGGCAAAGCTTTCCGCCGGTGAACAGCTCGTTATTGGTCACCTCCGCGACGGCAAAAGGCGGCCGCGGAAAAGCATTAAGTTCCTGGTCAGTTTCAAAACTAACCTCAGCCAAAACCAAGCCAAACAAATCACCCAGGAACATGTCTGCCGAAAAGTGGCGCCCCTCGAATTCAAACGGATATCGATTCTTGCGAATCTCGTTTGCATCAGACACTGCGAGCATTTCCACTTCCAGGGCGTTGAGATAAATATTGGTGATGATCGTGCGCGAAAGGTCTTCGCTATCGGGAGCGAACTTCTGCGTAAGCTTCACCGTCCATTTGTTTGTTTGCGGATCGCGTATCTTCCTGAGCCGCAGTCGAGTTCCGGTAATGTAGTTGTCGGTTATTTGCACGTGCGGACTGGCGCGAGTTAAGCCTTCAGGAAGATCCTGCAAGAGGTAACGCCGCTCGCGCTCAATACGAGCGTATTTGCTCTCGGCCGGAACGACCGTGTTCTGATCTGTTAGTTTGGCAACACCCATTTGTTACTAAGTCGAGCCTGTCCGCGAACCTTACATTTGACTACTCGATATGTAAAGTTAAGGCCGCGCATGCTTACCGCGTTTTTGTAGCTCACCACGAATTTGCGTAAGTATATCGTAGTAACGCCAGGCCGCCGGCGGGTTGGGACCCTGATGGTGATCGGGTTTTAGAATCAGGTTTCCAGTTGCCAACAACACTCTCCTGACTTCAGCGTTCTGCTGCACCTTCGCGCGCGTAGCAGCGACGATTAAACGGTAATGCTCTCCCGGCATCGCAGGCCGGTACTCAAATCTTTTTCCTGCAAAGGTAACCCAGGTAATGCCCAGCTTCTTCATGTTCTCCTCGGCAAGAGTGCCGGCATTTTTCGCCTCGAAGCTGGTGAGTTGCGCCACTTGTTCTCGCGTGTACTTCCATTTGAGCTCGGAAAGTTTCGCGCGCGGGTCGTTAGGCCCCTCCGGGTATTTCATCATCTGCCAAAAGCCCTCGAGACTGGCGTAACGCTTACCCTTGAAAGTGAAAGGAGTGGCCGCAAAATTTGAAAGCAGACCAAGTTCATTGCGCTTGGACAGAATCACTTCGCCCGGGCCGGCTTCCTGCGGCAGGATCTCCCAGGTGGGCGCGCCTTCCTTTGAAACTGGTGTCCACCAATGTGCGGGATAGCGCGAGTCGCGGGCGACTTGTTGCGACGAAGCGGAATTTACTTGATGAGATTGAAAGTTGGCCGGCGAGGGAACGAGTAGCATCAAGATGAAGCAGCCCAACCCGACTTTACACAAAAAGTAGATAGGCATAGCGCGAAGTCGCTTCATAACGGAAGCGGTCATTCAATGAGTCGACAAATTCAGAACCGGGAGCGGTAGCGACCGGGTCACTGTTTTCAACATAAAACTCCCGGCCTTAAAAGTGTGGCGACAGCAAGCTCAGCTGAGTGTTCGACCCGGTCGCTACCGCTCCCGGTTCTGTATTTGTCGACCCACGACTGAACACTCTATCGCTAGTGTGACACCGCATGTTGACGGTTTGACTACGCGCTAGCCCCATGTTGTTTCAAGAGATTTGCTACCGGCTTAGCTTTGTGAAATTCCGTTTCCGCCAATGGCGTTCTGCCATTGAGATTGGTAGCGTGGATGTCAGCGCCGTGCGCGATCAGTAATTCCGCAATCGCCCTCCGGTTTGCATGGGCGGCTGCGTGCAAGGGTGTCGTACCCCAATGATCGTTCTGGTTGCGCGCGTTAACGTCAGCGCCGAGTTTCAGTAGTAACTCGACTACATTCTGATGACCCTTCCAGGTTGCGCAATGGAGCGGAGTAGATCCATCAGTATCCCTGGCCGAGATAAGCGCCGCGTCCTGATCGAGTAATTCTTTAACTCTGCCAACCGCCCCCGACTTCGCGGCTTTGATGATTTCTTTCTCCGGACTGAGTGCCACTGTCAGCCTTCCCCTTACACTTTTGCTTTCTTGCCAAGGTTCGCGACTGCGTGTGCAAGTTTGGCTGGATCGACGGGTTTCTTTATGTGGATCTGGTAGCCCGCTGCCAGCGCCATCACGCGGTCTTCTTCTCTGACGTGGGCTGTCAGCGCCGCCGCCGGAATATCGCGACCCTGCTCAGGCCTCAGCGCTCGCACTTTCTCGATTAAGGCGTAACCGTCTTCCTCGGGCATCCCCAAATCAGAAACCAGTACATCGGGTTGCCACTCGAGAAAAGTATTCATAGCGTCAGAGGTTGACCCAGCGCCGCGCACGTTAGCGCCAAACTGGCTTAGCATCATGCGCAGGATCTCTAGTGTGTCGGGCTCGTCATCCACGAGCAACACGCGCAGACCGGCGAGATCCGGTCTTCCCCCGCCATTGTCCGACACATCTACCGTTTCGCTCGGTTGACGTTTTAGTTCGCTTTGTTCAATTTCGGGCGCGGTCGCCACCGGCAACTGCACGGTAAACATCGCGCCCTGGCCCAACCCCGAACTCTCAGCTGAAACTGTTCCCCCGTGCAGCTCTACGAGATTCCTAACGATCGCTAATCCAAGTCCCAGGCCACCATGCGTCCGAGTGCTGGAGGAATCGGCCTGACGGAACCTTTCAAAAACATGCGGCAAAAACTCACTGCTGATTCCGATTCCGTTATCGGTTACTGTCAATTCCAGATGGGAGTTAACTCGTTCCAGTCGAACCCGAGCCATGCCGCCGTTAGGTGTGAACTTGATCGCGTTAGAGACCAGGTTCCAAACGATCTGCTGCAAACGATCCGGATCGCCTATGACTGAACAATCGCTATCCAATGAAACGGAAAGAGAGAGACCTTTGGCTCTAGCCGCCAGTTGCAAAGTCTCCACTGCGGAGCACACTATCGCCGCCAATTCAACGGCGCGGGCTTCGATTCGCAACTTGCCGGTCATGATGCTCGAGACGTCCAGGATATCGCTAATAATCCCAGCTTGCGCCTTCGCGTTGCGCTCAATCGTGCTTAAGGCGACGCGCGTAGTCTTCTCATCCAGCTCATCCATGTTTAGCATTGCCGCCCAGCCCAGGATTGCGCTCAGAGGCGTCCGAAGTTCATGCGAAACCGTGGCCAGGAATTCGTCTTTGAGGCGATCCGCGGCTTCAGCCTGACGCCGCGCGCGCTGTTCGCTTTCCAGCGCTTCCTGTAACAACTCGCGCTGTATCCGAAGTTTCTGCTCGGCGCTGCGTCGCCAGCTGGCGAACCATACGACGCTGGTGAACAGAACCATGCGATTGAAAATTATGATTGCGGACTTGAAAGCGAATTGCGGGCGAGTGAAGTAATCGAGCGTTAACTCGAGGATAACTGCCAGCACCATACCCGGACCAAAGCCCAGGAACCATGAGCTGCCGATCATCGCAATGATGATGAGCGAGGTGAGATCGATCCGGAACGGAGAGATCTTCTCAATAGTGAAGGAAGCCCCGAGGATCAGCGCGAATGAAGCAAGCGCAAATCCGTAACGAAGCGGTGCAGATCTTATCTCTCTTGGCATCTGAATTCAGAGGACTTCAGATTCTACACTAGACTGATAGCTATGCACCGAGAATGATCGGGCAGGTGGAGCGGAAATAATGGTTGACCTTGGAACCCTATTTGAGCTGGTAGTGGGACTCGCAGTTTGTGAGGGCTGGGAATCAACAGAACTGAGAAATTCAAAATTCAATAATGATATCTGCAAGCGAGAATCCGGATCTTATCTTCTGTGATTTGATAAACGAGACGATGTTCCTGATCTATTCGTCGCGACCAGCAACCCTTGAATTCATGCTTTAGCGGCTCGGGCTTGCCGATTCCCTTGATTGGATCTCGCATTACCTCTTTGATTAGATTGACTATGCGCAGGGCTTTACCGCGATCTTGCTGAATCCACCACGCCAAATCCTCAAAGGCCGTTATATCAAATTCCAAGTTTCTCACGGGCTTCCTCAAATGGAATTCCGGTTTGGCGATCTTTTGCTTCCAGCAAGCGTCGCTTCATGTTTTCACTTTTCAGCAGATAGGCGGTCTCCTTTTCAGATTCAATCTCGCGCCACAATTCGATAGGAACGATGACTGCTGTCGGTTCACCACTCTCGTCTGATACGTACTGTATTTCGGTCATGCGAAACCTCCAACGCAAACTCGCCGCTAGGAAATCAATCGCCGTAGGACGCGACCCAGCCAAACCAAGGCCCCAATCCTTACCAGCGCCCGGCGAAGAAGTGGAAAGAGGGAGCCGCCGACTTGCTTATAGAACCACATATCTGCGCGACGTTTATTGAACCGTTTCAATACCCGCACATAATCTTCGATCAAGTCACCGATGACGACATCTCTCTCTTCTCTGCGAAGCAGAATGTAAAGGATGTATTCGGCATTGAACGGAGGTCTGGCAGTCATAGGCGCCTTCGTACTCTCCGAGCGCATTTCGCGTCGCAAAGCTCCGCTCAGGACGTTACTTAGAATTTTTAAGTTGAAATCAGCCAACTCCTTCTTAGAGTTGAAGCGAGGTCGGGGCCCGCTGGACAACAATTCTCTCAGGTCGTCAAGAGTGTAATATGGCCCTACTGCCTCTAGATACGACGCAAGTTTGCGCTCCAATACACGTGAGTAGACGTTCACCAGGGTCTGAGGCGTATTGTTCATCCGATCCCTCCGATCGTTTCCAAACTGATCAGGCGCTGACGAGCCGCTTGCACTTCTTTTAGTAGAGATTGACCCGAGCCTTTGACTCTGTAATGTTTCTTCGCACGTCCCCCGCGTTCAGCGGTGGGTTCTCCAACCCAAGACTGAACCAATCCTTTTTCCTCCAGTCTCGAAAGCGTCGTGTAAAGGGAGCCAACCGTGATGGACCGATCTGTCGTTTCCTCCAGGGCTTGGCGGATCGTCACCCCGTATGCATTTTCGCCCTGGCTTAGAATTGCCAAGAGAACCAGTTCTTCAAATTCTCCGATGTAATTGCTGGGTTTCTTCACTAGCGCCACCTCTCTATCAAAGCGTGTGC
>Ga0070698_100005603_pt1 | contig 13731 bp, 16 predicted proteins | sample KBSK1502metaG_FD_65477 | JGI IMG/M metagenome (GOLD analysis project Ga0070698, IMG submission 65477) | Corn, switchgrass and miscanthus rhizosphere microbial communities from Kellogg Biological Station, Michigan, USA - KBS K1-50-2 metaG | ecosystem: Host-associated > Plants > Roots >... | reverse complement strand
TCGGCGTGCATGCCTGGCAGCTGGCCCTGTTCCCGATCCAGGCGCAGGACGAGGTCTGGGGGACCGACTCGGGCACCAGGATGTCGTCGTCTTACGCCCCGACCGGCAAGGCCGAGGCGGTGAGCGGCGGGCACCGGCTCACTGGACGGTGGAGCTTCTCGTCGGGATGCGAGTACGCCACGTGGGTGCTGCTCGGCGCGATCGTGTCCGACGCCGACGGCAACCCCGCCGACTTCCGCACGTTCCTGCTGCCCGCCAGCGACTACGTGATCGACGACGTGTGGGACACGGTCGGCCTGCGCGGCACGGGCAGCAACGACGTCGTGGTCTCCGGGGCGTTCGTGCCCGAGTACCGATCGCTCAGCTTCACCGACGTGTTCCGCTGCGCCTGCCCCGGCCAGGAGGCCAACCCGGCACCGCTGTACCGGCTGCCGTACGGCTCGCTGTTCTCCTACGCGATCACGACGCCGATCATCGGGATGGCCATGGGGGCCTACGAGGCGCACGTGGCCTACCAGCGGGAGCGGGTGCGGGCCTCCTACGTCGGCCAGAAGGCGTCGGAGGACCCGCATTCCCAGGTACGGGTGGCCGAGGCCGCGGCCGAGCTCGACTCGGCCTGGCTGGCCCTGGAGCGCAACATGACCGAGCTCATGGAGCTGGCCCACGCGGGCGAGAAGATTCCCGTGCCGCTGCGCCTGCGGGTGCGGCGCGACCAGGTGCGCGGCACCGGCCAGGCGATCACGGCGGTGGACCGGCTGTTCGAGAACTCCGGCGGGCGGGCGCTGCGCAGCGGCACCCCGATCCAGCGGTTCTGGCGCGACGCCCATGCCGGCCGGGTGCACGCGATCAACGACCCGGAGCGCGCGCTGTCCATGTTCGGCCGCGGCGAGTTCGGCCTGCGGATCCAGCCTGACGGGATGCTGTAACGGATCCGGGCGATGACCGAGCCGGTGGATTTCGCCAGGACGAGCCGCTTTGGTGACGCGGGCGGCATGCGGCTGCACTACCACGAGGCCTCACCCGCCCAGCCCAGCCCACCCGGCCGCCTGCCCGTGGTCATGCTGCACGGCGGCGGGCCCGGCGCGTCGGCGTGGAGCAACTTCGGCCGCAACCTGCCCGTGTTCGCGGCTCGCTTCCGCACGCTCATGATCGACCAGCCGGGGTTCGGCAGCTCGGCCAAGCCGCCGGTGACCGGCCATTACTTCACGTTCGCCGCCGATGCCGTGGCCGGCCTGCTGGACAAGCTGGGGATCGGCCAGGTGCACCTGGTCGGCAACTCGCTCGGCGGCGGCACCTCGGTCCGCTTCGCGCTCCGGTATCCCGGGCGCGTGGGGCGGGTGGTGCTGATGGGGCCGGGCGGCCTGAGCCTGAACGTCTTCGCCGCGGACCCGACCGAGGGCGTCAAGAGGCTGATGGAGTTCGCCGCGCCGCCGGGTCCCAGCCGCGAGAAGATGGCCGCCTTCCTGCGGACGATGGTCTACGACCAGCGGCTGGTGACCGACGAGCTGGTGGAAGAACGCTACGTGACGGCCAGCACCCCCGAGTCGGTCGCCGCGATGGCCTCGATGGGGGCCTCCTTCTACGACCCGGCTCACGCCGAGGAAGGGCTGCTCTGGCGGGAGGCCCAGCGGCTGCGGCACGAGGTCCTGCTGGTGTGGGGCCGGGAGGACCGGGTGAACCCCCTCGACGGCGCGCTGGTGGCGCTCAAGCTGATCCGCCGGGCGCAGCTGCACGTGTTCGGCGGCTGCGGGCACTGGGCGCAGCTGGAGAAGTTCGACGAGTTCAACCGGCTGGTGATCGGTTTCCTTGAAGGGGGCGCTCAGTGACCGGGATCGGTTCGCTTGGGTACCTGCGCGTCGAGTCCACCGACGTCGCGGCCTGGCGCGAGTTCGGCGTGCGGATGCTCGGCATGGTGGAGGGGCGCGGCCCCGACGCCGGCGCCGTCTACCTGAGGATGGACGACTTTCCCGCCCGGCTGGTCATCCTGCCGGGGGAACGGGACCGGCTGCTCGCCTCGGGCTGGGAGGTGCCCGGCGAGCGCGAGCTCGCCGAGCTGGGGCAGGCGCTGGAGAAGGCGGGCGTCGCGGTCGAGGGCGGCACCCCGGCAGAGGTGGCCGACCGGCGGGTGGCCCGGCTGCTGCGATTCGACGACCCGGCGGGCAACGCCCTGGAGGTGTTCTGCGGCGCGGCCCTCGAGCACCGCCCGGCGGTCAGCCCCTACGGGAACCGCTTCGTAACCGGCGACATGGGCCTCGGCCACGTGGTCCTGCCGGTGTCCGACGAGGAGCACGCGCTGCGCTTCTACACCGAGGTGCTCGGGTTCCGGCTGCGGGACTCGATGCGGATGGCGCCCGAGCTTTTCGGCCGGCCCGCCGGAGGGCCACCGTTATGGATGCGCTTTCTCGGCTGCAACCCACGGCACCACTCGCTGGCGCTCGCGCCGTTCCCGGCGCCGGCCGGGATCGTGCACCTCATGGTGGAGGTCGCCACGCTGGACGACGTCGGCCGCTGCATGGACCGGTGCGCCCGGCGCGGGGCCAGGGCCAGCGCGACCCTGGGCAGGCACGCCAACGACCTGATGGTGTCGTTCTACGTGGCCACGCCGGGCGGGTTCGACATCGAATACGGCACCGACGGCAGGCAGGTGGACGACGTGACGTGGGTAACCCGGGAGACCACCGCGATCAGCCTGTGGGGCCACCAGTGGGGCGCGGGCGCCGGGAACTGACATGACCGCAGCGCACGACCTCACGCCCACGGCGTTCGAGCCGGAGCCGGGGCGGTTCCGCCAGGTGCTCGGCCACTTCTGCACCGGCGTCACGGTCATCACCGTGTGCGACGAGGACGGCCCGGCCGGGTTCGCCTGCCAGTCCTTCGCGGCCGTGTCCCTGGTGCCGCCGCTGGTGCTGTTCTGCCCGAGCCGGCTGTCGGTCACGTGGCCGCGGATCGCCCGGGCCGGGCATTTCTGCGCGAACGTGCTCGCCGCTGACCAGCGCGGGCTGGCCCGTACGTTCGGCACGAGCGCGGCCACCGGAGCGGACAAGTTCGCCGGCGTGCCCTGGTCACCGTCGCCCGCCGGGGCGCCGGTCCTGGAGGACGCGCTCACCTGGGTGGGCGCCGCGGTCGAGGCCGTGCACGAGGCGGGGGACCACTTCGTGGTCATCGGGCGGGTGACCGCGCTGGGCGAGTGCGACGCCGCCCGGCCGCTGCTGTTCTACCGGGGCCGCTACGCCGTGACCGCCGTGCAGTCGGCGGCGGGCCCGCCGGAGGTCGTCGACACCCTGCTCGCCTGGCCCCGCCACGCCGACTGGATGTAGGCCGCTGCTGACAATTCGCAAGGGTTCAGGGGACCAGTGATCCGCCGAGGGTGACCAGCGCTTTGTCGCGGTCGCCGTCCCAGGTGATGGCGTGATCGTCGGCGGACAGCCTGCCCCACAGCAGAAGCAGGAGTTCGCCCGCCGTGGCGCGGATCGTGGCCACCGGGTCGCCGGAACCGAGAATCCAGGATGACGCTGAGTCCGAGGCACTGAGCCGGATCGCGTGCGGCAGCGCGGCGGTGCGGCCGAGCCGGATCTGGCGCGGCGTCATGGTGTCGATGACCTCGGCGATCCCGTCGGCGGCCAAGGCCGGGTCCAGCGGGCCGGCCGCGCCGAGCGCGTGCTCGGCATCCCACCGGTGGATCAGCGTCTCCATGCACCGGCGCCGCTGCCAGAAGCCCACCGTGGGCGGCGGCGCTATCGTCCACGCCGGGGCCGAGGGATCGGTGTCCAGCACCGCGAGCAGGACACCGGCGGTGTCGCCGAACCACCTGGCCAGGGCGGCCTGGTCGCGCGGGGCGGGTGGCGCCTCGTAGTCCCCTCGCTGCTCGGTAACCCCGGCCGCCGCCCACAGGTTGCCCCCGCCGAGATGATCGGCGAGGTCGTACAGCGTCCACTGGCCGCAGTGCTCGACCCGGGCCGACTGGTCACCGGCCAGGCACGCCTCGAAGGCGCCCAGCTCGCGGCGCAGGTGATCCAGGTAGGTGGCAGAGTCCATGCCCAGACCGTACCGTCGGATGTGGCGCCAACCCGACCGTGGTGGCGACCGGAGAGGAAACAGTCATGTCCGATGCGACGCAGTGGCCCGCCGACCGGCGGATCACGATCCGCGACCTGCAGGCGGCCACCGACCGGGGCGAGCGGTGGTCGATGCTCACCAGCTATGACACGCTCACGGCGGGAGTCTTCGAGCAGGCCGGGGTCCGCGCGCTGCTCGTGGGCGACACCAGCGCGGAGATGGTCCTCGGCTACGGGGACACCGTGCCGGTGACCATGGACGAGCTGGTCCCCATGGTGCAGGCCGTGGTGCGCGGGACGCGGACCGCGCTAGTGGTCGCCGACCTGCCGTTCGGCAGTTACCAGGCCGGCCCGGCCGCGGCGATGGCGAACGCCGTCCGGCACCTGAAGGAAGGCGGCGCGCAGGCGGTCAAGCTCGAGGGCGGCCGGCGGGTCCTGCCGCAGGTCGAGACCATGGTCGGGGCCGGCATCCCGGTGATGGGCCACCTGGGGCTCACCCCGCAGAGCATCAACGTGCTCGGCGGGGTCCGGCGCATCCAGGGCCGGGGCGACGCCGGGGACGAACTGCTCGCCGACGCGCTGGCCCTGGAGGCCGCCGGCGCGTTCGCGGTGGTCCTGGAGTCGGTGCCGGCCGCGCTCGGCGGGCGGGTCTCCGGCGCGCTGCGGATCCCCACGGTGGGCATCGGGGCCGGCCCGGACTGCGACGGCCAGATCCTGGTCTGGCAGGACATGGCGGGCCTCACCACCGGCAGGCTCCCGCGGTTCGTCAAGCATTACTCCGACACCCGAGACCGGCTGCTCGACGCCGCCCGCCGGTACGTGGCCGACGTCGCCGACCGGCGCTACCCAGATCAAGCCCACAGCTATTCGTAACGGCGCCGGTGGACGCGGCCTCAGGCACTGTCCAGGTGGGCGGTGTCGTTGAAGCCGCGCAGGATCCAGCGGTCGCCCGAGACCACCAGCCGGGAGATCGAGGCATTGTCGGCGCCGAGGAAGGCGAACGGGCGGGATTCGCTGGCCTGCGCGAGGGCCTCGCCGATCACGCCGCCGTGCGTGAACGCGGCCACGCGCTGTCCCTGGTGACCGGCCGCCAGGCGCTCGATCGCGTCGCGTACCCGGCCGGCGAACTCGGCGGCGGGCTCGGCGCCGGGAATCACGTCCCAGCGCTCCTCGGCGAGCACCCGCTGGCCGGTCGGGCTGCCGTCGGCCATCATCTTGCGCAGCACTCCGCCTTCCCACTCGCCCAGGTACACCTCCCGGAGCCCGGCCTCCACCCGGGGCTCCAGGCCGAGCTGCGCGGCCAGCGGCGCCGCGGTCTGCGCGGTACGGCGCAACGTCGTGACGTAGATGGCGTCGATGCCCGCGTGACTCAGCCGGGCGCAGACCCGGCGGGCCTGCTGGGCGCCCTGGGGCGACAGCGGCGGGTCGCCGTGCCCGCCGACGAGCGGGAACGGGCTGCCGTCTACGTACGCCTCGGATTCACCGTGCCGGACCAGCACGAGCTCCACCGCCCCGGCCGGCGGCTCGAACCGGCGCTGCCGGAACGAAGCTGGCTCAGGCCCCGGGCGTGCTGCTTCCGTCACAAGGCCCACATCGTACCGGCCGGCCCGCATGGCTTACGCCGGGCGCTGAGCCGCGGCCTGGGCCGCCGCCAGGAACTTCGGCACAACCATGCGCCACGCCTCGACGATGAACTCGCGCATCTCGGCCGGGTCGAGCCGGGCCATGCGCGCGTCGATCCAGTTGAAGCGCCCATCGCTGGGCCGGTCCAGGAAGAACCTGTCCGGCTCGGCGGCGATCATCGCGGCCCGCTCCTCCCGCGGGAAGGCGAAGCCAATTACCGTCTCGTCGGGGGAGATCGCGGCGTAGACGATCTTCCCGACCCGGAACTTCACGCGGTCGCGGATGAGGTGCTCCTCCGTGCGGGGGAGAGACAGCGCCACCTCACGCACGTCCTGCGCGGTTACCATCTGCTGGGCTTCCTTCGCTTTATCCGCCGCGATGGATGCAGGCTAGTACGTTCAGGTCAGCCGGCCCCCGGTCACGCCCGGGCAGCGCACGTGCCCGCCGCTGGCGCCGCGGGTCGGCTTCGTCGTACTGTGCGGCTGGGCCGTGCTCGCCCCGAGCCTGGCCGTCTTCCTGCTCCGCTGGAGGCATGCGTGAGTCAGGCGCAGCGCGCGGAGCGGACGGTCGCCGGCGCGACCCGGGACGGCGGGCCGGCGCCCGCGCCCAGGCGGTGGCTGGTCCGGAGGCTGTTCCCGGTGCTCGCCACCGTGTGCCTGGTCGCGATCGGGATGGCCGTTACCACCTGGTGGGGACCCGCCATCGTCGGGCGGACCACCTGGACGCTTCCCGACGACCTGTGGGGGACGCTGGTCGCGGGCCAGCGGCTCGCGCGCCTGGACCTCGCGGGCCTGTACACCCAGCCCACCGGGCTGGTCAGCCTGCCCGGCGCGGCGGTGATCCTGGTCCCGGTCGCCGCGATCATCAACGCGGCCGGGCTCTCGCTGCAGGTGCCTGGCCCGCATAACGTCAACCCGACCGTGTGGCTGCTCGCCGGGCCCTACCAGATCGCGCTGTCGTGCGTGACGCTGTTCGCCGCGGACGCGATCGCGGAGCGACTGGGCGTGACCCTGCTCAAGCGCGCCGCGCTGGCGGCCGCCGGCGCGGTGACCCTGTGGAACGTCTCGGTGCTCTGGGGACATCCGGAGGACGCCGTGGCCGTGGGCCTGCTGTTGTACGCAGTCCTGGCCCTGTCCGAGCGGCGGGCCGGGCGGTCGGCCTGGCTGACCGGGGCCGCGGTCGCCGTGCAGCCGCTGGTGCTGCTCGCGCTGCCGGTCATGCTGATGCTCGTCGAGCCGCGGCGGCTGGCTGGCTATCTCGCCCGGGCGGCAGCGCCGAGCGCGGTGCTGCTGGCCGCCGCGGCCGCGGCGAACTGGAGCGCCACCATGCACGCGGTGACCAGCCAGCCCAACTGGCCGACCGTGGACCACCCCACGCCGTGGAACTCCCTGGCCCCGCACCTGAGCGGCGGGGCGGTCGCGGCCGGTCCCGCCCGGGTCCTGGCCATCGTGGCGGCCTGCGGGTGCGCGCTGGTCGCCGGGCGCCGGTGGCGTGGCGCGTGCCCGGGCGCCCCGTTGAGCCCGGATACCCTCCAGCAGGTGGTGTGGTGGGTCGCCGTGACCCTGGCGTTGCGTTCGGTGTTCGAGCCCGTGATGGTGGCCTACTACATCTGGCCCGTGCTGGCGGTGGCGCTCATCCCCGCGGCGCGGAGGTGGCCGCACCTGCTCCCGACCGCCGCCGTCACCTCCACGCTCACCTTCGTCTCGCAGGCCACGTGGCGGGGCGAGTGGGCCTGGTGGACACCGATGGTCGCGGGGCTGGCCGTCACCCTCCTCTTCTCCTACGTCCGGCCCAGGGACCGCCTTCAGGCGTGAATGACGTCCGTGTGGTGGCAGAAGTGCACCTGCGCCGCGCCCGTGGACCGGATCCGCGCCAGCGAGTCTCGCCATGCGGCCGGGTCGCTGGCCTGCCCGGGCGGCAGCTTCCCCGCGGCCGGGCCCTGATACAGCCGCGGCGTGTAGGCCGCGTCCCCGATCAGCACGTCGGACACCGTGTCGTCCGGCCGGACGAGCACGCACTGGTGGCCGGCGGTGTGGCCGGGAGTCGTGATCACGCTCAGGCCGGGCAGCACCTCGGCGTCCCCGTCGAGCAGCTCGAACCGCGCGTTCATGAAGTCGAACCAGTCGTACAGCTCCCGCGACTCGCGCTGGGCGCGGCTCACCTCCGCGCGCTGGACGTAGAAGGCGGCGTGGGAGAACACGGCGTTCTGGCCGCAGTGGTCGAAGTGCAGGTGAGTGTTGATCACCAGCCCGATGTCGCCCGGCGTCATGTCCAGCTCGGACAGCGCGTCGGCGACCGAGCGGTTGACCACGCGCCAGTCGCTGAGCACCTCGTCGGGGCCGCCGACGCCCGTGTCCACCAGGACCGCGCCGCCGGGATGGGTGACCACGAAGCCGTGCACCGGCCACTCCAGGCCGTCGGGGCCGCGCAGGCTCGCCAGGTGCAACCGCTTGACCTCGAGCGACATCGGTGACCGCCTCCCATCGTGTTCAGCCAGACGCAGATCATCGTGGCAGCGCGGGTCGCCAGGGTCCAGCGCGGGCGTTATGACGGCTCTGCTCAAATAAGGACATGTGCACAGCGATCCTCAGCATCGAGCCCGACGCGCCGGTGCTGCTGGCCGGAATCCGCGACGAGCTAGTCGACCGTGCCTGGCAGCCCCCGGCCCGGCACTGGCCGGACTACCCGGGGGTGATCGGGGGCCGGGACCTGCTGGCCGGCGGGACGTGGCTGGCGCTGGCCCCCGAGGCGAGGCGGGTGGCCTGTGTGCTCAACGGCCGCGGCCGGATGGCGCCGTCCGGCACGCGGCGCTCGCGGGGCGTGCTGCCGCTGCAGGCGGCGGTCGAGGGGAAGCCCGGCCGGGCCCACCTGGCGGACTTTGACCCGTTTCACCTGCTGAGCGCGGAGCCGGGCGGCGCGATGCTGTGGAGCTGGGACGGCGACCGCCTCACCGACCGGGAGCTGACCGCCGGGCTGCACGTCGTGGTCAACAGCGGCCTGGACAGCGACCTGGCCGCCGTGGATGAGGCAGGGTCCGCCGCTCCGGGACGCGATCACGAACTGGCCCGCATTGCCTACTTCCTGCCGCGGCTCCGCGCGGCGGCGCGCCCGGTGCCAGGCCCCGGCGCCCCGGCGGCGGAGGCGTGGGGATCGTGGCTGCCGCTGATGAACGGCGACGGCCTCGACCCGTCCGACCCGCGGGCGCTGATCGTCCGGCGCGACCTGGGCGAGGGCCGGATCTGGGGGACGACGTCGATCTCGCTGGTCGCGCTGGCGGCGGAGGGATCGCGCTACGACTTCAGCGGCCGCCCGGGAGACCCGGGCGCCTGGTACCCGGTGCCCCTGGGTGCGTAGGGCGGACAGGGCGGGCAGGGCCGGCTCACCCGATGCACCGGAGAATCATCGCTCACCATGGCGCCGGCCAGCGCCGGAAACGGCTGATCTCCCCGCCGCCGGGATGACCCGGCCGAGGCCGGGCCCCGCGGTCGGGCGCATCCCTGGTCGCCGCGGCCGCAATCCTGGCGCAATCCCATGGCGGCGTGGGACACTGCGGTGGTCTGGTGGCCGGTGAAGGGCGCTCGTGGTCATGGCTCAGCCCCAAGGTAGTACTGGTGTCGGCGCGGGGACGCACGGGGCAAGCGGGGTACGCGGCATGACCGCGGCGGCGGGCGGCGGGCCGACCGCGCTGCGGATCCTGCTGGGCGCCCAGCTGCGGCGGCTGCGCGAGGCGCAGGGGATCACCCTGGAAGAGGCCGGGGAGGTGATCCGTGCCTCCGGGTCCAAGCTGAGCCGGCTGGAGACGGGCCGGGTCAGCTTCAAGGACCGCGACATCGCGGACCTGCTGACGTTCTACGGCGTGACCGACGAGCGGCAGCGCAACGCGCTGCGGGAGCTCGCCCGCAGCGCCAACGCCCGGGGCTGGTGGCACGACTATTCCGACGTCCTGCCGTCGTGGTTCGAGGCGTACGTCGGGCTGGAGGAGGCCGCGACCAGCATCCGGGCCTATGAGGTCCAGTTCGTGCCCGGCCTGCTGCAGACCGACGACTACGCCCGCGCGGTGACCATGCTCGGCCACCACGCCGCGCCGGCCGAGGAGATCGACCGCCGGGTGCGGCTGAGGATGGCCCGGCAGGCCCTGCTCGCCGAGCCTCGCCGGGTGCACTTGTGGGCGGTGCTCGACGAGGCCGTGCTGCGCCGCCCGGCCGGCCGCCCCGGCGTCATGCGCCGCCAGCTCCAGCATCTCCTCGAGGCCGCCGACCGCCCGAACGTGACCATCCAGGTCGTCCCCTTCCGGGCCGGGGCGCACGCCGCGGCCGGCGGCGCGTTCAGCATCCTGCGGTTCGCCGAGCGCGACCTGCCCGACGTGGTCTACCTGGAGCAGCTCACCAGCGCCCTGTACCTGGACAAGCGCGAGACCGTCGACCACTACATGGCCGTGATGGAGAGGCTGTGCCTGGAGGCCGCGCCGGCCGCCTCCACCGCCAGCGCCATCAACGCCGTCCTCCGCGACCGCTGAGCTCACCCCCGCGGGCGGGTCCGGATGCCGTCGCGTTCATGCCCGTGACAACGGCTCCGTTATTCCTGGCGGCGCTCCTCGAACGCGGCGCGCTCGCGGGCCTGCGGAATGGTCGGCTGGAACAGCTCGATCAGGTTTCCCGAAGGGTCTTGCACCAGCGCCTGCCTGCCGCCGACGCCGTCGATGATCCCGCTGCGGAAGGTCACGCCCGCCGCGGCGAGCCGGTCCACCATGCCGTCGAGGTCATCAACTTCCAGGGCAAACCGGTTCCACCCCCCGGGCTCCTGCCTCGTGCCATCGGGCATGGGCCGCGAGCCCCCGCCGCGGTGGCCGGCGTCGACCGGAGAGACGATCGCGAGCCGCAGGTCGTCGCGGACCAGCAGGGCGAACTGCGGGGCGGGGTGCATCACCTCCCGGAACGCGAGGTGCTCGCGGTAGAACGCGAGCGACGCGTCGACGTCGTTGACGATGTAGCGCACGGTGGCCATGTCAGCTTCCTCTCTCCGGCGTCCTTTCGTGGTAGCCGGCGGCCGGCTCGAACAGCTCCACCAGGTTTCCGGCCGGGTCGTGGAGCAGCGCCTGCCGAATGGCGACGCCGGCGATGATGCCGGTCCGGAAGCGGGCACCCCGGCGGCGCAGGTGCGCCACCGCCGAGTCCAGGTCGGGGACCCGCAGCGCGATCCGGTTCCAGCCGCCCGGCGCGGGCACGCTCCCGTCGGGCAGGACGTCGCCGCCGCCCGCGCGGCCGGGCACGCTGAGCAGCAGCCGCAGGTCGCCCCGGTACAGCATGGCGAACACCGGTGAGGAGCGCAGTTCCTCCTCGAACCCCAGCAGGTCCCGGTAGAACGCGACTGTGGCGTCAAGATCGGTCACGAAATAGCGGACCGTGGCCGGCTGGCCCGCCGCGGCCTCCGCGGCGCCGCTGATCCGCCGCAGCAGGGCCGCCGCGAACGCCGGCCTCGGCTCGACAGCAACGACCGGCAGGCGCAGGGCGTCGAGCGGATCAGGCATCCCGGCTGCCCTCCTCGCGGTAGACGTGGCGCAGCGCGGCCCGCGCGCGGACCAGGAGCGTCTCGGTGGCACGCACGCTGCGGCCCAGGCCTGCCGCCACCTCGGCCACCGGCAGCCCATCCAGGTAGCGCAGCGTCAGCGCCGCCCGCTGCGGCCCGGGCAGGCGGGCCAGGGCCGCGTGCGCGACCTGGACGTCCAGGTGCTCGTCCCACGGGTCGGCCGCCTCCTCCGCCAGCACCGCCACCGCGGCCATGCGGCGCTGCTCGCGCGCCGAGCGCCGCCAGTGGTCGGCCAGCTTGTGCCGGGCCACCCCCACCAGCCACGCCACCGTTACCTCAGGCGCCCGGACCCGGCCTCGCCGGACCGCGGCCACCGCGGCCATGAACGTCTCCGCGGTCAGGTCCTCGGCCACCACCGTGCTGCCGCACCGCGGCAGGAGGTAACCGTAGACCTGCGGCAGCGCGCGGTGGTAGATGGCCGCGAGCGGCTCGGCGGCCGACGACTCCGGCGCAGTCCCCACACCAGATCATCGCCCGGGGACCCCCGGTTCCGAACATGTTCCATCGATGCGGTTCGCCGCCGGGCCAGGGCGGGCTGGAAGGCAGGGCTTGACGGCTGCGCGGGTGCTAACTGGGGGCAGCCCGGGCTAGATGCGCTCGATGATCGTCGCGGTGGACATGGCACCGCCGGCGCACATGGTGACCAGCGCGGTGCTCGCGTCGCGCCGCTCGAGCTCGTGCAGCGCGGTGGTGATCAGCCGGGCGCCCGTGCTGCCCACCGGGTGGCCGAGCGCGATCGCGCCGAGGGTCTGGCCGCCGGTCGTGTGCGGGAGCCCTGCGTGCAGCCAGGCCAACCGGGTGACGTTGTTCGACTGCTCGCCCGCCTGGGTGACGCAGCCGCCGGCGACCTGGTCAACCTCATCGGGCTCGAGGCCCGCCCGGTCCAGCAGCGCGCGCTGCGCGGGGCCCAGGATCTCCGTGGCGTGCAGGCCCGAGAGCACGCCACCGCGCCTGCCGATCGGGGTCCGGACGGCTTCCACGATCACCGCAGCGCCCACCGCAGTTCCCCTTCAAAACTAGAACACGTTGCAGTTATGCTACCGGAATACCGTGCTAGCGGAAGGGTGGGCAGCCGTGGCCGAGCCGGACATCCCGCCGGGTTTCGACTTCACCGATCCTGACCTGTACGCCGACCGGGTGCCGGCCCGGGAGCTAGCCGAGCTGCGGCGCACCGCCCCGGTGTGGTGGAACCCTCAGCCGCGCGGGGTCGGCGGCTTCGACGACGAGGGCTACTGGGTGGTCACCAGGCACGCGGACGTCGTCGCGGTCTCCCGGGACAGCGACACGTACTCCACCTGGGAGAACACCGCGATCATCCGCCATCAGGACGGCGCCACCCGGGACCAGATCGAGCTGCAGCGGTTTGTCATGCTCAACATCGACCCGCCGCAGCACACCAAGCTGCGCGGGATCGTCTCCCGCGGCTTCACCCCGCGGGCCATCGGCAGCCTGCGCGAGACCCTGACGGCCCGGGCGAACCAGATCGCGGCGGCCGCCCTGGCCCGGGGCAGCGGCGACTTCGTCTCCGAGGTGGCGTGCGAGCTGCCGTTGCAGGCGATCGCCGAGCTGCTCGGCGTGCCGCAGGAAGACCGGCGCAAGGTCTTCGACTGGTCGAACGACATGGTGGGCTACGACGACCCGGAGTACACCGCCGACCCGGCGGCCGCCGCGGCCGAGCTCATCGGGTACAGCATGGCGATGGCCGAGGACCGCCGGCAGTGCCCCAGGGACGACATCGTGACCAAGCTCGTCCACGCGGAGGTCGACGGCGGGCAGCTCTCGCCGGACGAGTTCGGCTTCTTCGTGATCCTGCTGGCCGTGGCCGGCAACGAGACCACGCGCAACGCGATCTCGCACGGGATGCTCGCGTTCTTCGACCACCCGGACCAGTGGGAGCTTTTCCGGGCCGAGCGGCCTGACACCGCGGCCGACGAGATCATCCGCTGGGCCACGCCGGTGACCGTGTTCCAGCGCACCGCGCTCGCCGACACCACGCTGGGCGGCCAGCAGATCCGGGCCGGGCAGCGGGTGGGCCTGTTCTACCGGTCGGCCAACTTCGACGAGGAGGTGTTCGACCACTCCGAACGGTTCGACATCCGCCGCAGCCCCAACCCGCACCTGGGCTTCGGCGGCAGCGGCGCCCACTTCTGCCTGGGCGCCAGCCTGGCCCGGCTGGAGATCGAGCTGATCTTCAGCGCGATCGCCGACACCATGCCGGGCATCCGCCGGTCCGGCGACCCGGTACGGCTGCGCTCCGGCTGGCTCAACGGCATCAAGCGCCTCCCGGTCAGCTACGCCTGATGCTTCTCACGCCAGGATGACCACGACCCTCGTTACCCCGGCCGCCGGGCGTCTGACAGACCGGCTGATCAGTGGCAGTTCCGCCCCTGCGTGAAGCACTGGATGTCATTCTCGGTCTGAGGGGTCCAGGAGGTGTGGCGGTCAGCAGCCTGGAATGACCAGGCCA
>Ga0070698_100005602_pt1 | contig 13734 bp, 16 predicted proteins | sample KBSK1502metaG_FD_65477 | JGI IMG/M metagenome (GOLD analysis project Ga0070698, IMG submission 65477) | Corn, switchgrass and miscanthus rhizosphere microbial communities from Kellogg Biological Station, Michigan, USA - KBS K1-50-2 metaG | ecosystem: Host-associated > Plants > Roots >... | reverse complement strand
TGTCCGGCCTGGTCAGCACCGTGTTCAAGGGCGAGACGCTGCGCAGCATGCTGCTGAACGCTTACGGCTGGTGGAAGGTTGCCCAGATCACCTACATCGCCGCGCTGGCCGCCTTCGGGCTCGGCACCGTGAGCTTCCTGGCCGGCCTGTTCGGGTTCGCCCGGATCAGCCGCGAGCGCCCCGGCGCCGTGGTGTTCGGGCCGCCGGCCATCGAGCAGATCAACGAGGCGGGGCACGAGGCAGGAACCGCCTCCTGACAACCGAGGCGCCGACCTCAGCGACGAGAGCGCTCCCGCGGGCCAGAGGGCAGATCGCGGGAGCGCTCCGCGTTCCACAAGCGCCCGCCGCGGCGGCGCAGGCGGGCAGCGCGGGTGGGACGGCAGGCTTATCGCTGCTGTCCCACCCGCGGCGTAAGGTTCTGATCCATGGCGTACGCACCGCAGGCGTGGCGGGACTTCGCGGTCACGACGGGCGGCCTGGCCGGGGCGCTGACGGGGCTGCTGTTCGTCGCGGTGTCGCTGCACAGCGGCGCGCTGAACAGGTCGCGCAGCCTCGCCTCCCGTGCCGCGCAGACCCTGGTGCTGTTCGTGACGCCGGCGATCGCCGCGATACTGCTAACGGCACCTCAGCCCGGGACGGCTCTGGGCGCGGAACTGCTCGCGCTGGCGGTGGTAGCCGGCGCCGCGCTGTTCATCCTCGACCGCCGGGCCAGGCACGACGGCGGAGGCGAGGTCGTCGTCCGCTACATCGAACGGGCCTCCCCGAACCTGGTGACCGCCGTGCTGGTCGCCGTAGCCGGGGTGTCCTTCCTGCTCAAGGCCGGCGGCGGGCTGTACTGGATGATCCCGGCGGTGCTGGCGGGCCTGGTCGGCGGCGTGATCAACGCCTGGCTGTTCCTGCTCAAGATTCCCGACGACTGACGGTCTGACGCTCTGACGCTTACCAGCCGAGATCGGCGAGCCGGTCGTCGTCGATGCCGAAATGGTGGGCGACCTCGTGGACGACGGTGCGGCGTACCTCGTCGGCGACCTCGTCTTCGGTGCGGCAGATGGCGCAGATCGCCTGGCGGTAGATCGTGATGCGGTCCGGCAGCACCCCGGCGTACTGGGTGGTACGGCTGGTGAGCGGGATGCCCTCGTAGAGCCCGAGCAGCCCGGGCGGGCCGAGGTCGTGCTCCACGGTCACGGCGACGTTGCTCATCAGCCGGCCGAGTTCCGCGGGCAGGCTGTCGAGCGCCGCGGCGACCATCTCCTCGAAGCGGCCCGGCTCGATGTCGATCACTCGTCCATTGTCCGGCTGTCTGCCAGGATGCGCTGCAGGGTGGTGCGCCCCATCCGGCTCATGGCCGGGTTGGTCTCCGTGTAGTACCAGACCACGCCCATCGCCTGCTCGAATGCCCACGCCTTGCCGCGCTCCCACTCCAGGTCACCGCAGCCAAGGTCGTCGCGCAACGATTGCCGCGGTCCGGCTTCGAGCAGGTGCCAGGCGGCCACCAGGTCGAGGGCCGGGTCGGCGGGCCCGAGCCCGCCGACGTCCAGCACCCCGGCGAGGCGCCCGTCGCGGACCAGCACGTTCCCGGGAATCAGGTCGCCGTGGGTCATGACGTCCCTCTGCGTGGCGCGCGGCAGGTCCCGCAGGCAGTCCCACAGCCGGCGCAGCCGGGGCACGTCGAGCAGTTCTCCGCTGTGGCTGAAGCACGTGTCCAGCCACGCGTCGTGGGACCTCAGGTCGCCGCCCCTTCCGGTGCCGCGAAAGGTCCTGCCGCCGGTGTCGATGGCCCGCACGTCGCGGATGAACGCCGCTATGTCGTGCGCGAACGCGGCGGACTCGCCCAGGTCCTCGTCGCTGGCCACGACGCCGGGCAGCCACGTCTGAACCGACCATGGCAGCGGGTGGCCAGCTCCCGGTTCCCCGAGCGCGACCGACTCAGGAGTGGGGAACCTGGTACGGCCGTTGAGTTCACGGGCCGCCGCTGCCTCGGTCTCCAGCGACCGCCGGGTCGCCTCGACGTCGCCCGGCCGCAGTGGGAACCGGGCCGCCAGTTCGCCGCCGACGCGGAAGATGGCGTTGACCGTGCCCTGGGAAGCGATCCGCCTGACGGGCAGCTCCCGCCATTGCGGGAACTGCTGCGCTATCAGCGTCCGGACCGTCGCGACGGGAACCGTCAGCTGGCCGGCATGCATCCGCACGTCTGCCAGCGTCGCGCCGTTGCGCGCCGGCCGCAACCGGGTTTCCGTCGGCTGTCCTGGGTACCCGGCTAGTAACACGTAGTCCAAGGAGGATACGCCGATGTCGGATAACGTCTACTCGGTCAGCGAGATCGCCGGCTCATCCACGGAGAGCATCGACGACGCGATCAAGGGAGCTGTCAGCCGCGCCTCCAAGACGCTGCACAACCTCGACTGGTTCGAGGTCACCAACATCAGGGGCCGGATCGAGGACAATCAGCGCTGCCACTTCCAGGTGACCATGAAGGTCGGCTTCCGGCTCGACGAGCCCGGGTCCTGAGCTCAGCCGATCTTGAGCGGTATGTCCGCGTAGGGATCGAGCGCGTAGGCGAGGGAGACCCGGTGATAGCCGTCGGCGATGTCTCCTTCGGCTATGAGGATCGGCGACAGCTTTTCCCCGCCGAGCACCTTCTTCAGGTCATTCAGCACGCCCGGATCGGTCAGCGGCAGCGGTTCGCGGCCGGTGGCCCGCAAGATGTCGTTGGCCCGGCGGATGGTGGCCGGCATGTTCCGCAGCTTCGCCGCCACCCGGTCCGCGTGGTCCTGACCGAAGCGGATGCTCAGGTAGCTGGAGGCCGCCGCGTAATCGTGCTCGGCCACCTCTTTCTTCCAGCGCAAATACGAGACGACCGCAGGGGTGGTCATTGATCCTTGCCTTCCTCATTGAGCGCGGGCCGCCGGGCGGCGGTGGCTCGCTTGGCCGCGTCGCCCGTGATCCGGTTGAGCAGCACCGGGAGCAGGATAGCCGGGACCACCAGCGGCAGGAGCGGCAACTGAAGCCAGTATTACAAGGTGTTACCCGGAAAAGCCGTCATACCTCCTGCTGCCGGTCGTCCCTCCGGTCGGCGGCTGACCTGCCCACCGCGCCGACGACGGGCAGCAGCGGACGGATAGTGCGGCGGCTGAGGCAGCCCTGCCAGACGCCGAGGCTGTAGGCGGCGTCGTCGAGCAGCCGGGCCGCGACGTAGCGGGCGGGGTCCAGCGGCGGCCGCCGGTCCGCCCATTCGAGCAGCGGCGGTGCGAGGATCAGCGCCGCGACCGGCAAGCGCAGCCTCGGGACCGCGACCGCCGCCGGAATGGCGACCGGCCACCACGTCCGCGACAGCGCGCTGCCCAGCGGCCGGCCCGCCGCGAGGGTGCCGCCTCCGGCGAGCCGGACTGCGAGTCCCCACGCGGTACCGACGCTGGCGCGCTTCTTGCTGTTATCAGGGGCGGACGTTTGGGCGGTACCAGGGGCTGTGCCGGAGGCACCTGGAGCGGCGGGCAGCGGCCAGCGTTCGCCGGTGACCCGGGACAGGCGCCTGGCCAGCAGGGCGGTGGCGGTGCCGGTCAGCGCCACGGCGACATCCGGACGGCCGGACAGCGCCGCCGCCCACGCGGCGATCGTCCACCAGGAGGCGTACCAGGGGCGGACGACGCCCGGGTGGAGTTGCTCAAGCGCCGCCGCCGATGTGCCGTAATCGCGGCGGCGGGCGAACCAGGCGCGGAACCTGACGCGGTGATCGTGTCCCATCGCGGCCGCCGGCTCATAGCGGACCCGCCAGCCGGCGGCGGCCATCCGCCACACGAAGTCGACATCCTCCCCCACGTACATGCCCGCGGCGAACCCGGTGCCCGCGGCCGCCTTGCGCACCACGAGCGCCGCCCCTGGAACGTACGGGACCCGCGCCCCGGGCCTGACGATGCTCGGCCGGCTCCCCATGTCGAGCGTGGAACTCGCCCCCTCGTACCGGCCTAGCCAGGTCGTTCCTTCCTCGTGCGGCACGATCCGCGGCGCGACCGCGCCGACGGCCTGGTCGCCGAAGTGCGGCAGCAGCCCGTCCAGCCACCCCGGCCGCGGCACGCAGTCGGAGTCGAGAAACGCCACCAGGGCGGTCGAGGCGACCGCCAGCCCGGAGTTCCGCGCCGCCCCGGGTCCCCCGTTAACAGCCCGGCGGACCACGCGCGCCCCGCGCTCGGCACAGATCGCCGCGATCGCCGCCGGGTCGGCGGAGCAATCGTCCACGACAACTACGTGCGGCAGCCCGCGCAGCCCATCCAGGCAGCGCCGCAGTTCCGCGTGCCGGTCCCGCACCGGAATCACGACCGTCACGTCAGCCACGCCAGGCTGGCCATCGCCTCCGCCGGGGGCGCCCCAGTCCGGGTGGGCGATCCCGGCGTCCAGCAGCCGCCGCGCGAGCGCCCGCGCCGCCGCGCTGTCAGCCACCGGCACCCCGGACAACCACCCCGCCACCGCGCGCGCCCCGGCAGGCGTCAGCCGCAACACCCGCACGGGCGACCCACCAACGAGTACTGTGCCCCCCGCGACTAGCCGCGTCCCAGAGTCCGCCCGCAATCGCATTCCCACCGGGACGAGCTCACCGGTAGGCCCCTCGGTTTCATGATCACGGAAGAAAAGCTCGCGTATAGGGTGCTTTTTCTCCGTGATCATGGAAATCCCACCAGCGAGTGGGCCGACTGAGCGGCACGCGCCGTCCTAGGGTGGCTCTTGGTACCTGAGGGAAGCGGGGGGCGCAGTGGAGTTCCGAAGCGTTGTTCGGCGCCGCTCTCGGGCGCCGACTGAACGCGCCGGAACACCACAAGTCCCACGCGCCTCACGGGCCTAGGTGGAGGGCATGTGATGGGCTGGTGTGCGCGCCGCAACGGAGGAGCCGTAAGGCCGTGAAGCCCGCGAGGGGGTTTTCGTCGCAGTCCTTCGATGGGGGACGGCGGCGGCCGATGGTCACCGGGACCTTGCGGTGCGAGTGGTCCACGGAAGGCTTCGGCGTCGCACCAGAAACGGCGGCCAGCGCCGCCGAGCCGTAGCCTTGCACGCACTCCGGGTCGGGGCCGTCGAGCGGCAGGCCGGTGAAAAACTTCGCCGCCATGCAGCCGCCGCGGCAGGAGTCGTAGAACCCGCAGGACCGGCACGCTCCCCCGGTGTCGGGCGCGCGGAGCGAGGCGAAAAGCGGAGACGTCTTCCACACCGTCTCGAAACCGCCCGCATCCCGCACGTTCCCGGCGAGAAACTCCGAGTGGATGGCGAACGGGCAGGCGTACACATCGCCCACCGGGTCGATGAGGCAGACCACCCGGCCGGCGCCGCACAGGTTGAGGCCCGGCAACGCGGACCCGTACGCGGACAGGTGGAAGAACGAGTCGCCGGTCAGCACCTGCTCGCCGTGCGCGACGAGCCAGTCGTAGAGGAGCCGCTGCTGTTCGGGCAGGGGGTGCAGGTCATGCCACACGTCGGCGCCGCGGCCCGACGGGCGCAGCCGGGTCAACCGCAGCTGCGCGCCGAACCGGTCGGCGATGGCCTTGAACTGGTCGAGCTGCGGAATGTTCTGCCTGGTCATGACGACCGACAACTTGAAGCCCTCGAAGCCGGCATCACGTAGGTTCTGCATCGCCCGCATCGCGGTCGCGTACGACCCTGGCCCGCGCACGGCGTCATTCACCGCGGCCGTCGCGCCGTCCAGCGAGATCTGCACATCCACGTAGTCGCTCGCCGCCAGCCGCGCTGCCGCCGCCGGATCGAGCTTCACGCCGTTAGTGGAGAACTTCACGCCGACGTGGTGCGCGGTCGCGTAGTCGACGAGCTCCCAGAAGTCGGGGCGGACGGTCGGCTCGCCGCCGCCGATGTTGACGTAGAAGACCTGCATCCGCTCCAGCGTGTCGATGACCGCCATGCACTCGGCCGTGGACAGCTCCCGCGGGTCACGGCGACCCGACGACGACAGGCAGTGCACGCACGACAGGTTGCACGCGTAGGTGAGTTCCCAGGTCAGGCAGATCGGCGCGTCCAGGCCGAGCTGGAACAGGTCGGTGAGTTTCCCCGGAGCAGCGGAAGGCCCGGCCGGAGCCATGTCGTGGGTGAGGGTCATGCAACGGTCCGTTCCGAGATCATCTTTGAATCGGCGAGCGTGGCCAGCGCGCGGGCGTAAACCGGGAGTTCCGCCTCGGAAACCCCTGCCGCCGCGCATGCCGCACGAGCGCTGGGGTGGTCGGCCAGCGACCTGACCACCGCCAGGACGCGTTGATTCTTCAGGAAGGACAGCCGCCGGGTGCCGAAGTGGTAGAGCAGCGCGCCGAAGGGCTCGGGGCGCATCGACACCCGCGGATCGACCTGCCAGGGGCGGTCGATGTCGAAGCCGTCAGTAGACACCGCACATGCCGTCGATCGAGACCTCCTCGACCAGGAGCTCGTCGCTGCTGAGGGCTTCGGTCTCCTCGACCTGCGCCGGCTGGTCGGCCATGTCGCACCTCCGGGGCTAGTGGCACCAAGTGCCAGGAACGCATTAGCAGGAGGCTAACGGCACCAGGTGCCAGAATCAAGGTCGCCGCGAGTAGGATTGCGGCATGTCCCAGCGAGGATGGTGATACCGGTGTCGTCACCGGCCGCGACTGCCGTGCGCGGCCACCCCGGCCGGAAGCGGGTGACCTCGCGCGCCGAACTCGAGCAGACGGCGTTCGCCCTGTTCGCGGAGCGCGGGTTCGAGCAGACCACGGTGGACGAGATCGCGGCGGCGGCTGGGATCGGGCGACGGACGTTCTTCCGGTACTTTCCGTCGAAGAACGACGTGCCGTGGGGCGCGTTCGAGGCCGAGCTTGACCGGATGCGCGTCCGGCTGAAGGCCTGCCCGCCCGAGGTGCCGCTGATGGACGCGATCAGGCTCGCGCTCATCGACTTCAACCAGGTCGCGCCCGCGCAGGTGCCGCTGCACCGGCGGCGGATGGAGCTGATCTTGCGGGTGCCCACGCTGTTCGCGCACTCGACGCTGCGGTTCACCGCCTGGCGCCAGGTCGTCGCCGAGTTCGTCGCCGAGCGCACCGGCCGCCGCCCCGACGACCTCGCGCCGCAGGCGGTCGCGCACGCCGTGCTCGGCGTCGCGGTGGCCGCCTACGAGCACTGGCTCGACGACGTTTCCGCCGACCTCGGCGCGCTGCTCGACGACGGGATGCGGCAGCTCGGCGCGGCGTTCGACGGCAGCCTCGGCGCGGGCTCCGGCTCCGGCTCCCGATAGCCGTGCCTGGCTTCACCCTGAGCACCGCCCGCTGGCCGGACGTGGAGGCCGGGCCGCGGCGGCTGCTCGTGGTGCCGCTCGGGTCTCTCGAGCAGCACGGGCCGCACCTGCCGATGGACACCGACACCCGGATCGCCTGCGCTGTCGCGGCGCGCGCCTGCGCCGGGCGGGCCGGCGTGGGGCTCGCGCCGCCGGTCGCGATCGGGGCGAGCGGCGAGCACGCGGACTTCCCCGGCACGCTGTCGATCGGCACCACCGCGCTGGCTCTGCTGCTTGTCGAGCTCGGCCGGCACGCTAGCCTGCACTGGCCGGCGATGCTGCTGGTCAACGGGCACGGCGGGAACGGAGCGGCGATCACCGAGGCGGTCTCGCGGCTGAGGAGTGAGGGGCGAGAGTGTCACGTGTGGCACGCGGGGCTGGGTCCGGGGGCGGGCGACGCCCACGCCGGGCGAACGGAGACGTCGATGATGCTGGCGCTCGCCCCGTCCGAGGTGCTCCTGGACCGCGCCGCGACGGGCGATACTCGGCCGATCGCGGCGCTGCTCCCCGAACTGCGCGCGCACGGCGTGAGGAAGGTGAGCCCCAACGGCGTGCTCGGCGACCCGGCGGACGCCTCTGCCGCCGAAGGCGCAGAACTGCTCGGCCTGTTGGCCGCAAGCCTGACTGAGACCCTCGACAGCCTGCTCGCAGACGTGTGATGGCGTTACTGGGGAGCATCGCTTGCTGGCGGGGAATCACTGGGTACCGGCGGGGAGTCCTGTGCTGCCAGGTGGAACTCGATGCGGGCGGCGGGGATACGTTCCTGCTCGCGGGCCAGCAGAGCCAGCGCGCGGCCATCGGCTGCGGTAGGACGGTTCAGGTCCAGGGCGCGTGGCCACAGCCGGGCATAGCGGACTGCGGTGACTTCGGCCGCGTATACCAGCGCCTGACCGACTAGGTACAGCAGGGCAAACATGCCCGCCACGGTGGCGAAGCTGCCGTAGACGGGTCCGGCCTTGGCCACCAGCCTGGCCAGCAGCGGCGCCCCGGCGTTGAGCACCACCGTCACCGCCACCGCGCCCAAGACTGCTCCCGGCCATAGCGCCCGGACCGGCGCGGGCCGCACTAGCAGCAACTTGGCACCAAACAGCAGCACCGCGAAGACGACCAGCGCCGACCCGAGCACCGCGGCCGCCCGCTGCACTCCGGGCTGGCCGGGCAGCGCGGTGGCCACCACGGTGAGCGCCCCGGTTGCCACCGCTCCGAGCAGCAGCATCGCCAGCACCGCGAACACACGAAGATACCGTGAGAAGAAACTGGCCCGCTGGCGGTACGGGACCGCGGCGACATGGTTCACCGTCTGGTAGGCGGAGAACACGACACCCGTTCCGGACAGCAGCAAACCGATCAGGCCGGCAATGAACGGGACCGTGGACGTCGGCAAGGTAGCCAGCGAGTGCTCGACCGTGGGCCGCAGCGCCTCCGGCACGATCGCGGTGATCAGCCGCTGCCGCAGGTCTGGGTGATCTGTCAGCACCCGTGACATTACCGCTACCCCGAGCAGCAGCAGCGGGAAGATGCTCAGGAATCCGTAGTAGGTGATCAGTGCCGCCTGCCGCCCGCCTTCATCGTCGCCGTACTTCTTCACCACCGCATAGGGAAATCCCAGCACGCCATGCTCGCGCTGCAGGCGGTCCGCCCACGCGATGATCTGGTTCACCAGACCGCTCAAGCCTTCCGAACTCATGGGGCTAAGCTTGCCCGGCACGTCCTGGCAAGTCATCATTCCCGGTGGCCGCACGGGACTGGCCCCGAATATGCCACTGTCACAGTTGCCGGGGCGGCGTGCACATGTTCACTGGAGGGAATGACTAGGATGTGCTCCACCTCATCCCGGTGATTGGGTGGCAGCCCTCACGGTCCCGGGACCGGAGATGCGGCGGGTGAGGCGATGAGCGAGTCGGATCTGGCGATCGTGGCGGCGCTGGTTTTCGCGTGGGGGACTCTGTCGGCGCGGCTGGAGCGGTTCGATGTGACCGCGCCGATCATCTTCGTCCTGGCTGGCGTGCTGCTGACCCACGGGCCGCTGGCGGTCCTGAGTATCACCCCGGCACCTGAGCTGGTCAAGACGCTGGCAGAGGCGACCCTGGTGCTAGTGCTGTTTTCCGATGCCTCCCGGGTGGGGGTGCGGGAGCTGAGAGCCGATGCGGGCCTGTACGGCAGGCTGCTGGGAATCGGGCTGCCTCTGACGATCGGCCTGGGAACGCTGCTGGCGCTGGCCCTATTCGGTGGCATGAGCATCTGGCTCGCCCTGCTGGTGGGCGCGGCGCTGGCGCCCACCGACGCCGCACTAGGCGCGGGCATGATGGTCAACCCGGCGGTTCCGGCCCGGATCCGGCGGCTGATCAACGTCGAGAGCGGCCTCAACGACGGGATCGCCACGCCGTTTGTGCTGGTCGCGGTGGCGGGCGCGCAGACCGCCGAGCATGCTCACGCGGCCGGTCCGGCCAAAGCCGTCGCCGAACTGGCAGTAGGCCTTGCCATCGGCGTGGCGGTGGGGAGCGCCGGGGGGTGGCTGGTCCGCCAGGCGCGCCGCCGCGGCTGGGCGGCAGAAGGTTTCGCGGGATCCGCGGTGCTGGGACTTGCCATCTGCGCCTATGCGTCCGCGCTGGCGCTAAACGGCAACGGCTTCATCGCCGCGTTCACCGGCGGCCTCGCCTACGGCGCCATCGGCGGGCAGGGCGGAGCGCGGCTGGTGCCGTTCGTCGAGGAAACCGGCGCGCTGGTATCGCTGCTGGTTTGGCTGGCGTTCGGCGCGATTGCCGTCGCGATGGCGCTGGAGAGCCTGACATGGCAGGTCGTGGTGTATGCCGTGCTCAGCTTGACGGTGATCCGGATGGCGCCGACGGCGATCGCGCTGGCCGGGGCGCGGCTGGGCCGCGCCGCTGTCGTGCTGGTGGGCTGGTTCGGACCCCGGGGCCTGGCCTCGGTGGTGTTCGCGCTGCTGGCCCTGGAGGACATCGGCGAGCCTGCCGCCAGCCAGGCGGTCACCGTGATCACCGTCACTGTGCTGCTCAGCGTCGTCGCGCACGGCGCGACCGCCGATCCGCTGGCACGACGGTTCGGGCCACGGCTGGCCCCGGCCGCCAGCGGCGCTGAACACGCCAGCATGCCGGATGTATCGGAGCGCAGGCTCATCCGCCGGGCACCCGCCGCAACCTCAGGGACCGGCGCGGAACCGGGCACCTCCCGCGGCCAGTAGCGTAACCTCGGCAGTTAACCATCGAACCGGGCGCGTGTATTGGACAGCGACGAATGAGCGGTGACCTGGCGGTCGTCACAGGAGCGGCGCGCGGCATGGGCGCCGCGGTGGCGCGGCGGCTCGCCGCCGGCGGCTGGTCGCTGCTGCTCGTCGACGCGTGCGCGCCGCAGCCGCCGCTCGACTACCCGATGCCGACGCCGGCGGATCTCGACGCCGTGGCGCGGAGCTGCCAGGACGTCGGCGTCGGGACCGTCGGCACGCTCATCGCCGACGTAGCGGGCGGGGCGGTTCGCGGCAAGATCGCGGCCGCGCTCGACGGGCGGGTGCCGAAGGCGGCCGTCGCGGTCGCGGGCGTCATCAGCGGGCACAACGCGTGGAACATGCCGGACGACGCCTTCGACCTGCTGCTTCGCGTGAACCTGTACGGCGTCAGGCACCTGGCGGACGCGTGCGTGCCGTCGATGGCGGCCGCCGGAACCGGCCGGTTCGTCGCGGTCTCCTCAGCCGCCGCGCTGCGCGCCATGCCGCAGCTCGCCGCGTACTCGGCCGCCAAGGCCGCCGCGCTGGCGTACGTGCGGGCGCTCGCGGCCGACCTGGCTGGCAGCGGAGTCACCGCCAACGTCGTCTGCCCCGGCTCGACCCGCGGCCAAATGCTCGAGGCCAGCGCGGCCGTCTACCACCTGCCGTCGCAGGACACGTTCGCCAGCCAGGCGCTGCTGCGCCGCCTCCTTGAGCCGGACGAGGTGGCCGCCGCGATCGCCTGGCTCTGCTCACCGGACGCGGGCGCTCTGACCGGCGCCGTCATTCCCGTCGACGGTGGTCTCTCGGCCTGAAATTATCCCGAACGGGCCCGTGGTGACTCCCCGCCCGCCACTACTGGAAAATGTTGACCGCGCGGGCGATGACCAGCCCCAGGACGGCGAGCGAACCGATCGCCTGGATGGTCATGGCCAGCTTGCCCCAGCGGGCGAGCGGCATCACGTCCGTCGGGCTGAACGCGGTGGCGTTCGTAAGGCCGAGGTATAGGTAGTCGGCGAACTCCGGACGCCAGCCCGGCGGGGCAACGACCGGGTTGAGGTGCTGGGGAAACGCCAGGTGCGGGAATTCCGGCGGATGCCATATGCGTGCCTCAGGTCCCCCTCCGTCAAGCAGCCAGTAGAGGAAAGTGAAGGCGAGGATCGTGTAAATCCAGACCCCTGAGCCGACGCCGAGAAGAGCCGTCGCGGAGTTCGTCTCGGGGCCGCCTTCCACCAGATCGGTCACCAGCCGGACGGTGACAAACACGGCTTCCGCGACCAGGATCAATACCAGCGCGCACGACAACCCCCGGACGATCGCCGGGCGGCGATCGCCCTGGCGGCGCTCCGCGATGAAGATCGCCGCCAGCAACAGTGCCTCGATCACCGGAACTATCCAGTTCGGGCCGATGCTGAACCGGGAAGGCAACAGCAGCAGCACGATCATCGCCACCAGGAGGGCCCCGGCCAGCAGCCATCGTTTCTCGGCGCCTATCCCGGTCCGCACCACTTCGATCCTGGACGCTGGCCTGTGGTGCGGGGTTTTCCGCAGGTGGGACCACCAGTCGCGGATGCTCGCCTCGGCCTGCGCGGTAGGAGGTGCGCGCCGCGCGACGGTGTCGGCTTCGGTGATCAGCGCGCGAGCGGCATCCAGGGTCTCAGCTATCTCCGCGTGGCTGCTGGCGGCCGGCACGGTGACGACAATCCAGACCCGTTCAGGCTGCGTCTCGGCTCTGACCGGCACGGCGGCGGCACGAGCGAGCCTGTGATAGCAGCCGAGCCATTCACCGGTGACCTGCCCGGCCAGCGGTATCCGCGCCATTACGTGTTCATTGGCGCTCGTTAGCTCGATGTCGGCGCTGGGGTCGATGTCCGTCATCGCTCGGCCGTCTTTCACCGGGGCGGTATCTCAACGCGGGTGAAGCGGAGATGGACGGTTGTCCTTGCCTGGATCGCCAGGCGCGAGCGTCCAGCACGTTCCCTCGTCGGGATCGTATTCCTGCCGCTCGAAGGCGAACATGTTGTCGCCCAGGAGGATGAGCGAGTACGGGGCAGGACCCGTGCCGATGACATGACCATGGTTGTGGACGTCCCGGGGCGGGACCAGTGTCGCGACATCACCGCGGTGCAGGACGCGCTCGTCGGCCAGGCTCAGCTCGGCCCGGCCGCTGTCACGACTGAGCACATTCCAACGCTGGTGAGTCTCCGCTCCACGGACGGGGGCGATCCCAACCCAGCACCCGTGGGAATGGGTGTAGGCCATGACGCCCTCAGGCCGGTGGACAAGCACCAGGCGAGGACCCCGCTCGGGTTTGACGAGCCAGTGCACGCCCATCGACTCGGGAGGCATGCCGGCGATCAGCGGGGCGAAGAATTCGTCATCCGCGGCCAGCTGGATCAGCAGCCGTCCAATCGCGTCCATGTCAGGGCCGCCGGCCCGCAGCTCATCGAGCTCGGTCACGAAATGGCTCAGCGGGCCGGGCAGCGCGCCAGTACCCACATCCTCGGTCATTACCCCAGGATCGCCATCCCGTCGTCCCCGTGGCTCACCTGCCGCGGGTGGTTCGCCGCCGCGCGTCAGCCGACGGCGGCGGCCGGCGGGACGGGCGGGCGGCCGCTGAGGTTGACCACCACGTAGCGGTCGCCGGCTGGGTACACGTTCGCGCCGCTGGGGTCGACGATGCTTGTCGGGACATAGCCGATGGTGTGCAGGGAGCCGTTGGGGAGCGAGATCGCGTCGAGCGCCAGCGACGGGCGGGACTGATCGATGACGAGCAGCTGGCCGCCGTCCTGGCGCAGGCTCAGGACATCGTCGGGCATCGGGAGCAGCCACTGCCGGCCGCCGTCCGACAGGCGGTACGCGACCACGTCGGAGCGGCCGCCGCTGGCCCGGGTCACGCCGACCAGCAGGCCGCCGGACACCGCGATCTGGGGGCCGAAGCCCTGGTAGTAGCTCGTGTCCAGGCCGCCGACCGGGATCGTGGAGGTCAGGTGCCCGGTCGCGCCGAAGGCCAGCACCTGTTCGGGCTGTCCTGGGGAAACATCGGCCACCACGGCCGGATCGGCGGACAGGATCGCGAAATGGTAGCCGGGCGCCTGCCCCGGCATCGGAGTGCGCCAGAGCTGCTTGCCCGTAGCAGGGGCGAGGGCGATCACGTCGAAACTCTTGCCGCAGGCGGCCAGCACCACGACCGACTGCCGCGCTCCCGCGAGCGTCTGGTCGCTGCAGCCGGGCGGCGTCAGCG
>Ga0070698_100005601_pt1 | contig 13736 bp, 13 predicted proteins | sample KBSK1502metaG_FD_65477 | JGI IMG/M metagenome (GOLD analysis project Ga0070698, IMG submission 65477) | Corn, switchgrass and miscanthus rhizosphere microbial communities from Kellogg Biological Station, Michigan, USA - KBS K1-50-2 metaG | ecosystem: Host-associated > Plants > Roots >... | reverse complement strand
AGCTATAGAGAACGCACTTTCGCGTGGTTTACCGATTCTCGCGATTTGTAAAGGCGTTCAGGTATTGAATGTCGCTCTCGGCGGCACACTCAAACTTGACATTCCGGGCCACAAACTTCCCGAACAAAAAGATCACGATGTTCAGCCGCTCCGCTCCGACGCAAAAGTGATGCATCGTTTCGACAAAGTGAACAGTTCACATCATCAGGCACTCGATTCGTTAGGCGAGGGGCTCGTTGTCGAAGCATGGTGCGCTTCCGATGACATTATCGAACAGGTCCGCCTGCGGAATCAGCAGTTCGCGCTTGGGGTTCAATATCATCCTGAGCGCGGCAAGATTTACGATTCGCTCTTCGAGGACTTTTTCTGGCGATTGAGCAACAATCGTTAAATCATTGAGTCGCTAAATACTTAGCTGTTTCCCGTGTCCAAGCCGCAAACCACCGTCGCGATCGTTTACGATTACGATCAAACACTCAGTCCCAGTCACATGCAGGACGAAGTCGTGCTTCCCGTCCGTGCGCCGACCCTCGCGCGCAAATCCAATGCGCGATTGAGCGCTTGGGTGAAACTGGTAGCGTCGCCGACCGGTGACCGTCGATCTTGATAAGCGATCGGCGGCTTTGTCAGATCGCTGATCTCAAATTCCGGCGAAACATCGCCCATTACTTTCCGGAAAAATTTTGTCTGAGTTTCCGAAAACGGAAAGCAGTGCCAGAGCGCGTAAGAGTTCAGTCCGTTGTTAAGCGCCGTCCGCGAAACCGTCGAAGAAACCGAATAGACCGCCTCGATTCCGGCGAAGTGTCGCAAAAAATATAAATCCGCAACTTCGCGATCATCTTCCACTTGAAAACCCTTGAGGTTGAGTTTACTCGCCTCACCTTTTTCGAAAGGATGCGGCCGATAGATCAGATGACGGCTCGGATAGTTTTGCCGGATGTAATCGAGACAACGGTTCAAATGTTCGACGTAAACTTCTGGCGCTAGGTTCTTCACGAGAAGGAAAGGCGTCCCGAAAAAAATCACCCGACGTTGCTCACCACGCCGTAGCTCGGCGGAGGCGGGTCGACCTTGTCCGCTGTTGATTTTCGAAGAGAAATCACGCAACTCGGCGATGCTGGGAAAACGCGAAGGGATGATTTGACCTTCCGCTCGGGCAGGCAATTCGCCGCCGCTATTGCTCATAAAGATTATGGCGTCGAAAATATCATCCGGATCCTTTTGCAAACGCCGCAGACGCACGCCATCGCCGCCCGGATTGATCCGCGGCTTGTAATGGATCGTTCGTTCTATGCCCGCCATCGGTTCAACCACGCGATTTTGCAACCAGCCCGAAGTCGTAAACCGAAAACGCGCCCGGTCGCCGTGGCGTGTCAATTCGCCATAGGCTTTCTGCGATGCGCACAGAATTTTGTAAACGTTCGGATGCGCGGAGAGCGCGGCGTTTCCCAATCCGAGCAGACCGGCCAGGCAGAGTAAAACATCGCTGTCCGGATCGATCGGCAACGCGCCGACCCCGCGCTGTCGATCGACATTTTCTCGATAAAGCCGCGGCAGATCTTTCAACCCGCGACACGTTCTGACTTTCGGGAATGCGTGCACTTCGGCGAATTCGGTGACAAACTCCTGCCACTTTGCGTTCTTCCACCATTTCGATTCCTCGCGGAGCAAATGAATCCCGCCCGGAAATCGCTCGCGCAATGCGTCCGCTGCGACCAGCGCATTCGGCAACCGGTCCGGTCGCGAAATCACAATCCAAAGTTTTGGCTGTGTTTGCATCGTCAGACTCCACGCTGCGTCGGCGTCCAGATGAACTTGTGCATTTGAAGTTGAAAACGAACGTCGAGTTTGTCGGCTAATATCCATTCCACGATCTGGCGCGGATCGATTCGGCCGAAGATCGGAGAGAAGAGAACGGCGTGGCAGCGTTTGGTCAGATCGAACTTGCGAATTTGGTCGCATGACCATTCGTAATCTTCGCGTGAGCCCATGACGAACTTCACTTCATCGCGCTCGGTGAGGTGATCGATGTTCGACCAGAGATTCTTGTCGACTTCGCCGCTGCCGGGCGTTTTTAAATCCATGATCCGATGCACGCGCGGATCAATTTTCGAAATGTCGTGGGCGCCGCTGGTCTCGAGCAAAACGATCTGACCCGCGTCGCACAAGATCGACATCAACGGGAGCACGTTCTTTTGCAGGAGCGGCTCGCCGCCGGTGATCTCGACCAGTGAGCATTGAAAACTCGTGACCCGATTGACGATTTCCGCAATGGAGGCCTTTTTGCCTTCGTAAAAAGCGTATTCGGTGTCGCAATAGTTGCAGCGCAAATCGCAGAAGGTGAGCCGGACAAAAACGCAGCGCTCTCCCGCCCAGGTGCTCTCACCCTGGATGGATTCGTAAATCTCGTTGATTGTCAGCGTCTTTTCGTTCATTCGACTCAGGCCTAATTCTATCAGATCATCCGCTGTGATGCACAATCGGATCGACGACTGTTTCGCGCGTCTGCGCTCGCAAAAGCGCAAAGGGTTTATTCCCTACATTTGCGCCGGCGATCCGAATTTAAAGAAGACAGCCGAGCTGGGGTTGGCGCTCGAAAAGTCCGGCGCTGATCTGCTCGAGCTCGGTTTGCCTTTCTCCGATCCGCTCGCCGACGGAATTGTGAATCAGCTGGCGGCCCAGCGTGCTCTCGCTGCGGGTGCGACAATTCGCGGCGTGTTCGATTGCGTCCGCGAAATCCGCAAGAGCTCACAAATCCCAATCGTTCTCTACAGCTATCTCAATCCGATCTTCCAGTTCGGCGCCGATGATTTTCATCGCGAGGCCGAGGAAGCAGGTGTCGATGGATTGCTCATTCTCGACTTACCGCCAGAGGAAGAACACGCGCACCCTGGCGAACTTGACGGCTTTAAGCCGTCAAGTTTCAAGGGCGCAAGAGAGAGTGAAAGAAGTCGCGACAACGTGTTTCATATTCGGTTGATCGCGCCAACCACACTGCCCGATCGGGTCAAGAAAATCGCAAAAAGCGCAAAAGGATTTCTTTATTACGTTTCGCGCGAAGGCGTTACCGGCGCCCGAGATTCAATCGCGACTTCGTTGCCGGCAAAGATCGCCCAGCTCAGAAAATTGTCCGGCTTGCCGATTGCGGTCGGCTTTGGAATCTCAAATCCGGAACAAGCGCGTGAAGTCACGCAATACGCCGACGCGGTTGTCGTCGGCAGCGCAATTGTCGATCTTATCGCCAAGCACGGAGACAAACCGGACGTGGTTGAAAGGGTTGCAGCATTCGCTAGGGAAATCGCGAACGCAATCCTTCGCTGATAGCTGCAGTGTCATCCCGAACGGAGTGAGGGATCCCCTCACAGATTGCTCGATCACGCTAATCTAAATAGTGTGTAGTGTGACACAAGCTTCGATTGTGAGATTCCTCGGTCCGAGCCGGACTGACGTAGCGCTCGGGATGACAGGGTTAAATCCCGCAATTTTTGGTCGCTTCGGCGAAATTTGATTTTTTGCGCAGGAGCGAGGCGAGGTAAGCATCGACCACTGGAACGTCGTGAATCCGTGTCAGATTGGCCGGCGTTTCGAGTCGCGAGAAAATCGCATAGGCGATCTTGCTGCGCGGAACTTCCTTTTCGCCGTAGCCGTGCGGGATGTTGCTCGACCAAAACCGGACGTACTCGCCGTCGGGATGATTCGTCGTCCCGAGAAAAATGACGGAGTGGCCGCTTTCGCTCCGTCCGACGTTATTGTTCCAGAAAATTTTCATGAAATCGCCCGGCTGCGCCTGCGCGAAATCGGTGAAGTTGTGGCCGAGGCCGAGCTCGTGAAACAAACGCGCAGTTCCGGGTCCGTTCGCATTCCAGCGACCCCAAATGCCTTCACCATCGTGCTGATCGCGAATAACGAGTTGATTCAACGTCGCGAAATCGAGCTTGAGCTGCCCACTGTCACGCAAAGCTTCAATCGTTTTGATGAACACAATGTAGGTCGCACCCGAACAGAAGCTCGGATACGGCGCGGTCGGAATGACGAAGAACTTTCCGGATTCAAAATGCGCGGCCGATTCCAATTTAATCTTGGCGAAGTGGGAGACGGAATATTTGCCCCCGCTCGGCATCTTTCCGATTTCCTCAAGGATTAGGTTGTTGAGTCCGGTGGCCGATGCGGTTTGAACAGCAACACAGACAACCAAGAACGCAACCAGCTTACGCATAGTCCGGGAATAAACCGCAAATTTCGGAAATATCTAGAGATGTCTCGGTCCGAGCCGGAGTGGCATTTTTGCTCGACATGACAATTCGGACGCGCCCGCTACAATATCGATATCATGTTGCGTTTCACCAAGATGAACGGCGCCGGCAACGATTTCGTCATGATCGACAATCGTGCCGGCGAAGTGCGTCTCCAGCCCGAGCAAATCGTTCGGATTTGCGATCGCCATCGCGGCATCGGCGCGGACGGCATTCTTTTGCTCGAGAAAGGCTCCAACGGCGCCGATTTTAGGATGCGCTATTACAATCGCGACGGCGGTGAAGCGGAAATGTGCGGAAACGGTGCTCGCTGCTTCGCCCGCTTCGCGAACAAGATCGCGGGAGCGCCGGAGAAAATTTCCTTTCAAACGCCGGCGGGGCTGATTCGCGGAGAATTGCACGGTGAATCGGTCACTCTGCAAATGAGTGAGCCGAAAGATTTGCGACTCGGGATCGAACTTATTGCGAACGGCGCGAAAGAACGCGTCCACTTCATCAACAGCGGCGTGCCGCACGTAGTCGTGCCGGTTTCCAAAGTCGACGATGTCGATGTTCGCCCGAGGGGTGAAGCGATTCGACGCCACGAAATGTTTTCGCCGGCGGGAGTAAACGTGAACTTCATTGAGAAACGCGGCGCGCAGAAAATCTTGGTGCGAACGTACGAACGCGGGGTCGAAGACGAAACGCTGGCCTGCGGGACCGGGGTCGTTGCCAGCGCCCTGATTTTTGCCGCGACAGAAAAGGTTGATGGACCAATCAGCGTTACCGTTCGCAGCGGGAGCGAGCTCAGCGTCGGTTTGAAAAGAGCAGGCGACCGGTTCACAAACGTGACGCTAACTGGCCCCGCGGAGTTTGCATTCGAGGGAACGATAGAGCTTTGATCTTTAACAAATGTTTCGCGGCACTTTCACGGCAGTAGTCACACCGTTTCGCAACGGAGATATCGATTTTGCGGCGTTCGAAAAATTAGTCGAAGCGCAGATCGCGGCCGGAATTACCGGCCTTGTTGCTGTCGGCACGACCGGCGAATCCCCGACGTTGACGTACGATGAGAAACATGAAGTCATCCAGCGCGCGATAAAGATCGCGAAGCTTCGCTCTAAGGTCATTGCGGGTGCGGGAACGAATTCCACGCGAGACTCTATTGCAGCGACAATGTTTGCCGAGAAAGCCGGCGCGGATGGCGTGCTGCTGGTCGCGCCGTATTACAACAAGCCAAGTCAGGAAGGATTATTCCGTCACTTCAAAGCGATCGCCGACGCAACATCGCTTCCGATCATGCTCTACAATATTCCCGGGCGCTGCTCAGTCGATATCGCACCCGACACCGTCGTTCGCCTCGCCGAAACCTGTCGCAACATCGTTTCGATTAAGGAAGCGAGCGGCAGCGTTGAACGAGTGGGGGAATTGCGTCGACGTCTGCCAAAAGAGTTCACGATCTTGAGCGGTGACGATTCGTTGATTTTGCCGTTCATGGCGGTCGGAGCAGTTGGAGTCGTCAGCGTGGCTTCAAATTTATTTCCAGCAGAAGTTTGCGCGCTCGTGCGGGCGTGCGAATCGGGCGATTTTAAGTCGGCGGAGAATTTGCACCGCGAAATGTTCCCGCTGTTTAAAGATTTGTTTATCGAACCGAATCCGGTGCCGGCGAAAACCGCGCTCGCTTGGCGCGGCGCGATGTCAGCTGAAGTTCGTCTGCCCCTTTGCGAAATGACGGAAGCGAACCAGGCGCGTCTGCGCAAAACGCTTGAAGCATTCGAACGCGAAAAATGACACGGCATGTTGTAGCTGCCGCCGTCGCTGGCGGCAGGGCTGCTCGATCTGCCGGTGAGGACACCGGCAGCTACAACGTCTCCGACGGATGAAAAAAATTCGTGTATCATTGATTGGGGCGCGCGGTCGAATGGGCAAAACGGTAGTCGATCTCGCCAGGAACGATCCGAAGATCGACATCGTCGCGCAATGCGATCTCGGCGATGCGATCGAACCAGCTATGAAAGATTGCGATGTCGCGATCGACTTCAGTAATTCGAGCGCGATCGCTGAAATCTGCCAGGCGGCTTTACAACACCGGAAACCACTTGTGATCGGCACGACCGGACATTCGGCAGAACAGCGAGAGGTAATTGAAAAGACCTCGAAAGCATTTCCAATTGTCTTCGCGTCCAACTTCAGCGTCGGAGTGAACGTGCTCTTTGCTCTCAGCCGCCGCGCCGCTGAGATCCTCGGCTCCGAATTCGCGCCGCAAATTATTGAGACACATCACAAGATGAAAAAGGATGCGCCGAGCGGGACGGCGAAGACGCTGGGCGACATTTTAAAAGAAACGCTGGAGACCGACGTTCCCATCGAATCAATTCGTGAAGGCGATGTCGTTGGCGAGCACACGGTTACTTTTGTCGGACCGGGCGAACGACTCGAATTGACGCATCGCGCGGGCAGCCGTGAAATTTTCGCGCGCGGCGCTTTGCGCGCGGCCGAATGGGTTGTTGGAAAACAAGCTGGGCTCTACTCGATGCAGAATGTGCTCGGGATCTGACTGTAGTGGTGGCCGTGTCGGCCGCATTCTTTGGTTTTGCAGGTGACACGCCTGCCTCTACAGAACCCCCAAAAATCTACGAAATCCATTATGAGGATCGGTGTCGCGCTCGGTTCGAATTTGGGCGATCGATTGGCGAATTTGCGCAGGGCGCGAAAGGCGGTTGTCGATCTTGGCGCCAACAGCGCGTCTGTTCTTGTCTCGCGTGTTTATGAAACTGAGCCGGTTGGTTGCGAGCCGGGCGCGGATAAATTTCTCAACGCGGTTTTGGAAATTGAATACGACGGCGACCCAACCGACCTCCTGCAAAAGCTGATTCGAATTGAAGAATCCCTTGGGCGGGATCGCAATCATGCCCGTAATGTTTCGCGCAAGATCGACATCGACCTTCTCTACGCGGGCGAGTTGAGTGTCGAGAACGAGCGTTTGCAGTTGCCGCATCCGCGACTGCATTTGCGAAAGTTTGTGCTCCAGCCTTTGGCTGACATTCGACCGAATTTAATTTTCCCTAACCAAACAAAGTCCATTCGCGAACTGCTCGCGCAGATCGAAGATTCGACTAAAGTGATCTGCTTCGCAGAGAAATGGTAATGACGAACCTGATCGAGAAATATCGAGAGATGAAGAGGCGCGGCGACAAAGTCACCGCGCTGACGGCTTACGATTATCCGACGGCGCGACTGCTCGATGAAAGCGGGATCGATATCATTCTGGTGGGCGACTCGTTAGGCATGGTCGTCCTCGGGTACGAAGACACGACGTTCGTGACACTGGAAGAAATGTTGCATCACACCCGCGCGGCCGCGCGCGGAGTTAAATCCGCGTTGGTAGTCGGCGATATGCCAATTCACACTTTCGAAACGCCCGAACAAGCGGTTGCGACGGCGAAACAATTTATCGATGCCGGCGCGCAAGCGGTGAAGCTGGAGGGCGGTGTCAGTCACACCGCGCATATCGAAGCGATAACGCGCGCCGGAATTCCGTACATGGCGCACATCGGCATGCTGCCGCAGCACGTGCGCGAACAGGGCGGTTACAAAGTTAAAGGCAAAACGCAGTCGGAAGCTGAAGCCCTGATCGCCGATGCAAAAGCGGTGGAAAAAGCAGGCGCATTTTCCGTTGTGCTCGAGATCGTGGTCCCGGAGATCGCAAAACAAATCACAAATGCGATTGGCATTCCCACGATTGGGATTGGGTCGGGTGAACAGTGTGATGGCCAGATTTTAGTGACACACGACCTAATTGGACTGTTTCCGTGGTTTACGCCGAAGTTTGTTTCACCGGAAGCAAGGGTGGCTGACGAAATCCGAAAAGCTGCACGCGCCTTCATCGAACGAACTCGTGGCAGCGGCGGCGTCTAATTTAGAATGAGAGATGTCTCGACTTCGCTCGACATGACAAAAGGCCCGAGGCGCGTCTGGCCGATGAGATTCGCAAGGCGGCGGGTGCGTTTATTGAACGAACCCGCGCAAGCGAGGTCTCTAACCGGTCAGGAGCTTGACAACCATTCGGCGCTGAGTGGGTTTAACTAAGACGATGAAGAGCGCGAACAGAGTTTCCCATTTCGACGACATCGACAATATCGAACACGAAGCGCTGCTTACCGGCAGCCCGGAGCGAAGCTGGATCTGGTTTGGCTTGATCGTGTCGTTGTGCCTGCACATCACGCTTTGCATTTATTTTTATCGAACACGATTTCAGTCGGTCGATACGGTCTTTACCGATCTACAACAGCCAATGACGTTTAGGGTCAAAAACGTAGATATGAATCAGATCGACAAAGCGAGCGGCGATCAAATCAATCCGGCCGCGAAACCGAATCCTGATGACACGAGGGAGCAACAGCCGGACGAAAAGAAATCGTTCGACAAACTTTTGCAGGAAATTCAGGCGACCACCCAGATGCCAGACGACATGAGCAACGCTTTGCCGGACAAACCAAAAGTGGACCAGGCGGACGTGACGTCGGTGATGAACGAGATTGAGCGGAGCTCAGCCCAAACTCTCTCCACCAATCCCAACGCGACCCGCGAGCAATCGGTCTTGAATGAAAGCTCGGTCTCAGGTCGACCACAGCCGGCGCTGAGTGGAACCGAGCTGGCGACGAGCACGATCATTAAGCGTCCGAATACTTTCACTAGCAAGCTTCCGGGCGACAGCGCCGGCCCGAACAAGAAAGGCGCGCCTGGATTTAGCGATCTCGATCAATTGCTCTCGCAAAAAGGTCCGCTCGGTTCGGGAACAAAGATTCGGATGCCGGAAGACCAACTTTTCGGATTCGATAGCGCTGACTTACAACCGGGCGACATTTTGCGAAAACTCGTCGACCTTTTGAAGCGCAATCCAAAAGCAACCTTCACGATTGAAGGCTACACCGACTCGATCGGCACGTATGAATACAATCTCGATCTGAGCCAGCGCCGCGCCGACAACATGAAACAATATTTAGTGGAAGCTCTCGGCATTAATCCCTCGCAGATTGATGCCCGCGGTCGCGGATCGACAAAATTTGTGGTCCCGCCGCGGCCGGTGGCTCCAAGCGCGTCCCAAGCCGAATTCGACGCCGAGATTGAACGCGAACGCTCGAACCGGCGCGTCGAGGTCACGATTAATACCAACGCGCAGTAGACCGTCGCGTTACCAATTCTTGATCCACTGCGTCTGGTTGGGCGATGGACTAGCATCAGCAGCTGTCCAAAGATCGTAAGTTGGATTGAAGCCTGCAGCCGAACTCGCATTCGGATTCACATCAGGATTCTTTGACGTCGAGTACCCATAGCTGTTCCCGAAAGGATCGCTAATAGACGTAATTTTGTTTGATGAGCTGATCGGTACCGACCGGCTTTGTCTTCCCAGCATCTGTGGCTTGAACGTCATATAGCTTTTAGTCGCGGCTGAGGTCCCGTCGTGGGTCGTATCTCCAGTCAACAACGTGTAAAGATCCAATGTCGCGCTGGCGTAACTTCCGCTGACAGAGCCGTTGTCTACAGCTGCCATTGCGGTCAGAGAGATTGTATTTGGAGTGCTTGGATAAATTCCGTTATCGGCTTTGTAGCTTTCGAGCGCGGCCGACATCGCTGCGATTTCAGCTTCGGCGCGGGAGCGCGCGCCTTTTTTCTGGACGTAACCGACCGTGCTCAAAATTAAACCGGCCAAAATGATAATGATCGCGATGACAACCAGCAGCTCGATGACGGTGAACGAAGCTTCGCCTCGGAATGACGAATGACGAATGACGAATGACGAATCAGTCACGAAATCCGAATGACAAAACGGCCCGCTGGAATCTGAGTTTCGCATTTTGTCATTCCTTCGGCATTGGACATTCGGGCTTCGTCATTCCGCTCACGTTTGCTGTTGCAAGCCCTGAATGATGCTGATTAACGGCAAGAACAGCGCAATGACGATGGTGCCGACAACAAGCGCGAGAAAAACAATCATGATCGGCTCGAGCGCGGCGGTCATGGCCGCGACTGAGTTGTCCACTTCGTCATCGTAAACATCGGCGATTTTCAAAAGCATTTCGGGCAGCTGACCGGTTTCCTCCCCGACGTCGATCATGCTGACGACCATCGGCGGAAACGTGGCGCTGGCCTCAAGCGGTTGCACAATTGATTCGCCCTCCTTTACACTCTCGTGGACCTGGCTAATCGCGCGCGCGATCACCATGTTGCCGGCGGTCTCGCGAGTGATGTTGAGCGCTTGCAGGATTGGAACGCCGCTGCTAACAAGGGTTCCAAGAGTTCGCGAGAACCGCGAGATCGCTGTTTTCCGAATGACGTCGCCAAAAAGGGGAAAATGAAGTTTGGCCTGGTCGATTGTCGATTTTCCGCGGGGAGTGCGATTAGCGAACTTGTATCCGGCGATCGCGGCGAAGAGGAGCGCGAGAATCACGAGCCAGTGACCCTGGACAAATCTGCTCACGGTAATGACGAAAGTCGTGATAATGGGCAGCGGCCGATCTCCGAGCATGTCGTGAAAGATCGCTTCGAATTTCGGCACGATGAAGACGAGCAAAAATCCCATGATGGCTACGGCCATGGTCATGACGATGAGCGGATACACCATCGCGGCCGCAACTTTATTTTTAATCTTGGCCGCCTTTTCCTGAAACTCCGCCAGCCGGGTGAGAACGAGCTCGAGCACGCCGCCGACTTCGCCGGCTTTTACCATGTTGACGTAAAGATTGTTAAAGATAACCGGATATTGCGCGAGGCTCTCGGAAAAGGTGCTGCCGCCTTGGACCAAGTCCGCCAGTTTGTTGATCGTGTTTTTTAAAACCGGATCGCGTTCCTGTTTGGCGAGAACATTGAGGCTGCGCAGAAGCGGCAAACCGGCATCGATCAGGGTTGCGAGCTGCCGCGTGAAAATCATCAGGATCTTCGGCTTAACTTTTTTGCGCTGAAAAAGAACAATGTCTTTGCGTTTCTCGCGCGGTTGCGCAACGCGCGCTGCTTTGGCCGCACTTTTGGCGGCCTTGCCATCACGCCCGGCGCCTTTGCCTTCCTCGTAAACGTTGGTTGGAAAATATCCGGCCTGCCGCAACTGGCCGATCGCCTCGTTAGTCGAAGCCGCTTCGACCAGCCCGGTCGATTCCTGTCCGCGCGAGTCGAGCGCTACGTAAGTGAAACGCGGCATGGGGATGTCGATCTTAGGTGAACGTTCACGTGTATTTCAATACCTCCTCGATGGTAGTATCACCAGCGAAGATGCTGCGCAGTCCGTCCCGCCGCAACGTCACCATTCCGAGCTCGATCGCCTTTTGTTTGAGAACGACGGTCGGGGCGCGCTCATTGACTAACTCACGGAGCGGGTCGGTGATTTTCATCAGCTCATAAATCCCTTTGCGCCCTTTGTAGCCGGTGTTGTTGCACGCGTCGCAACCTTTGCCGTAAGAGAATTGGCGATCGCCGATGTCGCGTTTGGATAGCTCAAGTTGTGCGAGCACTGATTCGTTCGGCTTGTAGGGCGCGCGGCAATCCGGGCAAATGCTGCGGAGTAATCGTTGACCGAGTACGGCCTCGAGCGTGGCTGAAATCAAAAACGGTTCCACGCCCATGTCGATCAAACGGGTGATCGCGCCGGGCGCGTCGTTGGTGTGGAGCGTGGTAAAAACGAGGTGGCCGGTGAGGGATGCTTGAATAGCAATTTGTGCCGTCTCCAAGTCACGCGTCTCGCCGATCATAATCCGGTCTGGATCCTGTCGCAGAAACGCGCGCAAGACTCGAGCGAACGTGAGACCGATGGCTTCGTTCACCGGAACCTGAACGATTCCTTCCAAATCGTACTCGACCGGCTCCTCTGCGGTCAGCAATTTCGAATCGATCGTGTTGATTTTGCGCAGGCAGGAATAAAGCGTGGTTGTTTTTCCGGAACCGGTCGGACCAGTGGCGATAAAAATGCCATTTGGGCGATTGATGATTTCGAGAATGTAATTGTGCACGTATTCGGGCAGGCCGAGCATTTCGAGATCGAGATTGACGATCGAGCGATCGAGCACCCGCAGCACAACGCTTTCGCCGAACTGTGTCGGCAAAGTTGAAACGCGAAGATCGACATGACGGCCGGCGATATTTTTTTGAATCCGTCCGTCCTGGGGCAATCGTCGCTCAGCGATGTTCATATTTGCCATTACTTTAACGCGCGAGATGACTGGAAGTGCGAGATGTCGTGGCGGCGGCGACATTTCGTAGAGCGCGCCGTCCACGCGGTAACGGATTTTAAATTCGTTTTCGAAAGGCTCGAAATGAATGTCGCTCGCGCGGTCCTGGATCGCTTGATACAGAATGAGATCGACGAAGCGAATGATCGGCGTCGCGTTCGCTTCTGCTTCGACAGCGGCGGCAGTTTCGTCGCCGCGAATCTGCAACATCTCGCCGGCTTCGCCGAGCTGCTTGAGCACTTCCTCCATGCTCGTGGTGTCGGCGCCGTAATGTTCTTTGATCCGATTATCGATCTGCTCGGTCGGAGCGATCACAACATCGACATCTTTACCGAGGGCGAAGCGGAGATCTTCGGCCGCGCGCGGATCGAGCGGATCCGCGAAGGCGACGCGCAAGGTATTTCCGCTCAGGCCGATTGGCAGAGCGCGATGCAATCTCGCCAATCCGCTCGGGATCAATTTCAAAATCGTCGGCGAAATTTCTTTGTCGCTAAGATCGACATATTCGGCGCCCAGCGCTTCAGCGATCGTTCGATAGAAGCCGCTTTCGTCAACGAAGCCGCCGTCCACCATCGCTTGCAGCATGGTTTTGCCGTTCAAATTCGCCTCGTTCAAAACGTCCTCGGCCTGGGAAGGCTGCAAGACCTGTTGTTCAACGAAAAGCTCGGCGACCTGTTTCTCGTTCATCTTAACTGACGTCTCCGATTGTGATTGAGATCACTTCTTCGGCACTGGTCAGGCCGGCGAGGACTTTGCGAACTCCGTCTTCGCGCAGTGTGCGCATGCCCAGCTCTCGCGCGCGTTGGCGAAGTGACAACGTCGCGCTGCGTTTGTTGATCATGTGACGGACTTCGTCGTCGAGCATGAAAATCTCGAAGATGCCCATCCGGCCTTTGTAACCGGTGCCGCGACATTGCTCGCAGCCTGTGCCTTGCGTGACCTGCGCGTCGCGCAATTGGCTCGGTTCAATTCGTAAAGCGCGCATTTCGCTCTCGCTCAAATCGGCGGGCTGACGGCAGTTGGGACAAATTCGCCGAACGAGTCGTTGGGCCATGATCGCGCGCAACGATGAGGCGACGAGAAACGGTTGCACGCCGATATCGACCAAACGCGCGATGGCGGACGGCGCGTCGTTGGTGTGGAGGGTGCTGAAAACAAGATGTCCGGTGAGCGAAGCATTCGTCGCAATGGTAGCCGTTTCCAGGTCGCGAATTTCTCCGATCATGATGACATTCGGCGCCTGCCGCAGAATCGAGCGCAACGCGGCCGGAAACGTCATCCCGAT
>Ga0070698_100005599_pt1 | contig 13738 bp, 10 predicted proteins | sample KBSK1502metaG_FD_65477 | JGI IMG/M metagenome (GOLD analysis project Ga0070698, IMG submission 65477) | Corn, switchgrass and miscanthus rhizosphere microbial communities from Kellogg Biological Station, Michigan, USA - KBS K1-50-2 metaG | ecosystem: Host-associated > Plants > Roots >... | reverse complement strand
TTGCCCTGGATCCAGACGATCGCGGTGGCCTCGGTGCCGAGCTCGGCCTCGAGCGCCTGGATGTAGTCGATGAACTGGGTGTAGAGGTTGCCGAGCGGGTCGCCGGCTGGGTAGGTCGCGGTCGGCAGCCAGCGCTTCGCGAGCGATGTGCCGGTGACCGCAAACTTCCCGATCGCGCCGGAGCCGAGCGCGTAGCCGAGGGAGAGCTCGGCGCCCATGCGGAGCGTCTTCCCGCCGCCGATGCGCGGCTTGAGCTCGCCGCTGTAGAAGAGCCAGTGGATCGGCACCGCCTGCCCCTGCGCCATCTGCTGGTCGAAGTGGACGCTCGCGAGCGGCGCGGTGACGGAGCGCTCGGTGAGGTCGGCGCAGTCGGCGCCGCCGACCGCGTTCGACTGGCCGGCGATGATGACCAGCCGGGGCGCATCGGTGACGGCCTCGGCGTCGGAGGCGACGTCGGCAGGCGGCGCGCAGGCGGCGACGAGCAGCCCGAGGAGGACAAGGGAACGGGTGAGCTTCACGGGTGCACCTCCGGCGTTCCGTTCCCACGGCAAGCGGCGGAACCTGCACGGGTCCCCGCCACGCTGGGATCAGAATCGCGAGCTAAGTACTTCTGATTTTTGACGCCTGCTGGATTCAGGTGCCTGCGTCCGCAAGGATGTGGGGGTTCGAGTCCCCCCTTTCGCACCGGCTAGATAGGCGCCCGACAGGGCGCCTTCGCTCTTTTCGGGTCACCGCGCGGCGCGAGCGGCAACTCCGTGGGTATGCAGATGCACACCAGAGTGGTCGTCTCCCTCCTCGTCGCCGGCGCCCTCGCCGCCTGCGATACCGCAGCGCAGAAAGGCGAGCCATCCGCGCCGCCACCTGCTCCACGCGTCACTCACGCCCGCTCGTTCGCCGTCGAGGTCTCCGGCGCCGGTCGTCCGGTGATCCTCATCCCGGGGCTCGCTTGTCCGGGCGAGGTCTGGCGCGCCACCTCCGAGCACCTGGTGGCGGCCGGCTACCAGGCCCACGTCCTCACCCTGGCCGGGTTCGCCGGCCAGCCCGACATCCCGGGCGCCTCACTCGAGAAGGTCCGACGCGACCTCATCGACTACATCGGCGCCGAGCGGCTCGATCATCCGGTGCTGATCGGCCACAGCCTCGGCGGTTTCCTCGCCTTCTGGGTTGCGGCCACCGCGCCGGACGCGGTCGGGCCGGTGGTCGCGGTCGACGGGCTGCCGTTCGCGCCGGCGGTCATGGATCCCGGCGTCACCGCCGCCAGCACCCGAGCCGGGGCCACCGCGATGCGCAATATGGTGGCGAAGCAGAGCCAGGCGGAGTTCGCCCGCCAGAACCGGATGTTCCTGGCGCAGATGATCACGTCGGCCGCTGACCTCGACGAGGTGGCGCGGGCGAGCGGTCGCTCCGATCCGGCCGCGGTCGGCCGCGCGGTCTTCGAGCTGATGACGACCGATCTCCGGCCGCTGGTCGGCGCGATCCGGGCGCCGGTCCTGCTGATCGCTGCCGGTGAAGGCACCGGTGGCGAGACCCGCGCGCGTTACGAGGAGCAGGTGAGCGCGGTGCCGACCCACCGCGTCGTGGTTGCCGAGCGCGCCAAGCACTTCGTCATGCTCGACGACCGCGCCTTCTTCTTCGGCGAGCTGGATGCGTTCCTCGCCTCGGCCGTCTCGAGGAACTGAACATGGACGCCGCCCTGCTCGAGGCCGACGTGCTCGCCGCCCAGCGCGGCGACCGCGAGGCGTTCAGCCGGCTGGTCGACGCGTACCGCGCGCTGGTCTCGTCGATCGCGGCGGCCATCCTGGGCGATCTCGAGGCCGGCGAGGACGTGGCACAGGAGGTATTCCTCGCCGCCTGGCGGGGCATGGGCACGCTGCGCAGTCCGCACAGCTTCGCCCCCTGGCTGCGGCAGGTGACGCGCAACCAGGCGCGCATGGCCGCGCGGGCGCGGCGGCGGCGGCGGGTGGCCGACGACGAGCAGCTCCTGGCCAGCGTGGCGGATCCCGCACCGGGCGCGCGCGAACAGCTGGTCAGCGACGAGGAGCGCGCCATGCTGGCGGCCGTCCTCGACGACATGCCGGACGACGCGCGCGAGATCGTCACGCTCTACTACCGCGAGGGTCGCTCGACCCGGCAGGTGGCGTCGCTGCTCGATCTCGGCGAGGACGCGGTCAAGAAGCGCCTCGAACGGGCGCGCGCCGCCATCCGCCGCGAGATGCTGGAGCGCTTCGGCGAGACGGTGCGGCGAACGGCGCCGGGGGCGGCGTTCACTGCCGCGGTGGCTGCCGCGCTCGCGGTCGCGGCGCCGGGCACCGCGTCGGCGGCGACCATCGGGACGGGCGCTGCGATCAAGGGCGGCGGCAGCAAGCTCGCTGCCGCACTCGGCGGCGCCGGCCTCGGAGTCGCTGGCGGTCTGCTCGGAGTGGTGCTGCGCTTTCGCCCGCGGATCGCCCGGGCGCGCGACGAGAACGAGCGCCGCGCGCTCCGCCGGCTCTCGCTGGTCGCCGGTGCGGTGGTGGTGCTGCTGGCCGCCGGTATCCAGGTGAGCGTCTGGCTGAAGAGCCCGATCCTGCTCATCGCGGTGTGGCTGCTGGCGGTCGCCGTCTTCCTCGACATCTTCCTGCGCCGGTTGCCGCGCTTCTCGGCGCCCCGCCACCGACGCGAGCGGCTCGGCACCTGGTTCGGTCTGGCGGTCGGCATCACCGGCGGCACCGCCGCGGTCGCCTGGGCGGCCTACCGGCTATGGCGCGGCGGCTGAGCGCGGCCGGTAGGCGCCGAGGTCGACGGTGGCGTGCTCGTTCATGACCACGAACGGGCGGGTCTCGGCGCGCAGCCGGCCGCTGCCGTCGTGCTCGAGGATGTCGACCTGCCCGAAGCCGGTCCCCATCATCGCGCGGTTCTGGTAGTCGACCCACAGGTGCAGCTCGCGCTCGCGGCTCCGGCCGTGGATGTCGGTGTGCTCGGGGCCGAAGCCGTCTGCGATGTCCGGTCCGACCTCGGCGTCGGGCGGCGCGCTCGCCGAGAAGGGCTGGTCGGCGCGCGCCACGTGCAGGTCGAGGTCGGTGGCGTCGTTCTCCCAGGTGAGGACGAAATGGACCGACGGCTCCATCGGGACCAGCACCCCGTGGCTGTCGAGCAGGCGCTGGATCTCGCGGCGCTGTGACGGCTCGCGCGCCAGGTAGGCGGCGGCGACCAGGCCGGCGTCCTCCAGCAGGAGCGGGCGAGCGCGATCGAAGCGGCCGAGCGAGTCGTTGCGATCGAGCGCGGCCAGAAGGACGTCGAGGGCGCGTCGGTGGCGGCCGGCCCGCAGGTGGGCGTAGGCCAGCATCCGGTGTCCGCTCGGCTGATCCGGGCGCAGAGCGACCGCGCGCTCGAGGACGTCGACCTGCAGATCGGAGGCGACCGGTCCGAGGCGCGCCAGGCGGCCGGCGGCGAAGCGCAGCAGGTCGGCGCGCGACGGGAACTCGTCGACGATGGAACCGTAGGCGCGCGCCGCGAGGGTGGCGCTGCCGCGCGCCTCGAGCGCCTCGCCGAGGGCGATGAGCGCCATGAGGTCCCACGGGGCCTCGGTGCGCCAGGCGAGCGCTTCGCGGAGGGCGCCGTCCTTCTCGCCGTTCTCGAGCGCTCGCATGACCTTGAGCATGCGGCCGCTGTAGGCGAGCGGGACCGGCGGTTGTTCGGGCGCCGGGATGTCGAGCGCGGTCGTGTTCAGTCCGTCGATGATGTACTGGTTCTCGACGCTGGTGGAGCCGGAGAAGCTGACGCCGAGCGAGTCGCCGCCCGAGCCGGCGGCGCTGCCGAGCACCTGCTCGAAGTTCCGACCGCTCGGCACGTTCTTGGCGTAGTCGCCGGTGACCGTGACTCCTTGCTTTGTGCTGGTCGTGTCGATGGCGGCCGGCTCGGCCTTGATCTCGATGAGCTCACCCGCAGAGCGCGAGGTGTCGATGGTGAGCGCGACGCGGATGGTCTGCCGCGCGCGCACGGGGACCGCGGAGCGCTGGATGGTCTGGTCGGCGTAGTAGACGGTGACCGTGTAGCGCCCCGGGGGCAGGTTGGCGATCACGTAGCGGCCGTCCTCGCCGGTGATCGCGGTCTGGGTGCCGGTCAGAGCCGGCGAGGTGGCCACCACCGTCGCGCCGGCCACCGGCTGTCGGCTCTGCTGGTCGACGATCTGGCCGATGATGGTGCCGAGCGTGCCGTTCCCGTGCGAGCCTTCGATGGTGATGGGCGGCTGCTCGATGGCGCGATAGCCGCCGCGCCGGAGGACGCGCAGGCCGGTGGCATCGACCGCCAGCAGATCCGACAGTGCGCGGCGGTCGAGCCCGAAGCGGGCGAAGTCGGAGTCGGACTGGAGCACGAGCAGTGCAGTGAGCGGGCAAAGGACGCGGTGCTCCATCGACAGCGCGGTGATGGCGTTCTCGAGCTCGCCGCGCTGCGCGGCCGGGGCGCCGGGCAATGCGGCCAGGCGGCGCTCGATGTCGGCCTGCGCGACGTCGCGCTCGACCAGCGGCGCGCCGGCGGCCTGCAGCGACAGGGTGCGGCTGGTGGCGGCGCGCCCCGCCGCGCGCAGGTGCAGGCGGACGTTGTCGCGCCCTCGCTTCATGCGGACGTGGACGATCGCGTGGTCGCCCGGCTGCATGCCCTCCAGCCGCTCGGGCCACACCCACTCGGCGCCGTCCACCGCGACCTCGATGGGCGGGGCAGCGGCGCGCTCGAGCCGGCCGAGCCAGTCGGCGGCGCCGCGATCGGTCGCGACGACCACGCCGGCCCGGCGTCCGCCGCGCGCCGCCAGCGCCGCCAGGAGCGCCGGGTCGCCGGCGCCCGGGGCGACCAGCACGTCGATGCGATCGACCGCGCCGCCGAGCGCGCGGACCAGGGCGTCGGCGTCGCGGGCGCCGGCGGTGGCGACGCCGTCCGACACCAGCAGCACGCGGTGAAAGCCGGCCCGCCCGGCCCAGCGCAGGGCGGCCTCGAGGTTGGAGGCGCCGAGGGCACGGCGCAGCGCGATCGGCTCGAGGTAGCGCGCGGCCGGGTCGGCGGCCCGGCCGTCGAACACCGCGTCGAGGGTCTGGTCGAAGGCGGCGACCGCCAGGTGGAAGTCGGGACCGCGTGCGGCGGTCAAGGCGCGCGCGAGGGCGGCGACGTCGGACGTCCGGTCGGGCAGGGCGCGGCCGGTCGACGCGCTGGTGTCGACCAGGACGAGCAGATCGTCCAGCTGATCGTCGGCGACCGCGATGACTGGCGCGACCCGCGCGACCACCAGCTCGCCGCTGCGCAGACCGTCGCCGCCGCCGCGCGGCACCGGCGCCTCGAAGTCGCGGACCGGAACGATCCCGCGCTCCGAGCGGCGGATCAGCCGGTCACCGACGCGCGCGGCGATCTCGAGCGACTCGAGCCTGGGCAGTCCGACCAGCGGGACCCGGTATGGCTCGCGCGGGTCGCGGAGCTCGTTCGAGTAGGAGACCAGGATCTCCTTCGCCTCGCCCGGCTCGATGGGAAAGACGCGCGCCGAGAACCGACTGCCGGCCTCGTGCTCGAGGAGCGCCGGATCCACTCGCTGGTGGAGGGAGCTCTCGTACGCCTCCTGCGCGTTCGCCCGTCCGACCACTTCCGCCTCGCTCCAGGCGCCGCCGATCTTCATCGCGAACCGGCTGACCGCGGCGCCGGGCGGCAGCGCGAGCTGGAATCGGCCCTCGAGGCGGCGGTTGGTCGGATTGCGGAAGGTGAGGAGCAGCTCGCTGAAGGCGAGCGGGCCCTCGACCACGCCGCGCACGCGCAGCTTCTCGAGTGTGAGGCCGGTGCCGTCGCTGGCGGTCAGCTCGGCCGGGATGGCGTCGAGCTGGCGGCGGCTCTTCGGCGCCGCGCGGGCCACCGCACGCAGCGTCGGCGGCAGGCCGGCAAAGCTCTGCGCAGCGTCTCGCGTGCGGTTCTCGTAGCTGAGGTAGGGGAACGGCCGATCGCTGCGGGCGCAGGCGGCGAGGGCGGCGAGGGCGAGGGCGGTGCAGATCCGGCGGTGCATGCTGGATCATGCTTCCACCACCGCCGCTCGCGGTCCCGCTCGTGCTGCGCGCAGGCGATCACAGGGTGAGGTGCGCGCCTCTCAGGCGTGGAAGAACTGCTCGCGGACGACCTTGCCATCCTTCCATGTGCGGACCGCCACCTGCTCCTGGCGGACTCGCGGCCCACCCTTGTAGGTGGCGTCGATGACCCAGAGCGAGAAGGTGGTGTCGCCGTTGACCCCGCTCTTGGCCACCTTGATCTCGTGGAGCTCCGCCACGCTGCCCACGAACTGCTCCTCGCGGGCGCGGTTGGCCGGCTTGCCGACGGTCGGCGGCTGGCTGTTCTCCTGCATCACCACCTGGTCGCCGTAGAAGCGGTCGAAGGCCTCGAGGATCTGGCCCTTCAGGATCATCTGGTTGAGGTCGCTGTCGAGTGCCTGGATGTCGTTCGTCATCGCCATGTCTCCTTGCTGTGTGCCCTGAAGATGGCCCCGATCGACTCCATTGATAAGTGGTATGAAACGAGAATATCCTTTGCAATTATGCAAAATGAGCTCGAGACCTTCGTGGCGGTGGTCGAGGGGGGCACCTTCTCGGCGGCCGCCCGCACGCTCGGTCTGCCAGTGTCGACCGTGAGCCGGCAGGTGTCGCGGCTCGAGGAGCGGCTCGGGGTGCGCCTCCTCAACCGGACCACCCGGCAGGTCACACCGACCGGTCCTGGCCACGCGTACTTCGAGCGCGCGCGCCAGATCGTGGCCGACAGCCAGCAGGCCGAGGACGAGGTCCGCCAGCTGCACGGCCAGCCGCGCGGCCTGCTCCGCATCTCGGCGCCGCCGAGCGGCCTGCGCGCCAGCCTGATCGAGGACCTGATCGCCGCCTTCATGCTGCGTTTTCCGGACATCGAGATCGAGCTGGCGGCCGAGAGCCGCTATGTCGACCTGGTCGCCGAGGGCTACGACCTCGCCCTGCGCGGCGGCATCCTCAAGGACTCGTCGCTCACCGCGCGCCGCCTGCTCAGGATGCGGACCGGCCTGGTCGCGGCGCCGGCCTACCTGGAGCGGCGCGGCCGCCCGCGCCGCGTGGCCGACCTGGCGCGCCACGATCTGGTGATCCAGCGGACGCCGGGACGCCAGTCGCGCTGGCCGCTGTCGCCGCGCGGCTCGCTGCCGGTCAGCGGCCGGCTCACCACCAACGACCTCTCCCTGTCGCGTGCCGCTGCGCTCGCCGGGCTCGGCATCGCCTACATGCCGCTGCTCCTGGTCGACGAGGAGATGGCCGCCGGCCTGCTCGAACCGGTCCTGCCGCACGCAGTCGGGCGCGACACCGACGGCCTCCACCTGGTCTATCCGCAGGGCCGCCTGCTGGCCGCCAAAGTGCGCGCGTTCATCGACTTCGCGGTCGAGTTCTTCGCGGAGCGCGACGTCGTCAACGCCGGATGACCCTCACAGCGCGGCGGTGATGACGTCGAGCATGGCGGCGGTGCCGAGCGACCCGCCGAGGTCGCCGGTGCGGGCGCCGGAGGCGAGGGCGCGCTCGACGGCCGTCTCGACCGCCGCCGCCTCGTCGGTGAGCTCGAGCGAGTGGCGGAGCAGCATGGCGGCGCTGAGGATGGTGCCGACCGGATTGGCGATGCCGCGACCCGCGATGTCGGGCGCCGAGCCGTGGATCGGCTCGTAGAGGCCGAACCGTCCCTCGCCGAGCGAGGCGCTCGGCAAGACGCCGAGCGAGCCGGGCAGGACCGCCGCCTCGTCGGTGAGGATGTCGCCGAACATGTTCTCGGTGACGACCACGTCGAAGCTGGCGGGCGCGGTCACGATGCGCATGGCGCAGGAGTCGACCAGCTGGTGCTCGAGCTTGATCTGTGGATGTCGCCCGGCGACCTCGACCGCGACGCGGCGCCACAGACGCGAGGACTCGAGGACGTTCGCCTTGTCCACCGACGTGACCTGGCGCCGGCGGCCGGCCGCCAGCCGGAAGGCGAGCTCGACCACCCGGCGGATCTCGCCGTCGGTGTAGACCATGGTGTCGAAGGCGCGCTCGACCCCGTTCTCGCGCTCGCGGCCGTGCTTGCCGAAGTACAGCCCGCCGGTCAGCTCGCGGACGAACAGGATATCGACCCCGGCCAGCCTCTCCGGCCGCAGCGGGGAGGCGTCCACCAGGTGAGGCGACACCCGCACGGGTCTCAGATTCGCGTACAGGCCGAGCTCGCGGCGCAGCGCCAGGAGGCCCTGCTCCGGGCGCACCGCGGCGCTCGGGTCGTCCCATTTCGGTCCGCCGACCGCGCCGAGCAGGGCGGCGTCGGCCGCGCGGCAGGCGGACAGCGTGTCGTCCGGCAGCGCCGACCCGGTGGCGTCGATGGCCGAGCCGCCGATCAGGTGCCGGCTGAACTGGAAGCTGTGGCCGCCCTTCGCCGCCACGCGCTCGAGGACCTGGCAGGCGGCCTCCACGACCTCTGGCCCGATGCCATCACCAGGAAGCAGCGCGATGTTCGCCCGCATGGGCTTCCTCCACCGGATCGATGCCGAACTCGAAGCTGTCGGCCAGCGCCGCCCAGGAGGCGGCCAGGATGTCGGTGCCGGCACCGACCGTGCTCCAGCGGCGCGGTCCGTCGCTCGAGTCGATGAGCACGCGGGTGGTCGCGGCAGTGGCGCTCTGGCCGTCGAGGATGCGCACCCGGTAGTCGACCAGGCGGATGCGCGTGACGACCGGATGGGTGGGCCCGAGCGCCTTCCTGAGCGCGCTGTCCAGCGCGTGCACCGGGCCGTTGCCCTCGGCGACCGCGTGGATGATCTCGCTGCCGACCGCGATCTTGATGGTCGCCTCGGCCCAGGCGCCGAGCCGGTCGTGCTGGCCGGTCATGACCCGGTACTCGATGAGGCGGAAGGGCGGCACGTAGTCCGGCTGCTCGCGGCGGAGGAGCAGCGCCACCGACGCCTCGGCCGCCTCGAACGACAGGCCGCGCGCCTCGCCGTCCTTGATGGTCGCCAGCGCGCGGGCCGGCGCGTCGCCGCGCACGTTGAGGCCGTACTGCTCCGCCTTGGCGAGCAGGTTGGCGCGCCCCGAGAGCTCGCTCACCACCACGCGCGAGGTGTTGCCAACCAGCTCCGGGTCGACGTGCTGGTAGGAGTCCGGGTGGCGGCGCATGGCCGACACGTGGACGCCGCCCTTGTGGGCGAACGCGCTCCGCCCCACGTACGGGCGATGCTCGTCGGGCGGCAGGTTGGCGACCTCGGCGACGAAGTGGGCCAGCTCGAAGAGGCCTGACAGATGTCCCTGCGGCAAGCAGCGCAGTCCGAGCTTGAGCTCGAGCGCCGGCGCGATGGCGCACAGGTCGGCGTTGCCGCACCGCTCGCCGTAGCCGTTGATGGTGCCCTGCACCTGGCGGGCGCCGGCGCGCACGGCCGCCAGCGCGTTGGCCACCGCGCAGCCGCTGTCGTCATGGGTGTGGATGCCGACCGTCCGGCCGGAGAAGCGCGCGACCACCGCCGACACCGCCTCGCCGATCTCCCACGGCAACCGGCCGCCGTTGGTGTCGCACAGGACCAGCGCCTCGGCGCCGCCGCGCGCCGCCGCATCCAGCACCGCGAGCGCGTAGGCCGGGTCGGCCGCGTAGCCGTCGAAGAAGTGCTCGGCGTCGTAGAAGACCCGCCGCCCGGCGCCGGCCAGGAGCGCGACGGTGTCCTCGATCATGCGGAGGTTCTCGTCCGGCGAGACGCGCAGGACGCTCTTCACCTGCAGCGGCGAGGTCTTGCCGAACACGGTGCAGACCGCCGCTCCGCACTCGAGGAGCGCCTGCAGTTGCGGGTCATCGGCCGCGGCGATGCCCGCCCGGCGCGTGGCGCCGAACGCGGCCAGCACCGCCTGGGTGAGCTCGAGATCGCGACAGCGCTGGAAGAACTCGGCGTCCTTCGGGTTGGAGCCGGGCCAGCCGCCCTCGATGAAGGACACCCCGAGGTGGTCGAGCCGCTCGGCGATGCGCAGCTTGTCGTCGCAGCTGAGCGAGATCCCCTCGCGCTGGGTTCCGTCGCGCAATGTGGTGTCGTAGAGCTCGACGTCAACGACTGGCTTCATACGCCTCGATCTCGCGCTGGAGGGAAAGCAGGTAGCCGAGCTCGTCGACTCCCTCGAGCAGACAGCGGCGGGCGAACGGGTCGACCGCGAAGCGGATCGGCTGCTGGCTGGCCCACGCGACCTCCTGGCGCTCGAGATCGATTGTGACCTCGAGCGAGGGATCCGCCTGGCGCGCGGCGCACACTCTCGCGTGCTCCTCGCTCCCGAGCGCCACCGGCAGGAGGCCGTTCTTGAGCGCGTTCGAGCGGAAGATGTCGGCGAACGAGCCCGCGACCACGGCACGAAAGCCGAAGTCGCACAGGGCCCAGGGCGCGTGCTCGCGCGACGACCCGCAGCCGAAGTTGTGGCCGGCGATGAGCACCTTCGCACCGCGCGCGCCCTCGGCGTTGAGCGGGAAGTCGGCCTTCGGCGCCCCGCCGGCGTCGTAACGCCAGTCCTGGAACAGGTGCACGCCCAGCCCGTCGCGCGAGGTGACCTTGAGGAAGCGGGCCGGGATGATCTGGTCGGTGTCGATGTCGTCGTGCGGGAGGAGCACGGCGCGCGACTGGATTCTGTCGAACATCAGAGCTGCCTCGGATCGGTGATGCGTCCAGTGACCGCGGCCGCCGCTGCCGTGAGCGGCGAGGCGAGGAACGTGCGCCCGCCCTTGCCCTGGCGGCCCTCGAAGTTGCGGTTGCTGGTGGACACCGCGTACTGCCCGGGGCGGAGCTGGTCGCCGTTCATCGCGATGCACATCGAGCAGCCGCTCTCACGCCACTCGGCGCCGGCCTCGCGGAAGATGCGGTCGAGCCCCTCCGCCTCGGCCTGGCGCTTGATCGCCTGCGAGCCGGGCACCACCAGGAAGCGGACGCCGGGCGCCACCTGCCGGCCGGCGACCACCTGGGCGGCGGCGCGCAGATCGCCGAGCCGCGAGTTGGTGCAGGAGCCGAGGAAGACGACGTCCACCGGGTGGCCGAGCAGCGAACGCCCCGGTTCGAGGTCCATGTAGCGGAGCGCCTTGTCGAGCGCAGCCCGCTCGCGCGGATCGCTCATCTGGTCCGGCGCCGGCACCGGCTGCGTGATGGCGATGCCCATGCCGGGGTTGGTGCCGTAGGTGATCATCGGCTCGAGCGCGGAGCCGTCGAGCACCACGGTGGTGTCCCAGGTGGCGCCCGGATCGCTCGGCAGCGCCTGCCAGCGCGCCACTGCGGCGTCCCAGGCCGCGCCTTGCGGGACCCGCGGCCGACCCTTCAGCCACTCGAAGGTGACCTCGTCCGGCGCGATGAGCCCGGCCCGCGCGCCCGCTTCGATCGACATGTTGCAGACGGTCATCCGCTGCTCCATCGTGAGCGCTCGGATCGCCTCGCCGGCGTACTCGATGACGTGGCCGGTGGCGCCGCCGACTCCGATCTTCGCGATGAGCGCGAGGATGATGTCCTTGGCGGTCACGCCCTCGGCGAGCTGGCCGCTCACCTCGACCAGCATGGTCTGCGGGCGCCGCTGCAGCAGGCACTGGGTGCCGAGCACGTGCTCGACCTCGCTGGTTCCGATGCCGAACGCCAGCGCGCCGAACGCGCCGTGGGTCGACGTGTGGCTGTCACCGCACACGATCGTCATCCCCGGTTGCGTGAAGCCGAGCTCCGGCCCGATGACATGCACGATGCCCTGATGATCCGACCCCAGCGCGAACAGCTCGACGCCGAACTCGGCGCAGTTCTTCTCCAGCTCGGCCAGCTGGGCGGCGGCCTCGGCGTCGACCACTGGCATGCGACCGCGCGCCGTGCCCGCCTGGGTCGGTACCGAGTGATCCATGGTGGCGACCGTCCGCTCGGGGCGCCGCACCTTGATTCCGCGCGCGCGCAGCCCGCGAAACGCCTGCGGCGAGGTCACCTCGTGCACCAGGTGGAGGTCGATGTAGAGGACGGCCGGCTCTCCGTCGCGCTCGGTCACCACGTGCGCGTCCCAGATCTTGTCGAACAGCGTTCTCGGGCTGGTTGCCATCAGACCACCGCCTGGGCCGGCGCCTCCGTCCGCATCAGCATGAGCAGGTCATCGTCCTCGATGTGCCGCTTGCCGGCCGCCAGCTCCTTGAACCGCTCGAAGGCGCTGACCAGCGCGCGGTCGTCGAGCGAGTAGCCGAGCTCGGCCAGGCGGGCGCGGAAGGCGTGGCGGCCCGACTGCCGCCCCAGCACCAGGCGGCTGCCGCCGGCCCCGACCGTCTCCGGCCGCATGATCTCGTAGGTCTGCTCGTTCTTGAGCATGCCGTCCTGGTGGATGCCGCTCTCGTGGGCGAACGCGTTGGCGCCGACCACTGCCTTGTTCGGCTGCACCAGCATCCCGGAGCAGGCGCTGACCAGGCGGCTCATCGCCGTGAGCTGCGGGGTGTCGATGCCGGTCGTGAGCCCGTACATGGCCTGCCGGGTGTGGAGCGCCATGACCACCTCCTCGAGGGCGGTGTTGCCGGCTCGCTCGCCGATGCCGTTCATCGTGCACTCGACCTGGCGTGCGCCGGCCCTCACACCGGCGAGCGCGTTGGCGGTCGCCAGCCCGAGGTCGTTGTGGCAGTGGGTGGAGATGACCGCGCGCTCGATGCCGCGCACGTTCGCGACGATCCCGGCGATGAGCGAGCCGTACTCCTCCGGCATGTTGTAGCCGACCGTGTCAGGCACATTGATGGTGGTGGCGCCGGCCTCGATGGCGGTCTCGAGCACGGAGTAGAGGAAGGCCGGCTCGCTGCGCCCGGCGTCTTCCGGCGAGAACTCGACATCGCCGCACAGCGAGCTGGCGTAGCCGACCATCTCGCGCACCCTCGCCAGCACCTCCGGCCGCGTCATCCTGAGCTTGTGCTTCATGTGGATGTCGCTGGTGGCCAGGAAGGTGTGGATGAAGGGCCGCTTCGCCACCTTGAGGGACGACCAGGCGGTGTCGATGTCCTGCTTGTTGCAACGGGCCAGGCCGCAGATCCATGGCGGCTCGCCGGAGGAGCGCCCCTCCACCTCGTTGCCGACCTCGGCGGCGATGCGCGCCACCACCTCGCGGTCGGACGGCGACGAGGCGGGAAACCCGGCCTCGATGATGTCGACCCCGAGCCGCGAGAGACCACGTGCGATGTCGAGCTTCTGATCCGGGCTGAGCGCCGCGCCGGCCGACTGCTCGCCGTCGCGCAGGGTGGTGTCGAAGATACGTACGTAGTCGTCCGATGGCATGTCTATCTCCCTCTCTCAGTCGCCGGGTTTGACGGTCACGGGCTCGAGGAACGGCATCAGCTCGCGAAGCTGGGCCCCGACCCGCTCGATCGCGTGGTCGCGCTCGCGGCGCCGCTCGGCCTCGAACCAGGGCCGACCCGACTCGTTCTCCTCGATCCAGCGGCGGGCGAAGGCGCCGGAACGGATGTCCTGCAAGAGCACCTTCATCTCGGCGCGCGCGTCGGCGCCCACCACCCGCTTGCCGGCCACGTAGTCGCCGTACTCGGCGGTGTCGCTGACCGAGTAGCGCATGTAGTTCATGCCGCCCCGGTACATGCGGTCGACGATGAGCTTAAGCTCGTGGAGGCACTCGAAGTAGGCAACCTCGGGTTGGTAACCCGCGGCGACGAGCGTCTCGAAGCCCGCCTTGACGAGCCCGCTCACACCGCCGCAGAGCACCGCCTGCTCACCGAAAAGATCGGTCTCGGTCTCCTCGGCGAACGTCGT
>Ga0070698_100005598_pt1 | contig 13739 bp, 10 predicted proteins | sample KBSK1502metaG_FD_65477 | JGI IMG/M metagenome (GOLD analysis project Ga0070698, IMG submission 65477) | Corn, switchgrass and miscanthus rhizosphere microbial communities from Kellogg Biological Station, Michigan, USA - KBS K1-50-2 metaG | ecosystem: Host-associated > Plants > Roots >... | reverse complement strand
ATTGCCTCCATGTCCGCCAGAACTTTGAGGGCTTCCGCTCGTTTACCGCTCACTGCGTAGGTGTAACCGAGGGCGGATCCGGCGCGCGACTTGTCGGCCAAGTAAAGCGCTTCGAATATTTTGAGTGCTTCGGCATAAGCTCCTTGTTGAAGGAATATAAGGCCGCGTGCGTATGAAACGTTGGTATTGTTTGGTTGCTCCTGATCAAGTTTCGTGAAGCATTCGGCTGCCGAGTCATACCGTCGCGCGAAATACAGCGCACGGCAAAAGTTCATGACTGAGGGAGCTGAGAATGGATCAAGATCGCGGGCAATCTCACTCTCGGTGATCGCCTCTTGAGGCCGCCCAGTCATGACTAAAAGGTTGGAATACCAATAATGCGCAGGTGCGTAGTCTGGGTTGAGTTCAATAGCAAGTCGAAAATTTTTTTCTGCCTCTCGCCAATTCCAATGGTAATTCAAGTTTACTATGCCTAGTGAGGTATGCGCCTCAGGCAAAGTATCGTCATTGTCCAAAGCCTCTTTCGCTGCAGCCTCCGCCTTTGTCATCGCCTCCTTCGTTTCCATATGACCGTAAGCAACTTTGTTTCGTAGCACGTAACAATCGGCTAAGCCTGCATACGCGCGGGCATATGTTGGTTCGAGCTTGATGGCCTCGTCAAAGCTGGCAATTGCGCGATCGATATCTTCCGGCCCATCTCTTCGCTTCCAATGAAATCGACCCAGCATGTACAAGCGATGGGCCTCAGGATTTTGCACGCGGCGTGCAAACTGAATCCGGTCCTCGTCGGTGCTGGATAACAGTTCCAACCTGGACGTGACCTTGCGAGAAATTTCTTGTTCAATTGAAACCATGTTGGCTGGGTCGATTCCGTAGTGCTCAATCCAAAGTTGCGAACCGTCCGCAGCGCTCACCAGGGTGGTTTCAAGATCTATTCCATCCTTTACGCTCCTGAGCCTCCCCAAAAGCAGGGCGTCGACATTCAAATCATGTCCAACCTTTGTAGGATGCACGGCCTGGCCTTTGTAGCCCGACACCAAAGTCAAAGCTCTCACGCGCAATTTTGACAAACCTGAAAGCCTATTGATGAGATTATCCGTTAGACCGTCACCGATATACTCCAGTGCGGGATCGCCGGTCTCGTTAACAATGGGAAGCACCGCCACTGCGATAGGGCGAGTAAGTCGGAAATATCCGAAGGTGCCTAATGCAATGACGAAGATGAACAGGATCAGAGCGGCTGCGATACGGAGACTTGGAACCAATTGCCAGACGCGGCGACCCGGCATTCTTCTTTCCAGGGAATCAAGATCCGAAAGGACATCGTTTGCGGATTGGTAACGCTCGCTTAATTCCTTCTTCAAGCATCTTTGAACGATCCGAACGAACTGACGCGGGATCCCCGAAGAAGTGCTCTTTAGAAGCGGCGCCTCCTCGGTGAGTATGGCCGAAATCATCTCAGCACTGCTGTCGCGCGCGAAAGGGTTATGGCCGCTTGCCAACTCGTATAGAACAGTCCCCAAGCTGAAGATGTCGCTGCGGTAGTCTAGCCTCTCTCCTCGCAATTGCTCGGGTGACATGTAGGCTACCGTGCCGGGAACGAGTCCATTCTGTGACAAGTGGCTGATGCTGTCAGGAGTAGTTTCGAGAAGTTGCTTTTGCTGAATAGTTTTGGCCAGACCGAAGTCCAGCACTTTGATCAAGCCACCGGGCGTGACCATTATGTTCTTTGGTTTAATGTCTCGGTGAATAATGCCATGCGAATGCGCTTCGGCAACGGCCCCCACTAGCTGCTGGGCAAAGGCGAGCGTTTGATTTACCTCGAGCGAATGTTTGGAGATGAAGTTGAGGAGAGTTTCGCCTTCGACGTACTGCATTACGATAAAGCTATGTTCACCGTCCTCTTCAATCCCGTAGACGGGGCAAATGTTGGGATGATCCAAGGCTGCCACGGCCTGGGCCTCCTTTACGAGCTGGCGTTTCGCCCAGTTATCCCGCACGAATTCCTGGGAGATAAATTTGAGCGCAACCTTGCGCCCTAGTCGACTATCCTCAGCCAGGTAAACCTCGCCCATGCCTCCTTGTCCCAACGGTGCGAGGATTCTGTATGAACCAACCTCCCTTCCCACCATCGATTCGACGCCATTACGGCCCAATACCTGCAAGCCCAGACTCATGACCGGTTGTTCCAGGAATTCACTCTTACTTTCGCCGGCGTTCAGTAGAGAAGTTACTTCGGCTAGCAACCATTGTTTATCCGAGCAAGCTCCGGCGAGATAAGTAGATCGCTGATCGGTATCCAACGCCAGGGCAGCGTGAAACATCTCCTCCACTTCTTGCCAATCGTCAGGTTGCATCGCTGAGTTCCCGAGCCAACCAGGCTTTAGCCATATTCCAATCACGCATGACGGTGACAGCCGAAACTTTCAGTACTTCGGCTGTTTCATCAACGGTAAGACCACCGAAGTGTCTTAGTTCAACAACCCGCGCCTTTCGCTCGTCTATTTCTTCCAATCTCTGAAGCGCTTCATCAAGCGCCAACACTTCCGCACTCTTTTCTGAGGATATGATGGCAACATCTGAAAGGGAAACTTGGATCGCGTCACCACCGCGCTTGACGCGTTTCCGGTCGCGTGCGTGATTCAGAAGGACTCGCCGCATTATTCGAGCGGCTATGCCAAAAAAATGGGCGCGATTCTGCCAATTAGTATTCCGCTGATCTATTAGCCGCAAATAAGCCTCGTTCACCAGCGCCGAAGTCTGCAGCGTGTGATCGGGACTCTCCCGCCTCATGTAGCTGCGGGCCAAGCGATGGAGTTCCGCTTCAACGAGTGGAATCAAGCTATCGAGTGCCGCGCGATCGCCATTGCTCCAGTCAACAAGTAAACCACTAATTTCTGAAGGAAGAGGCATCCTAATAAATCTCGGACAGGATCAAGAGGACCGTGAGTGGATATCGAAAGTCTTTAGACGTTTGACCAGTCGAAAGTTAGCACATTCGCTGATAGTTGATTAGCCAATCTGGTGCGTTATGAATTGAAGGCGAGAAAAACTGGCGCGTCTCACCCCATGCAAGAACCGGGTCGATACCTTCAGCGACCATCTCACCGGTGGACACTTATATAGCGCCAGCCTCGCCTTTTGCAATAAATTTTTCATCAAGGAGACGGTTGAGTTGGTGAACGTTCAACAAAGGCAACCTAACGGAAGTTCGATGGCCGACGCGCTCAAGAGCTGGATGATGGTGTTGGTGACGCTGGTGTTTGTCATTCTTTATAGCGCGGCGCTACTCGGGAAAGTGAAGCCATTGTCGGATGTATCGATGGTCACGCGGTTGGAACCAATCATCTTCGTCATCATTGGTTATTACTTTGGGCGGCTGCCCGCTCAGCAAAACGAGAAAACACTCAAGGATGAAATTATCCGGCAAACCCAAAAGGCGGATGGAGCACAACAGGTCAAGGAGCAGGCGCTGCAGGCCAGAGAAGTGTTTGACGAGAAGCTGAAGAACGCTAAAGCGGCGTTAATGCCGAAGGTGTCAACCAGCTTCATGACTACTGGCACATTTGATGGTGCGAGTTCTAAGGATGAAGCGCTTCGACAACGCATCTCCACCGCAGTAGCCATTCTAGCCAGCTAATACAAATGTCGGCGGGTTGAAACTGTTTAGGGCGATGACCGAGGGCGTCGCCACTCAGCAAAAATTGGATTGGAGGAAATTCGATGGACACAGCAAGTCTTACTACCGCACTCGCGCCAGCTTTTGCCGCAGGCTTTGCAGTGCAAAGGCTATTAGAGATTCTCGACCCGGTTACCGAACTTGTCGCTTCGGCAAGAAAGAAGCTTGTGCTTGGTCTCGCTTCTTTGATCGCTGGTTTCACATTTGCGATGGGTCTTGGCATTCGAGTGCTTGTTAACCTGGGCATAAACAAATCAGTCGCCCCTTATGATCGGTTTGATTTATTGGATCTCTTCATCACCGCATTGGTAATCAGCGCGGGCACGGAAGGATTCAACTCGATTCTCAAATTCCTCGCGTACAAGAAAGAAGAGAAAAAAGCAGAGGCACAAACCGAGGCAGTGACCGCTGCGGCCACTACAGTAGCCACGCTCGCCAGTCAGGCAGCAATGGTTTCGGCCCCTACGATAGTAGCGCTCACGAGTCAGGCAGCAACGGCCTGCAATTATACCCGGCAGGAAATTGTACAAACTGTTGTCGGTGTCTATCGCCAGATACTCGGCAACGAGTCAATAACCCGATTCAGTCGATTTGGACCCGGGAAAGAGATTGATATCGATGCTGATGCGCGGCGAGCTTTCCATTTCCCGATTAAGCAAAACGTCGATCGCGAACCGTCCTGCATCATTCAAAAACTCGGACCAGACGACGTTCAGAAAGCAAAGACCGTAGGCGAAATTATCGACGCAATCTGCGACGAATTCGGAATTTCATAACGGGCGTTCAAGTGAGTCCGACTTGGAATATTTGAAACCATTTTGGAGAACTTTTGCAGTTTGAATTTTAGGAGGAGCCGTGAAACGAACTTTTCAAATTTTGTGGTTGATGTGGGTCATGCTTTTCCTGGCAACTTCAATCATTGCTCAGAGCGCATCCGCTTCAAAACAGCCGTCCAGACTTACTCTCGATATTAGGAACCTGGTGACGAACATCGAGCGTTTGCAAAATAAGAAAGGACTACTGGAAAAACGTCTTAACAGTTTTTCTCCAGGCACGGCGGATTATGTGTTGATGGAAGATTGGATTCGAGAGTTGGGGAACTCAATTGAAGAACTAAAAGGAAGGTCGGGTGAACCCAACGAGGACGCGCAGTTGCCTCAAGCCGCTCAGGTTTTTGACGTCCCTGCATTCAAACTTAGTCGGCCTTTAGGAGCCACACAGGAGACAACCGACTTAATGCTTGCCTGGACGGAAGATCATCCTTGTCCGTTTATCCAGTGTCCGGCGAAGACAACGACCTACACGATCAAGAAATTCGTCGTTGAAATCTCGACCAGCCCACGACGCTTTCCCAACAACATTAGATTTGAAAAGCCGGTTTTTACGGTGGAACAAGTTTCGGACGGCAGCAGCGCGCAATCTATCAAAGTGCCGAAGGAAACTTTGAAAAGCGGGCAGAAATACTATTGGCAGGTTTTCGCGGAATATCAGCCGAATGGGAGCGTTACAGACCTTTTATTACTAGCCGATAATGCGAAAGATCGACCTCAGACGTTTAGGACGGAGACTCAAACCTTCCTCGCTTTTGAGAGCCGAGGGTTCTCACTACAGCGGGCCGTCTCCGGTGATGATGCCGCAGAAGGAGCTCAATTTGGCTTTCTAAAGACTTTCAAGCAAAAGACCGTCTACAGCGCAGATTTCGCTCTTATCTTCAACCGCAATCTGGCGAATACCCAACGAAGTTCTGCGGGCTTTCAGGCATCGGTTCAAGGCAACCTGGCTAGTGACGAGTCTGAATCAGAAGACGCTCTGCAATTCCGCGCTGGCGCAATCATTGATCGAAATCTGAAACGAAACACCATTAATCATCTTTACGCTTCGCTTGGCGCGAAGTATGAAACCGACAAAAAATTCAAAGTCGGTAAGTTGATTTCTGAAAATATGATTACACCGACTCTGCCCGCACTTGGGATAGGCGTGCCTTTCGGCAAGTCCTCAGATCCGTTTCAGTTCAGATGGAGACCATCTTTTTATTTCGACATCGGTCACACTTTCGAGCGAGGCGATTCAACGGAAGCTGAACAAACAGTCTTGCGTCTCACCCCGCGACTCTACACTCGCTTGTCGCTAAATTTTCTCAGACGCCGTCTGAATTTGAATGACGTCTCTATTTTCGCCGATGACTACTTCTATTCGCTGCCGCTGGAAAAAACGAAAAACCGGCACAACATGTTCACGTCCGGTTTTGTACTGCAAGTTAACAAGGATTTCGGATTTGGCCTGACTTATAAGAGCGGCGAGGCAGCACCGAAGTTCAAACCCGTGCACACATTCGGCGGCGTCTTAACAATCCGTTTCGGAAAAGAAGAATAGGGGAACATCGATTTGTCATAACAGTTCGTCAAGTTCGCACCGCCTTTGATGATGCCGAGTTTTGAAGATGAAAATGGGTTGCTTCTCTAAAGCACATCGCTCCATCTCGGCCAACAAACAAAACGTTAGAGATTGAGAAGGAGGATTAATATGTCTTGCACATGCTTTATTGTTCCCTCAGATGTTTTGGAAAGACTTGCTGCGGATCCCGAGCTGGCAGCAGACCTTCGCCGGACCGCGTTGGAAACCGCAACTATTAGCGATCAAATCCGGAAGGTGCGCGACGAAGCTAACGCATTAACCGGCGTTACTATGGCGTTGGGTTTGGCCCCGGCTACAGTGGCGCTCGCACCAGTCGTTACCGTTTTTGATTGCAAGCACCAACAGACGCTGCCGGGTACACCGGTGCCAAATCCTGGCAGTTCCAACGACTCTACGGCCGAACGAACCTTCAAGGAGACCACCGCGGTGGCTAAGTTCTACAAGGACGTCTTCAATCGAAACTCGATCGACGACGCCGGCATGACGATGTTGTCGTCAATGCACTTTGGCCTCGATTACAACAACGCGATGTGGAATGGATCACAAATGATCTATGGCGACGGAGACAATAAGATCTTCATCGATTTCACCAAGGCCGACGATGTGGTCGGACACGAATTGACTCACGGTGTGACCCAACACACGCTTCAACTAATCTACTCAGGTGACGCTGGCGGGCTAAATGAAAGCATGTCGGATTGTTTCGGCTCGATGTTTCGCCAATGGAGAGCGAACCAGGACGTTAACCAGGCGGATTGGCTTATCGGGCACGACATCATGGGGCCCGTAGCTACGAGCAAAGGATTCGACTGTCTTCGTGATATGGCGAATCCTGCAGCGGCGCATTGTTTAGCCCCACAACCGACGAAGTATTCCCAAATCACTCCCGGAATGGATCCGCACTATAGCAGCGGCCCTCCCAACTTGGCCTTCTATCTCGCATGTAAGAAGGTGGGCGGCCTTAGCTGGGAGAAGGTCGGACAGATTTGGTATCGGGTCTTAATCACTGCGGGGCCCAGTCCAAATATGACAATGAGTGCTTTTGCCAAGAAAACTCGCCAACTGGCAATCTCGATGTTTGAACCTGAGCCTACCGTTGCGGCCGGAGTTGATCACGCCTGGCAACAAGTCGGACTCTAATCTAATATGGTTGCCAAATGGCGAATCAGAATCATGTAAGAATAGAGCGCTTAGGTGGCTTTGCGGGTTTTGGTCAGCCGGGATCCCACCTCAAAAGTAAGGGAGAGATTTTGACATCGGACCTCTCTGATGCCGATCTGAGCGCTCTTGATTCATTGTTCGATGGTGATCTTTCGAAGGACGAGCCACTACCTGATAGTTTCCGCTACCGCATTACAAGAAAGAGTGGCTCGAGCGAGCAAACAATCGAAGTGTCAGAGCATAACGTTCCCTTGTCTCTCAAAAACGCCGTCAAAGACACACTGGAATAGGACATTGGGGAGTTAATTGGTTTCTGGCTCTCTAACCATCAACCCCACTCGGCTCCGCCAATTGTTATAAAAAGGCATCTCGTCAAAGAAGCTTTTTTTATTGCCTGCTTATCAGGGTAATCAATCAAGGACGCATAAGTGCGAATCGCGTCAGAGAAAGATTATGGCGCAAGGCTCGCTTGGTTCTGGGGGTCGCTGCTACCCGAGCTATGAAGCACGCAACCATTCTGTCTCCAAAGGACTCTGTTTGTAGGTTTTTTGTAGTCACAGCACTACGGTCCACCCGCGGCTAGGTCTCTGACGGCCTCACTCGGTAATTCGGCCGGCAAGTCTCTCCAAAGATCGTACCGCTTGTTCCCTTGATTGCTTAGTTGCGTGTGAGTAGTAGAGAACGAATGCCTTGTCTGACCAGCCCATCCACTCCTGGACAGTCTTCGGACTTACATTGCTCTCCAGTAGGTGCGTTGTAGCTGTGTGTCTGGCGTCGTGAAGTACCAATCCGTCTGGTGTGCCGCGACCATACGGCACTCCAGCCCGTTCGCAAGCCTCTCGTAGAATTCGGTAAAACTTTGGTGAGATATTGCCGCTACGAGAGAAGACCAAGTCTGTTTTCGATTCGTTGTAAAATTCACGAAGGATCTCTATGGACGTTGGCCCTAGCGGACCAATGGTTTTGTAGTTGCCGGTTTTGCCCTGTCTGATTCGCACTTGTCGAGCGTCCCAATCAATCCCTGTCTTCGGTATCAGATTCATCTCGCTATGGCGCAGTCCGTTCAAAAGAGAGAACTGCACCTTCCTACCAATGCGATAGCGAGCAATCGCCGCCTGAGTTTGTTCGTCGTCGCGCTTGGGAGCGAACAGCTCTCCCAGGATGACTTTGATCTCGTGTTCGCTCCAAGTCCTTTCGCGCCGACCATCGATAATCTTGGGTCTTGGCATCCGCGGTGGCCGCCATTGTGCCAACAGCTCGAAATAGGTGTCCCCTTTATTGAACATCGCAACGATGATGTTCAGCTCCCGATCAATCGATTGAGGCTTGAGCCCATCCTTCATTCGCTTGTCGATATATCTCTTACCGTCAGCTTTTGAAACTTCATCGACGCATGTATTCCGTGTTAACAGGTCACAGAAGTACGCCAAAACTCTTCTTGCTCGCTTTTGCTCGCGCGGATTTCCGATGTCGTCCGCAAATCTCGTGGCCAAGTCAGAGAGTAGCGGACGATCTAACGTTGCCGCCAAACCGAACCGTTTCATGATCGCATCGTGTTTGAATTTGTAGGCGGCGGCTTCCGCATCTGATTTTTTAAGGAAGAATCTACGAAGCCTCTTGCCATGAGTGGGCCTGGCATCAAGGCGATATACGTTTCGTTTTAGTCGACGCGAGTAGACTTGTTTGATCATAGCTCTTGCCTTCTCTATGGGGGTTAGCTTGCTAGGCGCAGTATTTTCTGGCGATCGCGTTCTAATGCCTGGGCTTGAGCAATCTTGGATTCAATCAGGGCATTGACTTCATCGCGAAGCAGCATTATTCGCCGCCCAAAGCCTGTAACGTGGGTAAGGTTCTCCCGTGCCCGCCTTACGCTGGCGCAGAGTGTTTGGATGTAGCCCGCCGAGCAACCGCGCGGCCTCTTCAAAGCTAATAAGAAGCGATTCGTTCATCTATCTGTCCTCATCTTTCTGGTTAATCTGAAAGGCTGATTTAACCAGCCGCCCATTTTTTTGCCTTGCCTGTTGGAAGAGTTTGGCGCTTGAGAAGCGGACCTTTGGATTATTGGAACGATCGCTCGACCTTTGCACCGGCTAGGCTGAATCAGCCTAGTTACGAAGTAGGCGCATTGGCGACTAGGCCAAAAGAGCCTAGTTCACGCTCCGTTCTTGCCTTGAAATCGAATTCTTCTTGCAAACGTTGGGTCTGAGGAAGTGGCACAGAATGTGCAACTGAGTCCCGCCGGTGAGCCGGCGCTTTTGAGTTCCATTCGAACAGGAGAAACAAACAAATGAGTAACACTGCAACGAGAACGCGGATACGTTCTGACGTGCAGATACACTTTAGTTCGTCAACGACTACCGGAGACGAAATAGAAGATTTCGCAACTTCTATTGAGGGCATTATTAGCTGTTATGAGGAAATGAGTGATAAAGACACGCCCGTGGGAAGAGTCCGACTCTTCTATCTGGATATGGGCGCCATACTCAAAACGAACATTGGTTTGTTTGACCTTTTTGATATTCGGGGAGAAACAGAGCCGTTCTATTCAGCCCTAATCGATCATGACACTAAGGAGTTCAAATCAGATTTGGAAGAAATCCTGGGCGACTCCATTATCGATTTGAACTTACTTATCATTGATCGCCTTGAAATTCTTCCAGAGTTCAGAGGGAATAACATTGGACGGGAGTGCCTGCGCCGGTGTTTGCAACAGTATGCTCACGGGTGCGGCGTCGTGGCCCTAAAATGTTTTCCGTTGCAATTCGAGGCTGGGGGATTCGACGATCCTGCTTGGCGCAGAAAAATGCAGCTCGGAAAGCTCAGCAGAAATGAAAAGCGGAGTTTAGCGAAGCTGAAAAAATATTATGCCTCGCTCGGATTCAGGGTAATACCAGGAACTGACTTCATGGTGGCTTGAGCCGGATAGTATCTACCCGCAGTCTACTTGGGATTACTGGGTGGAATACCCGCAATGACGATTTAGCCGGTGGGTGGAAAACCCGCACCTACCGATTCCAGCTGTCTTGTAGGAAACCAAGGGGGTTGAAGAAGCCACTGAGAACCCTATGTTAGGCTGAAACCGCCTATCAATACTCCAGTCAATTCCCGAGCATAAGGCTGAAAGAGCCTATTTCCAGTCCACCACAAAACTCTAAGCGTGTTTTCGCAATATTTGGGTCAACTCAATCCGAATCATGAGGATGATCCCCTAAGTGGTCGGCTTAACTCGTGCTGGTCTGTAACCCATGTGTCTCCAGACTTCTAGCACGTCCTTGCGCGTTCTCCCTTCGAGAGTCGAAATCCATCGAAGTATCGTCATCGTCTCGACTAAGGCATTTGCGAGAATGGCGTCATCAAAGCCTTTGTATCTCTGCCAAGCGACTATTCTCGTACTAGTTTGAGAGCCGGTGCGCCACAATGTCTCGTTCCCGAGCAGCTATTAGTCGCGCCAGTTGACGAGCGACTGCTGGGTTCGTTTTGTAGTCAGTGTCGAAGGCGATTAGGACGTTGTATGGGCGGGCGGCCTCGATGGTCTCTGCGTGAGAGCAGCTAACTCCGCCGGTTGCGATTACGTGAGCTTTTGGTCTGAGACTCACCAGAACGTCAGCTTTGAGAGCTCCTTCAGTAATGATGACCGTTTTCCCCGACGGCAAATCAGCCGGTTTGAACGTGAAGTGGATCGGCGTGCCTGAACTCGCGCCTCCGAATGGAAACGGGCAGGCGAGCCATCGATACTTCTTTTCGCCGGTGCGAAGATCGTTTCGGTGCAGCCGGAGTTGGCAGGCTTGAATTTGGCCCTGGTCGTCGCGATAGGGGATGACCAGCAATGGCATAGTGTAATCACGAGGATTCCAGAGTTGAAGGTTGCCAGCCTCGTCTTGCCAAAGGCCGGGAACACCGATTATGGCAGCGTGCGTGCTTCGGACCGCATACTCGGGGAACCTGACTTTGAGGAACTTGTTCAGTGTAAGGGCCAGACCGGCGCGTTCCTTATGCGTGCGAGGAAGGGCACCGTAGTTCTGTATTTCTCGTTCACGCAGTCCTCTTGACAAAAGTCCACCGGATCCGTCGATCAGCTGAGAATAGTACTTCAGAGCAGGCGACCTTCGAATCAATTCCTCGTAGACAGCGTTCCGAATCTCAAGCGGAGCGATTTCGATTGGAGGCGGCACTGGCTTTTTGTTTATTCGGGGGCTGGAAACCAGGAAAAGACGATTGTGGTGGAAAATGTTTCCGCCATTGCGCGAAGTGCCTTTGGAGCCGCTGCTGATCCGCATGCAAATGGAGGTCTGTTCGTCGGTGGTGTAACCGCACCAGTCTGGTTTTTCGCAGACTCGGCAACGTCGGTATTTAGTGACTCGAGAAAACCTGTTGATAGCAGTCCGCTGTCGCTGTGGAAAGTTGATGATCCTGCTTTCCTCGGTATTGAAAATGTGTACCTTCATTGACCCTCGATACTGAGCTTAAAATTTCTCTTTAGAAAGACGAATTGACCTTTCGATTGGTTTGAAAGGTCTTGCCTTGGCTTCCGCTTAATTTTTTGACTGCTGGCGTCCCCTCAGCGACGTCGTACGGATGCCGCTATTGAGGTGAAGCCTTGTGAGGAAAAATTCAAGCGATTAGAAGAAACGGAGAGAAGCGGCGAGAACGGGAGAAAAGCGAGGCATTCAACAACAGAGACTACGTCTCGGATGTCTTTGCCGGCGCGAGCTCATGGCAACTAATCTAATCCGCTGTGCTCGGAGGGCCGTCGTATTCTTGGTAACTTGGCGGGAATCAGCTTCTTGGGTGGACCCCGGAATTTCGTACCGGGCACGCGAAACCGAGTTAACGGTCTAAGTAAGGCTGAACTCTTCAAGACGCGGCTGGCCTTCGCGGATTTTCGTGGTGATATCCGAAAAGTCCCTGCGGGTAAGCATGATAAAGAGACACCTGCCACCGCTCAGCGATTCCCAAGCCTGCCCGGCTAGTCGTTTTTCTTCGGCATCCGTGTAGAGGTGTTCGCCTTTGTACTCGACGACTAACAGTCGTCCGTCAGTGAGCTTGCAAACGAAGTCTGGATAAAACCAATCTTTTGAAGTTTGCAGCCGGAAAGAACTCGACTTCCTGGAGAGGTTGCGAACCCAATACTTCACTTCAGGCAGATCGTCGATGAACTGAGCGCAATCGCCCTCCACATTGTCCGGCAACTCGCCTGGCTTTTGCGTGAAGTAGTGTTTTTGAAATTGAAAAGAGCCTTTGTATAGCCAACTCGGCTCATACATGGAGGTGCGAAAATCAATCCCGCGCGAAGAGTCAACGGTCAACGCGGAATCCGGCAATAGAAGTGATTGAAATACGGCTTGTCGTTCCGCTTTACGATGCTCATCGATTCGCACTTCTAATGCGTCGCGCAGCCTAAACCGATCCAACGCCAGTACGTGAACGTCCTCAATATCAAATGCGCTCATCAAGCCGCGCACCGCCTGACTAATAAACTTTCTCGACTCCGCGGATGTGATATCAGGATGTTCGATCTGATTGTCCAGAAAAATTACTAAGTCATTCAACGACCAGTCACCCGGTACGCCGTAGTTGAGGACTTGCTGGTGAAGGGTCGTAACGAAATCCGGTCTCCGCTGAAGAACATTTGTTTCGACTTCGCCCTTCACACTGACATCGAGCACTCCTGCCCTGCCAACAGGCCGCTCCAGGGGATCGTAGTTTTCCAGTGAGGCATCCTTCTCACTAAGTTTCCATTCATGTTCGAGCAAGACCGTACTATCGAACGGCAATATGACCTGGTTCTCTCGCACACACAACAAAGGCACGAAGAACTCCATTCTCAATTCAAAAGGTGAAGCAGTCCGTGGCTTGCCATCGCCAAACGCCGCGTCGATCTGTCGTACAAGTTCTATCGTCTCGGCAATCTTCTCTTGAATCTCGGGAGTCCTTCCCCACCGCTTGACCCGTTCTCCTTCCTCACGCGTGAGCGGGACGAGAATCGTAAGCGCTCCCTGATTATCGAACTGCACTTTGCCTGTTAGCTCAATTGCTTGCGCCTGTGCCAGCACGCCGTCAATTTCTGTGGTGGTATCTAGCTGGATTGTCTGAGGCTGGACGCTAAGGGGAAGTCTCTGCGGAACTGCGAAAATTATTCGCTGCGCCTCCGCCTTTGTGAAGCCATTGCCCTGCAATGCGTCGCGTAGTTCGGCCAGCACCTCGTTGATTGAGTCTGACACTGAGAAGACGTATGCACAGTTAAGTCTTGAGTCTTGCTTAAAGGTCGCGTTAGGAAGGCGCAAGATGCGGCCAACAATCTGCTCGATTGCCGTTGCTGAGCGCGTCTCCTTCAGGCTGCACAAGGCATATGCAAAAGGACAATCCCACCCTTCACGCAGTTTCTCTACGGTAATGATAAACCTCACCGGACAATCTGGCGCATTGATGTCCTCAACGTTCTTTAGTTGGTCCAGCTTGCCCGTTGAAATCTTGATTTCGTCTC
>Ga0070698_100005597_pt1 | contig 13740 bp, 11 predicted proteins | sample KBSK1502metaG_FD_65477 | JGI IMG/M metagenome (GOLD analysis project Ga0070698, IMG submission 65477) | Corn, switchgrass and miscanthus rhizosphere microbial communities from Kellogg Biological Station, Michigan, USA - KBS K1-50-2 metaG | ecosystem: Host-associated > Plants > Roots >... | reverse complement strand
GTCCTGACGTTGCCCGTCGACAATACGTTTATCTGGGGCGACCTCGTGAAGGGCGGCCTCGGCGACAAGCCGTTCACGGTGAAAGACGGCGCTGTCACGATCGAAGGCCGCACGATGCAGGTCGACGGCCGCACGAGCTGGAATCATGACGAGATCAATTACGTCCTGACCGGCAAGCACCTGCCGCAGCCCCCGCAGCAGAACGTCGATGCGACGCGTCAGGTGCTCACGCAGGAACACCCCGGCACGATGACCGACGCGAACACGCTCAGCGCAACGCGTCCCGATCCGCACCACCTACGCGAGTTCTTCGCGACCCAGCATTCGCCTGCGGAGATCGTCGACAAGGTCGGCCAGCTGCAGACGCCGTTTGGCGATACGCTTGCCGGCGAATTCACCCAGAGCGCGGGCGTCACCGAAGGCTACAAGCTCGGCCAACACCACCGCATGGTGCTCGGTCAGTACCAGAAGTACTTCGGCGATGTCGAAGGCGCGACGCCGGGCATGGACAAACAGCTGTTCGAGCTCACGCTCGCGCTTCACGATAGCGGCAAGGCGGCAGCGACGCGCGCCGGCGATACGAGCCAGCAGCACCAGTACACCGACAAGCTGATCGACGCGGCGATGTCGAATAACCAGCTGCCGGTGAGCGCAGCTGCGGTGACGCGCATGAAGGCGGTCGTCAATGGCGATCCGCTCGGCGCGATGTTCAAGGGTGCATCGACGCCGGATCAAGCCGCGGCCGAAGTCGCTGCGATGGCCGCGCCGACGGGAATCCCGCCGAAAGACTTCTTGCGGCTGCTGACGACGTTCTATCAGTCGGACGCTGCCGCTTATACGATCGACGCTGGTGGCAAGCCGAGCCTCGAGAAGGTGTTCCAGACCGGCGATAACGGCGTCGATCTGAAGTTCGACCCGACGAGCGGGCGGCTGAAGTTCAGCCCCGACAACGAGACGCACTTCAAAGAGCTCGAGAAGGCGCTCGATGCGAAGAAGCCCGAGCACGGCTCTGATTAGAGCTCGATGACAATCGGCGTGACGCCGCCGCCGAAGCGTCCGTCTGAATATTCGATCGCGACGGTGTGCTTGACGACGAGCGGCTTGCACACGAGCTTGCCTGTCTGCGTCGCGGCTGCACACGCGATGTATTCCTCGTCGAAGTTGCCGGTGATCACGGCGTGGCGATCGCCCGCGCGATAGACCTCGCGGCCGGCATCGGTGTTGTCGGCGCCGATCGGTACGAGCGAGCTCGTCGCGACATCGATCGCGGACGCGGCGATGGGATCGAGGTCCGCGCGCGTCGCGATCGCTTTCTTGCCGCGGATGAGCCACGCGTGCGCGCCGTCGTCGAATTCTTTCGCACGCACGACGATCTCGATCGCCTGGCCGTAGGGCCACACCGCATCGACGGTGCCGCTGATTGTCGTGCGATTCGCCGTGCCGGCTTGGCCGGTGAGACCGAGCACGTGGCTGCCCGGTGGCAGGCCGCGCAGATCGAACGATGCGTCACGCACCGGCACCTGCATCACCCAGCGCGACGCGCCGACGCTGTACCGCGCGTACGCCTGCACGCCGAACAGGTTCTTGCCCTTCACGGTGCCCGATACGGTCGTGACCGGCTTGAGCTCGAGTGCGAGCGGCGTCGCGCCGATGATCTGCGGCGTCGATCGCACGCCGGTGCCCTCGGCCATGATCGCCCAGCCGGGCTGCGCGTGAATCGTGAACGTGCCGTCGTGCTCGACGCTCGCAACATCACCGACGAAGTTTGGTTGCGTGTAGAGCCGCCGCGGATCACCGACGAGCTCGCCGCGCCACGCGACGACAGTGATCATTCCTGTCGCGCCGTGCACGCGCCCGGTGATCGTGCCGGCCCCGTGGGCGCTGTACTTCGGCAGCAACCGATCGTAGATGCGGTGCGCTTCGGTATAGCTGCCGCGCGCAAATGCGACGAGCGCGGCGACATCGTCGATGCCTTCGAGCGGCGGCAGCTTCGCGCTGTCGAGTGCATCGGTGGCACGTCGCGCCGCGAACGACGCATCGTCGAGCGCACGTTCGTCGCCGCGCGTCATGTAGATCACTGCCTCGAGCCGCGATGTGCTCGCTGCACGGCGCACATCGCCGATCGATTCGAAGTGCTTGCGCGCGTCGGCGGCTGATTGCAGCGCATCGTCATAGGCGTGCTTGTAGCGGTTGTATTGCGCGAGCTCGGCGTAAATCTCGGCGGCAAGCTCGGCGCGCGCGCCCGCGAGCATCGCGTTGTTGCCGATGCTTCCCGAGGCGGCGGCGAGCAGCCGCGTGAGCTCGGGATGCAGTACCGGTTTGGCATTCGGGTCCTCGATCCCTGGCGGCGTGTGCGCGCCGGGCTTTTCGAGCTCGCGCATCGATGCCTCGAGCTGACCGAGCCACGCATTCGCCTCGAGGCTCGCATCGTGTCGCTCGTTCTTCGGAAAGCTCTTCAATGCATCATTGAAGAGCTGGCGCGCGCGGGCGTAGTTGCCGTGGCGCAGGTATTCGTTGCCGGCGACGACGAGCACGGCGGGAACGAGCGGTGCGTATCCGGTCGCCTTCGCATCGGCGATCAACGCATCGACAGTCTTGTCGAGCTCGGCCGGCGGCGCCCCGCGCAGCGCGAACGAGCGGCCGAGCGTCTTGAGCACGCGCGCGCGTTGCGCAGGTTCGCGCGGCAGCGGCGCCGGCGCGGTGGGTGCGGGCCCTTCGCAGAGCGTCACGTTCGGCAGCACGCCGTGCGGCTCGAATGCCTCGAGCGCGCGCACGTCGGTTTCGCGCAACAGGTACGTGAACGAGGATATTTGATCGCGCAGGCCTTCGAGGCACGCGATGCGATCGCGAAACAGCGGCGCATTGCGCGCGCGGCACGCCTTCTCGTAACTCGCGACCCAGCGATCCTTGAACTGATCGAATGCTTCGGCGATGCGCCCGAATGCAGGCGAGCCCTTACGAGCGAGCTCGCTACGCACCGCCGGCGACCACGCCTCGGCGAATTCGAGCTCGGCGTTGTCGCATCCGATGCGCGGCTTCTCCTCGGGGCGATTCATCACGAGCTGCGCCGACACGATCAGCGCCGACAGCCCGACGGCACCGGCGGAAATCGCGATGCGACGACGTCGCGCGGGTGCCTTGCCCGCGCGCTCGAGCGCATCGAGCAAGTCCTCGAGCGAGCGCCAGCGCTTTTCTGGATCCGGATCGAGCCCGCGCTCGAGCACGGCGCGCACGCCGCGCGGCAGCTTTGCCGGAATGTGCGCGACGCCGGTGCTCGCCGCTTTGCGCATCTCGTCGAGCGATGCACCTTTGAATGGGCGATCGCCGGTGAGCGCTTGCCATGCGGTGACGCAGAACGCGAACTGATCGGTGCGCGGATCCGGCGCGGCACCGCGATACTGCTCGGGCGCCATGTACGCGGGCGTGCCGATCAGCGCGCCTGTCAGCGTGAGCGGCGTGTCGAGCACCGCGTCGCTTTTGCGCGGCGCCTCGAGCGTCTTGTCGAACGGCGTGATCGCCGGATCGATGCGCGCGTCGATCGCAGCGGAGTCCTCTTCGCCGAGCAGTCCGCGAGCGAGGCCGAAATCGGTGACGAGGATGCGGCCCTCGCGGCTGCGCAGCACGTTGTGCGGCTTGAAGTCACGATGGACGACGCCGGCATCGTGCGCGGCTGCGAGGCCGCGCCCGGCGGCGAGGATCGCGCTCCACACTTCTTCCTGCGGCGGATTCGCGGCGAGCCAGCGATCGAGCGACGTGCCCTCGACGAGCTCCATCGCGATGTAGTCGCGGTCCTCGACGGTGCCGACCTCATACACGGTGAGCACGTTCGGATGCTTGAGCTTTGCCATCGCGCGCGCTTCGCGGAGCAGGCGTTGGCGCAGCTGCGGCGTCGCTTGCGCGTAGCGCAGCACCTTGAGCGCGACCGAGCGCTCGAGATCCGGATCCTGCGCGGCCCACACGACGCCCATGCCGCCCTCGCCGAGGATGCGATCGAGCCGATACTTGCCGAGCAAGCGGCCCGGCGCGAGTGCGACGCGCCCACCGGTTTGGATGCCGGCATCGGCGGTCTTGTCGAACGCGTCGTCGCTATCTCCCGTCACCGCGCCTCCGCGCGCCGCGGCCACCACACGTAGGCGCTCAGCGCGAACGTCAGCGGCAGCGCCATCATCGCGACCGTCGCGACGACGTAGTCGAGCAGCGCGCCGAGCACGTACGGTGACCACAGATCACCGAACAAGTGGATCGCGAAGATCATCGCCGCCATCGCGCTCGCGCGCAGCTCGGGTGGCACCGCGCGAAGGCCGATCGCGTTGACCGGCGAGGTCGATAGGAACAAACCGATCTCGGCGACGAACGCCATTGCGAAGAACGGCCACGGCGACGGCATGAAAAACGCCGCAGCGGCGAGTGGCGCGGCCCATACCATGCCGATCGCGCAGATCCGCAGCAGGTGGTTGACGCCGAGCTTGTTCGCCGGATCGTCGTACGGCGTGCCGGGTTGCGGCGCGTGGCGCGCTTCGCGATCAGCCCATCGGCCGCCGACGAGCGTGCCGATGATGCCGGCGGCGATCGTCGTGAGGCCAAAGTAGTAGTTCGCGGTCTCGACGGTGAGCTGCTTCGGAAAGCGCTCGGCGATGAACGTCGGCGCCCAGTGCGCGAACGCACCCATCGCGCCTGTGTACGCGCAATAGCCGAGCACCGCGCGGCGAAACAGTGGAATGCGCGCGAGCGTGCGCAGGCCTTCGATCACCTTGCCCTTCGCCTCGCGCAGCTTGCGCTCCGGCTCGACAATGAGCAGACAGCTCAGCGCGAGCACGAGGCCGGGGCCGCCGCAGATGTAGAACGCGGCGCGCCAGCCCCAGCGCGCCTCGATGAAGCCACCGATCACGTAGCCGAGCGCCGAGCCGACGGGAATCGCGAGGTAGAAGATCGCCAGTGCGCGGCCTTTCGCGTGCGGCGGCGTGAGGTCGTCGATGATCGTCGGCGCGAGCGTCGCGTAGCTCGCTTCACCGACGCCGACGAACACGCGCGCGACGATCATCAGCACGAACGTATCGGCCATGCCCGAGGCCATCGTCGCGATGCTCCAGATGCCGACGCCCAGCGCGATGAGGCCCTTGCGCGAGCCCTTGTCGGCGCGCGACCCGAACAGCGGCGACGTCACGAAGTAGCCGAGCAAGAACGCCGTCGCGAGCAGGCCGGCCTGCTTGTTCGACAGATCGAGCCCGCCTTCGGCGATCGGTGCTTTGATCTTCTTGAGCACCGCCGCGACGATCATTCGATCGACGTAATTGAGCAGGTTTAGCCCGGTGAGCAGGACCAGGATCGTCGTCCGGTTCTTGATCATCGGCCCCTTGCCGACAATAGCACTACGGCTCGGTTGCAATCGTGAACGGGACGAGCCGTTCGCGCCCGAGCGGCGCACCGACGCCGTAGGCGACGTACGGGATAGGTGGCGCGTAGACGCGGCAAGTATCGCCCGTCGACAGCTCGTAAAATGGATTGCTGATGCGGCCGGTGAGCGGGACGAGCTCGCCGCTCTTCGTCGCGTACAAGACGGGCGGATCGCAGGCGCGCGCCGCGACGAGCGCGACCTCGAGCGGCGTGGCGCACGTATCGTCGCTGAAGAACGTCTGCGTCGCGATGTTCGTCACCGGCATGCAGACGTCGCCGCTCGGCACGCAGTCGGTCGCGAGCTCGCTGTCGTAGACGAACGTATCCTCGAGCCGCAGCTCGCCCGTGACGCGATCGATTCGCCGTAGCCGGCGATCCGCGCTCTCGCGCTCGCGCACGACTTTCGGCAAGTCGATCGCCGCTGCTGTCGAAAAGAAGCGCACGCCGTTTGGCGGCTGCACTTCGTTGCAGATGCCGCCGAGGTTCGTGAACAGCTGCGGCGCCATCAGCTCGGTCGCGATCGGAAACATCTGCTGGCAACCGGTGATGATATCGAAGCTGGCGACGAGTGCCGGAATCGTCGAACCGGCGACCGTCAACACCGGCTCGGTGCATTGGCCGTCGTGGAAGTACGCCGCGGGCACGCTATCGAGCGGCACGCACTCGACGGTGTCGGCATTCGCGCGCTCGGGGGTCGCGCACTCGCCGTACTTGCGATCGGAGAACATGATCGGCGCGCGCAGGCCATCGTCGCTGTAATCGTCGGCGAGCTGTAGATCGCCATCGCCGTACGACTCGCTGCGTTTGATGCGCGCTGGATCGGCGAGCTTTTCACCGAGCAGGTAGTAGTCGTACGCGCCGTCGTTAACGAGCGGGCCTTTGCATAAGCCGTCGTCGAGGACCCAGCGCTGCTGCGGGACATCCGTGCGGTCGCCGGCGCGATAGAGCGTCGACGGGTAGGGCACGCCTTGCACGCTGTAGAACGCGGTGAAGTAGCGCGGCGGTGGCTCGGCGCTCGACGCGCGCCCGACGAGGTTCGTGCAGGCAGGATCCGTATAAAACGCTTCGGCTGCATCGGGCGTGCAGTAGCGCGCGCCATCGGACCAGCGCACGGGTCGGCACGGCTCGTTCCACGCGCTGTCGTGATACAGCGCGAGGTCGCGCTGTCGCGTGCCATCGGCGTACTCGAAGTAGCGCAGCTTCACGCGCGTGCCGCTGTGCGCCGGCCGAGGATCCGGCCGGTTATCGCCGCATGCGGCGAGGGCGAGCACGATCGCGATGCGCATCATCGTTTGGGTGCGCCGGCAACTTCGACGACGGCCGCCGCGTAGGCCATCGCCGCCGCTTCGCACTCGTCGAGTGTGCCGGTCAACCAGGCGGCTGAAAAGTTCGTCTCCGTCGGTGGCGGCATGACTTTCACCGCGCGCACCGCGGCGGCCTTGAGCGCGGCGTCGAGCGCGATCGATGCTTCGATCGGCGGCGCGACGAGGTACGCCATCGGCTCGCCAGGCGGCAACCCGGCTTCCTTGGAAAGATATTCGCCGAGTGATGCGATCACGTGCGGGAACACGGTGACGGTGCCCTTGCCATCGGCATCGTAGAAGCACGCGTCGTGCTGCAGGCAACGCAAGCACGCTTCGAGCGCGTGCTCGATCGATTCGGGCTCGGTCGCGCCGAACACGCCGAGGATCTCGCCGGAGAGTCGACCGCTCGCGTGCGCCGAGCCCGCGTAGAAGCTCTTCGCGAAGATGACATCGACGGGCGCGTGCTTCGTCGCCTCGTCGAGCGCGACGTACGTCGGATCGTCTTGATCGACGGTGACGAGGCCGAGCGAGCGATGACGTTCCGGATCGCCGCCGTAGGCGCGGATCATGGCCGGATCGGCGTTCGGCAAGCGGCGCACCGATAGCACGTTGGGAACGATCGGCTCCAAGATCATCCGTGCTCCACGAGGCGTTGTCGTACCTGCGGTGGCCGCGGCGCGCGTTCGCCGGCTTCGCCGAGGCGAGCGAGGTCGAGCGTCACGCCGCTCGTGCGTTGGTCGATCATCGCGGCGGCGAACAACGCGAGCCGGCGGGCCGCATCCTCGATCGGCGTGCCGCGCGGATGAATGTTGCTGATCATGTTCCGGTCGCCATCCGTCTTGCCGCAGCGAGGGTCGTAGACGACGTACGCCGATAATCCATCGCCGGTGCCAAGGCCGGGCCGCTCGCCGAGCAGGATCATCGCGACCTTCGCGCCGACTTCCTGACCGATCTCGTCCTCGAGCCACACGCGCGCGAATCGCGCGCAGAGCGGCGTGCCGACGGAGAGCCCGCGCGCCCCGCACGCGCGAGCGACCGCTTCGTACAGCGCCTTGCCCGAACCCATGCACGCGACCGCCGACAAGCCATCGGCGACAATGATTTGCACGTCGGGATTGCGCGTGCACTTGCTTCGCACGATCTGCAGCGAGTCGTCGTCGAGCCGGCGGCCGAGGTCGGGGCGCAGCAAGAACTCGCGATGGTCGTTGACGCGCGACTTGATGCCGACAAAGCCATTTTGTGCGGCCCAATCGTCGGGCAACAGCGCGCCGACAGCGGCGTGCGCGACCGCAAGCTCGGCTTGAAACTGCAGCACGACCTCCGTCGCGTAGCGCGTACCGACGTGACCGATGCCGACAAGCGCGGTCGTGTGCTTCGCCGCTTCCTCCGCAAACGGCCGCTTCTCGGGCCGCGGCGTGTAGACGCGCGCGGGCGGCGGCGGCACGTCGGGCAGCGGCGGTGGTGGCGGCAGCGGCTCGGCGCTACCGAGCGCGTCGCGCAGCGAAGCGATCAGCTGCCGGGTCCGACTCACCGACGCTACGTCACCACGTCTTGTGGCTACGGGCAAGCCGGCCACATACGATGGATGCGTGCAACGATCGCCCCAGATGCCCGAAGATGAAGTCACGCCGACCGTCAACGTGCGCGTGCGCCTCGGCGGCGATGTCCGCGATACCGGCGGCAGCCTCACACTGTGGGTCGACGACCAGCTCGCGCTCTCTGTGCCGAACCTCGACACCTTGCCGACAGGTGGTACCGACAGGCTCCAGCTACGCATCACGTACAGCGGCGTCGAACAACTCGCTCCTGCAACCGTTTACACCGACGACGTCGTGGTCGATGTCACGCAAATTGGCTGCACACCGTGAGAAGTATTGTTTTGCTAGCCAGCATCCAAAGAACCGGTGAAACTTAGACGGTGACGTTTTCCGTCCACGGTCGGACAGTAGGGACCGCGGTCACGCTTCTGGTGCTAGCGACAAGCACCAACGCCGATGTCTCGTCGCTCACGGACCTCGTCGATAAGCCCGACGTATTCACGCCGGGGGCGCCGCCAAAATCGCCCGAAGTCGTGCTCGACGATCACGTGCGCGCGGGTCGCTACTGGCGCATCGATGCGCCGCGCGGGCCGCTGCACGTGTGGATCCCGGCGAACTACGATGCCGAAACGGCGGCGACCGTCGTGTTCGTGCACGGCTACTGGACCGAGGTCGACGACGCGTGGATGGATTATCGGCTGCCGCAACAGTTCGCGCTGTCGGGCATCAACGCGATGTTCATCGCGGCGGGTGGACCGTCGGCGAAGTGGGAATCGCTCGTCTGGCCATCGCTGTCGGAGCTCTTGAAGACGGTCGACGAGAACGTCGACGTGCCGATGCCGACGAAGCGTCTCGTCGCGGTCGGCCACTCGGGCGCGTACCGAACGCTCGCGGTGTGGCTCGGCAATCAAGCGCTCGACACGGTCGTGCTGCTCGACGCGTTCTACGCCGAGTACAGCTTCATGCCGTGGGTGAAGGAATCCAAGGAGCGGCGCCTCGTCAACATCGTGTACGAGACCGCGCGGTGGGCCGAGTACATGCACCGCCGCCTGCCGACGACGAAGCGTGTCGATGGGTTGCCGCTCGTCGGCTTTCCCGAGTCGCGAATTCTCTACGTGAAGACCGACGTCGGCCACTGGGAGCTCGTCAGCGATGGCGTCGCGATGCCGCTCGCGTTGCGCGCGATCGGTGTGCCGCCCGTGCTCGGCGCTCCGCTCTCGTTGCCGCTCGGCTTGCCGCTGCGTTGCGATCCGGTCGTGCAGAACCCGTTCGCGCCGCGGATTGCCGACCTCGAGCGCTAGCTCGTGTGCAGCGCGCCGATGCGCGGGTCGCCGTTATCGTCGAGGAGGACGACGGCGATCGTGAACGCCTTCTCGTCTTCGAGCGGGATATCGGGGCTCGAGAATGCGATCTGCACCATCGCCTCGAAATCGGCCTGCGGCACTTCTTCGAGGCCCGGGACGAAACCGATGTCGATCTGGCCGGCATTCGTGATCGAAAAGCCGGTGAGCGGGCCGCGCTCTTTCACGGCATCGCTCCACTGGCGCTCGAACGTTTCGCGCTGGTTGCGCTTCTGAAAGCCCGAGGTGGTCATCTCGTAGACGTCGCCGAAGCGACCCGCGATGAACGCCTGCGCGATCTTCAGGCCGATGTCTTTGACCGCGGAGTCGCCCTCCGTGAACGCGCGCTTCACCTTTTGCGCGGCCTCGATGATGACCTTGAACACACCACTCGATCCAAGACGCGGGCGATCGTCGTCGTCGGTCACGTATCGAGGCTACTCCGTTCTACTTGATCGCCGCAACGTCGCCGAACATCGGTCCCGGATCGTCGCCGCGCCAGATGCCGACCGCATCCATCCATGCGTCGAATTCCGGCGTCGCGCGCTTGCCGAGCAAGCGGCGCACCGTCGGAATGTCGTGATAGCTCGTCGATTGGTAGTTGAGCATGATGTCGTCTCCGACCGGCAGCGACATGAGGTAGCTGCACCCGGCCGCACCGAGCAGCACCTTGAGGCTCTCGAGCTCGTCTTGCGACATCTTTGCGTGGTAGGTGAAGCACGCATCGCAGCCCATCGGAATTCCCAAGAGCTTGCCCATGCAGTGATCCTCGAGTGCGGCGCGCGTGATTTGTGGGCCATCCTCGAGGTACTCGGGACCGATGAATCCGACGACGGTGTTGACGAGGAACGGCCGATAGCGCCGCGCGAGCCCATAGCAGCGCGCTTCGATCGTGACTTGATCGGCGCCGTGATGCGCCGCCGATGACAGCGCCGAGCCCTGACCGGTCTCGAAGTACATCCGATTCGGGCCTTTCGTCGTGCCGCGGTCCTTCATCATCGCCGACGCCTCGTCGAGCAGCTTCACGCTGATGCCGAACGCGCGATTGCCGGTCTCGGTGCCGGCGAGCGATTGGAACATGAGGTCCATCGGGCAACCGAGGTCGCCGAGCGCCTTCATCTGCACGGTCACGTGCGAGAGCACGCAGTGCTGCGTCGGGATCTTGTTGCGCCGAAGCACGTCATCGATCGCTTTGAGGATCTCGGCGGTCGATTGCGGCGTGTCGGTCGCCGGGTTGACGCCGATCACGGCATCGCCGCAGCCGTACGATAGGCCCTCGCGCATCGACGCGAGGATGCCCTTGACGTCGTCGGTGGGATGATTCGGCTGACAGCGCGACGACAGTCGCTTCGGCAAGCCGAGCGTATTGTTCGCGCGCACGACGACCTGGCACTTCGAGCCGACCGTCAGCAGATCGAAGTTCGACATCAGCTTGCACGTAGCGGCGACCATCTCCGGCGTCAGGCCCGGCGCGATCGCGCGAAGCGTGGGGCCGGTGGTCTCGATATCGAGCAGCCACTCGCGGAACTGCCCGACCGTGAGGTGGCTGACGGCGCGATACGCTTGCTCGTCGAGGTCGTCTTCGACGACGCGCGTCAGCTCGTCTTGCTCGTACGGTACCACCGGGTTCTCGCGCAGCTCCGCGAGCGTCAGCTCGGCGACAACCGCGCGCGCCGCCACGCGCTCGACCGCATCGCGCGCAGATACGCCGGCTAGATCGTCGCCGCTCTTCGGCGGGTTCGCCTTTGCGAGGACTTCTTTGACCGAGTCGAAGCGGTAGCGCACGCCTCGAATCGTCGATGCCAGCTGCACGGCCCGGCATCGTACCGAAAAAAAACGCCGCCCATCGCGCTTTGGATCCAGAGATCCACGTCGCGACGGGCAGCGGGGTGGAAGCTAACTAGTGACGAAGTGTGGTGGGCTCGACGTGCGTGGTGGACCACGACCGCGCTTCGGGAAGCTCGTCGAGGTCATCCGTCTCTTCGGGCGAGTGAACCGCGAATTCGGAGGGCTTCACGCCGACGTGATGCGTCTGGACCATCGTCCAGCCGAGGTAGCCAGCGATCGTCGTCGAACCGATGCCGAGTAGGCCAAGCACGAGTGGGGCGGTGACGTCGAGGCCGTACATGCCGGCACTCGGCTCCAGGCTATTGCCTGCGTGGCGGTACAGGAGCACGGCGCTGATGGCGAATAGCACGAGCGATAGGACGTTGAATGCGGCGTGTCGCAGCCCCGTGGCACGGGCGCGCGTACGACGCGGCAGGCCGAGCAGGTCGATGAGACCAGGCACCGCGGCGAGCGCAGCCGTCACGACGCCCGCGATGTTCGTCCACATCGCCACGCGGTACCAAAACGGATCACCGGTGGCGATATGCACGAACAAACAAGCCACGGTCGACACGTAAAGCGCGACCGGAAAAGCGATCAACATCGGATGAATCGGGTGTCCCGCGATGCGCGCCTTGGTGTACATGCCGGCGAGCAGTGCACCTCGCATGCCGCGAGCGTCTGCGAAGGACTCTGTCACGCGCGCCGCGCACGGTCGCTGCGCGCGCCGAAGCTCGTCGCGCGACTGCGTCACATGAAAAAAACCTCGATCTCGACGACAAACCGCGAATACGAAACTCGACGAGCAACGAAACCCCCAGCGGCGATTGAGCAAAACGAAAGGGGCCCGCGCCGCGCCGTGCGCTGCCAGCTGGGCGGTGCGCGGTGACGCGCGACTGCGTGAGATCGCGCGCAGGCACGTGCGTTGCTCGTTGTCGATGCCATGCCTCGTCGTCGGTTCGCTGTCGCTACGCTGCTCGCATCGAGCGCGGTCGCGACGGCAGACTCGCGCGTTGATCTCGGAGCACCCGCGGTCGGCCACGAAGCGACCGCGATCGTCGGCGGCGAAAATGTGCCGCCCGGAATGTGGCCAGATACGGTCGCGGTGCTAGGCGACAGCGGCGCATGCACCGGCACGTTGATCGCGCCGGATGTCGTGCTCACCGCCGGCCACTGCGCGCAGATCAATCCAACCCAGGTCATCGCGGCAACGACGGACTACGCATCCTCGGGCGGCATTCGCGTCAACGTCGTGAAGACGACGGCGTACCCGAATTGGCAAACGAGCTACGACGTCGCGGTCCTCGTGCTCGCGACGCCGGTGACGAGCGTGCCGCCCCGCAAAGTCGGCACGAGCTGCACGTTCAAGTTGTTCCAGCCCGATACGGCGGTGCGCCTCGTCGGCTTTGGCGCGACGAGCATGGACGGCACTGCAGCGAACACGCAGCTCAAGCAGGCGATGACCGCGGTCACCGACCCGGATTGCAGCAGCGGCAACGGCTGCAACACCGCGGTCGCGCCGGGTGGCGAGTTCATCGCCGGCGGCACCGGAACCGCGGACTCGTGCTACGGCGATTCCGGTGGCCCGGTCTATCTCGAGACGGCGCGCGGAACCGTCGTCGTAGGCGCGGTCTCGCGTGGTGTCGCGAATTCGACGACGCCGTGCGGCGGCGGCGGCATTTACGTGCGGACGGACAATCTCATCGAGTGGATCGAGACAACGACGGGCAAGACGATCGCGCAGGATACATGCGCGACGGACGACACCGGTGCGCCACAAGATGAAGAGCAAGCCAAGAGCGACGAGCTCGGCGGTTGCTCCGCCGGTTCGGGATCGACTGGTGTTGGTGTCGCGTTGCTGCTCGCGTTCGCGTTCGTGCGACGACGAAGGTCCGCGTAGCTGTCGCGGCACGACGGCGCGTGCGCAGCTGTCCTGGACGCGTTCGTCTGGCGCGCGGACGAAGGTCCGCGAACTGTCCCGGACGCTTTCGTCTGGCGTGCGGACGCAGGTCCGCGTAGCTCTCATCGAGCGCCGCTCGAGTTCTGCGCTTTGTGCTCGTATCGCGTGACAAGCCGACGTGAGCGCTGAGCCATGCGAAGGCGCGTAGTTTTCGCTCGTCCTGCGACTTCTTGCGGCTGTCCCCCGGTTTGATTCGGCACTGATGCCGCCGGCAAACCGGAAGGCCTGTCACCGCTGACGCCCTGTGGACAACGCGCAACACCACTACGGTCGCGGCTACGATCCGATCGTGGGCGCGTTGCCCACAGGGCTTGGAAACCGCGCGCCCGCGCCAAGCGATCTGGATGGCGCGGTTTCCACAGCGCTGACAGGCCCTA
>Ga0070698_100005596_pt1 | contig 13740 bp, 17 predicted proteins | sample KBSK1502metaG_FD_65477 | JGI IMG/M metagenome (GOLD analysis project Ga0070698, IMG submission 65477) | Corn, switchgrass and miscanthus rhizosphere microbial communities from Kellogg Biological Station, Michigan, USA - KBS K1-50-2 metaG | ecosystem: Host-associated > Plants > Roots >... | reverse complement strand
GCCAGCACCAGCGGGACCTGCAACGACAGGCCGAGCTCGATCGCCAGGCCGCCGCCGGCGGACGCAATCGCGTCCTTGCCCAGCCTATTGACCAGACGCTCGAGGGCCTCGCTCACCTCCGCACCGCGGTGCTTGCGCTCCGCCTCCGCTACCTCAGCGCTTCCACCGTGTAGCGCGTCCTGCCATTCCGATCAACACAAGGAACCCAGCCATGTTGAATGACATCGACCGAATCACCGCCCTGCGCAGCGTCGATACTGAGTACCGCTTCGGCAAACCGAAGACCTACCTGACCGCCATGAGTTGGCCCGCCTGACCATCTTGCGCTCAAAGCTTGGTGAGACTCGTGACGAGCGCGAGGCGGAGCGCCCCACCGCGAAGCATGTTCGTCGGATGGCGGGCTCAGTTGCCGAAGCCAGGCGCTGAACGCACCGCAACTCGGCTACCTGACCGCATGCGCGTTTTACTATTGACAACGTGCTGCGTGCGCGAACCGACGAGCGCGCCGCGATCGGTCAACTGCTCGACGCGGCCAGGAGCGGGTCGGGCGGTGGGCTCGTCCTGCGCGGCGGACCAGGCATCGGCAAATCGGCGCTGCTCGCCGACGCGCGCGAGCGCGCCAGCGGGATGCGCGTCCTGGACTGCATCGGTGTTGAAGCCGAGGCCACGCTGGCGTACGCGGCGCTCCACCAATTGCTGCGGCCTATCGCCCAGCACTACCGCGACCTGCCCGCGCCGCAGCGCCAGGCGTTAGGGATCGCCCTCGGTCTCGAGGCAGGCAATCCCCCAGACCGCTTTCTGATCTCGCTCGCCGTGCTGACGCTGTTGACGGACGTCGCCAGCCAGCAGCCGATCCTGTGCATGCTCGACGACGCGCACTGGGCCGACGAACCGTCGCTCGACGTCATCCGCTTCGTTGCCCGTCGTGTAGCGAGGGAGCCGACCGCCTTTCTGGTCGCGGTCCGTGAGGGCGCCGGCCGCGATCTGGATGCACCCGGCCTGCCTGTTCTTGATCTGGCTGGACTGGAGCCCGAAGACGCCGCAGCCGTCCTCGATGAGGAATGGGGCACAACCCTCGCCCCTGCCGTACGGGCTGCACTCGTACGTGCGGCCAACGGCAACCCCCTCGCGCTACACGAGGTCCCCCGCACTCTGTCGCAGGCGGAGCGCGCCGGGCTCTTGCCTCTGCCTGAGCCGCTGCCGTTGGCGGGCGATCTGGAGCGTGTCTACCGCGCGGCCATTGACCGGCTGCCGCCTGAGATGCAGACCGTCGCCCTGGTGTGTGCGGCCGCCGGGCGTGGCTCACTCGCGACCATCGAAAGTGCTGCTGCTAGCCTGGGGATCACAACGCCACTTCTGGACCTGCCCGACGTGGAGCAGGTGCTCCACATCGACAACGGCAGCATCGACTTTCAGCACCCGCTGGTGTGCTCGGCCGCGTACCACCACGCCAGTCCGGCGGAGCGTCGGGCGGCCCACCTTGCACTCGCGGACGCCCTCGCCGACGATCAAGACCAGGCGGATCGGCGGGCCTGGCACCGCGCCGCGGCGGCGATCGGTCCTGACGAGGAGGTTGCCAGCGAACTGGAACGATCGGCCGCGCGGACACTTCGGCGCTCGGGCCATGCCGCCGCGGTCCAGGCGCTCCAGCGAGCAGCGGACCTCAGTTCGACGCAAGACGCGCGCGTACGAAGGATAGTGGCCGCCGCCGACGCGGCCTGGCACGGCAGGGATCTTTCGCGGGCCCGTGGCCTCCTTCAGGCGGCCGACAAGCTCGGCACACTGGACCTGCGGGTCAACCTGAATATGCGCTTCTTGCGAGGCGCGATTGAGCCCAATCGCGCCCGCACCGGCCTGGATGCTCGCCGCGCTGCAAACAAACCCGATGGCGCAGTCGCAAGCTACGGCGGCAGCCAGAGCGAACCGGGCCGAATGACATGTTGACCCACCCTCGCACCAAATCGAGCGTCGCGCAGCGATCGACACCGGACACGGCCAAACCGCTCCGCGGGGTAGAAGTGCTGCGCACCCTCGGCACGTGGATCATCCTCGCCGCCGTGGCCGGCTTCCTCACCTGGTGGCTCGGTGCGCAGCTCGCGCCGGACTGGCAAAGCGCGAACGAGCCAGCCCTGCTGATCGCCGCCGAAGTCTACGCGGCGCTACCGCTGGCCATGCTCCTCACCCTGGGTGGCTGGTCCGGAGTCCGCGATCGCCTCGGCCTGCATTTCACCTCGTGGAGCGACCTCGGTCTGTCACTCGGGGTCTGGTTCGTTGCCTTCGCTACGAGCGCGGTGGTGTACGTGCTGGCGACGCCGCTACTGGGTCCGCCGCAGCAGGTGCTGGATTCGCTGCTCCATATCGGTACGGACATCACCCGCTTGCCGACCGCGACTCCAGTTGACCTGATCCTGATTCTGGTGCGTGCCATTTTCCTGGCAGGCCTGGCGGAGGAGTTGTTGTATCGCGGACTGCTGTTCGGTTGGCTGCGCCGCCACCTGTCGGATGGTCCCGTCATCGCCATCACCTCAGCCCTTTTCGCCCTCCAACATTTCTACCCAGCGCTGATGATCGTCGCCTTCCTGTATGCGGTTGGCGCCGGATGGATCCGCGCGCGCACCGGCTCCACCCTGAATACGCTGGTCATGCACGTGCTTACCGACAGCCTGCTGCTCGTGCTGGCGCTCGTGACGATCGGAGTCACGCCGCACTAGCGCCGCGGTAAATACTGCAATGCCCGGCGACCGCACCGCTGGCCGTTGGACCGGCGAGAACCGATGCGCCCAAAGGACAGCACGGCGCGCTTCACCCTCACGCTGTCTCAGCCGAACCTGGGCAGCGTCGGCGCGTCGTGCGCGAGTGTTACGCACCCGGTCGGTAAGCGGTCGGTAATTTGATGCTGCTCACGAGCGGCCGTAGGCTCTCACGAAGACGCGCACGGCGGCGTCGGCGAAGTGGGTCAGTTCGGCGTCGGAGGTGACGTCGGTCACGCCCGTGAACATGACTCGGTTGATGGGGATCCACAGCAGCAGGCCGACGAAATGGTTGGCGGCCATCTGCGGATCGTCGGCGGCCAGCAGTTGTTGTTCGGTCAGACGTTGGAACTGGTCAGCCAGCGCAGCCAGGGCGCGCTCGAAACCGTGCTCGTACCAGGCGCGGCCCATCTCGGGGAACCGCTCGGCATTGGCGATGACCAGCCGCCGAAGCCGTAGCACGTCGGGCTGCATCAAGGCGCGGATGAACTGGCGGGCGAAGGCGCGCAGGTCGCGCTCGAGGTCGTCAGTATTAAGAAAGGCATTGGCCACCAGCCGGACGAGATCGCTCATCGGATCGGTGGTGGCCAAGACGATTTCGTAAAAGAGCCGCTCCTTATCGGCGAAGTGCTTGTAGACGGTGGGCTTGGAGACGGCCGCCAGAGCGGCGACGTCGTCCATGCTGGTGCCGTCGTAGCCGTGGCCCAGGAAGGCCTGGGTGGCGGCATCGAGGATGAGTTTGCGTTTACGGGCTGAGCGGTTCAGCCCGGGGGCGACGACGGGCACGTGTAGTGGTGTCCTTTGGGTTTTGTTCCGGCAGGGCGCTTGACACGCATGATACTACACCGTATGGTGTTACTATACAGTGTAGTGTCCTTTTTATAAGAGAGGATCGAGCCCGTGACGCTGGTGGTGCAGCAAACGCTTCTTCAGACCCACTCGACGCCGAGTACCGCTTTCGGACGACCCCCAGTATTCCTGACGCCTCAGGAACTCGCACGCGTGCTCATCGCGCTTTCAAAGCTGGGTGACACCCGCGCCGATCGAGCCGCCGAACGATCGCCCGCGATCCCGTCGACCACGCCCTGCCGCGGTGAAATCCGCGAGCCCGACACCGAAGGAGTCTCGATACATGGCACACGTAAGTACGACGCGCCGCGTCAGTTCAGCGCCCCTCTCGCTCACCCGGTTCCCAACGCTCACGGCCACCCTGCTCAGCGGCGGACTGATCGCCGGGCCACTGTTCATCGGTGCGTCCTATGCGCAGGTCCTCACCCGCCCAGGTTTTGACCTCACGCGCCACGCGATCAGCATGCTGACCCTCGGCGATCAGGGTTGGATCCAGTCGGCCAACTTCGAGATCACTGGCTTGCTGGTGCTGGCCTGCGCTGTCGGCATGCGGCGAGTGCTGCGGTCTGGCCGAGCCTCGACCTGGGCACCGCTGCTGTACGGCGCCTACGGCCTCGGCCTGGTTGTGGCCGGCCTGTTCACGCCGGATCCAGCGCTCGGCTTCCCGCCGGGGGCTCCCTCGGAGATGCCCGCGGACATGAGCCCGCACGCGCTGTTACACACGCTCGGCTTCATGGTCTCGTTCGCGTCGCTGATCGTCGCCTGCTTTGTCTTCGCCCGCCGGTTCAACGGACTGGGTTGGCGCGGATGGGCGGTCTACTCCGCGGCCACCGGTCTGGCGCCGGTGCCATTCATCGCGCTGAGCCTGGCCCTGGGTGGTTCCGGGGTACCACTGTTCGTGATGGGCGTGATCACCTCGGCGTGGGTGGGGGCTGTACCGCTTCGGCTGCTGACCAGCCATCCAACCGCGGAGCAGGCTTAGTGGTGGCGGTGTAATTGACGTGAACTCCAGCCCCACCAGCACACGACCACTTTCGATCGACGAGAACGCATCAGCATGAGCAACCGCATCATCCATTTCGAGATCATGGGCAGCGACGCCGGCAAGTCGCAGAAGTTCTATGCCGACATGTTCGGTTGGAAGCTTGGTGACCCAGTGCCCGAGTTGGGCAACTATGCGATGGTCGACACTTCAACCGCCGGCCTCAGCGGCGGTATCGGCAGTGAGGGACCTGGTGGTCGGGTGCGGACGACGTTTTACGTCGATGTGCCAGATCTTCAGGCGGCACTGGATCGGGCGACGCAACTCGGCGGCACAGTTGCGTCACCGCCGATGACTATTCCGGGGACGTCAATTTCACTGGCGCAGTTCACCGATCCAGATGGCAATCTGGTCGGTCTGGTCAAGGGCATGAGCTGACTCGTCGGCGGCCTGAATCGGCGCCGCTCGCCGCGGTGAGCATCCTGTCCCGGCCGACCGTCAAGTGGGGCAACCTGGCCGCCCTGGTCGTCTTCTCAACGGAGCCGGCGCTGATCTTCCTGATGACGCTGGACCTGCAGGACGTCGTGCACTTCACGCCAATGTCCTGTGGGCTGATCTTCGGCGTGCCTGGTCTGGCTTCGGTGGCCGCGGGCGTCGTCGCCGGCCGCGTGCCTGCCCGATACGGCCCGCGCAACGTATTGGCCATTGGCCTGCTGGTGCAGACCGGCTTCGCCGCCCCGCTGATCCTGCTCGGCGCCAGCACCGCCTGGCTTGCCGTGCTGATTTCCTGCGCTGTTCGTGGGATTCTTCGGGCATGTGGCGGCGATCGTCTCGTACATGGTGACCGCGACCTCGGGGCTGCCCGAATCTGAGCAGAGCCTGGCCACGGGCCCCGCCTCGATGACCCAGCAGACCGGTATCACCGTCGGCATCCCAATCCTGAGCGCGCCCGCCGCAACTCCGGTCACTCTACTCGCGGGCATCCACCTGGCCCTCGCCCTCGACGTCCTGGTGAGACGGCTCAACTGCGGAGTCTGCTGTGCGTGCTTCTCGAGAAGAGAGCGACAGGCTGTGGTGCCTGGAGACGTCCCGGTCAGAGTATTAACGGGCTCGCGGCACCAGACGGAACCCCGACCAGCGTGAACTCGCACCATCAACGACGACGGTAGCGCACCCGCAATTTCATCCCGCTGTGGTGCCGACTACGGCATGCGCGCGTATTAAGGTAAAAGGTTCGTGTCACCAGCCGCAAACTAGCGGCTGGTCGTCACGTGATACGCGGGTGTTCGCCGTGACGATGGGTGACTGCGAGGTTTCCCAGCACGTCGCGGGCCGAGTTGGCGACGGCGGGACTTGAGGTGATTCGTCTCGAACGCGCCGAAGTCGGGCTAGCGCCGCGGGTCCGGGTTGAGCCTCCATAGCGTGTAGCTCCACGGCACGTCATACGCAAGCACCCATACCACGTAGACCAGAAGTAAGAGCGCCGAGGGACGATCGTAGACGGCTAAGGCGACCTGGAGGACGGCGAGTGGTGCTAGGAAAGCGAGCACGCCAACTAAACCTGCATAGGTGCTGCGCAGTCCGATGAAGGCATAGTTCCACAGCTCGTTGTAGAGCATGACGACGACGAGTGCGGTAAGCGCCACCACGCGCCCGCCAGCGTCCTGCACCAGCGTGAGGAGCCGATCGAAGATCACGCCGTCGAGCACGTACCCGACGGCCCCGACGCTGATAAAGGCCCACATCGGCAGTTGCCAGCGCGGTCTCTTCAATTGGGCAAACCACTCTCTGAGAGCGCTGCCGGCCAGAATGGTGCCAAGCAGCGCCATGGCGACGGGCAGCGCCACTGAGACAGCGAGCGCAGTTAGGTCGAGACTCGGCACAACTCCTGGACCTCAGCGCAAACGAGCCTCGCAAGCTTGGGGTTGGCGTATGACGCCGCGCAAGTGGTTAGCGAGCTTCCCTGCCGATGGAGGGATCTCGGGTCGGTTCCAGCGAAGCGGGAAAGGCTCAACAACGACACTCAGCGTAACCAATACCACAGCTGCGTAGCCGTCGTAGCCGTCGTCGGTGGCTAGCCCAACGCCGGACCGCGTCGGCATCGCCAGCGCGCTGTAAGTGCCGACTCTCATCCGGGCATTCGCAGTTCGGCCTTTTGCAGACAGTAACCAAGCTCACACGACTCTTCGGCCCGCAGCTTATTCAGCCCAGGAGTGCCGACACTGCCAATTCTGGGGGGCCGACATCATTTGCGGGAAAACCCCCGCTAACAGCGGGCTTCGATAAGCCGCGAGCTCAACCGCAATTGACGCAGAGCACGAGCGGCCGCCGGGGGCGTCGGCAAAATTGCCTCGAATGCGCATCTCGGCAAACGATAAAGGGCCGTCGAATCGTGTTTCTGCGAGCCGACCATACCGGCTCAACCTGAGGACAGTCCTCAAGCAGAGGCGGGCTCTGGTCGGCTGGTGGCCGCGCTGTAAGGCTATACGGGCGCGATCTGGGGTGTGTCGCTCGCGGGCGACGGCCCGTCGCTGGCTGGCGGCGCCGATGACGGGGCAGTACGGCTGTGGGACACCGGCACCGGACAACTCCTGGCCGCTCTTCACGGCACACCGGCGCGGTCCGGGTTGTGGCGTTCTCGCGGGACGGGCTGTGCTGGCTAGCGGCGGTGACGACGGGACAGTGATGCTCTGTTACGCGAGCATTGGGCCCAGTGGCGACCCTTCGGGGGCACACCGGCGGAGTCCGAGGCGTGGCGTTGTCCGCCGACGGCCACTCTATCATGCTGAACGCATGTTGTCTGTCATGCGGGCCAGGTCCAGCTGCGAGCACCCTCGCCCACCGAAGACAGAACGGTCCACCGAACTGCGTCAACTAGGTTCAGGCGTCGCCGGCCGCTGACCAATACGCGCAGATGGCAGCCTTCAACTCAGCGGCAAACGCCTTCGCGGTAGCGCGATCGGCGTCGAGCGTCAGCGGGAGCAACGCCAAACCTATCTGAAGCGTAACTATCACCATTCGCGAGCGCCGTTTGGAACCAAGTCGTGGCAAGCGTGCGGCGAACGCACGCTCCAACCGATCCAGGAGCTCCTGCTGAAGGCCGACGGGGACGGTTCGCAAGCCTGGTGGTGCTTGCGACGCGCCGAACAGTTTCATCAACGCCGGGTGAGCGCGGTTGAACTCGACGATTGGATCAACGAACCCACTCACGAAGGTCTCCAAGGGAACGCCGGTCACGGTGGCAAGCGCAGCCTCGTGAAGCAGGCGCAGGCTGCCGACATACCGCTCTCCCAGCGCCCGTGCAAGCGCCTCTTTGCCTCCAAAGAATTGGTAGAGCGAACCGGGTGATATGCCAGCCCGCGCCGCTATCGCACTGGTGGTGGCGGCCTCGTAGCCGGCCTCCGCGAAGACGGCTTCGGCCGCGTCTAGCACCGCCTCGATGCGCCTGACGCCGCGGTCCTGCCGGCGTGCCTGACGCCGCCGCTCGCTGTCCATCACCATTGACATTTACGAGATTTACGAGGATACTCTCGTATTCGGGCCGAAACGGTTCGAGGTGACATGGGTTTCACCCCCAGCTGGGGGATACAGGAGTCAGAAATGCGCGCAGTCGATCGACCGATGACCGAAGCATCCAGCGGGTTGCTCGAATACCAGGCCATCTGGGCCCAGTGGACCGCGCTGTGGAACGGCGATCTCGCTCTCAACGACACGCTCATCTCGCCTGACTTTATCGCCCACGCGGCGCCGATTTCCGGCAGCGCCGATGGCCTGGTACGTGGTCGTGCAGGACTCGCGGGGTGGATCGCAGGCATCCGCGCAGCGATGCCGAATCTCGTCTTCGCGACAGAGGTCGGGCCACTTGCCGACGACAGTTACCTGTGTGGTCGGTGGATCGCTCGGGGAACGTACAGAGGCGGCATGCCGGGCACTCCCGATCTGGCGATCGGCAAATCCGTCGAGTTCACCGGGACAGACATTTTTCGTGTCGACGGAACTCAGATTGCCGAGTACTGGACGAACGCCGACATGCTGCAGCTATTGCAGCAGTTAGGTGCGCTTCCTGGCGCTGGTTAGCCAGCGGGTCCCGAAGACCAGTTCCGGCACTCGCAACGCACACCGGTCGTGGCAATCCTCGCCGCCGTGCTCTACTTCCCCACTGTCCTGGCCGACCAAACTGGGCACTTCTCAGGTCTTCGACCTCCACGTGCGATTGAGTTGATTGAATTGATTGCGGCAGTCGTTGCCCCCGTCCTTATTGGCGCCGGTCTATGGAGGGTGAGCGAACTGAATGCGGACGCGGGTAACGGCAGGTCGAATGAGGCCACGGGGTGCTGGTATTGAGGGCCGGGATGGTCCCCGCAGCAAGCTGCTTCGCGCATCGACGTACGGTAACGTCGGTGAGCCCGCACCCGTCCACCCGCACCTGTTTCGCCAGGCCCGCGTGCGACAGATTGTCCGCACCAGCAAAAGACTGCCGATCGCAAAGAAGCAGGCTGGCTGGTCACGCCTGCAAACGGCGTACCTGAGCGTCAGCGACGAAGAGGTCCGCGAGGCCATGCGTAGCGTTCATGATTGACGGACGCCGAGGGACGCGGATTCTGTTCTGTGCCGACCCATTGGATAAGCGAAGCTCTGCAACGCGGCATAGTGACGATTGAAGGTGCTGGCGGCAAGATGCTCCCGTGCAGCGACGAAAGCAGCGGCCACCCGAGGTGTCCGTGCCATGACCGACTGTCGGCCGAACTGAGCGACCAGCGTCGCGTCATTTATGGGATAGCCAATCACGACTGCCCCAATGCAGAACGGACCCCTGTACAGCCCGTAGCAGCGAAGTGCGCTCGGGAGGTTCCCCGTCAGGTAGGCGTGTTGAATCTTTCTCAGCCCGGAGCTGACCTCTTGCAGCCGACTCCAGCCTGCCTGACGCTGAGCTAAGGGGAGGAGATCTGACTGCCCGGCCTGTAGATACACACGCTTCACGGTCGGGTTCGGATTCTTGCGATTGGGCAGCACCAGGTGATCGCGCTGCACGTCCATTGGACGAAGCGCCAGGGCCTCAGAGACGCGCGCGCCGGTCGCCCAGAGCACACGCAAGAGCAACTGGTCGCGCTCGCACGTGGCGGCGTTGATGACCGCGTTCACGTCATCCGGCTTAAAGCCCAGCAGAATCCCATGCCCAGGTTGGTTCAGCAATTTGCGTGGGTAACTGCGTCGGTAACTGCGTCGGCTGCGGCTGTTGCGGACCTCAACCGCGGCCCAATCTCGACTCATGACAGATGCTTCTTTCGCACTGGTCGTCGCCGCATCGCAGTTCGTACGGGTTCGAGATGTGGAGGAGAGCGAGTTCACGGCCTGGGGACCGCCGATCTGGGCGTCAGACGATCCGCCGAAGCTACGTGTACGTGTCCACCCGACTCAAACCGGCCCCTGGTTCTGGTCTGCCTTGGCGCTTGCGCAGTCGCATCGAACCTGACAGTCCCGTCCGGCCGGTAGCTGCTGCGATTGCCCGCTCGAGTGTCCACGACCGGCCAAGCTTCCATTCCGCGGTCGCCGGAGGCCCGAGAGTTTCGCGTGCCCAAGTGACAGCGCGTTCCGGCCCAGAAAGAGCGCCGAGGCGGGGAGCGGCCAATCGCTCACGGTACGCCGAGGCGGCTCCAGCAAGTTGGAGCACACATTCCGGGCAACCGTCGGCCGCCGCAAGCTCCGCGAAACTCTCCAGGCACCAGGCGACTCCCTCCCGGTCGCCGATGCGTTGACGAAGCTCCAGACTGTCCATCAACAACTCGTACGCACGCTGAAGCTCGCGCTGATGGATCAGGAGCGAGGCACCGATAGCCAGACTCTTGGCGGTCCAGAACGGATCGGTATTGACCTCAAGGAAAGAGGTCGCCTCCTCCCACAGCTTCGTGGCAACGTCAAATTCGCCTAATTCGCGACTGGTACGCGCGAGGCTGGCCAGGGCGCACGCCATGCCCCATGGAAGGTCCATGTCGCGGCAGAGCGTCAGCGCTTCCTGAGCGCACCTCCGGGACGTCGCAAAATCTGCCCGATCGAACGCCAGGTTTGAGCCGTAGTTCAGACCGTCCGCTTCGCCGGCGCGGTCGTCCGCGGAACGACTCAACCGGACTGCCTCTTGTTGCAACGACTCGGCTGCATCCAGATCACCACGCATCTGGGCGAGAAAACTCTGCCAACGAATCGATTGGGCCAGGTGAATTGCATCGCCGAGTTCATGCCAGATCGAGCTGGCCTCGCCGTGGCAGGCTGCCGCCGCTGAGAAGTCGGCCTGGCCCGTTGCCAGCCGGCCGGCGGCGTCCAGGAGTGTCGCGCGCGCCGACGTCCGGCCCCTGCCATCAACAAGCGCCAGCATCTCGGTGGCGAGCGCACGTCCCTCGCTGAAATAGCCGCGGGCAAACCAGAACTCTCCAAGCGCGCTCCCCAGCCGCTGCGCACGGTCCACATCGCCGATGTCGATGAGCCAGCGCGCGGCTGCCCTCACATTGTCGTGCTCCCGCTCGAGCACCATAACGTCCGTATCTCGCCGGGCAATGGACAACGTGGGCGCGGCTCGCTCCGCCAGCCCGAGAAAGTACTCGGCGTGCCGATCCTGAATCGCGCGCGCATCACCACGCGCTTCCGCTCGCTCGCGCGCGTACTGGCGTAGTGTCTCGAGCATCCGGTAGCGGGTGGCGACTCCCTCCTGGTCATCAAGTTGCGCCAGCACGAGCGAGCGATCAACGAGGTTGGCCAGCAACGGAATCACTTCAGCTGCTGGTGTGGACGCGTCGCTGCACACCGCTTGCGCCGCGTCCAGGCTGCAGCCGCCCGAGAATGCAAACAGCGCTTCGAACACGCGCTGTTCGGGCGTTTCCAATAGCGCGTAACTCCAATCGACCACCGCCCGCAGCGTACGGTGACGTCGAGGAGCCGCGCGACTACCACCAGTCAGAAGGCCGAACCGGTCGTCCAAACGGGCGTCGATCTCGTCCGGGGTAAGTGCCGAGACGCGCGCCGCAGCCAGCTCGATAGCCAGCGGAATACCGTCCAACCGCAAACAGACGTTGGCGACGGATCTCGCATTCTTTTTAGTCAGGCGGAAATCTGAACGGACCGCAACTGCCCGATCGACGAAGAGACGCACGGATTCGGCATCCGCCACCCGTTCCATGATTGCCAAAGCATCACTGTCCGGTTGCTCCAGTGGCGGGACGCGCCATACCGTCTCGCCCACGAGTCGGAGCGGCTCCCGACTCGTGGCCAGGATGCTCACCATCGGGCACGCGCGCAGGACCCTGTCGACGAGCACCGCACACGCGGACACGACGTGCTCGCAATTGTCAAGGAGTAGGAGCAGACGCTTACTGTGTAATGCGCTAATCACCGTGTCGAGCAGGGACTCACCGTGCCGCTCGAGCAGCCCCAGAGCGCTGGCCAGTGCCGGCACGACCTGGCGGTCATCCGCGACAGGTGCAAGGTCGACAAAGACGGTCGAACCAGGCGAAGCAGTCGCCTGCAGCGCAAGACGCGTTTTGCCGATGCCTCCGGGGCCGGTCAGCGTCAGCAGCCGGATTCGCTGAAGTTGCTGCTGGATCTTCGCGATCTGGTCTTTTCGACCGATGAAGCTGCTGAGACTGGTTGGAAGCGCGACGAGAGGCTCCGCGCTGGACAGAGCGCGCCTGCGAGCTGCCAACAAGCGGTCACGCTCGTCGGGGCCGAGTTGCAATGCAGCGCACAGGCGCTCGACGGTCTCAGCGTATGGGGACTTTCGAGTACCGCGTTCGAGGTCGGCGATGCCGCGCGCACTCAAGCCAGCGCGCTCGGCCAGTTCCTCCTGGGTGAGACCGGCTGCTACCCGGAGGCTTCGCAATTGGGCTCCAAACGCAAGCGGCATCACAGGCCAACCATCGCGGCCGGGTTGGCGGCAAACAGGGAACCCTCGCGGATGTGGCGGCGCACCCTGTCGGCCGAGCGGTGGCCTGTTTGGGACATAATCACCCGCTCAGACGCCCCTGCCGCGCTGCTGATGTCGCCAACCCCGCCCTCAACGAGTGGCCAGCATAGCGCGCCGGGTCAAGCCCGACGCGACAGCTTTGTCCGACAGCCTCGCGGGCTGTACCCGTTTGGAAGCGATCGAGAGACCTGAACACCGGGCCGTGCGTGATGCGCGCCGACTCGAGCCAGGCCTGCAATGACCTGACCGGACATGTCATGTCCTCGAGCCGTACGGAATCCCCAGTCGCCGACTCTTACCCTCCTGATCTGTCTTCGATTTACGCAGCGTGACGATCAGCCCCGCGCGCGTGAACTCCAGGTCGACCACGTCGAGCGACACCAATTTAGAGCGCCGGAAGGCGGGGTAGAGTCGAGGGCTGGCGCGGTGGCCGGCCTGTTCACGCCGGATCCGGGGCTCGTCAGTTTTGCCGCTTACACAGCGCATGCGTCCCAAGAGAAGCCAGGCTTCGGCCGCATCGAAACTCCGCCGCCGCTGTTCATCGCCACACTCTGACAGGAAGCGGAGCGCGCAGCATCGTTCGGTGGGCCGCCGGTGTCTGGTCTCATATTGCTCGGGACACGGTTTCCCGATCGCGGTCATGGGGGTATCAGGCAGGAACATGCGAATCGCGTCCCTCTGCCTGCGACTGTGCGGAGGCGGGCTAGCCTTGTCGTGGATTCCATTCCCATCGGTTGATAGCGTACCAGACCAGTTCGGTACCGTGGTACCGCAAGGTTCCTTGGTACTTGAGGCCGCACTTCTCCATGACACGGCGCGAGGCGAGGTTCTGAGCCAACGTCGCGCTGATAATGCGGTGTAGCCCAGCAGCTTCGAATCCCAGGTGCACGCCAACCCTTTCGCCCTCCGTGGCCAGGCCGCGGCCCCAGAATGCTGGATCCAACTCCCAGCCTACTTCCCACTTGTCAGGGCCTGGCCAATCAGCCAAAAGGTTAAGGCCAACCCTGCCGATGATGGCACGGGTCGCTCTTTCGATTGCGGTCCACGGCCCGTAGCCGTAGTGCTCCCAGAGGCGCGCACTGCGCTCGACAATGTCCTGGCTCTGCTTTCGAGTAATGAGGCCCGTGCGTGAGGTGTAGCGTCCAACCTCAGGCCTGGCATAGATCCTAGCGAGGGCATCGAGATCGTCGCGCAGGACCGGCCGGAGA
>Ga0070698_100005595_pt1 | contig 13740 bp, 10 predicted proteins | sample KBSK1502metaG_FD_65477 | JGI IMG/M metagenome (GOLD analysis project Ga0070698, IMG submission 65477) | Corn, switchgrass and miscanthus rhizosphere microbial communities from Kellogg Biological Station, Michigan, USA - KBS K1-50-2 metaG | ecosystem: Host-associated > Plants > Roots >... | reverse complement strand
CCAGCCGGCGCATCGGGATCTGCTCTTCGACGATCTTCTCGGTGCCAGGCGAGAGGATCGCCGTGTCGATCTCGCCGGGCGCGATGGCGTTGACACGAATGCCGCGGGGGCCGAAATCGTGCGCCATCTCGCGCGTCAGCGCCGCCAGCGCGGCCTTGGACGTGGCATAGGCCGAGCCGGCGAAGGGATGCACGCGGCTGCCGGCGATCGAGGTGACGTTGACGACGCAACCGCGTGCCTCCGACAGCTCCTTCATAAGGCCGCGGGCGAGCGCCACCGGCGCGAAGAAATTGACGTTGAACACCTGTCGCCACAGATCGAACGGCGTGTCGATGGCGCCGAAGCGGCCGCCGGTTTCATCCTTGGGCGAGATCGCCGCGTTGTTGACCAGCGCATCGAGCCGTCCGCCGCCCAACCGGGCGCGGATCTCCTCGATGCCGCGTTGGACATCGTCCGGATCGGCGAGGTCGATCTGCACATGGTTCTTGTCGCCGCCCGGCCACGGGCAAAGCACACTGAAAGGCTGACGCGAGACGGTGATCACCCGCCAGCCGCCGGCGCTGAACTTCTTCACGGTCGCATGGCCGATGCCGCGGCTTGCGCCGGTCAGCACCAAGGTGCGTGTATTGTCGAGTAGAGAGGCTGCGGTCATGGGAAAAGTCTACTCCGCCTCGCCATCAATCCGTTCCAGTAAAACGCGCATGGCAACCAGAAGGCCATAAGAGGTGGGCGCCGGCCGGTCGAACCGCGACCTATAGTAGTTCGTGTGGAATTTCCACATCGGGTCTTAACTCATTGTGATTCAGACATTTTCCTTGAGTTGAAACGGCCTCTGCCCTATGGTTTTTGCAGGCTTGGCCCATTATTCGGGGCCGCTTGGCTGCAGTTTTTTGACAAACCAATTTTGGAGTGGTCCGCCATGCCGGACGAACGCCGGGCGCAGAGCCCGACCCCTGTTTTACGCACCCGCCCTGCCACCATGCTGACCGCGATCGGCCTTTGCGTACTGATCATGATCATCCAGCTGGTGCCCGAAGCCCGCGACATCGGGTCCAGCCGGATTGCCCCGCCTGTAACGGCCGGCACGCAATAACCGTCCTCGCTGTTCGGGCGCTTGTGTGCCCGCTCCGGAACGCGCATCTAGAAGGTCAGGTTGCGCGTGCCCATGTCTCAAGACAACGTCCAGGCCCTGCCGCTCGGGACGCGGCTCGGCGATTATCGCCTCGACGCGGTGATCGGTCATGGCGGCTTCGGCATCACCTACCGCGCCTTCGACAGCCAGCTCGCGAAAATCGTCGCCATCAAGGAATACCTGCCGGTCGAGTTTGCGATCCGTCAGAGCGATGGCCAGGTGGTGCCGCGCAGCGGGCGCGTCGCCGACGACTTCGCCTGGGGCCGCGAACGCTTTCTTGACGAGGCGCGCGCGCTCGCACGTTTTCGTCATCCGCATATCGTGCCGGTGCTGCGCTACTTCGAGGCCAACGGCACGGCCTACACCGTCATGGAGTTCGAGGACGGCAAGAGCGTGGCCGAGCTGTTGCGCGAACCCGCTCGGCGCCTGCCGCCCGATGATGTCCGGCGCCTGGCCTACGGCGTGCTGGCGGGCCTCGGCGCAATGCATGCGCAGGATTTTCTTCATCGCGACATCAAGCCGTCCAACATCATGGTCCGGCGCGACGGCGTTCCCATCCTCATCGACTTCGGCGCGGCGCGCCAGGCGATGGGCGAGCGCACGCGCACGCTGACCGGCGTGCTCACGCCGCAATATGCGCCGATCGAACAATATGCGCTCGACGGCAAGCAGGGCCCGTGGAGCGATATCTACTCCGCCGCGGCCGTCCTCCATCATGCGATCGCCGGACGGCCGCCACCCGATGCCGCCGCCCGCGTCGGCGTGGATCCCTATCGGCCGCTGGCCGAGACCGAGGGCGATCGCTTCGAGCCCGACTTTCTGGCCGCGATCGATCGCGCGCTCGCCTTCGCGCCGGCCGAGCGGCCGCAGAGCGTCGGCGAATGGAGCGCCTTGTTCGGCGCGTCGTTGCGCCGGATCGACGATGCGCCGACGCAGCGTCTTGCCAACAGAGCCGACACCACGACCCCGCGCCTGGGCGGCGTCAGCCGCGAACAAGCCGAACCCGCCTCGGTTGGCCCTCCGGCACGGTCGACCAGCGTCGGCATTTGGATCGTCGTCATCGTGGTTGCCGTCTCCGCGGTGGCGCTATGGCGTTTCCAACCCGAGATCCGTTCCTTGATCGCAGGTCCGCCGGTCGAGCAGGCAGCACCCCCTGTCGAAAAACCACCGACGCCTGCCGCGCAACCGCCGGCGCCGCAGCCGCAAGCGACTCCCGCGCCGACGCCGGTGCCCGGCACGTCGGCGCCCAAGGCGATCGTCGACCAGGCCCGACGTGCGGCCGGCGAGGCGCGGATGGCGCTCGAGCGTGCGGACGAGGCATCGCGGACCGCGCGGTCGATGGCCGGCGAGGCGCGCATTGTCGCGGCCCGGGCGGCGCGGCCGGACCTCGAGAACGCCGAGCGCCTGTCCTATGAGGCCGGCGCCAGTTACGTCGGCCAGGTCGCCAACGGCAAGCGGCAAGGTCTCGGCGCCGCCAACCTCGCCAACGGCGAGCGCCAAGTCGGCGAATGGCAGGCCGACCATCTGAATGGCCTGGGCACGGTGCAGCTCGCCGACGACACGCGCTACGCCGGCCAGTGGCGCGACGGCCAGTCGAGCGGCCTCGGCGTGCGTGAAAAGCCGGGCGTCGAACGCGCCGAAGGCAATTTCGTCGCCGGCCGCCTCGAAGGGCTGGGCGTGCGCCGCACCCTCGCCGAGCCGAACGTGGTTCAATCCGGCGAATTCCACGACGACATGCTGGAAGGGCCGGGCGTCGAATCGGTCGGCGACCAGCGTTACGAAGGCGGCTTCAGCGCCGGCCGCCGCAACGGCTACGGCCAGGTCAGCGGTGCGGACGGCAAGGTCCAGGCGGGCCGGTGGGTCGACGGAAAGGCTGTAGAAACAACGCCTTGAAGGGGTGGCATGGTTGTTGCGGCCGACCGGCTGCAACAACCAGCCGCCGCCGTGATCAAAACGCTTTCCGTCCTGCTGATCGACGACAACCCCGCCCGCGCCGAAATCGTCGAAGCGGGGCTGGCGGCGGCCGGCTATCGCCTGCTGGCGCGGCTCGAAGGGACGCAGGATCTCATCGGCCGCGTGCGCGCGCTCGAGCCGGATGTCGTCGTCGTCAGCATCGACAGTCCGGGCCGCGACACGATCGAGGACATGCGGCGCACGACCGATCTCATGCCGCGCCCGATCGCGCTGTTCGTCGACCAGTCCGACCCGGCGACCATCGCCGCGGCGATGGAGGCGGGCGTTTCGGCCTACGTCGTGAAGGGGTTGGCGCAGGACCGGGTGCGGCCGGTGGTCGACGTGGCGGTCGCGCACTTCAACCGCTACCACGCCATGCGCGAGAAACTGGATCGCGCCCGCCTGTCGCTCGTCGAGCGCAAAACAGTCGATCGCGCCAAAGGCCTTTTAATGGAGCAGAAGGCGCTGAGCGAGGAGGCGGCCTACAAGGTCCTGCGCAAGCTAGCGATGGACCAGAACAAGCGGATCGGCGAAGTCGCGCGCGAGATCGTCACCTACGCCAAGGTGCTGAAGCCGTGATCTGTCGTCCTGAGCGTAAGCGAAGGACCTCATCGCCGCGTGCAATCGGCATGAGATCCTTCGCTACGCTCAGGATGACAGAGATGCCCGTCGAACGATCATGCTGCACAGGCGGGCATCAAAACGCGAAAAGGCCGGAGCCCGGCCACATACCCCGGAATCTTTTGCTTTCAATGGGCTAGCCCGCTCGCGCTGCTTGGCACGCTTCATGCTCTCTCTGATCGTGCGAACCCAATGGCGGGTTCTCTCCTGATTTAAGACGCGGACCAAGGTCGGTCCGCCGTTGGACGACGGCGTCCTCGCGCGGTCGGCAGCCCTGCCGGCCGAACGGGACGCTTTTTGTTTGTGGAGTGCGTACGGCCATGGCCGATTTGGAACGAGCGAAACTCAAGGTCGGGTTCATTCCGATCATCGACTGCGCGCCGATCGTGATGGCCGACGAGCTGGGCGCCTACGAGCGCCAGGGGCTGGAGGTCGAGATCCGCCGCGAAGTGTCGTGGGCCAACGTGCGCGACAAGCTGGCGCTCGGCGCGCTCGACGCCTCGCACATCCTGGCGCCGCTGCCGCTGGCGCTCACGCTCGGCATCGACAGCGTCAGCGTGCCGATGATCAACGCCATGACGCTCGAGGTGAACGGCAACGCGCTCACCCTCTCGCAAAGCCTATGGCGCGAGATCGAGGAAGTGGCGCCCAAGTTCGTCGGCCACGCGCCACTCGATGCCCGCGCCATCGCCGCCGTCGTCGCCAAGCGCGCGGCCGCCGGCGCGCCGCCTCTCGTGTTGGCCTCGGTGTTTCCCTACTCTGTGCAGAACTACATGCTGCGGCTCTGGCTGTCGTCGGGCGGCCTCGATCCGGATCGCGACGTCTGCCTCACCGTCGTGCCGCCGCCGCACACCGTCGCCTATCTGTCGGGCGGTGTGATCGACGGCTACTGCGTCGGCGAGCCCTGGAACCAGCAGGCGCAAGCGCTCGGCATCGGCCGCATTGCGCTCACCGGCCCTGACATCTGGAAGGGCATGCCGGAGAAGGTCCTGGGCACCACCGAAGCCTGGGCCGAACGCCATCCCAACACCCTGAAAGCGCTGATCAAGGCGCTGATCGAAGCCTGCCTGTGGCTCGACGAGCCGTCGAACCGCGCGGAGGCGGCGCGGATCCTGTCGAGTCCGCGCTATCTCAACATGCCGGCCGAGGTGATGTCGCGCACCCTCGATCTGCCCGGCTTCCACGTCTTCCAGAAGAACGCGGCGAACTTTCCCTGGCGCAGCCATGCCGACTGGTTCCTGGCGCAGATGGTGCGCTGGAAGCAGGCCTCGCCCGACATCGACATCAAGGCCACCGCCGATCGCGTCTACCGCACCGATCTCTATCGCGCCGCGGCGCGCGAGATGGGTGTCGACTGCCCCGACAGCGACCGCCTGCCGCCCGGCGGCCACGGCGAGCCGGTCGTTGCGCCAATCAACGACAGACAATTCTTGGGGACTTCAATTCAGGAGAGGGCAAATGGGTAACAAGAAGACCAGCTTTGGACGCCGCGACATTCTCAAGGGCGCGACCGCCACGGCGGCGCTGATGGCTGCCGCTCGCGCGTCGTTTCCGTCGGGCGCCTTCGCGCAAGGCAGTGGCCCCGAGACCAACAAGGTGACCCTGGGCTTCATCGCGCTCACCGATTCCTCGCCCCTGATAGTCGCCAAGGAAAAGAAGCTGTTCGACAAGTACGGCATCACCGACGCCAACATCGCCAAGCAGGCCTCGTGGGGCACCACGCGCGACAACGTCGTGCTGGGCTCGGCGTCCGGCGGCATCGACGGCGCGCACATCCTGACGCCCAAGCCGTATCAGATCACACTCGGTCTCACGACGCCGGAGAACAAGCCGGTGCCGATGTACATCCTGTCGCGCCTCAACACCAACGGCCAGGCGATCTCGGTCGCCAAGGACCTGATGGCGACCGGCGCCAAGACCGACAGCTCGCCGCTCAAGGACGCCTTCGCCAAGATGAAGGCGGCCGGCAAGGACCCGAAATGCGCCATGACCTTCCGCGGCGGCACCCACGATCTGTGGATCCGCTACTGGCTGGCCGCGGGCGGCATCGATCCCGAGAAGGACGTCTCGACCATCGTCGTGCCGCCGCCGCAGATGGTGGCCAACATGAAGGTCGGCAGCATGGAGGCGTTCTGCGTCGGCGAGCCGTGGAACGAGCAGCTCGTCAACCAGGGCATCGGCTATTCGGCCTGCACGACCGGCGACATCTGGAAGAACCATCCCGAGAAGAGCCTCGGGCTGCGCGCCGACTGGGTCGACAAGAACCCCAAGGCCGCCTTGGCTGTCCTGCAGGCCGTGCTCGAGGCCGCGCAATGGTGCGACAAGCTGGAGAACGCTGCGGAGCTGGCCGACATCGTCGGCAAGCGCCAGTGGTTCAACTGCCCGCCGGCCGACATCGTCAACCGCATCAAGGGCGCGGTGAACTACGGCGACGGCCGCAAGATCGACAATCGCGACCTGTCGATGAAGTTCTGGCGCGATCACGCCTCGTATCCCTTCCAGAGCCACGAGCTGTGGTTCCTCACCGAGAACCAGCGCTGGGGCATGATGGCCGCCGACCTCGACACCAAGGCGATCATCGCCAAGGTCAATCGCGAGGATCTGTGGCGCGAGGCCGCCAAGGCGATCGGCGTGGCGGCGAAGGACATGCCGGCGGGCGCCTCGCGCGGCAAGGAAACGTTCTTCGACGGCAAGGTCTTCGATCCGGCCGATCCCAAGACCTATATCGCCAGCCTGCAAATCAAGAAGGTCGCATGATGTCGGCTCTCGGCAAGGCAACGGCGTCGATGGCCGCCGACATTCCGGTCCCGGAGGCGACGGCCGAGATCGTGCCGTTCCGCCCGCCGGTGCGCCCGGCCATCGAGCGCCTCGCTGAAATGGCACGCCACCTGGCGGGCGTCGTGCTGCCGCCGCTCATCGTCATCTCGCTGACGCTGTTCGTCTGGCAGCTCCTCTGCTCGGAGCCCGGCGCCCGGCTGCCGCCGCCCACCAAGGTCGTGTCGGATGCCTGGGATTTCATCGTCGACCCGTTCTACGACAATGGCGGCATCGACAAGGGCGCCTTCTGGCAGATCTCCAAGAGTCTGGGCCGCGTCGGCATCGGCTTCAGCCTGGCCGCCATCGTCGGCATCGCGCTGGGCGTGCTGGTCGGCCAGAGCACCTGGGCGATGCGCGGGCTCGATCCGATCTTCCAGGTCCTGCGCACCGTGCCGCCGCTCGCCTGGCTACCGCTGTCGCTGGCGGGCTTCCGCGATTCGCATCCCTCGGCGCTGTTCGTGATCTTCATCACCTCGATCTGGCCGATCATCATCAACACCTCGGTGGGTGTACGGAACATCCCGCAGGATTACCGCAACGTCGCCGCCGTCATCCGGCTGTCGTGGTGGGAAGTGTTCTGGAAGATCACCCTGCCGGCCACCGTGCCCTACATCTTCACCGGCCTGCGCATCGGCGTCGGCTTGAGCTGGCTCGCCATCGTCGCCGCCGAGATGCTGATCGGCGGCGTCGGCATCGGCTTCTTCATCTGGGACGCCTGGAACAGCTCGCGCATCAGCGACATCATCGTGGCGCTGGTCTACATCGGCATCGTCGGCTTCCTGCTCGACAAGCTGATCGCCACGGTCGGGCACTTCGTCTCGCACGGCGTCTCGGCGCAGTAGGGGTTGGCCATGGACAAGACCTACCTCAAGTTCGAGCAGATCGGCATGAGCTTCCGGCGCGGCCAGATGGCGACGGAAGTGCTGCGCGACATAAACCTCGGCATCGTCCAGGGCGAGTTCGTGTCGATGATCGGCCATTCCGGCTGCGGCAAGTCGACCCTGCTCAACATCCTGGGCGGCCTGCTGACCTCGACCACCGGCGAAGTCTTCCTCGAAGGCAAGGTGGTCGACGAGCCCGGGCCCGACCGCGCCATCGTCTTCCAGAACCATTCGCTGCTGCCCTGGCTCACCGTCTACGGCAACGTCGCCATCGCCGTCGACAAGGTGTTCGGCTCGAAGAAATCGAAGGCCGAGCGCCACGACTGGGTGATGCACAATCTCGAGCTGGTGCAGATGGCGCAGGCCAAGGACAAGCGCCCGCACGAGATCTCCGGCGGCATGAAGCAGCGGGTCGGCATCGCCCGCGCGCTCGCCATGCAGCCCAAGGTGCTGCTGATGGACGAGCCGTTCGGCGCCCTCGATGCGCTGACCCGCGCCCACCTGCAGGACAGCGTCATGGAGATCCATGCCCGGCTCGGCAACACCGTGCTGATGATCACCCACGACGTCGACGAGGCCGTGCTCTTGTCTGATCGCGTCGTGATGATGACCAACGGTCCCTCGGCCACCATCGGCGAGATCCTCAAGATCGAGCTGGCCCGGCCGCGTCGCCGGCTCGAGCTGGCGACCGACCTCGAATATGCCCGCTGCCGCGCCGCCGTCCTGGAATTTTTATACGCGCGGCATCGCGTGCCGGCGCGAGTGGCTGCCTGACCTGCGACATGACCGACTTCGACGACCAGCAGAAGCAGTGGCTGCAGGGTTTCGTGAGCGGCATCGAGGCCCGCAAGACCGCGGACCGGCTGGCGAATCGCACAGCCGGTGCCGCCGCGGCGCAGCCCATCGGCCCCGATGCGCTGCAATACGCCGCCCAGGACCGCGCCGTCGCATCGGGCGGCAAGCTGGTCGCCGAGGAAACCGCCAAGCGCCAGCGCCATCCGCTCGACCGCTGGGACGAGGTCGTCGCGCGCGCCGAAGCCGGCCAGTTCCCCAAGGGCATCGATGTCTTCCTGACCAAGTATCAGGGTCTCTTCTATGTCGCGCCGGCACAGGACTCGTTCATGTGCCGGCTGCGCCTGCCCAACGGCATCGTCAACGCCTGGCAGATGCGCGGCCTGGCCGATGCCGCGGACTCCTTCGGCGGCGGCTACGCCGATGTGACGACGCGCGCCAACCTGCAGGTCCGCGATATCGCCGCGCGCCACGCCGTCGACATGCTGTTGGCGGTGCAGGCGCTCGGCCTCACGTCGCGCGGTTCGGGCGCCGACAATATCCGCAACATCACCGGCAGCCCAACCGCCGGCATCGACCCGCAGGAAATCTACGACACGCGGCCGCTCTGCCGGGCCATGCACCATTACATCCTCAATCATCGCGAGATGTACGGCCTGCCGCGCAAGTTCAACATTGCCTTCGACGGCGGCGGCCGCGTGCCCGTGCTCGAGGACACCAACGACATCGGCTTCGTCGCAGCCCAAGTCGCCGGCGGGACGGGCTTCGAGCCCGGCATCTACTTCCGCCTGCAGCTCGGCGGCATCACCGGCCATCTCGATTTCGCTTTCGAAACGGGAATCCTGCTGAAGCCCGAGGAGTGCGTGACGGTGGCGGGCGCGGTGCTGCGCGCCTTCATAGCGCATGGCGATCGCACCAACCGCCAGAAGGCGCGCCTGAAATACGTGCTCGACCGGATGGGGCGGGAGGCCTTCATCGCCGAAGTCGAAAAGGAGCACGGCCAGCCGCTGCGCCGCGCCGCAGGAGCCGAGGTGGCACCACGCCCGGCCGCCGACAAGCACGGCCATATCGGCGTGCGTCAGCAGAAGCAGGCCGGCCAAAACTATCTCGGCCTGGTGCTGCCGGTCGGGCGGTTGACCTCCGGACAGATGCGCGGCCTGGCCGAGATTGCCGAGCGCTTCGGCAGCGGCACGCTGAGACTCACGGTGTGGCAGAACCTCTTGATCTCCGACGTCGCCGACCGCGACATCGGCATCTGCATCGCCGCCATCAACGCCCTCGGCCTGGGCGTCGAGGCGAGCGCCATCCGCCGCGGGCTGGTGGCCTGTACCGGCAATGCCGGCTGCAAGTTCTCGGCCTCGAACACCAAGGGCCACGCGCTGCGGCTCGCCGACTATCTCGAGGCCCGCGTGGCGGTTGACCTGCCCATCAACATCCACCTCACCGGCTGCCATCACTCCTGCGCCCAGCACTATGTCGGCGACATCGGGCTGCTCGCCTGCAAGGTCGAGCAAGGCGAGCTAAGCGTCGAGGGCTATCACGTCTATATCGGCGGCGGTGCCGCCTCGACCGCCGAGCAGGCGATGGCCCGCGAATACGCCCAATCGGTGGCGTTCGACGACCTGCCGCCCTTGCTCGAACGGCTGCTCGCGGCCTGGCTCGCCCATCGCGCGACGCCGGCCGAATCGTTCTTCGAATTCTGCCGCCGACAGGAGATCGCCGAGCTGCGCGATCTCGCCAACCGGGCGCCGCTGCGCGCGCTCGCGGCATGAACGCGGTGACGCCCATCCCGTCGCTGATCCCGGAGAACGCGCCGTTCTCCTCGGAACAGCGCGCCTGGCTGAACGGCTTCTTTGCCGCCTATCTCGGTGTCAACGCCGAGGCCGCCGCTGACGAGAGGGACGAACCTGCCGATCCCGACGAGGATTTTCCCTGGCACGATGCCGCGCTCGCCATGGCCGAGCGCCTGGAGCTCGCCAAGGAGCGCAAGCCCGCGCGCCAATTGATGGCGGCGATGGCCCAGCTCGACTGCGGCCAGTGCGGCTATCTCTGCCAGACCTATGCCGAGGCCGTATGGTCCGGCGCCGAGGCCGACATGGGCCGTTGCGTGCCGGGCGGCAAGGAAACCCAGCGCAAGCTGAAAGAACTGATGGCCGTCTTGGAGTCGCAACGCGGCGGACCCATAGCCGCGCCGGCCGTCAAGGTCGCCGGCCCGCTTGGCTCGCGCGATCGGCCCGCGCTCGCGACCCTGGTCGATGCCTATCCGCTGAACCGTGCCGGGTCGGACAAGGACGTGCGCCATGTCGTGCTCGATCTGTCGACCACGGACATGACCTACGAGACGGGCGACAGTCTCGGTGTGTTCGCCCGCAAGAACCCCAAGCTGGTGCAGGCCGTACTCGACCGGCTGGGCGCCAGCGGCGAGGAGATGGTCGGTCATGACGGCGAGGCGCTGCCTCTGCGGCAGGTCCTGCTGAGCAAGGTCGACATCGCCCGGCCGAGCGACGACTGCATGCTGTTCCTGGCCGAGCGCGCCTTCGATGGCGAGCAGGCTTTGCAATTGCAGGCGCTGGCCCGCGGCGAGGGACCGCCGGCGCTGGCCGAGGCCGACCTGCTCGACCTGCTGCTGGCCTTTCCCTCGGTGATGCCGTCCTTGCCCGGCCTGCTCAGATCGCTCGACCGCCTGCAGCCACGCCTTTATTCCATTGCCTCCTCGCCCAAGGCGCATCCGCGCGAGGTCCATCTCACCGTGTCGGCGGTGCGCTGGGACAGTAACGAGCGCCAGCGCACCGGCATCGGCTCCTGCTATCTCGCCGATTTCGCCAAGCCGGGCGACGTCGTGCCGGTGTTCGTACAAAAGAGCCACGGCTTCGCGCCGCCGGCCGACGACAATGTTCCGACCATCATGGTCGGACCCGGCACCGGCATCGCCCCGTTTCGGGCTTTTCTCGAGGAGCGCGAGGCGCGCGGCGCAGCCCCAGGTGGGAAGAGGGGCAGGAACTGGCTGCTCTTCGGCGACCAGAAACGCGCCACGGATTTTCTCTACGAGGACCAGATCCTCGACTGGCAGCGCCGCGGTGTGCTGACCCGCCTCGATCTCGCCTTCTCGCGCGACCAGGCCGAGAAGGTCTATGTCCAGCACCGCCTGCGCGAGAACGCGGCCGAGCTCTGGCGCTGGCTGGAGGAAGGCGCACACTTCTATGTCTGCGGCGATGCCAAGCGCATGGCCAAGGACGTCGAGGACACGCTGCTGCAGATCGCGGCCGAGCAAGGCGGCAAGGGTTCTAGCGCCAAGGCCTGGCTCGACGGCCTCGCCAAGGCCGGCCGCTACCAGCGCGATGTGTACTGAAACCCCCGTCGTCCTGAGCGAAGCGAAGGACCTCATCGCCGCTTGCCACGGCATGAGATCCTTCGCTTCGCTCAGGATGACAGAGCCCCAGCCATGATCCGCACCACCTGCCCCTATTGCGGTGTCGGATGCGGAGTCATCGCCAGTCCGGACGGGCGCGGCGGCGCGGAAATCGCGGGCGACCCCGACCATCCCGCGAGCCGCGGCCGGCTCTGTTCCAAGGGCGCGGCGCTGGGCGAGACGCTGTCGCTCGAAGACCGGTTGCTCCATCCCGAGATCGATGGCCGTCGCGTATCGTGGGATCGCGCGCTCGATGCGGTGGCCCAAGGCCTTGGCGACGTCATCGCCCGTCACGGGCCGGATGCCGTCGCCTTCTACGTGTCCGGCCAGTTGCTGACCGAGGACTATTACGCCGCCAACAAGCTCGCCAAAGGCTTTTTGGGCACCGCCAACATCGACACCAACTCGCGGCTCTGCATGGCCTCGTCGGTTGCCGGCCACAAGCGCGCCTTCGGTAGCGACACCGTGCCGGGCCTCTACGAGGACTTCGAGCTGGCCGACCTCGTCGTGCTGGTCGGCAGCAATCTCGCCTGGTGCCATCCCGTGCTGTTCCAGCGCCTGGAAGCTTCGAGGCGCGCGCGACCGCACATGAAGATCGTGGTGGTCGATCCACGCCGCACCGAGACCTGCGATATCGCCGACCTTCATTTGGCGCTGAGGCCGGGCAGCGACGTCGCGCTGTTCAACGGGCTATTGGTCGAGCTCGAGCACCGCGCCAAGGACAAGCGCTTCGTCGAGCGTCACACGATCGGCCTGGACAACGCGCTGATCGCCGCTCGCGCCAGCGATCTCGCCCAGTGCGACCTGCCGGCCGCCGATCTCGCCACCTTCTTCGACTGGTTCGCCACGACCGACAAGACGGTCACGCTCTATTCGCAGGGCGTCAACCAGTCGAGCGCCGGCGTCGACAAGGTGAATGCGCTCATCAACTGCCACCTGCTGACGGGCCGCATCGGCCGGCCGGGCATGGGACCGTTCTCGATCACGGGACAGCCCAACGCCATGGGCGGGCGCGAAGTGGGCGCGCTCTCCAACACGCTCGCCGCGCACATGGACTTCGCACCGGCCGAGGTCGATCGCGTCGGCCGCTTCTGGCGGGGCGCGCGCATGGCGACGCGGCCCGGGCTGAAGGCGGTCGATCTGTTCGAAGCGGTTGGGCGCGGCGAGATCAAGACGGTGTGGGTGATGGCGACCAATCCGGTCGCCAGCCTGCCCAATGCCGATGCCGTGCGCGCGGCGCTTCGCGGCTGCGAGCTGTCGATCGTGTCCGAGGCGGTGCGGGCCAGCGACACCGTCGATGCCTGCCGCATCCGCCTGCCGGCGCTCGCCTGGGCGGAGAAGGACGGCACGGTCACCAACTCCGAGCGCGGCATCTCGCGCCAGCGCCCGTTCCTGCCGCCGCCGGGCGAGGCGCGGCAGGATTGGTGGATCATCGCCGAGGTCGCCCAGCGCCTGGGCTTCGGCCGCGCTTTCGCCTGGAAGAGCGTCGCCGATATTTTCCGCGAGCATGCCGCGCTGTCGGCCTTCGAGAATGACGGCGCGCGCGATTTCGACATCGGCGCTTGTGCCGGTCTCGACGATCAGGGCTACGCGACGCTGGCGCCCTTCGTGTGGCCGGCGCGACGCGATGGCCAAGCGGGGGGACGCTTCTTCAGCGAGGGCGGCTTCTTCCATCCGGATCGGCGCGCGCGCTTCGTGGCCACAGCGCCGCGCGCGCCGGTCCATGCGCCTGGCGCCGAACGACCGCTGCGCCTGAACACCGGCCGGGTGCGCGACCAGTGGCACACCATGACCCGCACCGGAAAATCGGTGCGCTTGGCCGGCCATCGCCCCGAGCCGACCGTCGAGCTGCATCCGGCGGATGCACGTGCGCGCGGGCTGGCCGACGGCGACATCGCCGAAGTCGCCAGCGCCTGGGGCCGCGCTGCCTTGCGCGTCCACATGACGGAGGCGTTACGGCCGGGCGACGCTTTCGTGCCCATGCATTGGACGGCGCAGCTCTCGCGCGCCGGCGCCATCAACGCCGTGGTCAATCCCGCGGTCGACCCGATCTCGGGCCAGCCCGAGCTCAAGCACACGCCCGTCGAAATTCGCCGCGTGCCCGTCCTGTGGCATGGCACGATTCTCGCTCGGCG
>Ga0070698_100005594_pt1 | contig 13742 bp, 5 predicted proteins | sample KBSK1502metaG_FD_65477 | JGI IMG/M metagenome (GOLD analysis project Ga0070698, IMG submission 65477) | Corn, switchgrass and miscanthus rhizosphere microbial communities from Kellogg Biological Station, Michigan, USA - KBS K1-50-2 metaG | ecosystem: Host-associated > Plants > Roots >... | reverse complement strand
GCGACGAAAGTCGATCCGGTTGTGTCGCTACGTTACGAATAATTATTTGGAGTGCGGTGACCTGTCACCGCTTTGGTCGGTCGCGACCTGTCGCGACCACCGTCAGGCTGATCCTACGGAAGAACTTGGGCGCCAAGCCGCCCAGGACGAAAGCGGTGACAGATCACTGCACTCCAAAATTGATGAGGGGTTATGGAAAACTTTTTCAAAGACATTCGCTATGGATTTCGCGGGTTGATTAAGCGGCCAGCCTTCACAATTATTGCGCTGCTGATTCTGGGACTGGGCATCGGCGCCAACACGGCAATCTTTACCTTGATCAACGCCGTGGTTCTAAAGACCTTGCCAGTCGACAGGCCGGCGGAGTTAGTTCTCTTCAACGATAGCTCCGATGAGGGAACCAGCGCCCTGGGTGAGGGCGACATCCCGGCGGGTCGTTCGCGGCGTTTTTCCTACGCCAGCTACCGATACTTTCGCGAACATGACGCCTCGTTCCAGGAACTGAGCGCTTTCCGCAGCGGTGAAAGCCGGCTGAGCGTAAGACGAACGGACGCGTCGAGTGAAGCCGCACAACGTGCGTCAGCCCACCTCGTCTCCGGAAACTACTTTGCGGTGCTTGGCGTCAACGCGATACAGGGGCGCGTGCTCACAAACCAGGACGATTTGCCGGCTGCGCAGCCTGCGGCCGTCATCAGCAATGGCTACTGGCAGCAAAAGCTGAACGGTGATCCGCAAGTAGTTGGGAAAAACATCCTGCTTAACGGCACTACCTTCACGATTGTCGGTGTAATGCCGCCGCAATTTTTCGGCGTCCGCGTTCGGCGTTCACCAGACTTCTGGCTACCACTCGTGTTTCAGCCGCAGATCGAACTGCGGAAGTCGTACCTCGAGGACAAGAATGTTTACTGGCTGAACATGATCGGGCGGTTAAAACCCGGCATGGGGATCGCGCAAGCTGATGCGGCGGTCAATGTTGAGTACCGGCAATTTCTTACCGAACGCGCCGGCAGCCAACTGAGTGACGATGCTCGACAGGCGCTTCAGAGCAGTTTTGTCAGCCTCGCATCCGGCGCTCGCGGACTCTCAGGTTTGCGGACTTTCTATTCGCAGGCGCTGCGCATGCTGATGGTGATCGTCGCGTTGGTTCTGCTCATTGCCTGTGCCAACGTTGGGAATCTTTTGTTGTCACGCGCGGCGGCGAGGCAAGCGGAGATTTCTCTGCGCCAGGCTTTGGGCGCTAGTCGTGGGCGACTGCTCCGCCAACTGCTGACGGAAAGTTTGTTGCTCTCCTTTATCGGGGGCCTGTTCGGGATCATGTTGGCGCAATGGGGCGTGAGCCTTCTGGTAACTCGCGTCGCTGCCACTACGCCGTTGGACGTCAAGCCTGATGCATCGATACTTCTGTTTACGCTCGGGATTTCGCTGGTCTCGGGAGTGCTGTTTGGCATCGCGCCGGCGCTTCGGGCCACTAAAACAAATCTCACTTCTGCCTTGAAAGAAAAATCCGCGCAAGGCCGAAAGCACCGGTTCAACCTGGGCTCGGTGCTGGTGGTCATGCAGGTAGCCGTCTCGCTGATCCTGTTGGTTGGTGCGGGGCTGTTTGCCCGCAGTCTAATAAAACTGCAACAGGAAGATCTCGGCTTCAATCGCGAGAATGTGTTGTTGGCGAGCGTCGACACGCGACTTGCCGGTTACAAACCAAACGAGCTCAGTGCCGTTTATCGCGAACTTTACGATCGCCTGAGCGCGCTTCCGAATGTGCAATCGGTGACGATGGCCAGTTATAGCCCGTTGCAGGGCACCGGCACGGACAGCACGATCACGGTGCGCGGTTACACGCCGGCGAAAAATGAGAACACAGACGTTTCCGACATTCAGATCGGACCAAATTTTTGCGAGACGATGGGCGTACCGCTTCTGATGGGCCGAGACATCGGCTTGCAAGACACTCCCAATTCGCCGAAAGTTGCCGTCGTTACTCGGGCGTTCGCGCAGTCCTATTTTCACGACGAAAACCCGATTGGCCGCCGGGCCACGTTTGACGAAACTTCCGACAAGGACGACTTCGAAATTGTCGGCGTGGTTGGCGACGCAAAATACGATGGCGTAAAAGAAAAGGCAGACCGCACCGTCTACCGGCCCATCCTCCAGGTGCAGGATCAGCAAACCTTCAACAACGTGTTTGAGCTGCGCACTTTGGGCGATCCCTTGAGTGTGTCTCCGGAAGTGCGCGCCGCGATTGCCCAATTTAACGACAAACTCCCGATTGGAAATATAACCAGCCTGCGCCTTCAAACCGATGAAGCGCTGAAGCAGGAAAAATTGATCGCCCAACTAGTCAGCTTCTTTGGACTATTGGGCTTGCTGCTCTCGTGCGTTGGTTTGTACGGAATCATGGCGCACGCGGTGGTCCGTCGTACGAATGAAATTGGCATTCGCATGGCGCTCGGCGCGGAACGCCGGAACATCATCTGGATGGTCCTGAAGGAAAGCTTGCTGCTGGTTGCTATCGGCCTTGGTGTTGGCATACCGGCGGCATGGGGAGCGGCCCACCTAATCGCGAGTCAACTTTTCGGTGTCAATCCAACCGATCCTGTAACCCTATTGACTGCGGTCGTGGCACTAACGTCAGTGGCTGCTTCGGCGGGTTATCTGCCGGCGCGAAAGGCGTCGCGAGTAGATCCGTTGATTGCGCTGCGGTACGAATGACTTTGAGATCTGAGATCTGAAATTTGAGATCTCAAAAGAGGAATCATGGAAACACTTCTCAAAGACATTCGCCACGGCATTCGCGGTCTGGTAAAGCGTCCCGGCTTCGCTGCCGTCCTGATTCTGACGCTGGCCCTGGGGGTCGGCGCGAACACTGCGATCTTCAGCATTGTCTATGGCGTTCTGTTGCGACCTTTGCCGTTTCCTGAGCAGGAGCGTTTGGTCGTCGCCTGGGAGAAAGACACGACGGCCAACACTCCGTTTGTTGAACTCTCGGTCGCCGAGGTCCGCGATTGGCAAGCACAAAATCAAAGCTTCACAAGTCTGGCGGCGATGCCGACAACGGTTTATGGCTACGGCTATGTGCTCACGGGCCGCGGCGAAGCAGTCCAACTCGAAAGCGCCAAAGTCTCGGGCAGCTTCTTTTCGATACTGGGCGTCCAGGCGTCACTGGGTCGCGTCTTTAACGAAAGCGACGACCAGATCAACGCTCCAAACGTCGTCGTGTTGAGTGATCGGCTATGGCGTGAACGTTTCAATTCGGATGCTCACATCGTTGGCCAGACAATCACCTTGAATCAACAAGGCTTCACAGTGCTGGGTGTGATGCCTGCCAACTTCGAATTCCCTAAGGGCGTGGACCTTTGGAAGCCGCTACTGGCTTCAATGGACCCGCGTGCCTTCGAAAATCGGGGCGCGACTTATTTGCAAGTGATCGGGCGGCTAAAGCCAGGCGTAACGCAGACGCAAGCTGAAGCTGAATTAAACACGATCATCGCCCGCGTGGCCGCCGAACATCCGGAAACTCAGGCCGGCGGGTATCGCGCCGTACTGACACCGCTTTCCGATCATCTGTTTGGCAATGCCAAGCCGGCGCTGTGGGCGCTGTTTGCGGCTACCGGTCTGTTGCTGCTGATTGCGTCCGCTAACATCGCCAACCTCCTACTCGCGCGGGCCACGTCGCGACGAAAAGAGTTGGCAGTGCGTGCCGCCCTGGGCGCCAGTCGTTGGCAACTAACTCGCCAGTTGCTAAGCGAAGGTTTGGCGCTGGCGGTATGTGGCGGCTTAGCAGGCGTGCTGCTGGCATATTGGTTGGTTGAGTTGCTCAAAGCGATTGCCCCTGCGGATCTACCTCGGGTTGAAGATGTTGGAATTAGTGGCGCCGTCTTGCTGCTGAGCTTAGGTTGCACGCTCGTAACTGTTCTTATCTTTGGCCTGCTGCCAGCCTTGTCAGCCTCGCGGATCAATCTTAACGAAGCGATCAACGAAGCCAGTGCCAGACTGACCAATACACGCGCGAGTAACCGGTTGCGCGGCGCTCTGGTAGTTGGCGAGGTGGCGTTGACAATCGTTTTGTTGGCAGGCGCGACGCTGATTCTGCGAACCTTCGTCAACCTGTCGCGCGTGCCGCTGGGTTTCAATCCGCAGCAGGTGTTGTCGATGCAGTTGCGGCTAACCGGCGAGAAATACGACGCGGTCGAGGCGCGACGCGAATTCTTTAGTCAGCTGGTCGAACGCCTCGAAGCGGAGCCAGGCGTGATCGCGGCAAGTGGTGTGCTGATTCGCCCGCTCGAAGGCACAGTCGGTTGGGATTTTGATTACGCCATTGAGGGTCAATCGCTCGATGAAGCGCGCACAAACGCTCTGGCAAACTACGAGAGCATCACTCCCCATTACTTCCGCACTTTCGGTGTTCCTCTTAAAGCCGGCCGTGAATTCGAGACACAGGACAGCGCCGGCAAACAGCCGGTGGCTATCGTTAGCGAACATATGGCGGGGCGATTCTTCGGCTCGCCGGAGGCTGCGATCGGCAAGCGTCTCAAGCTTGCCCCCGACGACCCGGCTGAGCCGTGGCGTTTGATCGTCGGTGTCGCGGGGGATGTGCGGTATCGAGAATTACAGAGCACGAGATTGGATCTCTACGTCCCGCATGCGCAGAGCACGCCGAGGCTGAATCATTTTGCGGTACGCACGACGATGGATCCGGCACAAGCGCTAACGCTGGTACGGCATGAGGTCGCGGTGCTCGATCCGCATCAGGCGGTAAGCCGGATAGCGTCGATGGAAGAACTAACTGCGGCGCAGTTGGCCCGTCCACGGTTCAACGCGGTGTTGTTGAACTGGCTGGCCGGTCTGGCGATGTTACTGGCGGCGGTGGGAGTTTTCGGCGTCATGGCCTATACGGTGGCGCAGCGTACGAATGAGTTGGGGTTGCGCATCGCGCTGGGTGCGCCGCCGCGAAACATCATGAGACTGGTGCTGGGGCAGGGAATGAAGCTGGCTGCGCTCGGCATTTTCCTGGGACTGATTGGCGCGGTGACGCTGACGCGCGGGCTCCAGAGCCTTTTGTACGGCGTCAGCGCGACGGATCCGTTGACGTTCGCAGTCATTGCTTTGTTGCCGATGGTTGTAACCACGCTGGCGTGCTGGCTACCGGCTCGTCGCGCCACCAAAGTCGATCCGCTTGTGGCGCTGAGATGCGAATAATTTTGGAGTGCGGTGACCTGTCAACGCTTTGGTCCTGGGCGGCTTGTCGCCCAACTCTTTCATTGCCTTTCAGTCCGAAGGTGGTCGCGACAGGTCGCGACCGACTAAAGCGGTGACAGGTCACCGCACTCCAAAACGTGAGTCTGGAATTTGAGATCTCAACAAGGAATCATGGAAACATTATTCAAGGACATTCGCTACGGAGTGCGCAGTTTGTCGAAGCGACCGGGCTTTACGCTTATCGCCGTGCTGACGCTCGCGCTTGGCATCGGCGCGAACAGCGCGATCTTCAGCGTCGTCAACGCGGTCTTGTTGCGGCCGTTACCTTATAAGGACGCCAATCAACTGGTGCTGCTTGCGAGGCTCGATCCGCAGAGATCATCGCCCTCCACAACCGACTCTATCCCCAAGTTCAATGCCGTAAGAGATCAGAGTCAGGTTTTTGAGAGTCTCGCCGCCATCGCCGACGACAGTTTTAATTTGACCGGACGCGATGCTCCTGAACAGATTTCCGGATCGAGGATCTCCGGGGATCTCTTCCATGTTTTGGGTGTGCGACCCTATCTCGGACGAAGTTTCCTTCCGGAGGAAGATCGACCTGGCGGCGCGCGTGTGGCGATTCTTTCCTATGGGCTCTGGCGCCGGCTCTTCAACTCGGATAACGAGATTCGGAACCGCACTGTCGAACTTGATGGGCAAAGTCATCAAGTGGTCGGCGTTTTACCATCCGACTTCAAATATCTCGACGAGAAGCAGGAAGTTTGGGTGCCCAGAGCATTTGAGCCCAGCTATCTGGCTGCGGACAGCGTAAACCTGGGCGCTACGTATTTAAGTGTCGTGGGTCGTCTAAAATCCGGAGTTGAGTTTGCGCAAGCGGAATCGGAAGTGCGAACCATTAGCGTTCGTTACCGCGAGGGCAATCCACTCAATAGTGATACGGCCGGAAACTCCAGTCTGGTTTCGTTGCAGTCGGCCGTGGTCAGCGATATTCGCAAAGCTCTGCTGGTTACCTTCGGGATTGTAGGCGTTGTGCTGCTAATCGCCTGCGCCAATGTCACCAACTTGCTGCTAGCTCGGGCCGCCGCTCGTCGTCGGGAGTTCGCCGTACGCACAGCTCTGGGCGCCACAAAGTTTCAATTGATCAGGCAGGTGTTGACGGAGAGCCTGATGTTGTCGCTGCTTGGCGGCGCCGGCGGAATTCTCATCGCGTACCTGGGAATTGGTTTGCTGATTTCTGCCAGGCCCGCGGCTGTTCCTCGTTTGGAAGAGATTGGTCTGGATTTGCGCGTCCTGGGGTTTACCCTCGCTGTCTCGTTGTTAACGGGGCTGATCTTTGGCCTGGCGCCGGCGCTCCAGTCTTCCGAAACCGATCTTAACGAAACACTGAAAGACGCAGGACGATCGGGAACTGGCGACGTTCGTGGCAATCGCGTACGCCGCGCAATGGTGGTCTGCGAGATCGCGATGGCCCTGGTGGTACTGGTCTGCGCAGGGTTGTTGATCCGAAGTTTCCTGCGCTTACGACAAACGAGTCCCGGACTGGATTACCACAACGTACTGACTATGGCTGTTACGCTACCGCAAACGCGTTATCCGGAGCCATACCAGCAAGCGAGGTATTACGAGCAGACTCTCGAACAGGTGCGAACGCTGCCGGGTGTAACTGACGTTGCCGTCGCGTCGGATATTCCGTTGGTCGGTCGCCCTGGGCATTTCCGAGTCTATGTAGAAGGGGTACCGGATCCTGGTGCGGAAAAGGTTCCGCGAATTCCGGGGCGATTTATCAGCAACGATTATTTCCGCCTGTTGAAAATTCCGCTGGTGACAGGACGAACTTTTAGCGAAGCGGACAACGACAAGGGCACGCGAGTGACCGTTGTTAATGAGAGCTTCGCGCGTCGTTTCTGGCCTAATCAGAATCCGATCGGAAAACGTTTTTCCTATTCAACCAGCAGAATCCTCTGCGAAGTCGTCGGCGTAGTGAAGGACACCAAGTTCAGAGTTTCAGACACGGAAACTCGTGAGGAAATGTCGTTCCCAGCGCTGCAGCGACCGAGACTGGAGATGCGTCTGCTGGTGCGCACTACCACTGAGCCAAACAGCCTCGCGGCAGCCATCCAGAGAGAAATTCTGAAGATAGACAGGGACCAGGCGGTTACTGGAGTTGCAACGCTCGAACAAGTGGTGGGCAGCTCGATTGAACAGCCACGGCTAACGATGTTTCTGTTGGGAATTTTTGCGGTAGTTGCCTTGACGCTGGCGGCGATTGGGATTTACGGCGTCATGGCCCATGCAGTGGTGCAACGCACGCACGAGATCGGTATCCGCATGGCGCTCGGCGCCCAAACCCCCGACGTGCTGAAGCTCATTGTCAGGAACGGAATGATTCTGGCTCTCCTCGGCGTGGGCATCGGGTTGGCAGGGGCGTTTGCGATGACGCGCGTAATGGCGAGTCTGCTGTTCGAGGTAGCGCCGACTGACGCCACGACGCTCGCTAGTGTTTCGCTCGGGTTGTTGGCTGTTGCGTTTCTTGCTTGTTACGTCCCGGCGCGGCGGGCGAGCAAGGTCGATCCGCTGGTGGCGCTACGGTACGAATAAATTTTGGAGTGCGGTGACCTGTCACCGCTTTGGTCGGTCGCGACCTGTCGCGACCGCCATCCGACTGAGATTTGAGATCTGAAACTTGAGATCTCAAAAGAGGAAACATGGAAACACTGCTCAAAGACCTTCGCTACGGCCTTCGCGGTTTATTGAAACGTCCGGGTTTTACCCTCGTGGCGATTATCACGCTTGCTCTGGGTATCGGCGCGAATACAGCGATCTTTAGCGTCGTAAACGCGGTCATATTGCGACCCCTGCCGTATGCCGACCCGGATCGGTTGATGACGTTGTGGGAAACGATGCCGGGAACTGACCAGCGTTCGGTGGCGCCCGGAAACTTCGTCGACTGGAAGAGTCAGAACAAGACGTTTGAGGATCTGGCTGCGACGTTCTATGCAAACTTCAACCTTACGAGCGATGGCGATCCCGATCGGATTGACGGCGCCACCGTTACCTCAAATCTGATGGGCGTGCTCGGCGTCAGTGCTCAACTCGGCCGGACGTTCCAACCTGACGACGATGAACATCAGGATCGCAATGTGGTGCTCATAAGCGATGGCTTGTGGAAACGCAGGTTTGGCGCTGATCGAAACGTTATCGGCCGCGACATCACCATAGATGAAAGGCCCCACACCATAGTGGGCGTGATGGGCCGCGGCTTTCAGTTTCCGACGCGCTCGGACCTTTGGGTGCTGGGCCGTAACCGCGGTGCAGTTCCGATGAGTCTGATATCGCAGATTCCAAACAACGATTGGGTCCACGAACGCGACGCGCATTTCATCAGGGTAATCGGCCGGCTCAAGCCAGGCGTTACGATCTCGCAAGCGCAGTCGGACATTGCTGCCGTCACGCGTGCGCTGGAGCGCGATTTTCCCAAGACAAATGCCGGGCTCGGCTCAAACGTGGTGCCTTTGCACACTCAGGTGGTAGGCGACGTGCGTTCCATGCTGTTCATCCTGCTCGGTGCGGTGGGTTTTGTTCTGCTGATCGCCTGCACAAACGTAGCCAATCTGATGCTGGCTCGCGCCACGCAACGAGATCGCGAAATTGCGATTCGCGCGGCAGTGGGCGCCAGCCGGCTGCGATTAATTAGACAACTGCTTACCGAAAGTCTGCTGCTCAGCATTGTTGGGGGCCTCGCAGGTTTGCTCGTCTCCATCTGGGCAGTGGCTGTCTTCGTCAAACTCAGTCCCGGCGATATTCCCAGACTAAACGAAGCCAGCGTTGACTTCAGGCTGTTAGGTTTCACGCTATTGGTTTCGCTCCTGACTGGACTCGGCTTCGGACTGTTACCCGCATTTCAGGCCACGCGCACAAATCTCAATACCTCGCTTAAGGAAGGCAGCACGAAGGCGAGCGAGGGACGACAGCGCCGCGGAGCGCGCAACATACTGGTCGTCACCGAGATTGCACTTGCACAGGTGCTGCTCGTAGGCGCGGCGTTGTTGGCAATCAGCTACGTTCGCGTCACTGAGATCAATCCCGGCTTTAACCCGGACCGCGTGCTGACAGCGAAGATCGCCCCCTCAAATAAGAAATATCCCGATTACAAAAGCCGGAACACCTTCTACACGACCGTACTTGAACATCTGCAGAGTTTGCCCGGCGTTGAATCCGCCGGGATGGTAATGAATCTGCCGCTCACCGGTTCCAGCATGAATCGCGGTTTCCGCGTCGAGGGACGTCCGGTTCCGAAGGCAGACGAAAACGTCACCATGGATTTTCAGATAGTTAGTCCCAACTACTTCTCAACTCTGGAAATACCAATCAAACGCGGACGCGGTTTGAATGCGACTGACATTGATACCAGTGAGCCGGTGATCGTAATCAACGAGACGATGGCGCGGCAGTACTGGCCAAATGAAGATCCGTTGGGTAAGCGCATGGGCATCGGTGAGAGCTCGAAAGATTCTTCATGGCGCACGATCGTCGGAGTGGTTAGTGACAACCGGCATGCGAGCTTAAGCGAGCCAGCTGTCCCCACAGCCTTTATTGCTTATCGGCAAGATCTCGAATCATGGCCGCGGATGGGTTTTGTGATTAAGGCGAAGACCGAGGCCGCGAGTCTAAGCTCCGCAGTGAGAACGGAAATTGCCGAGATTGATCGGGCCCAGCCGGTGTACGCGATCGAACCTATGGAGAATCTTTTGCGCACCTCGGTAGCACAACGAAGATTCATCATGTTGCTGCTGGGATCCTTATCGGCAATCGCACTGACGCTCGCGATGGTTGGAATCTATGGCGTCATCTCGTTTTCGGTGAGCGAGCGAACGCAGGAGATTGGCATTCGTATGGCCCTGGGCGCACGCGCGGCTGATGTGCTGCGGATGGTGCTGGGGCAGGGGATGCGCGTCGCGCTAGTCGGCATTGTGATTGGATTGGGTGCAGCGTTCGCACTGACGCGCCTGCTGACGAGCATGCTGTTTGAAGTGAGCGCTACAGACCCGCGCACGTTTTCGATCGTGGCCGCTTTGTTGGGTAGCGTTGCCTTCTTCGCTTGTTACCTGCCGGCGCGACGCGCGACGAAGGTCGATCCGCTCGTAGCGCTGCGTTATGAGTAACTTTTGGAGTGCGGTGACCTGTCACCGCTTTGGTCCTGGGCGGCTTGACGCCCAGTTCTTTCAATAATTTTTAATCCGACGGGTGGTCGCGACAGGTCGCGACCGACCAAAGCGGTGACAGGTCACCGCACTCCAAAGGTTGTGAATGGAGGAATAGCAATGAGTGGTTTATGGCAGGACGTGCGCTACGGTGCGCGAATGTTGCTTAAGCAACCCGGCTTCACGCTGGTGGCGATCCTTACCCTGGCGCTGGGAATCGGCGCGAACACCGCAATCTTTTCAGTGGTTAATGCTGTGTTGTTGCGACCCTTGCCATTCAAAAACTCGGAACGCCTGGTTTTGGTCTGGAACAACGGAGCGGAAGCGGCTGGCGGGGACCGTACCCCTCTTGCCGTTACCGATCTGCTAGACGTGCGCTCGCAGAGCCGGTCCTTTGAAAGCTTCGGCGCGTTTCAAAACGGATCGTTTAATTACGCCAGCGGCGACGCGCCTGAGCAGTTGCAAGGGGTGGGCGTCACGGCAAACTTGCTCACGCTGCTGGGCGTGACGCCGCAGGTGGGACGCGATTTCCAGGCCGCCGATGAGCAGGTCGGAGCCGAGCGCACGATCCTGATCAGTGATCGTTTCTGGCGCTCCCACTTTGCCGCTGACAGGCAGGTAGTTGGGCGTCAAATCAATCTTAGTGGCGTAAGCACCACTATCATTGGTGTGCTGCCTCCAGGTCTGGATTTTCCGAGGAGAGAGATTGATTTGTGGCGAGCGCTGCAGCTCGAGACCCCAACCAGACGCGGGCCTTACTTCCTCACCGGCGTCGGCCGTTTGAAACCGGGAGTGCAGGTTCAGCAGGCGCGCGCTGAGTCCCTCACGATGAAATCCAGCCTCGAGAACTACAACCTGGATTTCAATGTTCTGCCGGTCAACGAATTCGTTTTCGGCGATTCGCGTCCTGCGCTGATCGCACTTTTCGTCGCTGTGACTTTGGTGCTGCTGATAGCCGCAGTCAATGTTGCAAACCTAACGCTCGTGAGAGCGACTTCGCGGCTCAGGGAGATCTCCATTCGCACCGCATTAGGGGCCAGCCGCGGTCGCATTATCAGGCGACTGCTGACGGAGAGTTTGTTGCTGGCCATCGCCGGTGGAGTGTTCGGGACGCTCTGTGCTTTCTGGGGCGTTTCGGCGCTGGTGCAGTTTGCGCCCGAGAACCTTCCCCGGGTGGATCAGATCAAGATAGACGGGATTGTGCTCCTCTGGACGGGCATTGTGTCACTACTAACCGGTCTTGCTTTTGGTTTGGTGCCGGCGTGGCAAGGCTCTCGTCTAAGTCTTAACGAAGTGCTCCGGGATGGCAGCCGAGGCAGCACCGAAAGTCCCGGCCGGCGTCGAGGGCGAAGCGTGCTGGTTATTGCTGAGCTGGCGCTCGCAGTGATGTTGTTAACCGGGGCCGGGCTGCTGGTAAAGAGTCTCTTTCGATTGCAGCGAGTCGACCTCGGTATCAATCCGGAGCGCGTACTGACAATGCAAATGTCGTTGCGCGGCCAGCGCTATGAAAAGCCGGAAGCCGCCCGTGAACTCAACTCGCGCCTCGTTGAGCAAGCAAGAAATTTACCTGGCGTGCGCGCTGCGGCGCTCAGCAATAGCTTGCCCCCTGACCAAACTGAGTTTTCAAGCGACTTTACGATCGAGGGGAAAACTCCCGTCAAGGACGTGCCACAGATTGCTTACTTCAATCTGGTCAGTCCTGAGTATTTTCAGGCGCTCGGTATTCCAGTGCGTGCCGGACGTTCTTTTACGAGTTCAGATGCGAAAGACTCGGCGCGTGTAGTCCTGATCAATGAGACGCTTCGCCGTCGTTTCTTCCCCGGTGAGGACCCGGTCGGCAAACGAATCAACCTCAGCACCCACGGTGATCCGGATTGGACTCAGATAGTTGGTGTGGTTGGCGACGTTAAATACAACGGTATGGCTGACGATGTGCAGCCCGCCATTTATCAACCAATCGAGCAGGCTCCGATCTGGGGATTCGCACTAATTCTGAAAACCGATCTGGCGGACCCGCTAAGTCTGACTAGCGCCGTACGCAACGAAGTCAGCAAGCTCGATCCGAGTTTGCCGGTGACGAAAGTGAGCACGATGGAGCAGCGGGTCGCAATCGCAATGGCGCCGCCGCGCTTTCGCACTAGTTTGATTGCTCTCTTTGCGGCGGTCGCGCTGATTCTGGCCTGCGTTGGTATCTACGGTGTTATTTCGTATTCGGTCACTCAGCGGACGCATGAAATAGGAATCAGGATTGCCCTCGGGGCGCAGAGGCGCAATGTCTTGCGGCTGATCCTCGGGCAGGGAGCGGTGCTGGCGGTGATCGGAGTCATGCTCGGATTGGGCGGTGCGTTTGCGTTGACTCGATTGATGGCGAGTTTGCTATTCGGAGTGACGCCGACTGATGCCGCGATCTTTACGTCCGTACCTCTGGGTCTGACAGTAATCGCGTTGCTTGCCAGCTATTTGCCGGCGCGTCGCGCGACGAAAGTGGATCCGCTGGTGGCGCTGCGTTACGAATGAGAATTCAGGACTCAGGACGCAGGACTCAGAATTCAGCCGTCACAATTTGCCACAGCGGACTGCAAGTTTGAAGGCTCCTAAAACGTTTGAATCTGAATTCTAAATTCTGACTCCTGAATTCTGAGTCCAATTTGGAAGGGAATTATGGAAACACTATTCAAAGACATTCGCTACGGCTTCCGTTCGCTCCTGAAGCATCCGGGCTCCGCGTCCATTGCAGTGATCACGCTGGCGCTTGGCATTGGCGCTAATAGCGCAATGTTCACCACCGTGAACTCAGTGCTGCTGAAACCGCTCTCCTATCCCGAGGCAGACCGGATCGTGGTACTCGAAGGAACTAATCTCCCTAAGGGGATCACGCAAAGCAACATGTCAATACCTGACTTCGCCGACTGGCAGAGTCAGAATCAAGTCTTTGAACAACTGGCGGGCTTTGTCTCGGGCGGATCGCTCCTGACGAGTGGCGACGAAACAGAACGGGTCTGTGGAACCGGTGTGACCGGCGATTTCTTTCCGCTGTTTCGCGCCGCTGCTTTTGCCGGCCGGGCGCTGCAACCAGATGACTCGCAGAAAGGTCACGACAATGTCGTAGTGCTCAGCTACGGACTTTGGCAGCGACGCTTCGGCGGGAATCGGAATGTCATTGGCAGCAATGTGACAATAAGCGGAGAGAAAGCAACCATCGTGGGTGTCATGCCTCCCGGTTTCGACTATCCGGCACAGTCGGAGCTTTGGGTACCTTATCCGATAGACGCAGCTGCTGAGCGGCGGGACAACCGTTTCTTCGAGGTGGTAGCTCGCCTTAAACCGGGTGTGCCGATCGCGCAA
>Ga0070698_100005593_pt1 | contig 13742 bp, 11 predicted proteins | sample KBSK1502metaG_FD_65477 | JGI IMG/M metagenome (GOLD analysis project Ga0070698, IMG submission 65477) | Corn, switchgrass and miscanthus rhizosphere microbial communities from Kellogg Biological Station, Michigan, USA - KBS K1-50-2 metaG | ecosystem: Host-associated > Plants > Roots >... | reverse complement strand
AAACTTTGATGACCGAAGGCTTCACCGCTGACTCGTTCGCCCCTGCGTTCAGATTGCTGGACGATTTGCAGGCGGTTGTCGATCGAAAGGCGTCGCTACCGGATTGGCGAAAACAATTGCCGAAAGGAGCGGGTTGGTGGTTTTTGGTTGATCGCTATTTCGCGAAGAATCCATTGCTGACAACGGGCTTTGCGACCACGAATGAGCCGGTTACGACTCACGGGCAAACCGAAGAGCTGAGGCGCGAACTGCCGGTGGCCGGGGTTCCGATGATTCTTTCGGGCTGGAGTTATGCCTTGGCGGATTTGCAGCCGTGGTCGCATCGGCAATTGCTCATCATCAGCGCCCTGATGGCGTTGTTCGACATCGGCTTGCTCGCCATTTTGTATCGCGACTTGCGACTTTGGCTGATCCAAATCGTTACGCTCACATTTGGAATCGGTGCGATGATCGCGACGATGAAGCTGCTCAACCTTCACTTGAACCTACTTAATGTGCTTTCGTTCCGGCTCGTCCTCGCGATCGGCGTTGATTACGGGATTTACGTCGTGCTGGTTTGGCAGAAAACGCGCGAGCTTGAGCACGACGTCGCAGGAGTCATCAAACCGGTGATTCTCGCCGGGTTGACTGCAGTCAGCGGGTTCGGTTCGTTAGGCTGGGCGCGCAATCCGTCGTTGAGCGGACTCGGGATAGCTTGCGCGATCGGAATTTTCTGGACCTTGCTTGCGACAATTTTCTTCGCGTTGCCGGCGATGGCAGCGGCCAAACCAAAAGTCTGGAGCGGGCGATGAAGGCCCGGCAGCCGATATAAGATCGATCAGTGAGACACTGGCCCTTAAACAGAGCGACAATGTTTACCAATCCGAAATTATCCCCTCTCCTGTTTACCTTGATTTTTCTCGCGCCGATCGTCCGCGCTGAGTCGCTGTCGGAAGCAGACGTGAAAAATCTTCTCGCCCGCGTCGCTGAGCGACGCGCGTCGACGCCGGATGTGCGGGCCGACTTTCAGGAACAGAAAACGATGCATCTCTTAAACAAACCAATCGTGAGTTCGGGAAAAATCTGGTTTCACGCGCCGAATAAGTTCCGGCGCGAAATCACGGGGAATTCGCCGAGCGTCACGGTCAGCAACGGACGCGACCTTTGGATTTATTATCCGAATTTCACATCCGCCGAGCATTACTCGTTGGGCAAACGATCGCCGGTCGATGCGGCCATTGCTGCCATCAACACCGCGCTGAACCTGGAGAATGTGGAGAAGATGTTTCAAATCAGCGGAACAAAGATCGATAACGGCTACTCGTTGCAGCTGACTCCGCGCTCGCCGTCGATGAAACGAATGTTTCAGAAGTTCGATCTTCGTTTAAACAGCGACCTGGTGGCCGAACGAACGGAAATGATCCAACCGAACGGCGATCAAATCTTCACCACCTACTCAAATCAAACGCGCGCGACGATTCCCCCCTCGACGTTCGAGTTCGCAGCGCCGCCCGGGACGGCGATCAGCACTCCGCTAGGGCGTTAGTGGCCCTTTGCCGCTGGTGGTAGTGGTCGAAGGTGGCGTTGCTTGAATTCGTTCGTACCGAATCGTTGTCGCTTGGGTGGACATGTCTTCGATCATCCAGGTCAAATGCGCGACGTCGTTCGCGTCGATGACCGAGTTGATGAAATCGCCCGCAAAACGATTGTCGCCGCTGCAACTCGACGCCGCGCAAATGGCGCCAGTATGGACGTTCCGTTCGACAACTCTAACAGTCCATGTCGGCGTTGGGCTATCGGCGTTGAATGATTCAGCCCACATCGTCGCCCACGTCGATGTTGTCATCGTGCTAGTGTCGCTGCCGTTGTCTGGCGTATAATAATAGATGACGCCGACGTGACCGGGACTACCCGCAGCGACCCAGCTGAAGGTCGCCGTTCCTGTCGTTGTCCCTGGAATTGGAGCGAGTTTGCTCCAAGTCACACCTTCGTTCGTCGAGCGAGCCAGGACAACTTGGACGCCGCCGGCGGGATTTGGTTCTTCCGATGCGACCCAAAGCTCGCCAGTTTTGCTGAGAGCTGCACTTGGCAGCGCGACGGGCAACGGAAGCCCGGTTGAACGAACCGCGGCGATGATCGAACCGGTTGAATTCGGCGTGTAAACATAAAGTTTCAGCTCGGGCACTTCCTGCGGCAGTGTGCCGAAAATTTTTGTGATCTGAAGAACGTTGCTGCTTCCGGAAACTTGGAGTAGCGGCCCGGTCTGAGGCTCAAGCAGACCTGCGCCGATCGAAGTTGCCGTCCAGGTCGATCCCCGATCCGTACTGTGAAGAAACGCCGTCTCGTACAAGCCTTCGTTGGTGGTTTCGTAATCGTCAGTCAGCGTCGGCGCCAATGTCCACATCCGGTCGGTCCCACCCGGGACTACTGCCGGATTACAATTCCAAGTGATTCCGCGATCGTCGCTGGTGCAGACGGCAGTCGTACCGGCGTAGGGATAATCGAACGTGAAATATAAGCGATTGCCCGGGTCGACCGAGATCGAGCTATCGGAATTCAGATTAATGCTCGACGCGTAGATCGGTCCCAACAGTTCTGTCCAGGTCGTTCCCGAATCGGTCGAATTGTAAATGTGTTGCAACGCGCTGATGTAAAGCGTGCCATCGGGCGCCGCGGCAATGAGCGGTTCGTTGCCATGAAATCCCACAGTCACCGGGGTTGGAGCGGGAGTCGGCGTCGGCGTTGGCGTTGGCGTGCTCTTCGGACGTTTCCCACCGAACGCCAAGGCAGGAATCATCACGCAGGCAAGAAATACGGCGATAGTTTTCATGATGTAGTGTGAATCGGGTTTGGAGAAAAATTGGCCGTATCGCCGGGCGTAAAAATCGACCGCCCGCCGCCATGATTTTCGCTCGACTTGGTTGGTCGCGGCGTGTTAACGAATCATCTCGTTCCCCCGAATGATCGCGAAATCTACCTGGCTGATTTTGTTTCTTTGCGCTTCGCAATTCTCGATCGCCGACTCAATCGATAACAACACCGCCGCTCCGAATCGGACCGCAGTCAAGTCGCGTATTCCGCGTCAAGCAGTCACGTCGAAGGGGATCGCATCGATCGGCTACAGCAAGCGGCGGCACATTCTCGAGATCGAATTCGTAAATGGAGCGGTTTATCGCTACCTCGACGTGTCGCCGTCGGTTTACCGGGATTTGATCACCGCCGATTCCAAGGCGCGCTACTACGATATCAATATCAAAGGCAATTATCCGTCTGTTCGTATCCGGCCGCGAGTGAAGCAGGAGAGAGATTGAAATTTCCCGAACGCTGGCAATGGGAAGAGCTGAGACACAAACTGGTTCTCACGCCGGAAGAGAAACGCGTTATTACTTTTGTAATCGTGGCACTTATCTTGGGTCTGGCGACAAAGTGTTACCGTGACACGCACCCCCAGCCGCCAGTGCAGATGGACAGGAAGCATCCGCACTCCCACAAGTCTCGACCTTAAAGATACTTTTCCGGAATCGGGTGCCGCCGATTTTCGTGCTGCCAGTAAATTGACAAGATCCACCACCGCCGCCCGTCGTTGAAAAGCTGAATGCTATTGATCCCACGCATGAACGGTTCGAGATCTTTCGGATCGTGGCGTGATTCATAAGTACTCCAGACATGTGCGATCTGACCGAATTGTTCGATTCGTCGCGCGATTTCCTTTTCGTAGAAGCCCTTTTTCTCAAAAAGCGGTTCTACGCGCGCGATGTAGGCCTCCACATCCAAAACCTGCGGCGCAAGTCCGCCAGTCGGACGGACTCGTCCGGTGGCGAGATCGACATCGTTCCGCCCGGCATCGACTGCCGTGGAAATCAAGCGCGCGCCAGAAATGAAAAGCGATCGCTCCCGTTCCCAATCGCGCTTCTTCCCGGCCGGCCCGGAAATCACGTCGTAGGCCGCGGCGATAATTGCATCGATCGATTCAACATCATCGGGATTGGCATGCATAAGGTGGATCGAGCAGTCCCTGGCTGATGCTAATAAATGGCGGCCTCCGGCCGCGTCGAACTAACATCGCCCGGCGGAGCGGCCGATCCACCTACGATCTCCAATACCTTGCGCGCTGCATTGTGACCGGGGATTCCGCTGACGGCGCCTCCCCGAAGCGCGCTTGAGCCGCAGAGAAAGACATTTTCCCATTCGGTTTCGACACCCCATGTCCCCACTTGTTCCTTTTTGGTCGCGAATGGCCAGCTCGGCGAGTTCTGGAAAATGTTGCCGTGATACATGCCTAACGAATTCTCGATATCGACCGGACTTTTGCTTTCGATACAAAGGCTGCCGTCGCGCGCGACCGCGAGACAATCTTCCAGCGGTTCTTCCAGCCATTGATTCATGCTGGCGAGGAATTTTCGCTGCGCCTGTTTCCGCACCTTTTCGTTGTCTTTGGCGAACAGCGAATACGGCGCGTCGAGTCCGAAAAGTGTGATCGTATGAAAGCCTTGTTCGCGCAGTTCCGGCGAAAGAATGCTCTCGTCCGTTAGGGTGTGGCAATAGACTTCGCACGGCGCCTTTTCCGGCAACTGGCCTTTCGCCGCTTGTTCGTAGCTCGCATTCATCTGCTCGTAGCCTTCGTCGCTGTGAAACGTCCCGCACCACGCCTCTGTCGGTGAATATTTCTTCGCCTTCAATTTGGGCGGCCGCTGAAGCAGCATGTTGATCTTAAAGACGCTCCCCTCGTCTACCGCTTCGGGCTTGTATGTTTCACCCGAATATTTCGCCAGCACATTGCGGCCGAAATTTACCAACAAAAATCGCGCATCGACCGTTTGTTTTTTCCCGGCGACTCCGAAGCTAACCGATTTTGTCTTATTACTAAGATCGACATCGCTAAGATCGACATTCGTCAGAAGTTCCGCTCCCGCGCTCCGCGCCGATTGTTCCAATTCGCGCGCGACTGCTCCCATTCCCCCGACGGGCACTTTCCATTCGCCAGTTTTGTTGCCGATCAGGTGATAAAGAAAACAGCGATTCTGCACGAGCGACGGATCGTGCGGGTGGGTGAAGATTCCGACCTTCGCGTCGGTGAGCACGAGCCCGCGGACCAGATCATTTTGCAAATAACGTTCGAGCGCCCGCCCGAGCGGCTCTTCCGCCAAACTCCGCCATGCCTCCCGCGAAACGTCGTCAACTTCGAAACGCCGTTTCATTTCCTCTTTTGCAACCAGCGGCTCGAGCATTGAATCCCAGGTGTGTTCCGCGAACACGCGCGAGAGATGATAGAACCTTTTCATCTGCTCGAACTCGGTTTCGCTCCCGGTAAGATCGACAATCGACCGTCGACTTGCTCCTTCGTCCAAGTTGCTAATTAACAGGCTGTCATGCTGCCCGCTCTTAATATAAGGGGTAAATGATCCGGTTGCCCGCCGCCGCAGCTCGAGCTTCAGCCCGAGGTCGCGAATGATTTTTTCCGGGAACAAACTGACGAGGTAGGAATAGCGCGACAGCCGCGCGTCGTAATCCGGGAATAGCTTCTGCGAGGTGGTCGCGCCGCCAATGTAATCGTTCTTCTCTAGCAATAGTACGCTTAGCCTGGCGCGGCCGAGATAACTCGCCGCCACGAGGCCATTATGCCCGGCGCCCAGAATCACAACATCGTAACGCGGCTTCACAAACCGAACATCCACAGATTACGCAGATTTACACAAATTTTTTCTCTTCGGTTTCGTCTCGCCAATTCTTAATCTGCGATGACCTGTGGAATCTGTGGACGAAATCCGAACTCGTTGCGTGATCGTTGGCGGCGGACCGGCTGGAATGATGGCCGGCTATCTGCTGGCCCGCGCCGGGGTCGTTGTCGTGGTGCTGGAAAAACACGCCGATTTCAATCGCGATTTTCGCGGCGACACCATTCATCCTTCCACGCTCGAATTGATGCACGAGCTCGGGCTTCTCGATGAATTCCTAAAACTGCCGCATCAGGAATTGCGCGAGATTCGCGGAGTCTTCAACGGACATCCGGTCCCAATGGCCGACTTCTCGCGCCTTCCGACGCACTGCAAGTTCATCGCATTCATGCCGCAGTGGGATTTTCTGAACTTCCTCGCGGCCCAGGCAAAACGTTTCCCAACCTTTGCGCTCCTCATGCAGCACGAAGTTGTCGATCTTCTTTTCGAAAACGATCGCGTCGTGGGCGTGAGAGCGCAGACGTCACAAGGCGAACGCGATATTTATGCCGATCTGGTGATTGGTGCAGACGGTCGGCACGCAGTTACGCATACCCGCGCAAAACTTCAGCTTCAGGAATTCGGCGTACCGATCGACGCTCTTTGGATGCGACTCTCGAAACGGGAAGGTGATCCGCCGCAATCGCTCGGTTTTTTCCAACACGGCAAGCTGCTGGTATTGCTTGATCGCGGCGATTATTTCCAAGTCGGTTTTGTGATTCCCAAAGGGGGTCTCGACGAAATCAAACAGCGCGGCCTGCCCGCGTTGCATCGTGAGATCGTGCAGCTCGGACCGTTCTTGAAAGATCGAATCGCGGAGCTCGATGATTGGTCGAAAATCAAATTGCTCACGGTTCAAATCAATCGTTTGAAGAAGTGGTGCCGTGAAGGGTTGCTTTGTATTGGTGACAACGCGCATGCGATGTCGCCGGCTGGCGGCGTCGGCATCAATCTCGCGCTCCAGGATGCCGTTGCGACCGCGAACTTGCTGGCGGCGAAATTAAAAGAGCGACCTGTAACGGTCGATGAACTCGACACCGTCCAGAAACGCCGCGAATTCCCGGTTCGATTTATTCAAGCGCTTCAAGTCCAGATTCATAAGCGAATCAACGGACGAACATCCGGCACTGGCGATAAACTGCCATTTCTTCCGCGGCTGTTTCTCTGGTTCCCATTTCTTCGCGGAATCCCTGCGCGCCTCATCGGTGTCGGTCCTCGGCCCGAGCACATTCACGCGCCGACAATTCACTGAAGGTGGCGGCTCGGGCCCAGAAATTTCCTCTTGTCACATGTCACATGTCACTCGTCACTTATTCTGATGAAAACGGTTTCGCTTCCGGACGGAACGCGCGTTCCCGCGCTCGGTCAGGGCACGTGGCGCATGGGCGAGAGCGAACGCGCGCACAACGGCGAAGTCGCCGCGCTAAAGCTTGGAATTGAACTCGGCATGACGCTCATCGACACCGCCGAGATGTACGGCGACGGTCGCGCCGAGGAGGTGGTGGCGGAGGCAATCACCGGCCAACGTGACCGGGTGTTCATCGTGACCAAAGTGTACCCGCATAACGCTTCGCGCACGCGCCTGCCCGAGGCCTGCGAGCGCAGCTTGAAACGTCTGCGCAGCAGTGTTGTCGATCTTTACCTTCTTCACTGGCGCGAAAAGCGGACACCGCTCGATGAAACCGTTGAAGCATTCGAGAAATTGCGTTCGCAGGGAAAAATTCGCCATTGGGGAGTTTCCAATTTCGATGTCCGCGACATGAAGGAGCTGTCGGCAATTCGCAACGGCACAAACTGCGCGACCAACCAGGTCCTCTATAATCTGGAACATCACAGCATCGAGTTTGAACTGCTGCCCTGGTGCCAGAAAAACAAAATTCCAATCATGGCTTATTCACCGATCGGTCACGGCCGTGGTTTCTTAAGCAATCCGACGCTGAAAAATGTTGGGACACGCCATGGCCGCACTTCGGCACAGATCGTGATCGCCTGGCTTCTGCGTCAACCGGACGTCATCGTCATTCCGAAAGCGTCGAAGCTCGAGCATGTCCGCGAAAACGCTCGCTCAGTCGAGGTCGAATTGACCAAAGAAGATCTCCAAGATCTCGATAAAGAATTTCCGGCACCGCACTCAAAGCAACCTCTCGCGATGTTCTGATGGTCTGGCTGACCTCTGATCTCTTGTATTCAGTCACCGGATTCTTCGTCCTCGTCCTTCGATTTGTTTACCTTCGCGGCCTTGATCGTGAACTTCACCTTAGTCGCGAGTTCGTCGTTTACGTAAATTTCCACGCGATATTTTCCAGTCGGCCAACCATTAGTCGGTTTGGAGAAATTAAAGTCGCCGTCGTCAGTATCACCCTCCATGTCGAGCTTCGTTTCGAGCACTTTGGTGTTCGCGGGAGCAACATCGCCCACATCTTCGGCGATCAAGGCGCCGCGGATTTTGTCGCCATTTTTCGCCCCTTGCGTCTTGAACACGGTATAGATCTTCTCGGTGTCTGAAGTAAACGTCGTTTTCTCGTCGCCGCTGGGACCAGTCGCCATGTAGGCTTCCACTTTCACCTCCCCTGCCCTTGCGAACGAAATGAAAATCAAAGCAGGGACGAGCAAGAAAAATGTTCGTTTCATATTTAAACGCGCCGAAGAATGACGATTCATCCGCCGCTTCTATCAATTTTCAGCGTGAACGCAAAATAATTCCGCGCCCCCGGCACGGCCGCAAAGATCGACTTCCTGCCGGTTTATGAGAAAGTCCGACCTCAGGAATGGCTAACTTTTTCAGCGAACTGAAACGCCGCAACGTTTACAAGGTTGCGGTCGCTTACGCCGTCGTCGGTTGGTTGGTCATTCAGGTGACTGCCACCATTGTCCCTGCCCTACATCTTCCCGATGGCCTAACGACCGCAGTCGTGGTGCTCGTCCTGGTCGGATTCCCAATTGCACTCGTTATCTCGTGGGCGTTCGAGATGACACCGGAAGGAATGAAACGGACGGCGGATGTTTCGCCCGACGAAGTGCGATCGTTTCCCTACTGGAGCAAACGCAAGTTCGCTGCATTTATTGGCGGCGTTGCGATCATTGCAGCGGGCTTACTCGCTTATCAGTTTTTGCACACTCCAAGATCGACAACCATTGCGACTGCGGACAGCAAGTCGATCGCGGTTTTGCCGTTCGACAATTTAAGTCGCGATCCGGACAACGCGTTTTTCGCCGAAGGCGTGCAGGATGAAATCCTTACCCGGCTCGCAAAGGTCGCCGACTTAAAAGTGATATCGCGCACGTCGACGCAGCATTTCAAAAGCGCGCCGGACAATCTTCCTCAAATCGCGAAGCAGCTCGGCGTGATGAACATTTTGGAGGGCAGCGTGCAAAAAGCGAACGAGCAGGTGCGGGTGAATGTTCAGCTTATCAACGCGATCACTGATGCGCATCTTTGGGCGGACACTTACGATCGAAAATTGACTGACATCTTCGCAGTCGAGAGCGACATCGCCAAGACGATTGCCAAAACATTGCAGGCCAAACTTACCGGCTCGGAGAAAAACTCGATCGCGAAAAAGCCAACGGCGAATCCCGAAGCTTACGAGCTTTACCTCAAGGGCAAATTCTTTTGGAACAAACGGACGGCGGCCGATCTCCGGAAATCGATCGAATACTTCAACGAAGCGATCGCGAAAGATCCTAACTACGCGCTGGCATATGCCGGTCTCGCGCAAGCGTGGAAGCTGCTTCCGGCCTTTAATGGCGGCGCCCCGCAAGACTGTTTTCCACAAGCCGAGAGCGCGGCCAAAAAAGCCCTCGCGATAGATGACACTTTGTCCGACGCCCATGCCGCTCTTGCGTCGCTCAAAGGACTCAACGGGTTCGACTACCCCGGAGCAATTGTTGAATACGAACGCGCGCTACAGTTAAATCCGAACGACGCAACCGCGCATCAATGGTTCGCCAACGACACGCTCGCAAACATCGGGCAGAACGAGCGCGAAGTCACGGTCATGAAACGCGCGGTCGAGCTGGATCCTCTTTCCCTCATTATCAACAGCAATCTTGGATGGGCCTACATCCATGCCAGACGTCTGGATGATGCCGTCGCGCAATTGCGCAAGACAATAGAAATGGACGGTTCATTCTATTACGCCCGATACGGCCTGGCGTTGGCGCTCGAGTTGAAAGGCGCTATTCCCGAAGCCATCGCCGAGTATCAGAAAACGATCAGCATCAGCGATGATCCTGTGCCGCTCGGGATGCTGGGCCGTCTTTACGCGACGCGCGGCCGGAAAGATGAAGCGCAACAAATCCTCCAACAATTGCGCCAAAGGCGAGAGCAACGGTACACTGCGGCTTATTCCCTGGCTCTCGTTTATCTCGGCTTGGGTGATCGCAATGAAGCGCTCAACTGGCTCGAGCAAGGTTATCACGAGCACGACGGCTTTAACATTGGCCCAATCCGCATCGATCCGCTGCTCACTCCGTTGCACGGCGATCCGCGTTTCGAAGCACTCGCTGAAAAGATTGTTCCTGCGCGAGAATTTGGAAAGGCCGTAACTCGAAAATGAGCGAGGGCGAACAACGCAAGCTCGCTGCTATCATGTTCACAGACATGGTGGGTTACAGCGCGCTGTCGCAATGCGACGACAAGCTGGCGCTGGAATTATTGGAGGAACATCGCCAGCTGCTCCGCGCAATCTTTCCCCGCTTCAACGGCACCGAGATCAAAACGATCGGGGACGCTTTCCTCGTCGAGTTCAATAGCGCGTTGGAAGCGGCGCAGTGCGCCATCGAAATCCAGCGCAAACTGGCGAAACGCAATGCCGATGCCCCGACTGAACGGCAAATTCAAGTCCGAATCGGTATTCACATCGGTGACGTCGTGCATCGCGGTGGCGATGTTTACGGCGATGGAGTAAACGTTGCCTCACGGATCGAACAGTTGGCTGGAGCGGGAGGGATTTGTGTCTCCATGGATGTGGAGCGGCAGATTCGTAATGCGCTGGAAGCACGCTTTGAGAAGCTGGCGCCGACGGAGCTGAAGAACATTTCCGTGCCGATGGATTTGTTTCGAATCGTGCTGCCATGGGAGCAAAAATCAGAAGTCAGAGGTCAGAAATCAGAGATCAGAAAACGAGACCTGGTCCCTGCAAGTAGAAGATTCGGTTTGATTGGCGGGCTCGCCTTGCTCTTGATCGTCGGAATCGGTTGGTGGTGGACTACTCGATCGCCTGTGTCGACGCGCGAACAATCTGTTAGCCGCATCAGCGATCAGGCCATAAACATCCCGCAAAAAAGCATCGCTGTCCTCCCTTTCGACAGCCTGAGCGAGGACAAGAACAACGCCTTCTTTGCCGAAGGGGTGCAGGATGAAATACTCACACGGCTAGCCAAAGTGGCCGACCTTAAAGTGATCGCGCGTACTTCTACGCAGAAGTTTCAGAGCGCACCGGAGAACCTGCCAGATATCGCGAAGCGGCTCGGAGTGATGAACATCCTCGAAGGCAGCGTACAGAAAGTGAATGATCAAGTGCGCGTCAATGTGCAGTTAATCAACGCGACGACAAACGCGCATCTCTGGGCGGAAATTTACGACCGCAAACTGACTGACATCTTCTCGGTCGAAAGCGACATAGCGAAAACGATTGCCGACACATTGCAGGCAAAGCTCACCGGCTCGGAGAAAAGTGCGCTATCAAAGAAGCCAACGGAAAATCCGGAAGCTTATCAGCTTTACCTCAAGGGCCGATTTTTCTGGAACAAACGGACCGGAGAGGACCTGAAGGTGGCGCTCGATTACTTTCAAAAAGCCGCCGCCGCCGATCCAAATTATGCCGCTGCCTATGCGGGCGTAGGAGATACTTGCATGTTGATTCCGCTCTTCTCTGCCGGCACGCCCAAGGAATACTTTCCAAAAGCCGAAACCGCAGCTCGGCACGCCATCGAGTTGGATGAAACAAACGCCGAAGGTCATGCCGCTCTCGCTAATTTGCTCTTTCTGGAAATGAATTTCACCGAGTCGGAGAAGGAGTTTCGGCGCGCGATTGAGCTGAATCCTAACTACGCCACCGCTCATCACTGGTATGGCAACAGTTTGCTCGCCAGCCTGGGCCGGTTTGATGAAGCCATCGCGGAGGGAAAACACTCCGTCGAGCTGGATCCGCTTTCCCTGATTAACAATGCGGATCTTGGTAGCACCCTGATGGTGGCCCGCCGTTACGATGAGGCAATTGCGCAACTGCAACGCACGCTCGCTCTGGACGCGAATTTCTATTATGCCCACTGGAATCTCGGTGAAGTCCTCTATTACAATGGCGACCTGGCCGGTTGCATACGGGAATGCGAAAAAGCGCGCTCGCTCGAAGAGGACCCGGAGGCGTTGGGACTGCTGGCCCAAGCCTATATCAAAACCGGGCGAAAAGCGGAGGGCTTGAAGATCCTGGCCGAGCTGAACGAGACGGCCCGCCGCAGTTATGTTCGCCCCGAACTTTTCGCAATGATCTACATGGCGCTCGGTGACAAATCAAAAGCGATCCGATTGCTGGAAGATGAATATCAAAATCGCGATGGCTTCGATCTTGCGGGAATAAAAACGGATCCGCGGCTCGATCCTTTGCGCGACGAACCCCGTTTCCAAGAGCTCCTCGCTAAAGTTTTTCCCGCGAATCGACCATGAACGGTCGCAACTTCTTCGCCGAGCTGAGGCGGCGCAACGTTTACAAAGTGGCGGTCGCTTACGGGGTCGTTGCCTGGCTGCTCGTCCAGGTTGCAACGCAAGTTTTTCCGTTCCTGGAAATTCCAAACTGGGTCGTGCGCCTTGTCATTGCTCTAGTCGTGATTGGATTTCCGATCGCGTTAGTGATCGCATGGGCTTTTGAAGCGACTCCAGAAGGAATCAAGCGTACGGAAGTTGCCGATGCCAAACATGAGCACTCACGTGGAAAGACATGGATATATATCGTTATTATAGGCGCAGCGATTTCCATCGGATTGTTTTTCGTTGGACGTTATTCGGCGCAACGAACATCAGTCGAAAGCGGACGGCCCAGCGGTCCGTCCCTACCAGAGAAATCGATCGCGGTGCTTCCGTTCGATAGTCTCAGTCGCGACCCGGACAACGCCTTTTTCGCCGAAGGCGTGCAGGATGAAATTCTGACCCGGCTTGCGAAGGTGGCGGATTTGAAAGTGATCGCGCGCACGTCGACGCAGAAATTCAAAAGCGCGCCGGATGATTTGCGCAACGTCGCGAACCAACTGGGAGTGATGAACATTCTCGAAGGCAGCGTGCAGAAAGCGAACGACCAAGTGCGAGTCAACGTGCAGCTCATCAACGGCCTAACGAATGCTCACCTTTGGGCCGAGATCTACGACCGGAAGCTAACTGACATTTTCGCGGTGGAAAGCGATATTGCTAAAACGATCGCTGATACGCTGCAAGCGAAACTTACTGGCTCGGAGAAAACCGCGATTTCGAAAGAACCGACCTCAAATACCGAAGCCTACGAGCTTTATCACAAAGGCCGATCGCTTTGGGGAAAGCGGACGGGCGACAATATTCCGAAAGCAATCGAATTCTACCAGCAGGCGATTGCGCGCGATCCAAATTATGCGCTGGCTTACGCGGGTCTCTCGAGCGCCTATATTCTGTCCCCCTTTTACGCTGGCGCGAACCGGCTCGAGATGTCTGCGAAGGCGAAACAGGCGGCCCTCAAAGCTCTCCAGCTCGATCCAAATTTGGCCGAAGCGCACGCGGCACTTGGAAAAGTGCTCTTCTTTGGCGAAATCGATCTGGCCGGCGCCGCGCGCGAATACAAACGCGCGATCGAGCTCAAGCCGAACGACGCAGACGCACACCATTGGTTCAGTAACGACATTCTGGCGGCGCTGGGGCGATTCGACGAGGCCATCGCCGAGGGCAAACGCTCGGTTGAATTAGACCCGTTGTCGGTAGTCATAAACGCGGACCTGGGCGAGACGTTCTACTACGCCAAGCGCTACGACGAATCAGTTACGCAATTGCGAAAGACGCTCGAGATCGATCCAACATCTTTCTACACG
>Ga0070698_100005592_pt1 | contig 13744 bp, 12 predicted proteins | sample KBSK1502metaG_FD_65477 | JGI IMG/M metagenome (GOLD analysis project Ga0070698, IMG submission 65477) | Corn, switchgrass and miscanthus rhizosphere microbial communities from Kellogg Biological Station, Michigan, USA - KBS K1-50-2 metaG | ecosystem: Host-associated > Plants > Roots >... | reverse complement strand
TCTTTACTCGTGCCTTGAAGAACGGCCAGGCCCCTGTGATTTATGAAGATGGCTTACAACAGCGCGATTACGTGCACATCGACGACGTCGTTCAAGCCAACATGCTGGCGCTAGATGACGCCCGAACCGACTATGAAGCCTACAACGTCGGAACTGGGCAAGTGACGACCGTACTGGACTACGCGAGACATCTCGCGAAGAAAATGGGGGTGAGCGTCGAGCCCGAGATTCCTGGCGCGTACCGCGTTGGCGACGTCAGACATACCGTTTCGGGAATCTCTAAGATCAGCAAGTTAGGTTGGAGACCAACCAAAGGCTTAGATCAGGTTTTTGAAGATTACCTCTCGTGGCTCGCTGAAGTTGACGATGCAAGCGACTATTTTACTCCAGCGTACAGAGCGATGAAGCAAACAGGGGTCGTACGTCTGGCACGCGAAGCTAGTGAATCCACAACAGCGGTCAAGTGCCGGATCGGTGTAGGCAACTAACTATCCCGGACCAGTTCAAGGTCGGGCTGCCAATTAGTGACTGTCTTGGGCGATACACCACACCGTTCCAGTTGTCGACTTTGTGGAAGTTGGGTTGCGCCAGCTGGTTTGCAACAAGAGCAGTAGAGAACCAAGCTTCTGAATGGACTAAAGGAGGAGCCAAGTTATGCAGGTATTTGTAGATTCTGCCGACCAGAAGCAGATCGCGCAGTGGCTTGACCAAGGTGTCGTGGACGGAGTCACGACAAATCCCAGTATCATGTTCAAGGACGGTGTGACGGACTTGGAGGAGGGCGCTCGGAACCTAGCAGGACTGTTAGGTGAAAGACCATTGAGCGTCGAGGTGACCACAAACACTCTGGATATTATGCTCGAGCAGGCCCGCACGTTCGCAACCTGGGCTCGCAATATTGTCGTTAAAATTCCCATAGTAAATGAATTCGGAGAGTCCTGTCTGGGTGTCATCCATCGCCTCACGAAGGAGGGCATAGGAGTTAATGCCACTGCTATTCTTTCCTTCAATCAGGCGATCCTCGCCGCCAAAGCCGGAGCGACCTACGTCAGCATCTTTGCAGGACGAGTCGCCGATGAAGGCAACGATCCCGCGCTCCTTATCCGCAACGTCCGCCGCTGGCTAGACGACTGGGGGATCTCTGCGCGAATCATTGTGGGCAGCATTCGCACGGTCATGGATATCCAGAATGCAGCATTGGCCGGCGCTCACATTATTACTATCCCACCTCAATTCTTACCCAAGATGGTTGACCACAGGTATACGCGGGAAACGGTTCGGCAATTCGTAGATGATGCGGAGAAAACGTTGGAGCAGATCAGGAGAGTAAAGGCTGCCGTCGGGGCGTCTGTCGGATCGTAAGCTTGTAGAAGTAGTTTCGAGCGAACCAACATGTCCACACGTGAGACAGTGGCTGGACGGGAAGAGACTTTGGTGCAGGCGCCGGAAAAGACCGGTGCCTCCAGCACCTCCTTCGCGCAGCTTCCTTCGTTTTCGCTCTTGCTCAAGCTAGTGTACTTAGGCAGCGATCTCATCAGCATCACTCTAGGTCACATGCTAGCCGTGAGGGCTTTGGAACATTTTCTGCATGTTCCCATTGGAGCGGTAAGCACGTTTGGATACCATCGCGTTTACATCCCATTCTTTGCGGTCCTTATGTATGCCCTGGAAGGCTATAAAAGTCCTGAGTTGAGGCGACCCGAACAGGAGCTTGAGCGGAGTTGCAAAGCAGTTACCCTGAGCTTTCTGGGTCTCATTTTCTTCAACTTTGTAGTCTTCCGTTCGGAACTGTTTTCCCGTTACCTGCTTGCTGCGTGGTTCGGGCTGGCCCTTTCGACGCTCTTGTTCATGCGGTGCATGTTGCGTGTAGTCCTCGGCGCGCTTTGGAATGCAGGCCTTTACCGCAGGCGAGCACTGTTACTTGGTTCCGCCTCCGATCTCGCCGAATATTGCAGCCTGCTCACGATCCAGAGACACCGAGGGTATGACTTTGTCGGCCTCCTCCTGGAGTCCCCGCAGTCGGTCTGCCCGCCAGGGGAGTTAGCGAACATTCCTGTCCTCGGGCCATTTGATCAGTGGAAGGAGGCTGTCTCTGAGACTCGGGCGAATGTCGTAGTTGTGGCTCATCGCAGCATTCTCGATGACCCAGAGTGGCGGACCAATGTGCTGAGACAGTGCAGGGAGCTCCGCGTGGACGTTGAACTATACTGTCCCGTGCTGGCCACGCCGAGTTCACTCTATGAGCAGGACGAGTTTACTGGGTGCTTCCACTTCTATGCTACGCCACGATGGTCATTTAAGGCGCAGCGCGTTGTTAAACGCGCGATAGACATTGGTGTTGGAGTCGTGGGAAGTGTCGTCACCCTGTTGCTTACGCCACTGATTTGGTTGCTCGTGAATCTCGAGGACCGTGGGCCGGTTTTCTATCGAAGTGCCTATTTGGCGCAAGACGGAACCACTCAGTACTACCTAAAGTTTCGGACCATGCTTGTGAATGCCGACCACATATTGGAAAGAGATTCTTCGCTTCGCTCCCGATTCTCCGAGAAACACAAACTTATAGATGACCCACGTGTTACGAAAATCGGGCGGTTCTTGCGAAGATGCAGCTTGGACGAGTGCCCTCAATTTTTTAGCATCGTAAAAGGGGACCTGAGTCTTGTGGGTCCTCGCACTATCCGGCAGGAAGAGGCCGAACGTTACGGCCCTCTCTTGGACAGGCTGCTTACTTGCAGGCCGGGCTTAACAGGCTTTTGGCAAGTGATGGGTCGCCAGACCACGTCTTACCGCGAGCGCGTGCTCATGGATATGTTTTACATAGAGCGATGGTCCATCTGGCTTGACCTCGTCATCATTGCAAGAACGTTTTGGATAGTACTGACCGCCGAAGGTGCCTATTGAACAGGAGAGATGAACCTTGAAAATCCTTGTGACTGGTGCCGCTGGATTCATCGCTTCGCATGTCGCAGATGCCTACGAAGAAGCTGGCCATGACGTCGTTGTGATCGACGATCTTTCTCGGGGTACCCAGAAAAATGTCGGTGTTGGTTGTCGCTTCTACTCATGTGATATCCGCGATCGGGAGTCGGTAGAAAAGGTCTTCCGCCTCGAAAAGCCCGACATTGTCAATCACCATGCCGCGCAAATGGATGTCCGTCGAGGCGTTCGGGAGCCGCTCTTCGATGCCCAAGTAAACATTCTCGGTGGGATCAACCTTCTCGAAGCGGCAGTGGCTAATGGGGTCAGGCGCTTCATATATGCTGGGACGGCGGGTGCAGGGTATGGCGAACCAAACCGCCTACCCGTTCCCGAAGATTACCCAATCAATCCTATTACTCCTTATGGTATCAGCAAGCATACGGTCGAGCACTACCTCTTCACATTTCGTTTCTTGTACGGCCTGAACTACGTCGCCCTACGCTACGGAAATGTCTATGGTCCGCGGCAGAGCTCCCAAGGCGAGGCCGGAGTGTTTGCGATCTTCTGCGAGCAGATGCTCTCGGGGGGCCAACCAGTGATTTATGGTGATGGAACTAAGATTCGCGATTACGTTTACGTCTCGGATGTTGCAGCAGCGAACGTTGCTGCCCTTGAACGCGGTGCTGGTGAAATTTTCAATATCGCCAGCGGCGTGCAAACAACTGACCAGCAAGTCTTTGAACTGGTGCGGGACCTTTTGGGTAAGTCTGTTCAGCCAAAATATGCCTCGCGCCGACCAGGAGAAATCGATCGCATCTGCCTCGACATCTCGAAGGCTGAACGGCTGCTTGGATGGAGACCCGTGGTGTCACTCGCCGAGGGGGCGCGGCGGACGGTCGCTTATTTTCGGCAGAAACTCCCTGCTTCGGTGTCGGCTGCTGGCTAGGAATAAGTGAGGTGCTCAAGACGCAATTCCCGAAGGGCTACTCGAATATGGAGCTGGCTGAAAAGACGTGTTTAATCGTGGGCGCTTCGGGCGCCATAGGGCGAGCCATCGCAGAAAGGTTTTATGCGGAAGGCGCGCGGGTGGCGCTTACTTATCACACCCAGAAACCGGTTGCAGATTTTAGGGATTCTCCCGCCAAAAGGCTTCGCCTACCGTCGTTTCCGTTGGACGTTCGCAAGCAAAGAGAGGTTCGCTCTATCGTTGCTCGTGTAGCGCGAAAGCTCGGATCGATAAATGTTCTTGTGAACTGCTCGGGCGTGTTGGGCCCAGTCGGCAACGCGCAGGCCGTGTCTGCGACAGCTTGGCGGCAAACATTGGAGGTTAATCTATTCGGGGGATTCTATCTGGTGCAAGCGGTGCTACCTTTCATGCTCGCTGCCAGCAGAGGTAAGATCATCCTATTTTCAGGGGGAGGTGCCGCATACGCGCGACCTCATTTCACCGCCTATAGCGCCTCCAAAGCGGCGCTCGTGCGGTTCACGGAGAGTATTTCCGAAGAGCTGATCGACAAGAACATACAAATCAATATAATCGCACCCGGTCCGGTGAAAAGTCGTATGTGGGATGACCTTCGGGCAAGTGGTTCCGCTGGAGGACCGAAAGCTCTTGAAGAGCTCCGCAATATGGATGCTACGGGCGGTGTTCCGCCCGAACGCGCGGCAGCTCTCGCTCTGTTTCTTGCCTCTGATCGCTCCAACGGCTTGTCTGGTCGTTTGATTAGCGCCATCCACGACAAGTGGGAAGACCTGGGGCCTCGCATTCCCGACATTATGTCTTCGGAAGCAGGCACTCTTCGCCGCGTGCCTTTCAACTGAGTTCGCGATTCCAAAGTGGGTCTAGCCTTTCAGCCGTACGTCTGGTCGCTCTCGATATAAGTACGTGACGTCCACCACTTCGGTTGAAACGTGGCGGCGGCCTGCACGTGAAGCTAGGAGGCATTTTGTTCTTGAATGCAGGCAGTGCTAGCCATCTGGAGTAGTGTGCGTCGCTTGCGTGTGGGCCGGAAGAGCCTCAATAAGTCCCGCATGGATTTGCCAGTCACCTAAGGATAAGGAGCATAGCGATGATCATTACGCGCACACCGTTTCGTGTGACCCTGGGCGGTGGAGGCACCGATCTGCCTTCTTTCTATCGCGATCACGGCGGATTTATCCTTGCTGCCGCGATCGACAAATATATGTTCTTGAACGTAAACACACCGATTGTCGACGACAAGATTCGTGTTCGTTACTCGGTCTCTGAAATGGTCGAGCATGTGGATGACGTCCAGCATACGCTAGCCCGCGAAGCCCTGCGTCACTTCGGTGTCACTAATGGCGTTGAAATCGTCTCCATCGCCGACATTCCGGCCGGTACAGGTCTCGGTTCGTCAAGCTCCTACCTGGTAGGATTACTGAACGCGTTACACGCACTGTTGCAAGATCAAGCAAGTCCCCAGAAGTTAGCAGAGGAAGCTTGTTATATCGAGCTCGAACTTCTGAGAAAGCCAATAGGTAAGCAGGACCAATATATGGCAGCTTTCGGTGGCCTCACGGCTCTCGATATCGAGCGCGACGGAAGGGTGTGTGTCACGCGCTTGGACTTAGACGTCGACTTGGTCGAGAGCCTTGAGCACAATATTCTGATGTTCTATACAAACGAAATGCGCGATGCCACCGCCATTCTGGAGAAACAGAATGATGCCACCCGATCGAAGGACCACACCGTCGTGGGCAGCCTTCGCGAAATCAAAGACATTGGCCTCGAGATCCGCGACGCAATATCGAAGGGTAATCTGCGCCGTTTCGGAGAGCTCTTGGATATTCATTGGCAGTACAAAAAGCGGCTTTCTGAGGGTATTTCCAACGCCCAGATCGACGCTTGGTATGAACTCGCCAAAGAAAACGGCGCGATCGGTGGGAAGATTTCTGGTGCAGGCGGCGGCGGCTTCCTCATGCTGTACTGTGAAGAGAACAAGGCTCGCTTGCGGGAAGTAATGCGAGCGGTTGGACTCCGAGAACTTAAATTCCGCTTTGATTTTGAAGGCAGCAAGGTAGTATTTGATGTGGTTTCCCGTGATGGTAGGCTCGCCCACAACCACCGGCACAACCAGGAAACCAGCCTCGTGTTTGCCCAAAGAAACGCCGGATAAGGCCCGCTTTTGAGACCTACACACGTTAAAGTGTCTTTTCTGCCCATCTAGTGGCTTATTTCAAATGAAAGCTGCTCTGCTCGACCGCGACGGGGTAATCAACGCCTTGGTTCATCATCAGGAAGCCGGCGTTATCGACGCTCCTTTTACACGCTCGCAATTCAAGCTGCTACCTCGTGTGCCTGAGGCCATCCGCGTGTTGAATGACCTCGGATTGGGTGTGGCAATCGTTTCCAATCAGCCTGGGATCGCTAAGGGACATTTGAAGCTGGGAATGTTGAAGACGTTTGAGCGGACGATGCTCTCACAGATTTGCGCGGCAGGAGGTCGCATTGATCGTATCTACTATTGCCTGCATCATCCGGAGGCAAAAGTGCGTAGGCTCCGCGAACAGTGCCGTTGCCGCAAGCCGAACATCGGCTTACTTGAACAAGCGGCAAGAGACCTGGGAGTATCTCTGGAGGAATGCTACATGATTGGAGACGGAATTCCTGATTTGTTGGCTGGTTCCCGCGCTGGTTGCAGAACCATCTTCGTAGGCCGATGGAAATGCGAAATCTGTCAGTTTACCGAGGCTCCGAACCTGCGCCCAGCTTTCGTCGCAAGGGACTTGTGGGAGGCCGCTCAGTTCGTTCGCTCAGAGGTGAAAGGAACTAGCCCAGTGGCTTCTTCGGGTGCCTGTCTTTTTGCACAAGCATAAGATTCCCTTTTCGAATCTAAGATTGGGTGAATTTCTAGAATTGGAGAAGCGTATGAAATATGTCGCTCAATACATTCGAGAAGCTACGGATATTCTGAACCTTATAGACCAATCTGCTATCGAACGCACGGCTGATTTGCTACTCGAACTGCGCGAGCGCTGCGGGAGACTCTTTCTCCTTGGCGTAGGCGGTGGCGCCGGACATGCCTCTCACGCGGTCTGCGATTTCCGAAAGATCGCCCAGATCGAAGCTTATGCCCCGTCGGACAATGCCTCCGAACTGACTGCGCGGGTAAACGATGAGGGATGGGACACCTGCTACGCCAACTGGCTTCGTGGTTCACGATTGAATGAGTCTGACATGGTATTCGTATTTTCCGTAGGCGGCGGAGACGTACGCAAGAACATCAGCGCCAACCTCGTCCAGGCTCTGGAGCATGCTCAAGAGGTAGGCGCCACGATTTGTGGCATCGTGGGCCGCGACGGGGGTTACACGGCGCAGGTCGCGGACGCGTGCGTCCTCATTCCCGTAGTAAATTCTTCCGCCATAACTCCCCACACGGAGTCATTTCAGGCCATGATTTGGCACCTGCTCGTCTCCCACCCGAAGTTGCGAGTCGCTGAGATGAAATGGGAATCTGTTCAATCTCGGGGTAACGCTTAGCGACTCTCAATCCGAACAACCGTCCAGACCTACCTTTTCTAACCGCTTCTCGACACTCTAAGGAAACTCCTGTGTCCGCTCGGCCCAAAATTGCCAAAGCGATCATACCCGCCGCAGGCTTTGGTACAAGGATGCTCCCCGCCACAAAGGCCATCCCTAAGGAGATGCTTCCAGTAGCAGGCAAGCCTCTTATCCAGTACGCAGTAGAAGAAGCAGCGGCGGCTGGCGTCAAGACCGTAATTCTGGTCATCAGGAAACACAAGTCTCTGATTCAAGCCCATTTTGCGCGGGACCTTGTGCTCGAATCCCTCCTGCGGGACCGCCAGCTAGAGGCAGTGGCGGGACTCGTCCGGAGCCTGAGCGAAATGGCGCATCTGCAATATGTCGAACAAGAGAAGCCCTTGGGTCTAGCCCACGCTATCTCATGCGCACAATCGCTCGTGGGGGATGAGCCGTTTGTCGTTCTGCTTCCTGACGTGGTTATTGTGCACGAAGAGTCCGTAACCAGCCAGCTGATCCGGGCGCACGAACGGCTGGGTGGAAGCATCGTTGCGATTCGCGAGGTTGAGGCGCAAGACGTGAAGCATCACGGGATCGTTCAGGTTGAACGCCCAATTGTACTTTCGTTCGATGAAACTGCCCGCATTATCGGGCTAGTCGAAAAACCCTCCCTGCTCGAGGCCCCCTCTCGCTTTGGTGTCTTCGGTCGTTACCTGCTGACACCCGGGATCTGGCACGCTATTTCGCAAACGATACCCGACGCTCGTGGCGAAGTTCAGCTTACAGACGCATTGAATTTATTGTGCCAAGCCAGCCTTGTTTCCGGGCTTTGTTTCGAGGGTCGCCACTATGATGCGGGTGACCGGGTCGGGTATCTCAGGGCTAATCTCGACCTAACTCTCCGCGACCCCCAGTTCCGCCAGCCGGTTCTTGACTTTCTTGCCTTTTCGGATCTTCCGCACTAAGTACTTCTTGTCCAGCGTACTTTTCGCTTCGTCCGACCCTCCTTCAATCCTTTTGCATACGCTATACCTGGCTGAATTAGATTGGCGTTTCGCAGTACCGCCTAAGGCTTAACCACGATCGCATGCCCATTTAGATTGTACAAGAACGTGCAGTCCTTCTCAGTCGCCCACTCGTCTACGAATTTTCTCACTCCCTCGGCTCCTTTGAATCCATAATCGTCGTAGACGATGATGCCACGCGAGACCAGCCGCGGCCAAATCCATTCCGTGCAGGTGCGCGCAGATTCGTAAACGTCTACGTCGATGTGGCCAAAACGGAAGATACGCTCTTCGATGCGGTCTCCTGTTTGATCAGGGAATATCCCTTTAAGCGTTTGCACCTTCACATTTAGCTGGTCAGCTAGCTCTAGTACGAGTGATTCTGCTGTATCCGCGAGTTCCCCACCTTTGAAGTGATCGTCATTTGGTCCAGCTTTCACTATCCCGGTGAAGGTGTCACACAGGAATACTTGCGAACCGTTTCCGAGCAATTCTGCTCGCTTCGCGATTAAGCACCCGCTGCCTCCGCGCCATACGCCGACCTCGATGAAATCGCCCGCAGGGAGTTTGATGACCTGTTCTACCAGTCTCCATAGCTCCCAAAGTCGGTAAGAGTCGACCAGTGTGTGTAATCGAACCCCCTCATGGACGGCGATAAACTCTCTATCGACCGACCACGGGGCGTATGTAGCATATGGATGGATGGACTGGTAGGCACCACCCAAGCCGCGGATTCTATGCAAGGAATAGCCAGACATCTCGATGAATCTCTTGAGAGTTCTCGCGGCTTCTTTCGTGGACCAAAACATCGACTATCTCCTCATGCTCCTTCCTGTCATAACCGCAACGATCGTGGGCTTCTACGGTCGCTAGAAATTGACGTTTGCGAGGACAGACGTCCTACATGGTGTCGCCCTGCAAGTGCTTGCGGACCGACCGTAGCGGACACCTGCCGGCGTCGTCAAATCGACTCAAAAATAGCTGAGAGTTTGAAGTATTCCAGCAAGATTCCGGCTATCGTTGATCTGATCCCTAGTTCGCCTAGCTCCCGAGTCTACCACACACTGTACATGCGCTTACGGGCTGGCCCCACACGGGTGTAGAGCTAGTTTTGCAGAGTTGATCCTCGCCCGCCTTCGTAACGCTTCTTCCTAAGTATATTTACGGGTTATCTCCAGGCGGTAACGCGGATTGTTGCCGAAGCCGGAATTAAGGGCGCCAGCGTATAATTGCAGTACGTGATACCGACGGTACCGGCTGCGCTGACCCGATAGCTCTTGATCGACGTCAGTGTTGTATCTGCGCCGATGAAATTGACATAGATGTTGTCTGCTGTTGTGAGCGGAGAGAGTGCGGGAGACTTGAACGTCTGTTCGGTGCAAGTGTTAGGCGCTACCGTCTTGGGCTTGATAGCAGCACTCAACAGCTGGTATTTGTTTACTGGGGTCCCGCCTCCGAAGATTGCTTTGCCTGCATTTAGCGTACCACCATTTAGATTGAGGGCGTAATTGATTCTCCCTGCTCTGGGGTCACCGCCTATGTTGACGCAGGAATACGTTGCGATGGTTCCCGATCCCGATACCGCTCCCGACTGGCAATCAAAATTATTCGGTGTGACCGCGAGGTCGTTGTAAGTATCCTTGTTGACGCTTGGCATCACCAGCAACGACGACAGAATCTGCTTATTTCCTGTAGCGGTGAGCGTTGCGTCGTTTCTGAGTCCCTGTGCGTTCGCTCCAACTTGAATTCCTGTGAGCCGTATAGCCGGAATCGAGAAGAAATTGCTCTGATCATTGATGACCGTCGCGTTGGAACCTAGACTTGCGTAGTCCACGTCAACGGCGTAGTTACCAGCACCCGAGCCAATGAACGTCAGTTGCGCGCAACCTGTTCCATCTGCTTCCCCGCGCTCGTTTACGCACCCGATTCCAGTTCCGGACGCTGCTTCCTCGTTCAGGCGCTCCGCATGCGCGCCGATATAGGTGATGTTAAATATTCTACCTCCTGTAGAGGTAACAGCGTTTCCTCTTGCCTGCATCTTGATTCCGTACGTGCCCTTAACACTGTTGTGGACATATGCGTTTATGAACAGGGAGTTGTCGAAGCTTTGGTTGTCCCTGCTTCCCGTCTTGATGTAGAGCGAATCCGTCCCCGAACCAGTGCTGTCTTGTGCTCCATCAGCCGTGAGGTTTGTGACTACTGCGTTGCTGATTTCACCGTTTGATGCGTCAAACAGGTACGGATGGCAGGTAGCGTTGCCCGCGGAAATCTGCACGACCGGAAAGATCAAATTGAGGTGATAGTTCTCCGCATTGTTATTCGGCGTTGGCAAGTCTCCTTCTGTGTATACGGCACCATCCAAACAATTAGCATTGCTCACGGTCAGGTGATCTATTGAACAGTGCCAACAGGAAGTCGTATACAAGGCACGGTTGCCCAAGCCACTCATATCAATATACAGCGGCTCGAGGGTGAAGCCCGAAATGCGAGACGTTGCCAGGTCGGTGCGGCAAGGTCTCTTCTGCAAGGCAATGCAGACCAGACTGCCTGCAGGCTTCTGTACAACAATGGCGTTAGTACTCGGTTTCAAGGCACTCGCCACAAACTGACTTGCCGGTGTCGCTGGCGTCCTTTGGTTAACCTGACCCGTGATGACTCCCCCACAGGTATGTATATGGACATCGTCGCTCTCGATGGCAAAAATTTGCGTCGTGAATGTTACGGTTGTACACGGCAACCAGATGTTCATCGGGACCGTAACCGTAATGGTGCTGCTGATTGTGAAAGGTTCCGTTAGGCCGCGTGCATCCACCGTGGACCCTGCTCCTCCTTCATTGGCTGCGTCTACGGCCGCATTCAAATTCGTGTATTTTACCCGGTCGACATAGAAGATGTTGTTTCGTTGCTCGGTCGCTGCCGTCTTCGTTGCCGCGGGATCGATCCGCGATATGTCTGACCGACCTTGCCCGAGCACACTGCCGAGTGAACTCAGAAGGAATGCCAACACGGAAAAGACGGCCTTTCTCATCCAAACCTCCAACGGCAGCCGACCCATTCTGAGACCGAGTTACACCACAGCGGGTCGATGGTCTTCGCGGGGCGGCCCCCAATATCAAACTGTCCTAGCGATTGCAGGCCAATGCGAAGGAATACCCACGACTCCAGACGCCGCCCCGCTCAATCAATATCATGGGTCCAGCTTGGTGATGCTGACTTACACGCCTTTAAGATATGCGCCTTGTTTACCATAAGGCTTTCTCTAAGTGCCTCGTATCACGAAGAACATTCCTGATTCCACGTAAGGATCCCTAGAACGCACCGGCTGTGAGCGGGAAGTCGGCGGACTGCGTGTAGCCGGTAATGTATGCATTTCTCGCAGACTCGGCGGCCATTTCAATGGCTACGTCGTTCGTGCCTCCTCCCAAGTATGTTGAGTACGACAGAGAAAAACCGGAGGCGTCCAACTTGGTCACGAAACCATTACTCGCACCTGCCTGCGAGACTGAGCTGTGTCTGGAACGCGCCAGCAGTCGCGTTGCATATCCGCATACGTATGCGCCGCCCCCCGAGTCGACGGCGAGTCCGTAAACAAAGTCGTCCGTCGTCTCGCGGATAAATGTCGAGTAGAGGAGAGCACTGCCGGTCGGGTCGAGCTTGGTAACATAAGTGTCTTCTGCTGCCGGCGCCCTAGTGGGCGCGGGTGCTGTGCCACACAGCGTACACATTCCCGACGGAGTCAACCGCGATACCTCTGACTTGTTCACCTTGGTTGAGGCACGTCGCGTAGCTCACGTGCGAGGGTGGAGTCTCCTCGTTGCTGGTCTGATGATTCATATGGTTAACGTCCGGCTCTTGGATGAATATCGCGCCGACTATCTTCACCGAACGAACGCGCCGGTCAGGTGGATGTCTCTTGCGGAATCACCAATATAAACCGTATAGTTACCCTTCTCGACTCTCCAGGTCTCTGTGGCGACATCCCAGATCGACAGAGGATGTGCAGCCGAATCTGTATCCAGGATCAGTGTGATTCCTCTAGTCTCATCGGGCTGTAAGTAGACCTTGTCCCAGGCGACTAGGCGCTTAGCCGGTTCGCCGGAGCTCGGAGGAAGCCCCAGGTACACCTGGGCAACCTCTGCACCTGCGAGCGAGCCAGTATTTGTTACTTCAAAGCTCATCGACAGCTTTCCGGCATCGGCAATCGTCAAATTGTTGAAAGAGAAAGTCGTGTAGGACAGCCCGTACCCAAAGGGAAAAAGCGGCTCGATACGGTTCGCATCGAACCACTTGTACCCTACGTTGAAGCCTTCTATGTAGTCGACATTGAAAATCGATAAGCCCGAGCCCACCGGAGCCGGAATCGTGGGCCGGGGCAAGTCGGAGGCGGTCCGCGGAAAGGTGATTGGCAGTTTGCCCGATGGATTCACGTTGCCAAAAAGGACGTTTGCGATCGCCGTGCCACCTTGCTGGCCTGGATACCAAGCCTCAAGCACTGCGCTCACGCTGTCCAGCCAAGGCATCAGTTGAGCACCACCGGTTTCCAGAATGACAATCGTATGTGGATTTGCACTCGCTACAGCAGTGACAAGTTGGTCTTGATTATCACGAAGATTCAAATCCGGCAGATCGCAGTTCTCAGTCTCCCACTGATTGACAAACACAATGGCAACGTCCGATATGCTGGCGAGTGCCGCCGCCGAGCCAGAGTTTGTTCCTTCGTCGTATCGTATGCGGGCTCCTGGCGCCTTCGCCTGAATCGCATTCAGGGGAGAGGAAGGGTCCCAGGTTTCAGTTCCGAGACATTGCGTGGGAGTCGGAGCGACTGCTACTGCGGCTGCTCCTCCAATGGGAATAACTTGAGCTGATCCACCACCAGAGAGCACACCAACATTGGCGTGAGATCCGATAACCGCAAGCGAGGCAATCTTCGACCCGGCGAGAGGCAGTTGGTTGCCTGCATTTTTCAGTAGAACTGCTCCTTGTTCCTCGACCTGCTCAGCAATCATTCCGTCGCCGGTCACATCGAGAGCCTTAAGACCCTGGGGTTGATCGAAAATACCAACAGCAAACATAGCCCGCAGAACGCGATGCACCATCTCATCAAGGCGCGACATGGGGAATTGGCCATTCAGCACAGATTGTTTGAGCTGATCTCCAAATAGAATCGCCACCGGGATTTCCATATCCAGCCCGGCGAGGGCCGGTGACTGGGTAATCTGATGGAAATCGTTGGCACGGAAGTCCGTCATGACAAACCCGGGGAACGCCCAATCGTTTTTGAGCACCCGATTGAGTAGGAAATCGTTCTCGCAGGAATGTA
>Ga0070698_100005591_pt1 | contig 13744 bp, 9 predicted proteins | sample KBSK1502metaG_FD_65477 | JGI IMG/M metagenome (GOLD analysis project Ga0070698, IMG submission 65477) | Corn, switchgrass and miscanthus rhizosphere microbial communities from Kellogg Biological Station, Michigan, USA - KBS K1-50-2 metaG | ecosystem: Host-associated > Plants > Roots >... | reverse complement strand
GCCAGCGCCGCGCTCCGACGCGACATCGGCGGCACGCTCGCCAGGCTCGACCAGGCGCTGCGCCCGTTCGCGCACCCGGGCGCGGACCGCACCCACCTGTGGGACCTGCAGAACTTCCATCAGCTCCGCCCGCTGCTTGACCAGCTGCCCGGCCAGCTGACGGACAGGGATCAGCGCGCTGCCCTGGTCAGCTGCCTGGACCGGTTCGAGGCGCGGGTGCTGCCGCGCCTCGCGGACCCGGCCGTGCGCCGCCAGGTCATCCACACCGACTTTCACGGCGACAACCTGCTGACAGCCGGGGACCGGGTAACCGGCGTGCTGGACTTCGGCGACAGCCTGGCCGGCCCGGTGGCGATGGACGTGGGCGTCGCCGCCTGCTACCAGTTCGGCGACGTCGCCGGCACCGACCCGCTGATCCCGGCGCTCGACGTGGTCGCCGGCTACCACGCGGTCGACCCGCTCGGACCCGGCGACCCGGCGCTGATCGGCGAGTTCATGCTGCTGCGGCTCGCGGCGCGGATCATCGTGAGCCAGTGGAACGCGGCCCGCGAGCCCGCCAACCGCGATTACCTGCTGCGCAGGACCCCGCAGGCGGCGGCGCACTTCGCGGCGCTGCGCGCGATCGGCCCCGACGCGGTGGCGAACCGGATAAGGGAGGCGCTGGAATGACAGGCTCCGACGGCACCGGGATGGACGCCGCCCGGATGGTCAACGGCTTCGATACCGCGCGCACCGGCGCGCTCGACCCGGAGCTCGGGCACCTGGTGCGGCGGCGCGACGCGGCGCTCGGCGGCGCGTACCGGCTGTTCTACGCGACCCCGGTCCAGTTCGCCCGCGGCGAGGGCGTCTACCTGTACGACCCGGACGGCACCGCCTACCTGGACGCGTACAACAACGTGCCGTCGGTCGGCCACTCGCATCCCCGCGTCACCGAGGCGGTCAGCCGCCAGCTCCAGACGCTCAACACGCACACCCGCTACCTCACGGCCGGCCTCGTGGACTATGCGGAGCGGCTGCTGGCCACGCACCAGCTCGGCCCGGCGCACGCGATGTTCACCTGCACCGGCAGCGAGGCCAACGACCTCGCGCTGCGGATCGCCCGGCACCACACCGGCGGCACCGGGGTGATCGTGACCGCCAACGCCTACCACGGCGTGACATCGGCCGTCGCCGAGGTCTCCCCCAGCCTCGGCCTTCCGCTCGGCCCGCACGTCCGCGCCGTCCCCGCGCCGCCGGACGCCGCCGCGGTGGCGGCGGCGATCGCCGACCTGGAGCGGCACGGGGTGCGGCTCGCCGCGTTCCTCGCCGACTCGCTGCTGTCCTCCGACGGCGTGCTGCCGGACCCGGCCGGCTTCCTGAAGCCGGTCCAGGACGTGGTGCGCGCGGCGGGCGGCCTGTACATTGCCGACGAGGTGCAGTCCGGCTTCGGCCGCACCGGCGGCCACCTGTGGGGCTACCAGCGGCACGGCCTCGACCCGGACATCGTCGTCATGGGCAAGCCGATGGGCAACGGCCTGCCCATCGCGGGAATCGTGGTCCGCCGCGAGATACTCGCGGACTTCGGCGCCGCGGTGCGGTATTTCAACACGTTCGGCGGCAACCCGGTCTGCGTGGCCGCGGCCGCGGCGGTGCTCGACGTGCTCGACGCGGAGCAGCTGCCCGCCAACGCGGCCGCGGTCGGCGGCTACCTCACGGCGGAGCTCGGCCGCGTCGCCGCCGCGAGCCCGCTGCTCGGGCAGGTCCGCGGCGCCGGGCTCTACCTGGGCGCCGACGTCGTCGACCCGGCGACTGGCGCCCCCTCAGGCGCCCGCGCCGCCGCCATCGTCAACGGCATGCGCGACCGCCGCGTCCTGATCAGCGCCACCGGCCCGCTCGGCCACACCCTCAAGATCCGCCCCCCGCTCCCGTTCAGCCGCGCCAACGCCGACCAGCTCCTGGAAGTCCTCGCCGCTACCCTCGCCAACCTGCCGTGAGGCTTCCCCCGCCGCTGACCCGCATACCATCGCCGGCCAGGTCCATCCCGTTGAGGCCGGCCTGGCCGTTGCATCTTCCCATCAGTTGCGTGGGGATAATTCGGGGCGGATTCAATCGGTCGTTGCAACGGTTCCGTTTGTGGAGGTTGTTGTGGCGAAGTTGGGGCGTCCGGCGGTGCCGAGGGCGGGGCGGGTGCGGTTCTGGGACGGGATCCGGTCGGGGCTGGGGCTGCGGGAGGCGGCGGCTGCGGCGGGGGTGCACCGGCATCAGGCGGAGGCGTGGTTCCGTGAGGCTGGCGGGGTGCCGGGGAACGGGCCGGCGGCGGGGCGGGGGCGGTACCTGTCGCTGGCGGAGCGGGAGGAGATCTCGCGGGGGCTGGCGGAGGGCCTGCCGCAGGCGGAGATAGCGCGGCGGCTGGGCCGCCCGGCGTCGACGGTGAGCCGGGAGGTGCGCAGGAACAGCCCGGCGCGGGGGCCGCGGCGGTACCGGGCGACGGCGGCGCAGGTGCGGGCCGAGGAGCGGGCGCGGCGGCCGAAGCCGGCGAAGCTGGCGGTGAACGGGCAGCTGCGCTGCTGGGTACAGGGCAAGCTGGAGGAGGACTGGTCGCCGGAGCAGATCAGCCGCCGGCTAGTGGCGGAGTTCCCGGATGATCCGGAGATGCGGGTGTCGCACGAGACGGTCTACCAGGCGCTGTATGTGCAGGGCCGGGGCGCGCTGCGCCGCGAGCTGACCCGGCACCTGCGGACCGGGCGGGCGCTGCGCAAGCCGCGGCGGAAGGAAGGGGAGCGGCGCGGCCGGATCGAGGGCATGGTGAATATCAGCGAGCGGCCGGCGGAGGCTGATGACCGGGCGGTGCCCGGGCACTGGGAAGGCGACCAGATCGCCGGCCGGGCCGCGAAGTCGCAGATCGGCACCCTGGTGGAGCGGACGACCCGGTTCACGATGCTGGTGCCGATGCCGGGCGGGAAGTCCGCGGCGGCGTTCGCCGATGCGGTGACGCCGGTGATCGCCGGGCTGCCGGACGCGCTGCGCCGGTCGCTGACCTGGGACCAGGGCAAGGAGATGGCGCTGCACCGGCAGATCGCGGTCGCCGCGGACATCGGCATCTACTTCTGCGACCCGCACTCGCCCTGGCAGCGGCCGTCCAGCGAGAACACCAACGGGCTGCTGCGCCCGTACTTCCCCAAGGGAACCGACCTGTCGGTGCACTCGCCGCGGCACCTGCAGGACGTGGCGGACAAGCTGAACGGCCGGCCCCGCAAGGTGCTGGGCTGGAAAACCCCGGCTGAGGCGATGGCCGAACTCCTCGACAGCCAGGCCGCCTGAGGCAAGGCAGCGCAAGGAGGCGGCTGACGCCGCCGCTCATCACCGCCAGGGACGCCGCGCATGGTACGGGGCCGCCCCTCCGGCCTCAAGGCTGCTGCGCACCGCCTGCGGCGGCGGCCTGCGGCCGGCCGTGACCCCGGAGCCTCTGCGGCCCCTGGCGGCAGGAACCAAGGGCCAGGCCACAGGCCTGCCCCCCGGCCCCGCACGGCACCCCGGCACCGGCCGCCCCACCGCGTATGGTGAACGCGGAAAGACTCATCTACCGGCACTGTTGCGACGACCCCCTGAACCCGCGCGGGTAAATCGGACAGGAAAGTGGTCACAACCGATAGGAAGATGAAAACCGGCTACTCGCTGAGCTTTGTGGCTGGGCACAACCGCGGCGGTTAACCCTCCCGATTGGGAGCATTCCGGCCTGAGTAGCCGGGGGCTAACATGTGGACCGCACGACAAAGCGGCCAGAGGAGACGGGTAACACATGAGCGCGAAAAACCTGCAGGAGTTGCTGGACAGCACGGGGAACACGGTAGAACTGCTCAGGAACTCGCAGATCGGCGCCTACATCTACCCGGTGGTCCCGTCCGAGTTCACTAACTTCCGCCGCGAAACCATCGCCTGGCGCGAGACCGCGGTGCTGTACGACCAGTCGCACCATATGTTCAACATCTTCATCTCCGGTCCCGACGCGCTGAAGCTGATCACGGATCACGGCATCAACAGCACGGCGAAGTTCGCCGTCGACTCGGCCAAGCAGTTTGTCCCAGTGTCACCCGAGGGCGGGGTCATCGGCGACGGCATTCTCTTCCGCGAGGCCGAGGAGGAGTTCACGTTCGTCGGCCGCGCCCCAGTCGCCAACTGGCTGATGTACCGGGGCAGCACCGGCTACAACGTGGACCTCAAGCTGGACCCGCGGTCGCCGTCCCGGCCGTACGGCAAGGCGGTCAGGCGCGAGCTGTGGCGCTTCCAGATCCAGGGCCCGAACGCCTGGCCGGTCATCGAGAAGCTCAACGGCGGCCCGATGGAGCAGGTGCGCTTCTTCCGGATGGGCTGGATGACGATCGCCGGGGAGAAGGTCCGCACCCTCCGCCACGGCATGGCCGGCGCTCCCGGCCTGGAGATCTACGGGCCGTACGAGAGCTACGACAGGATCAGGGACGCGGTCCTCGCGGCCGGCCAGGAGTTCGGCCTCGAGCCCTGCGGCGCCCGCGCCTACTCGTGCAACACCCTGGAGTCGGGCTGGATCCCGTCGCCGCTGCCCGCCATCTACACCGCCGAGGAACTGCGGCCGTACCGCGAGTGGCTCGGCGCGGACAGCTACGAGGCCACCAACGCGATCGCCGGCAGCTTCGTGTCCGGCGACATCAGGGACTACTACACGAACCCGTGGGAGCTCGGCTACGGCTCGTTCGTGAAGTTCGACCACGACTTCATCGGGCGGGACGCGCTCGCCGCGATCGACCCGGCTGCCCAGCGCCGCAAGGTGACGCTCGCGTGGAACGCCGAGGACGTCGCCAGGCTGCTCGCCACCCCGGTCGGCCCGGCGCCCGGCTACCAGTTCTTCGACCTGCCGAACGCGAACTACGGGTCGTCCAACTTCGACTCGGTGACCGATGCGGACGGGAAGATCGTCGGGGTGTCCATGTTCACCGGGTACAGCGCGAATGAGCGTGCCGCGCTGTCGCTGGCCACGGTCGACCCCGACGTGCCGGTCGGCGCGGAGGTCCGGGTGATCTGGGGCGAGCCGGACGGCGGCACCCGCAAGACCACCGTGCAGCCGCACGAGCAGGTCGCGGTCCGCGCGATCGTGAGCCCGGTGCCGTACTCCGCCGTGGTGCGCGACAGCTACCACGAAGGCTGGCGCAGCTCGGCGGGCTGAGGCGGGCGGGGCGGAGAAACGCGTACGTTCCGGATGATTCTGGACGGAAAGTTCAGCGGTGGGATAGCTCGCGCATAGCCTCAGCTGGCTTAGAACTTTCTCTGAAGTTCGGCGCAGCGCCTCTTCATCCAGGGGTTTCACACTCAACGGCATGAGTGATGCTCCCCCCCAGGTCGAGATCGTGATCCCGGTGCGCAACGAGGAACGCGATCTCGCGCCGAGCGTGCGGCGGCTCGTCGGGTACCTGCGGTCCGCCTTTCCGTTCACCGCGCGGGTGACGATCGCCGACAACGGCAGCACGGACGGCACCTGGGCGGTCGCGCAGTCGCTCGCCGCGGCGCTGCCCGGTGAGGTCCGCGCCGTGCACCTGGACCTGCCCGGCCGCGGCCGGGCGCTGCACGCGATCTGGTCGGCCAGCGACGCCGAGGTCCTCGCCTACATGGACGTGGACCTGTCCACGGACCTGAACGCGCTGCTCCCCCTCGTCGCGCCGCTGCTGTCCTGCCACAGCGACGTGGCCATCGGCACCCGGCTCGCGCGCGGCTCGCGGGTGGTGCGCGGGGCGAAGCGCGAGGTCATCTCCCGCGGGTACAACCTACTGCTGCGGGCCACGCTCGGCGCCGGGTTCTCCGACGCGCAGTGCGGGTTCAAGGCGATCCGCGCGGACGCGGCCCGCGAGCTGCTCCCCCTAGTGGCGGACACGTCGTGGTTCTTCGACACGGAACTGCTGGTGCTCGCCGAGCGCGCCGGGCTGCGGATCCACGAGGTGCCGGTGGACTGGATCGACGACGCGGACTCGCGGGTCGACATCGTGGCGACCGCGCTCGGCGACCTGCGGGGCGTGTGCCGCGTCGGCTGGGGGCTGGCACGCGGGCATGTCACGGTTCCGGTGCTGCGGGGGCGCGGCCTGCCCGGGGCGCCTGAGGGCGGCGCCGCCGGGCGGGGGCTCGCCTGGCAGCTGCCCAGGTTCCTCGCCATCGGAGTGCTGAGCACGGCCGCTTACGTGCTGCTGTACCTGCTGTTCCGCGGGTTCGCCGGTGCGCAGGCGGCCAACCTCGCGGCGCTGCTGCTGACCGCGGTGGGGAACACGGCGGCGAACCGGCGGCTGACGTTCGGGGTGCGGGGACGAGCGGGCGCGGCCCGGCACCAGTTCCGCGGGCTGATCGCGTTCGCGACGGGGCTCGTGCTCACGTCGGGAGCGCTGGCGATGCTGCACGCGGCGTCGCCCTCGCCGGGACGCGGCACCGAGATCGTGGTGCTCGTCGCGGCCAACCTCGCCGCCACGCTGGTCCGGTTCGCGCTGTACCGGAACTGGGTGTTCGGCGCACCGCGCGGTGGCGGCACGCCGCCCAAGACCTCCCCGCCTAAGACCGCGCCACTGTCAGCGGCGCGGGCGCAGACCACCCCTGTCGATGTCATCAACGAGACCACCGGGAGCACGCGATGAGCGCCACGACGATCCCCGTTTCCGCCGCGTCGCGGCCCGGCGGCGGGGGCCAGGCCTTCGCCAGGCGGCTGTGGCGCGGGCCGCTGCGCGACCCGGCCTGGGCCCGGCCCGCGCTGCTCGGCCTGCTGGTGGTCACCGGGATGCTGTACCTGTTCAACCTGAGCAGGAACGGCTACGCGAACGACTTCTACGCCGCCGCGGTGCAGGCAGGGACGCGGTCGTGGAAGGCGTTCTTCTTCGGCTCGTTCGACTCGTCCAACTTCATCACGGTGGACAAGACGCCCGCGTCGCTGTGGGTGGACGTGCTGGCCGCGCGGATCTTCGGGTTCAGCTCGTGGTCGCTGCTCGTGCCGCAGGCGCTCGAGGGGATCGCGTCCGTTGCGTTGCTGTACGCGGCGGTGCGCCGGTGGTTCGGGCCGGGGGCCGGCCTCGTGGCCGGCGGCGTGCTCGCGCTGACGCCCGCGGCCGCGCTGATGTTCCGGTTCAACAACCCGGACGCGCTGCTCGTGCTGCTGATGACCGCCTCCGCGTACTGCGTCCAGCGCGCGATCGAGCGGGACAGGACCCGCTGGCTGATGCTGGCCGGGGTGCTGCTCGGGTTCGGGTTCCTGACCAAGATGGCGCAGGCGTTCCTGGTGCTGCCCGGGTTCGCGCTCGCGTACCTGTGGGCGGGACCGGCGCGGTTCCGGCGGCGGGTGTGGCAGGTCGTGGTGCTCGGCTTGTTGGTCGTGGCCGGGGCCGGCTGGTGGGTGGCGATCGCGCAGCTGTGGCCGGCGTCGTCGCGGCCGTACTTCGGCGGGTCGACGAACAACAACATCCTGGAGCTGGCGCTCGGCTACAACGGGCTCGGGCGGCTCGACGGGACGGAGACCGGATCGATCGGGTTCAACGCGAGCAGCGCGGCCGGCGCTGGCCGGTTCGGCGGTGGCGGCGGTGGCGGCGGCGCGTTCGGAGGTTCGACCGGGATCCTGCGGTTGTTCGGGTCCGAGTTCGGCGGGCAGGTGAGCTGGCTGATCCCGGCGGCGCTGATCTCGCTCGGCGCGCTGCTGTGGGTGTCGCGGCGGCGCGCGCGGGTGCCTGTCACCGCGGGGATCGCGGGCGGTCCGGCCTCGCAGGTCACCGCCTCGCCGGTCACCCGGATGCGGGCGTTCGCCGTGATCTGGGGCAGCTGGCTGCTGGTGACGGGCGTGGTGTTCAGCTTCATGCAGGGCATCATCCACCCGTACTACATGGTGGCGCTCGCGCCGGCGATCGGCGCGCTCGTCGGGGTCGGCGCCACCAGCCTGTGGCAGGCGCGGCTCGGGATCGCGGGCCGGGTGTGCGCCGCGGTCGCGGTGGCGGTGACCGCCTGGTGGTCGTTCGTGCTGCTCGACAGGACGCCGGACTGGCTGCCGTGGCTGCGCTGGCTCGTGCTGATCGCGGGGCTGGCAGGCATGGCCGCGCTGTTCGCGGTGCCGCTGCTGGCCAGGGCCCAGAGAGGGCCGGGAGCGCCGGGAGCGCCGGGAGCGCCGGCGGCGCCGGGGGCGCCCGGGCTGGCGCGAGTGTCGCGGGTGCGGGGGCTGGCCTGGCTGCCGCTGGTGTTCGCGCTGGTGGCGGGGCTCGCCGGGCCGCTCGCCTACGCGCTGGACACCGTGAACCACACGTACTCCGGGTCGCTGCCGAGCGCCGGGCCGACGGTGGCGGGCGCGTTCGGCGGGCCTGGCGGGGGGCAGGGCGGATTCCCCGGGTTCGGCCGCGGCGGGTTCCCCGGCGGGGGGACGACCGGCGGGACCGGCACCGGCACCGGCACCGGGACTGGGGCCGGCGCAGGCACTGGGACCGGCACGGGCACTGGGACTGGGACCGGCACCGGCACTGGGACCGGCGGGTTCGGCGGGTTCCGCGGCGGCGCCGGCTCGGGGTCGGCCAGCACCGGGACCGGGACGGGCACGTTCCCTGGTGGCGCCGCCGGCGGGGTCGGCGGCGGGCTGTCCGGCAACACGCAGGTGAGCAGCGCCCTGATTAAGCTGCTCGAGCAGGACGCGTCGAAGTACCGGTGGATCGCCGCGACCGAGGGTTCCCAGGAGGCGGCGCCGATCGAGCTAGCGACCGGCGGTGACGCCGTGATGGCGATCGGCGGCTTCAACGGTACCGACCCCACGCCGACGCTGGCCCAGTTCCAGGCCATGGTCGCCAAGGGCGAGATCCACTACTACGTCGGGCGCGGCTCCAGCAGCTTCGGCGGCGGCACTGGCTCGTCGGCGATCGCGTCCTGGGTGGCGGCGCACTTCACCGCGCAGACCGTGGGCGGCACCACCGTCTACGACCTGACCCAGCCGAAGTAGCCCGCGCTGAAGATCGTGCGGGATTCGCCGCCGGAATCCGGGGCGAATCCCGCACGATCATTTGGTGGACCGCACGGGTGGGGCCGCTGTTCGCTTATGTGATCGGGTAGGGGAACCACGGGCCCGTTCGGGATAATTGATTTGACAGCGTGAGAATAGTCTCATGATACTAATCTCATGAACCTTACGCGGCTGATGGCGCTCGGCACGCTCGCCAGGTACGGGCCGCAGCACGGGCACCAGATCCGGCGGCTGGCCGAGCTGACCAACGTGGGCGAGTGGGGCGGGGTCAGCGTCGGGGCGCTGTACCGGGAGCTGCGCGCGATGGAGCACGAGGGGCTCGTCGAGGCGCTGCGCACCGAGAAGGTGGGCAGACGGCCGGAACGCACCGTGTACGAGATCACTCGCGACGGGTGCCTCGAGCTCACGGCGCTGCGAGAGCAGGCGATCCGGCCGTTGATGTCGGGTCCCGACCCGCTCGGTGTCGCGCTCACCTTCGCGGCCGACGGCATGGACCGCGAGGAGCTGCGGCGGATGCTCAAGGCGCGGCGGGAGAAGCTGGCGATCGGCGGCGCCGAGATCGCGGCCGACCTGCAGCGCCTGCAAGACAAGGGCTTCATTGACGTGCTGGCGGCGGCGATCATGCGGCGTGTCGTGCTGACCATCGAGACCGAGGTCCGCTGGCACGACGAGCTCGACGCCACGCTGGCGGGCGAATCGGGCGAAACCGATGAAACGGCGCCAGGGCCGTCGTCGGAACCAGGGGCACCGCCCGCGCCACGCCGAGACCAGTTGAAATAGTTCGAGATATTACTCGATAATGGAGTGCGGGTTCTCAACGAGGGGAACGAAGTCATGGCGATCATCGAGGCCAGCGGCCTCACGCGGACGTTCAAGAGCCGCAAGCGGACCGTGCACGCGGTGCGCGGCGTCGATCTCACCGTCGGCGACGGGGAGATCGTGGGCTTCCTCGGCCCGAACGGCGCGGGCAAGACCACCACACTGCGGATGCTGACCACGCTGCTGCGGCCGACCTCGGGCACGGCCGTGGTCGCCGGGGCGGACCTGCTGCGCGATCCGCTGGGCGTCCGCAAGCGGATCGGGTACGTGCCGCAGGCGATCGGGCAGACCCAGGGCGGGACCAGCGACATGTGCCTGGTCATCGAGGAACTGCTCGACCAGGCGGAGGCATACAGGATCGACCGGGCGGAGGCGGTGGGCCGCGCCGCGCAGCTCGTGAAGCAGCTCGACCTCGGCGGGCTCGACCAGCGGCTGGTCAAGACGCTGTCCGGCGGGCAGCGACGGCGGCTGGAGATCGCGCTCGGCCTGGTGCACCAGCCGCCGCTCGTCTTCCTGGACGAGCCCACCACCGGCCTGGACCCGCAGAGCAGGTCGAACATGTGGGAGCACATCCGCGCGCTGCGTGGCGACCTGGGCACCACGGTGTTCCTGACCACGCACTACCTGGACGAGGCCGACGCGCTGTGCGACCGGGTGTTCATCATCGACCACGGGGTGATCGCGGCGACAGGGACGCCCGACGAGCTGAAGCGGCAGGTGTCCGGGGACGTGGTGACGCTGCGGTTGAACGGCGCCACCGAGGCGGCACGGTCGCTGCTGGCCGTGCAGCCCGTTGTCCGCGAGGTCTCCGTGGCCGACGAGGAGCTCCGGCTGACGGTGGAGACCGGCGAGGAGGCGCTGCCCGTGCTGCTGCGGGTGTTGGACGGCGCCGGGATCACGATGAGCGCGATCAGCCTGTCCCGGCCGACGCTTGACGACGTGTTCCTGACGCTGACCGGGCGGTCGCTGCGGGACGACTCCCCCGGCGGCCGGGACGCCGGCGGCGCGGACGGCGCGGCGGCGGAGCTAGCGGGCGCGGGCGCGAGTGCCGGCGTCGGCGCCGGGAGCAAGGAGTAAACGGCCATGTCGTTCATTCATGACACGTGGTTCATCTTCCGCCGGCAGGTGCGGCTGATCCTGCGCAACCCGGCGTTCCTGACGATCGGGCTGCTGCAGCCGATCTTGTACCTGGTGCTCTTCGGGCCGCTGCTGACGAACCTGCCCGCGGGCTCGCTGTCCGGCGGATCGGGCACCGGGGGCGCCGCGCAGGCATACCGGTTCTTCGTGCCGGGGCTGCTGATCCAGCTGGCGCTGTTCGGCTCGACGTTCGTCGGTTTCGCGATCATCTCCGACTGGCGGTCGGGGGTGATCGAGCGGTACCGCGTCACGCCGGTGAGCCGGGTGTCGATCCTCGCCGGGCGGGTGCTGCGCGACGTCGCCATGCTGATCGTCCAGTCGATCGTGCTGATTCTCGCGGGCCTGGCGTTCGGGCTGCGGGCGCCGCTGCCCGCGGTGCTGATGGGCTTCGTTTACATCGTGCTCGTCGCGATCGGGCTCGCCTCGGTGTCCTACGCGGTCGCGCTGCTGCTAAAGAGCGAGGACTCGTTCGCACCGCTGATCAACTCGGTCATCGTGCCGCTCGTCCTGCTGTCAGGGATCATGCTGCCGCTGACGCTCGGGCCCGGCTGGCTGCAGGGCATCGCGCGGATCAGCCCGTTCCGGTACATCATCGACGCCATGCGCGAGGCGTACGCCGGGCACTACTTCGACACGATCGTGGTCGAGGGGCTGGCGGTGTCCGTCGGGCTGGCGGCCGTGTTCATGTGGCTGGGGTCGCGGGTCTTCGTCAGGGAGAACGCGTAGCCATGGCCTCGGCTACCGTGGCTACCGTGGCTACCGGGGCGGCTCGGGGAAGTGGCACGCCGCCCGGTGGCCGGGGGCGAGCTCGTCGAGCGGCGGCTCGGTGGTCTGGCAGATGTCCTGCGCCTTCCAGCACCTCGTGTGGAACCGGCAGCCGGGCGGCGGGTTCAGCGGGCTCGGCACGTCGCCGGTCAGCCGGATCCGCTCTCGGCGGATGCGGGGGCTGAGCGTTCCAGGCCCGGCTGCTTCGCTGTCGGCTGCGGCCGTGCGCGCGGCCATCGGTTCGGGCAGCGGGACCGCGGACAGCAGCGCCACCGTGTAGGGATGCCGCGGGCTGGCGTAGATGTCGTCGCGGCTGGCGATCTCCACGATCTTGCCGAGGTACATGACGGCGACCCGGTCGGCGATGTGCCGGACCACCGCCAGGTCGTGGGCGATGATCACGTAGCTCAGCCCTAGCTCTTCCTGCAGGTCGTCGAGCAGGTTGATGACCTGCGCCTGGATGGACACGTCCAGCGCGGAGACCGGCTCGTCGGCCACGATCAGCTTGGGCCTCAGTGCCAGCGTGCGGGCCACCCCGATGCGCTGCCGCTGCCCGCCGGAGAACTCGTGCGGGTACCGGTTGTAGTGCTCGGGGTTCAGCCCGACCAGCTCCAGCAGCTCCTGGACGGCCCGCTTGACGCCCTGCTCGGTCCGCACGTGCTGCACCCGCAGCGGCGCGCCGATGATCGTGCCCACGGTGTGCCGCGGGTTGAGCGAGGAGTAGGGGTCCTGGAAGATCATCCCGATTTCGCGGCGCAGCGGCCGCATCTGGCCTGCCCGCAGGTGGGTGATGTCCGTGCCGTCGAAGACGATGTTGCCGCTGGTCGGCTCGTCCAGCCGCGCGACCATGCGGCCGGTGGTGGTCTTGCCGCAGCCCGACTCGCCGACGATGCCGAGAGTGTGGCCCGCGGGCAGCGAGAAGTCGATCCCGTCCACCGCGCGGACCTGCGCCACGGTCCGCCGGAAGATCACGCCCCGCGTCACCGGGAAGTACCGGGTCAGCCCGGTCACGGTCAGCAGGTCGTCGCTCATGTCGCCTCTACTTCGGTAACGTCCGCGCCCGGCTCGGCGGAGGCGGCGGCCTCTTCGGCCGCGGCGGCGGTCTCTTCGGCGGCGGCAGCCGTCGCGGCGTCCGCGGAGCCCGGCGCTAGCTGCGCCCATAGTTCCCGCTGCTTGGCCAGCGTCAGGTGGCAGGCCACGCGATGCCCCGGGCCGGTCTCCAGGAGCACCGGAATCTCGGTGCTGCACCGGTCGCCGCCCACCTGCGGCGGGTAGTTGCAGCGCGGGTGGAACGGGCAGCCGGACGGCACGTTGATCAGGCTGGGCGGCGTGCCGCGGATCGGGCGCAGCCGCTCCAGCCGGGCCACGTCGAGCCGCGGCATCGAGCTGAGCAGGCCCCACGTGTAGGGGTGCCCTGGCTGAAGGAACACGTCGCCGGCGCTGCCGTGCTCCGCCACCCGCCCCGCGTACATGACCAGGACGTCGTCGGCGACCTCCGCCACCACGCCGAGGTCGTGGGTGATGATGATGACCGCCGAGCCGAACTCGGCCTGCAGGTCCACGATCAGGTCGAGGATCTGGGCCTGCACGGTGACGTCGAGGGCGGTGGTCGGCTCGTCCGCGATCAGCAGCTCGGGGTCGCAGGACAGCGCCATCGCGATCATCGCGCGCTGCCGCATGCCGCCGGAGAACTGGTGCGGGTAGTCGTCCACCCGGACCGTCGGCTGCGGGATGCCCACCCGGCCGAGCAGGTCGATGGCACGCTTGCGCGCGACCTGCTTGGACACCTTGTTGTGCACCCGGTACGCCTCGCTGATCTGGGCGCCGACCGAGTAGTACGGGTGCAGCGCGGACAGCGGGTCCTGGAAGATCATTGCCATCTTGCTGCCGCGCAGCTGGCGTACCCGTTCCGCGCTCGAGCTGACCAGGTCCTCGCCGTCGAGCCTGATCTGGCCGGTGATCTCGGTGCCGCCGCCCTTGCCGGTGCTGGACCTGTGCAGGCCCATGATGGCGAGGCTCGTCACGCTCTTGCCCGACCCGGACTCGCCGACGACC
>Ga0070698_100005590_pt1 | contig 13745 bp, 10 predicted proteins | sample KBSK1502metaG_FD_65477 | JGI IMG/M metagenome (GOLD analysis project Ga0070698, IMG submission 65477) | Corn, switchgrass and miscanthus rhizosphere microbial communities from Kellogg Biological Station, Michigan, USA - KBS K1-50-2 metaG | ecosystem: Host-associated > Plants > Roots >... | reverse complement strand
AAGATTCCGACCCGCTCGGAAGGGATCGTGGCTCGGACACTCTCGCAGGGTCTCGCATCCCCATTTGACTCCACTACTCGCCCATACCAGGAGCTTACCGGTTCTTACCCTCAACTTTCGACCTTCAACTCTCGACTTTCAACTCGTACTCACATAGTACTTTATTTTCCTCGACGATACGGCGCGGCGCGTGCGATTCTTCCCCATGTTCGTCCCGCGCGATTCTCGCAGCACGGTCTTCCGCGCTGCAAAGCCAGTCTGCCCGCCTCTTTCGATCCCTGATCTCTCACATTTCTGCCCACGCCACCCTTCCCTAGGTCGTTACATCCTTACTTCGTTCCTTCAGCCTCCAACGCGGTGGAATCACCTAAGTCAATGCGAATCACATGATTGCTTGAAACAGGCGGAAACGCACCAAAGTGACTCTTTTTGTCGCTTCGAAAAGTCAAGTGCCCCATTTTCAGTGGTTTGCGCACTCTTTCGCGAAGACATGGTAGGTGGGGTAGTAAACAGCCAGTGCTGGGTCGAGCATCTTCGTTCTGCTTACCCTAAATCGGCTGGAAGAACCTTCCCCGCGCCCCTCGGGGAGCCCGCAAAACGGGCCAAAGGACCTTTCTTTCCCGCTGCACCGCTTTCATTACTTCACTACGTCATTCCATCTTTACTTCGTCTCAAATCACCCCAGGTCGCCATTATCCTCAGGCTGGATGTCGAGCTTCCCGCGCGTCTTCTTGGCCATGAGATATGCCCGAATGAACGGATCGAGGTCGCCATCCAAGACCCGGTCCACGTCGCCAACTTCCAGCTTGGTGCGATGGTCCTTGATCAGGCGGTACGGCTGCAGCACATAGGAGCGGATCTGGCTGCCAAAGGAAATGTCCAGCTTGGATTCATCGAGCTTGTCGGTTTCCTGTTGGCGCTTCTGAATTTCCAGATCGTACAGCCGCGAACGAAGCATCTTCATCGCCAGTTCCCGGTTCTTGTGCTGGCTGCGCTCCGCCTGGCACGCCACGATAATCCCGCTGGGAACGTGCGTGATGCGAACCGCGGTCTCCACTTTGTTGACGTTTTGGCCGCCTTTGCCGCCCGAACGGAACGTGTCCAGCTTCAGATCTTCCGGCCGGATGTTGATCTCGATACGGTCGTCAATTTCCGGAATCACGAAAACGGAAGCGAAAGAGGTGTGCCGCCGCGCCGCTTGGTCGAACGGCGAAATGCGCACCAGCCGATGCACTCCGGTTTCCCCGGCCAGCAGGCCGTAGGCGTTCTCTCCGGAAAACTGAATCGTCGCGGACTTGAGTCCGGCTTCTTCACCCGGCGTTTCATCCAAAACCGCCGAGCTCATGGCCTTGCGTTCCGCCCAGCGGAGATACATGCGCAGCAGAATCGAAGCCCAGTCCTGCGACTCCGTTCCGCCGGCGCCCGGCTTGATGGTCATGATCGCGTTGAGGTGATCGTTTTCGCCGGACAGAAGCGTCTGCGTTTCAAGCTCGCTGACGTAGCTCTCCGCAATGCCGAGCTCCCGATCGAGCTCTTTCAAAAGGTCGTTGCGCTGCTCCGCGTTGGTTTCTTCTTGCGCGAGATTAATATAGGTTTCAATATCGCCGGAAAAAGAAGCGAGTTTCTCATCCGCGCCGATGCGGTCTTCGGCACGCTTTCGTTCGCGCAAGACGTTTTGCGCTGCTTCCTGATTGTTCCAGAAATCGGGTTGCGCGCTGCGGGCTTCCAGAGACTTCAGACGCTCGCGATTCTGCGCGGCGTCAAAGAAAACTCCGCACTAGCGCGATGCGCGGCTTGAGGGTTTCGTAGCGATGCTGCAGGTCTTCGAGAATCATGTGTTGCGCGGCCGCGAGAGATGCAAGAAGACGTCAGTGGCTGGCGACCAGCGCTTCGGGAACGCCGGCGACCACCAAATCTTCCTCGCGAGCTGTATTTCCTTTCCTAAAGGTTGATGCTAACAGAATAGCGGAAACAATGACGCAGAGCCAAGCGAACCAATCACCGAAGCGAGTGTACGGCGTGATATCGGTTCGGAAGTCGTACGGCAAATCGGCGGCGGCTCGAATGTCCGAAGGTAGCGCTCGGAGAATGCGGCCGTACGGATCGACCGAAGCGGTGATGCCGCTGTTGGTGACGCGCAGCATCCAGCGCCGATTTTCGACGGCACGCACACGCGCCATCCGCAGATGCTGTTCGGCCGCGGCGGAACGGCCGAACCATCCGTCGTTGGAAATGTTGAGGTAAACCTGCGCGCCGTTCGCGGCGAAGCGGCGGACTTCGCCGGGATAAATTGCCTCGTAGCAGATGAACGTGCCGAACGTGTATCCGCCCGGCAGCTGGCCGACAGCGTATTTCGAGCCTTTGCGAAAGCCGCCAACTTCGCTGGAGACGCTGGCGACCACGCGATGAATCAGCGGAAACGGCTCGTATTCGCCAAAAGGCACGAGATGAATTTTATCGTAGGTGAAAACATCGCGGCCCTGAGGATCAACCAGGATGGCGCTGTTGTACGGCGCAGCGACATGGCGAGCGTTCGGCGCGGACGGATCATCGATGGGTTTCCATTCGATCACGCCGGCGAGAAACGGATGCCGAAGGCGAATGGCCAGCGCGGAAGCGCGCCGCGCAAATTGCGGGTCTTCGAAGGAAAAGGGAGCCGGCGCTTCCGGCCAAACCAAAAAGTCAGGGTGATGGTCGGAGGGAGCGAGACTAATTTGCTCGATCTCATTCAAATCCGCGGTATGCGTCTGAAACCAATCGGTGGGATAGGTATCTACCTCGGGAAAATTCAGTTGCACCGCGCGGGCGTAGTGATTGGCGTGTGGCACAGGAACAAAGGATGGTCCCGCGAGCATCGCGGCGAGAAGGAGCGCGATGGCGGCGCCTAAAATGGCGAGGCGGCGAAGCGGCGGCTGCGTAACTGCGGCGTCGCACCAGGCGAGCAGCGCATTGAAGGCGGCGACCAGAAACGAAAGTCCATAGATCCCGGTCAGCGCGGTCACCTGCAGCAGCGCAAGATTTCCCGATGCGGGATAACCGAGCAGATTCCAGGGGAAACTGATCTCCGGAAGATGCGCGCGCGCGAATTCGAATGTGACCCACACAAAGGGCGCTCCGATGCACGCAAGCGTTACGCTGTGCCGCCACAAGCGCTCCACAATCCAGGCGAATGAGCCGGTAAGAATGCCCCACGCGATCGCAATCAGGAACAGAACGCCCCAGCCGCCCGCTGTGGAGAGGCCACCGTGAACGGCAAGCACGGTGGCAATCCACGGCACGGAGGTGATCACGAAAAAGAATCCGTGCAAGGCACCGCACGCGAAAGCCACAGAAGGCCGGGCTCCGAAGATGACGATCAGCAGAACGCCGATGCAAATCCAGGAATAAATGCTGAGATAAAAACCGGTGTAGGACAGAGAGAGCGCTGTGCCGGACAATGCGGCAAAAACGAGGCGCAACGCAGTCGGCGTTGCTGCGACAGGACGAAAAAGAGCCGCCCAATTGCGTGCGGGCATTAGTGCTTCACGATGGCCTTGAAGCCGGCGCTCTCGAGGCCTTTCTTGGCGATATCCGCGGATTTCTGATCCGCGTACGGGCCGACCCTAACATGGTAATACTTATCTGCCTGAGGCGCCGTCACGAAGGCGGGAAATTTCTTTTTCTGCAAAGTGTTCGCCAGCGCAAACGCGTCCGATTCTCTTCGAAGGGCGGCGACCTGAATGGTGTAATTTCCCGCGGGGGCGGATGGCGAGGAAAGCCTATTCTTCGAATTGACGGGAGCAGTTTTGAGTGAACCCGAAGAAGAGACCGGCTTCAGATTGTCATCGGACGAGTTTTTCCCGGAATTGTAGAAGCCCCAATCGGAACTCGGCTGCGTGGCGGGATCGGATGTGTCGGGCGTGGCAGGCGGCGAACTTATGTTTCCGCGCTTCGAAGTCACGTCCGGTCTAGAACGCATAACTACATCCGAACCCGACCGTGGATTGGAGGTGGCACGAACTTGGCCATCGTACTGGTTGCGCCCCATGACATAACCCAAGGCGAAGAAAACGCTCGAAAACACGAGCATTAGCATGAACAGACCAATGACGTGTTTACTTTCCAGTACGCGCTCTCCGGCGCCCCCCCGATTTCCGCGAGCGGCCATTCTTATTTTTTCTGCGCCCCCAGCGCCTCAACCCAACTGTTAATAATATCGATGGGCAGCGGAAACACAATCGTTGTGTTTTTCTCGACACCTATTTCAGTAAGAGTCTGCAAGTAACGAAGCTGGATGGCGGAGCGCTGCGTTTCCAAAACTTTAGCAGCCTGGGCGAGTTTGGCGGAAGCTTCGTATTCGCCATCGGCGTGAATGATTTTGGCGCGGCGTTCGCGTTCGGCTTCGGCCTGACGCGCGATGGCGCGTTGCATCTGCTCGGGAATATCCACCTGCTTGACTTCCACTTTACTGACCTTGATGCCCCAGGGCTCGGTATCTTGATCGAGAATGACTTGCAGCTTGGCGTTCACTTTTTCGCGCTGTGACAGAATTTCGTCGAGCTCGAACTGCCCCACAACGCTGCGCAGCGTGGTCTGCGCGAGCTGCGAGGTTGCATACTGATAATTTTGCACTTGCGAAAGCGCGAGATTGGCATCGACAACGCGGAAATAGCAAACGGCGTTGACTTTCACGGAGACGTTGTCGCGGGTGATGATGTCCTGCGGCGGCACATCGAGGGTCTCGATTCGCAACGGGATGCGCGTCAAGGTTTCGATCGGCCAAAAAACCAGATTGAGTCCGGCGCCTTTCGCTTCGGGCAGCAAGCGGCCAAGCCGCAACACGACTCCGCGCTCCCACTCTTTGATGATGTACAAGGAATTCCAGAACCAGATGAGGACAAACCCGATCACTACCATCGTGCCGAGACCGAAGCCGAACATGTTGCCCCTCCTCTACGCGAAAGAACTCCCTACCGAGGCCGCCGGAGCAGCCGCTTCCACCGGCTCGACGTATAGCTTCAGGCCCTCGACTCTCAAAACACGAACAGGCTTGCCTTCGGGCAGGGGTTGTGCGGAAACAGCGCGCCAAAGCTCGCCATGAATTCGAATCATGCCTTCGGAACCAGGAGGCAGCGGAGAAACGACGACGCCTTGCGCACCAATCAACTCTTCGCGTCCCGTAGAAGTTTTCCATTTGCGGGAGCGCAGGACGAGACGCATCAAGAGAACGGTGAGTGCAGCAAACGGGAGTGTTGCCGCGATGGCGACACCTAAGCTTACGCCGCCGGCGGTCAGCGGCGAGCGAATCAGGAAGATTGCACCGAGAAGCATGGACACAATGCCGCCGGCCAGCAGGACTCCGTGACTTGTGTATTTGGCTTCGAGGATAAACAGCGCCAGCGCCAATAAGATAAGAAAGACGCCGGCGAGGTTCACGGGCAAAATGTGCATTGCGTACAGCGCCAAGACCAGGCAGATGCCGCCAACGACTCCCGGCGCGACCATGCCAGGATGCGTGAACTCCGTGTAGAGCCCAAGCACGCCGAGAATCAGAAGGACGAAGAAAGCGTCGGGCTCGACGATGCGCGCAAGGAATTTCTGGCGCGCGGAGAGCTCGAAAGGAGCGCGGAGGGGATTGGAGAGCGACAGTTTGATTTTGGTTCCGTCGAAGCGAGTGATTTGACGACCATCGAGCTGGCGTAGCAGGTCGTCTTCCGAAGCGGCGATGAGATCGATGAGCTTGCCGTCGAGCGCTTCTTTTTCGGTGAAGGCTTTGGCATCGGTGACAGCGGTTTCGGCCAGGGAGGGATTGCGGCCGCGCTTGTCGGCGAAGCTGCGGAGAAAGGCCGTGGCGTCGTTGGTAATTTTTCTGCGGAGAGTTTCGTCAATGGCGACTGGATAGGCGCCGACGCCGATGAGCGGCGAGGCCGCGCCGGTGTGAGTGCCCTGCGCCATAGCAGCGACATCCGCGGAGAGCAAAATGAAAAACCCAGCAGAGGCCCCGCGGGCACCCGTGGGCGACACGTAGACGGCAACGGGAACGGGGGAACTGAGAATGTGCTGGATGATGTCTCTCATCGAATCGCTCAGGCCGCCGGGGGTGTCCATGGTGATCAGGACAAGAGCGGCGTGACGGCGCTCGGCTTCGGCGAGACCTTCGGTGATGTAGTTCGCGAGAATCGGCTCGACCTCTCCGAGAAGCTTGAGCTCGAGAACAATGGGACTGGTGGGGTGCTCCTCGGAATTCGAAGTGGGGACGAGAAGAAGGGCGGCTGCTACGAAGGCGGAGAGGAGGGTAAATTTTATTATGGAAAAAGACAGGCCAGTGAGCGCGATCGGGTGGGCGCGCGAGGGAGCAGTAACGATGTGCCTCTGCGAGTCCCTTACTGGTGCGCCGTAACGAAAAGCGGCGGCAAGCCGCCGCACTCCAAAGGCGTCGGCACGAAACACTGCAAAATCTACGCCCGCAAAACCCGCACCCGGCGCATCGACACGTGTGCGGAAAGGCGGGATCGGCGAAGGTTGGAGGCGGGTTGACGCGGGGCGGCGGATCATTGTGCGCCTCCGGGCTTCGAGCTTTGCAGATGCTCGAGCAGTTGTTTCGCGGCGGTGTAGTTCGGAGCGAGCTTGAGGGCGCGCTCGGCCTCTGTGCGGGCGAGATCAGGCTTCCTTTGATCGAGATAAATTCTGGCGAGCATGGTGCGAACGACCGCAGAATCGCGCGATGCGAGCGAGGCTTGCAACTCCTTCACAGCATCGTCGAGCTTTCCGCGGCGGCGATCAATCTCGGCTAGACCGTGGTGCGCAGCGGCATTGGCAGAGTCCGTGGCCAAGGCGGCGCGAAATTCGCTTTCCGCGGTATCGAGACGGCCAGCGGCGAGTTCCTGGCGTGCGAGGCGAATGCGCGCATTCGCGGTATCACCGGCATCGGTGCGCGAGGCAGAGTTTGCGTTCACAGAGGCGGGCGATTCGACTTCCAGGCGCAGCGTGGCAATATCCAGCCCGGTCTTGATGCGCTCGAGACGCAGAAGAGAATCGCCTTTCAAATCCAGGCGTGATGGAGGCAAAGCGTTGGGACCCAGAGCCTCGGTCACCGTTTCGCGCTCCTGATCGGCTTCGATCTTTTTTCCGGCGCGCTCTAAAGCTTGGATGAGCATGGCGCGATCTTCCGGGTTGTCCGGTTCGCGCTCGGAGGCAGCACGAAAATATCCGGCTGCGGCGGCGGGATCATTGAGGCGCAGGGCGAGCAAGCCGAGATTAAAGGGGTAATCATCTTCGTCGGGATCGAGCTCCGTAGCACGGCGGAGATCGGCTTGCGCGTCCGGCAACCTGCCTTGGCGGGCCTTGGCAATGCCTAAGTTGTTCAGGATTTCGGGGAGCTCGACTCCGGAGACGAAATTGGCAATGCCGGGCGAGCCGTTCGGATGGTTATGCAATGTATCCTGCAGGGCGGTGAACACCTCTTCGGCTTTGTCCGGCTGATTCAACTGCAAGCGGCACACACCGGTGGCGAAAGTCGATTCTGCGTAGCGCGAATGGGTCTTGGGAACTTTCGCGAACCAAGGAAGGGCAGAGCTGCAGTCGCTGCGGGAAGCGTATGTTTCGCCGAGCGCCAAGGCAGGATCAGCCCAGGCAGGCTCGAGGCGAGCGGCTTCACGAAGCTCACGGAGGCGCGCCTCGTCTTCATTGGCGAGAACACCACGAATGAAATGCTCGAAGGCGTCCAAACGCAAGGGGCGCTGCTCTTTCGAGAAATCTTTCAGATTCAGGCGAAAGCCAGGGTCGTTTGTGGAGAGTAAGCGCCATACGACCCGGGTGTGAAGATCCATTAGAGAATCGAGAGACGCGGATTCGCGAACCGGGGCGAGCAGAGTCGCGGGATCGACGCGGAGCACGCGAGATTCGACGGTGAGCGAGGTGCCGTTGGAAGCGAAAGACCCGAAGATCACGTAATCGGCATCCAGATCTTGAGCAATGCGCAGCATGGTTGCCCGGCTGAGTTTTGCCGCGGAAGGCAGACCGTAACGCTCGAGCTCACCGGAACGACCAGAATGCGAATAGACTTGCTCGCCCGCGGCGGAAAGATACTGAATGGTGAGCTCTTCGAGGCCCTCGCCGAGCCAGTCGAGACGCGGGGAGGCGCCGGCATTTTCAAACGGGAATACCAGATAGAGGCCGCGCGGAAGAGCGGCCGTTGGAATGGGGCGAGAAGTGGCGGAGGGTTGTTGCGCGAGGAGCGGCGTCGCGGTGATCAAGGCGACGGCGCAAAATGTAAGAATCGGCTTGGTGAAAGCAATCCGCCCCATGCTAGTTCGATTGTAGCAGAGAGTTTAAGTTGAGGCGGGGGATGAAGGATGGGTTGCACAAGATGGAAACAGCGTTTGGAGGCGATGCGCGGAAGAGGCGATCTCGTCGAGTTGAGGAGGAGTTGCTAAGCTACGACGGGACGCCGTACCCGCGGAGCAAGGCAGGATTCCTCGACTGCGCCCGGCACACAACGGGGGGCCTGCTCGGAATGACAGCGGAGATGCGCTGAAGCGCGCGGTAACAAAAGCTAGTGAAGGAAAGAAAGCGCGCAGCAATGCTGCGCCTAAGGTCAGGGTTGGACGGTGTCTACGGGTTTAGGGGCTAGGATTTCCTGGACCGCGGGGTCTTTTAGGACTGCGGTGAATGATTCATCTTTCTTTAGGTCCGCTACGAGAGAGGCGTAGCCTTCGTCTTTGGCCTTGCGCAAATAGAGAACGCAGCGCTCGAGATTACCCGCTTGGGCGAAGGACTTCGCGAGCAGGAAATAAAACCGGCCGCGGTCGGAAACGGAACGGTCTTGGAGAACGGAGCCGGTTCGCGAGGAGTTGTGCTCAAAAAACTGCGGATCTTTTGAAAGCGCCATGCGGAACGCCGCGATGGATTCCTCATATTTCTTATCGGCGAAATAGGCATAGCCCAGGTTGCTGTAAAGAACGGCCATATCGTCGCGGATCTTGATGGCTTTTTGGTAGGCCCTGATGGCCTTGCCATATTTCTTGCGCTGATACCAGACAGTGCCAACGTTATTTAGGGCATCGGCATACTTTGGATCGACCTTGGCGGCATGCTCGTAATTCTTGAGAGCAAGGCTAAGAGCAGTCTGTTGGTGATAGGCAATGCCGAGCTTATTGAAGTACACGGGATTGCGCGGAGCTTGCTCGGTGAGCTGCTTGTAGGTCTCGGCAGCTTCGCGATACTGCTTTCGCGCCATATACAGATCCCCGGTCTCTTCGGCGCTGAGCTTCCGCTCGACCGGGGCAGGCGCAGCCGTAGAGACCTGCGAGGGCGCCTGCATGGCGGGGGCAAAAGACTCTCTTCGGGTATCTTCGGTGGTCTGGCTAACGGAGGGAATGCTTACACCGAGGAGGAGAAAACTCACTGGAACCGCCATAGGAACGTGCTTCATGGCGACTCTCCTTTGTTGTCCGGCTTTGGATGCTCCGGATCCTGCTTCTTCTTACCTCCAAAGATACCAAAAATCTTCTGCAAGGGGTTCTTTTTCTTTTCGATAGGCTTGCCGTTGGCATCAACAGCGCCCTGGCCGGTAGCGTTGGGCGGGCGATTGGGATCGTATTTTGCGGAAGGATCGATCGCATCGGGTTGCGGAGGCTTGGGATCTCCTCCGCCGAAGATGTGGGAGAGCCAGGAACCTGCCGTGGCTGCCACGCTGTGTCCGCCGTGAATCTCGCAGTACTGGCTCGGGCCGGAGCCTGCAATGTAGACCTCTTCGCGTGTTGTGGGACAGTTAGCCGTGGCCAATTCGAGGGATTCCGGATCGATGAGCACGGATTGGATGCCCTCAGGAGGCAGGAAATCTTTCACGTCGCGATAGGCGGGAAGGGCGGTGGTGCGAATCATGAAATCGGCCCAGATGGGCGCGGCAGCGGTGCCGCCTGGAAGGCCGAGGTCGCGATTGTCATCGAAGCCGATCCAGATCACGCAGATGAGGTTGGAAGTGAACCCGGCAAACCAACCGTCGCGCGACGTACCGGTCTTGCCGGCGGCCGGCAGCGTGAAGCCGCGTGCTCGAACGCCTGCAGCGGTGCCACGATTGAGGACATCTTTGAGCACGCTGGTGACGAGGAAGCTCACTCGCGGATCAAGAACGAGGTGAGTCTGCGGCGTGTTTTTTTCCAGAGCGGTGCCGTCGGAACTGATGACTTCATGGATAAATTGCGGCTCGGCGCGGGTGCCGCCATTGGCGAACGCGGTGTAACCGGCAGCGACGTCGATGGGCGTCATTTCGTAGGCGCCCAGAGCGACTGCCGGCGTGGGTTGAATATTGTTGCCAAGCCCCATCTGGCGGGCGATTTGGACTACACGGCCGTAGCCGATCAACTCTGCGACTTTGACGGTAGCGACGTTGAGGGAATTGGTGAGGGCCTCTCGAACGGTGACGCGGCCCATGAACTTTTGGCCGAAATTGTTGGGGGTGTAGTCCTTGCCATCGAATTCGAAGGTTGTCGGCTCGTCATCGACAGTGGTTGCCGGGGTGACGATGGGCTGGACGCCGTCGACGGCATTGTCAAACGCTGCCGCATAGACGAAGGGCTTGAAGACCGAGCCAGGCTGCCGATGCGCGAGGGCATGGTTTAGCTGGCTCTGGCCGTAGTCGCGTCCGCCGAGAACGGCTTTGATTTCTCCGGTGCGGGGATCGAGTGCCACTAGTGCGACTTGAGCCTGGGGAATCGGCTCGTTGGTTCCCTTTTTGGCCTGCTCCTTGCGCCAGCGGTCATATTTTTTGGCCAAGAGCTTGTCGACATTTTTCATGCCGGTATCGACGGCGGCAATGGCGGCGCGCTGCAGCTCGGGATCCAAGGTGGTGTAGACGCGAATGTTTTGGCTGCTGAGCTCGTTTTCGGAATATTTGTCGAGGAGGTGGTCTTTGACCATGTCGACGAAATACGGAGCTTCGCTGCCGGCGACAGAAGTGCGAACGATCTTGAGGGGGGCGAGCTTGGCGTTTTGCACGTCGGCTTCGGCGACGTACTTATTCTCGAGCATCTGAGTGAGGACGCGGTCACGGGCTTGGGCGCCGCGTTCAGGGTGACGGTCCGCGGTGGAGTAGTAGTTGGGGGCGCGAATGATGCCGGCAAGATATGCGGAATCGCCGAGCGCGAGCTGGCGAAGATCCTTCCCGAAGTAGGCGACGCTGGCTTCTGAAAATCCGCGAATACCGAAGCTGCCGCGATTGCCGAGGTAAACTTCGTTGGCGTAGAGCTCGAATAATTGCTGTTTGGAGAAGCGCTGCTCGAGCTCGAAGGCAACCAGGGCCTCGGCGACCTTGCGGCGCCACGTGCGCTCGTTGGACAAGAAAAAGGTACGCGCAACCTGCATCGTGATGGTGCTGGCGCCTTGGTAGTGGTTGCTGCTGTGGCGTATGTCGGCCCAGGCGGCGCCAACAATGCGGACGAAATCGAAGCCACCGTGCTCGAAAAAGCGTTTGTCCTCTGCGGAAATAATCGCGTGCACGAGCATAGGCGGAATGTCTTCGTAGCGGATGGGGCGGCGCTTTTCGCGCGCGCTGTCGAACAAGTTGGTGATGAGCTCAGGCTCGATTTCGGCGGTGCCCATTTCCGTGCCGCCGCCGAGGGGACGAATGGCACGGACGGTTTTGCCAGAGAACTGTACAGCGAGAGCATTGGATTCGCCGAAATAGGAAAGCTTGGAGGGGCGAATGTCGAGAGTGTTGCCCTGTACGGTGTACTGCCCGAGGGCATTGTCATCCTTTTCGGGGCGGTAGCCTTCGCGTTGGAGGTAGGTGGCAAGCTCGGAAGCGCTCAATGCCTGACCTACGGCGATGTGCTCGGGGGCGGCGAAGATTTGCGTCGTGTTCTGGAGCAGGTGGCCCGATAGGCGGGCATCGATCATCCGCGAATACTTGATGTAGAAATAGGCAAAAACGCTGGTGCAGGTGAGGAAAATGGCGAAGGCGACTCCGAGGACGGTCAGCCCGAAGATGGACGTCCAAAAACCTTTTTGGATGCGAATGCGCAAACCATGGCTCCCAAGGGCTGAATCTCAATTGTCTCGCAATCGCCGACGCTAAGAAAGACGCACTTCGGCGGCGCAGAGTTCTCCGCGCTGACGAGCGAGAGCGCGCGCGACACAGGAGCTACAAAGTTCAGCGGCGCGCAGGCCGAAACCCTCTTACATAAGGGACTTGTTCTCACTCGTTGGAGTGAAGTGCAAATCCATGTGGTAGACGAGCAGGTCCACCGGAACGGTGTAGTCGGTGGATATTCGCACGAGGGAGCTGGAAGCCATCACTTTGATTTGCTCGCGCTTGACCGGGATGTCCAAATCCTGGGCGACCTTGAAAATGTTGTCGCGGACTTGATCCTCGGAGTAGCGGTTGACCACGGCGAAGCGGGCCTGCTCGGACATTTTGTCGCTGAGCTGGTACTCGGCCACGTAAGCGGGGATGATTTTGTAGGCCGCGTAGGCGCCATAAGCCAGGAGGATGGTCCACACAATGGCCTTCAGCGTTCCTTTGCCGCTCTGATGGGGAAAACGGCGCAGGAATGCAAGGTGATGGCGACCAGTACTGGGACTGCAGAGCAACGTTTCTCTCCAGGCGTCTGCTGTAGCGGTTTCCTCCGCTCGGCCGGCGGAAATATCCGCGACTACACTATTTTTGAAATTAGCATCCAGGCTGGATGGTGTCGAGAACCAGGCGGCAAAGATGTTCCGGGCAAGCAACAGTACGGCAAGAGCTTACGGTCAGGAATAGGGCGCCCGCAATGGCGCACAGCCAGCCAACGGTTTGAACCAGAAGCTTAGTATGCCCGAGCGAAAATCGCGCGCTCGCGGGCTGGTTTTCCGCAGTAGACGCACAGACCTGGAGTTCCGGTCTGGTCCAGAGGAATACAACGCATCGTGGCTCGCGTTTCGTCCTTGATTTTGGCTTCGCATTCCGCGCTGCCACACCAATAGGAAAAAGCAAATCCGGTTTCGACGGCGGCTTTCAGCTCGTCGTAAGTTTTGGCGTCGTGCGTGTTGGCTTTACGAAACGCCAGTGCGTTATCGTGGAGTGACTGCTGAATTTCGCTCAGCAGCCGATCGACGGCCTGCGGCAGGTCCCTCAGCGATGCGCTGATTTTCCCTTCTTTACCAGGGCGATCGCGGCGAGCCAATACAGCCGACTGCTTGGCCACGTCCTTGGGGCCAAGCTCGATCCTTAAGGGCACGCCGCGCATTTCCCAGTCGTTGAATTTCCATCCGGGGCTGGAGCCTTCGCGTTCGTCGAGCGTCACGCGAATCTCCCCTTTTGTAAGGTCTGCTTTGATCTTGCGCGCTGCAGCGAGCACGGCAGATTTTTCTTCATCGGTCTTGTGAATGGGCACGATAACGACTTGATATGGCGCGAGCTTAGGTGGAAGCACAAGCCCTTGGTCATCGCCATGCACCATGATGATCGCGCCAATTACGCGCGTGGAGAGCCCCCAAGAAGTAGTCCAGCAATGCTGCAATTGGCCTGTTTGGTCGAGATAGCGCACATCGAAGGCTTGGGCGAAGTTTTGTCCAAGAAAATGTGAGGTGCAGAATTGCAATGCTCTTCGGTCGCCCATCATCGCTTCCAGCGAGTATGTCGTGTCCGCGCCGGCAAATTTCTCGGCGTCGGACTTGCGGCCAGGGATCACCGGAATGGCGGCATCGCTGATTGCAAAATCCGTGTAGATGTCCAGCATCTGGCGGGTTTCCGCCTCGGCTTCTTCGCGCGTGGCATGCGCGGTGTG
>Ga0070698_100005589_pt1 | contig 13747 bp, 19 predicted proteins | sample KBSK1502metaG_FD_65477 | JGI IMG/M metagenome (GOLD analysis project Ga0070698, IMG submission 65477) | Corn, switchgrass and miscanthus rhizosphere microbial communities from Kellogg Biological Station, Michigan, USA - KBS K1-50-2 metaG | ecosystem: Host-associated > Plants > Roots >... | reverse complement strand
CTTCTGGCGTTCAGTCGCAGACGCGAACATTCTACTGCTTACCGAACTGATTTTCTGTAGGAACGGCGGCACCTAGTATCGATTCGCCACCAACGCGATGGTGTCCAGAAGGTGGAACAGTGCTCTCGATCGGAGGTTGATGGCCAGCAGCTGACTAAGTCAGCTCTTTGGGCGCCATCACGTCAAAAAATCAAAAGCTGGGTGCCGTTCCGGGACGGCACCCTCCGCTAAAATAGTTAACTTGAAAAATCGGTCTGCTTATGCGACTGCTTCCTTCTTGGGGACTGACGCTGGATGTTTCGCAACGCCTTTTCCCAGGAAGTCCACCAGTTCGCGATTTACTTCGTCCGCATGTGTCCAAGCAATGCAGTGCGGCCCATCCTTTACCACCAACTGGCGGGCTCCCTTGATCAGCTTGGCGGTCCGGAGTCCCGACGCAGAAATCGGCACAATTCGGTCTGCATCGCCGTGGATGACCAGCGTTGGTACGTCGATGCGCTTGAGATCCTCGCGGAAATCTTCATGCCAGGTTGGCACACAAGCAAGACTCGCCGTGGCAGACGCGCCAGCTGCAATGTTCCAACTGGCCTGGACGGCTTGCTCGCTGACACGCTTTCCCAGAAAGACGTCCGTGTTGTAGAAATTCTTGAAAAACTCGGTAAAGAACGCGTAACGGTCTGCGGCAACCGCTTTTTGGATGCCTTCGAAGACGGCGCCGTCTACGCCCTCCGGGTTGTCCGACGTCTTCAGCAGGAACGGCGGAACGGACCCGATGAAAACCGCTTGGCTAACACCTTTCGATCCATATTTCCCTAAGTAGCGTGCCACTTCGCCTCCGCCCATCGAGAAACCCACCAGGCTGAAGCTGCGCAGTTTGAGATGAGTCACGAGCTTGTGCAGGTCCTCGGCGAAAGTGTCGTAATTGTAGCCGACTGTAGGCTGGCTGGACTTCCCGAACCCTCGGCGGTCGTAGGTGATGACTCGGTGACGTGCCTCCAGCAGAACTGGTACCTGTTTTTCCCAAGATGCACCGCTCAGCGGATAGCCGTGGATGAGGATTACCGGGTCACCCGAGCCATGATCTTCGTAGTAGAGTTCGATGTCACTGGAGTTTTCTTTACCGACGTTCACGTATGGCATTGAGATCTCCTTTTCTTATTTCTTGAGTGGATGAGTTGAGGATTGATTGTGTTCGCGTGTGTACCTTAATTCTAAACCTGCTGGCAGCTGATGATGACCACAATTTAGCTTGGGCTCACCGGTATCGATACAGGGGGGGTTTAAACAGCTAAAATGAAGAGGACAAATAAAACCTGGTTGAATTAAGCGTATCTCCCAATTCATCTCCCGGATTGATACGTGTCCCCTTTGCGTTCGGACGCCAGGCCACCGCCGCTGGCACCGGTCAGGCGCTCCGGCCAGAGGGCCGTAATCGCAAGGCCCACGGCAATTCCGATTGAGACCTCAAGAAAACAGCGCCGCCTACCGCGCGGCTGCCGAGGTGCACGAAATGCCAGTCATTCGCGTATCCGTCAGTGCTGGAGTACTGGCACATGGGCGAAACAAATACGCGGTTCGCAAACGTAATATCCCGAATCGCGAGCGGATCAAACAGGTGAGTCATAGGGTTGTACACTTCCTCTCCCAACCTACTGTTTGATGCGTCGGTCACGCCCGCGCGCAAACACTCAACAGAAAATACAGAGCTAGCCTCCAAGGTTGCCGTAGTAGTTTGTCATCGAGGTGCTCCTATCGAAAGTGGCGTCTTCGGCCGGGCCAAAACTCACGAAAAACGTTGAAACCAATATCGGAGCCCATGAAAATGCCAAAGCTAACCGCACCATCTCCCGCGCTGGTGATGCTGCGCGGCTGCCATGCCCGCGAAATGAAGGCCGCACCGGCCGCACCACCAATGCGAGAAAAGGAGAAAGACTGGTCGCCATTGTCATGCCGTGCGAGCGGCGTGCTCACAACGGCGTACTTGGCTTCAACGCTTTCTGGCTGCGCGGTACTCCTCATACCCTGGAAATTCTTCAATCGCTCGGCTTCATTTACCACATTGACGACGTAAGCCGCGACGAACCGTTCTTGATTAACCTGCGCGACAAACCGTTTGCTGTCGTGCCCTACACGCTCCACATGAACGACATCGTGGACTATGAAACTCGGTACTTCAGCACGGCCATGTACGCTGACGATCTCAAGGCGGAGTTCGACGCGCTCTATGCGGAGGCTGGAACGCGGCGTCGCATGATGTCACTGAGCGCGCACGATCGGATCGCTGGTCGTCCGTCTCGCGCCAAGGTGCTCGAGCAGTTCATCGTCGATAGTGGCTCCCCTAGTTCGACTGGAAGGGCCGCTTGGAGCATGTCGATAGCTTGCTGAGGCTGCTGGTTGACCAGCGCAATCTGCGCCCTGGTTGTGGGAAGCCAGTAGGACTGCACTATGGTGTGAAACGGGAAGCGCTTCTGCAACTCCTGCATTAGGGATTCTGCCCGCTTCGTGTCACCACTGCCGGCCAGTACCAGGGCCCCGAACTCCTGAGCTTCGGGACTGTCGGGCGCTAAGTTCATCGAGTAAAAGTCCTCGTGACGGTCAACTTCAGGGGTTGCCCGTCATCCATCCGCAGCAAATTTCGTTGGGCAGATATGCCAAAACCCACCGTTTCGATCAATCTAGGTCGGGCAGGTGCTTACTCATTGGATCTTGTGAGCTTTCAGCCAATCCAGTTCCCGCTTCTCTTGCACTTGCTCATATTCCAGCTCTGCTCCTTCCCCGGCAACGTTAAGAGGATCCATCTCGTCGGCATATCGGGGTATCTTGCTGTACTCGATGCCGTCCAGAATCTGCAGTGCCACTTGGTTCAGCTCTTGCGATGAAAGTGCGAATGCTTGCGCACCCATAGCCGCGCTGGCCAATCGTGGCGCACCGAAATAGCCCGGCCACCCGTTGACCTTGGCAATCCGCACCAGATCGGCAAAGTTCTTCCCGGTTAGAGATTCGGCTTCTCGGTAGTCTTGGGGCACGAACTCGGGACGTAGAAATAGAATTTCACTTTGCTCGTCTGCTCCCGCATGTACAGTGAATCCTTCCTCCTCACGCTCCTGGGTGGAAAACATTTTGCCCTCGATTCCGCAGCATAAGAACACAGGTGTCAAGCCGAACAGATGCACCATGGTGCCGCCATAGACATCGTGGAAATAGTCCGAAGCCTGGTTGAGCGCCTTGTGGTGGTTTGGCGCGCCATGATTGTGGACGAGGAATATCCAGCGAAAGCCCTGTTCTCCGAGCTCGTTGGACAAGTCCATGTAAACCGCGCGCAGCGTCGCCATACGAATGGGATAGCTTCCGGGAAATACCCGCTTGCCGCCAATAGTGTTGGCCGGGTCATTGCCGAGCGGAATTTGAGGAAACAGGACCACCGTCCAGCCAGGTCTGGCGACAATGGCCTTGGCCAATTCCTGTGTGTATGCCTCGATGGCATAGCCATCGGTATAAGAAGGGAGGTAGGGTCCGTGTTCTTCCAGAATTCCGCCCGGAATCAACACGACGGTCTTTTGGAGATTGAGGCCCTGGATTTGCCGCGTGTTCATTTCGGCGATCCTAAAGACCTGCGCAACAACTTGCTGACTCAAGAACATCACGCCTGCTAGTAGCGTTCCCGCACCCAAAAGACGCTGACATCGGTTCATGAGTCTCTCCCTTATCTAGATTGCAACGCGTAAAGTGTAGCCTGAGTTGAGATTGCCAGCACTGGCAGGAAGGTTGACGGACCGGATCAACGACACCTGGCACCGGCGCATGGAGCACGACTTGGGTTTGGCCATCCGTCCCAAGAACTGAGGTTGAGGCTTTCGCAACCCTGAGAGCTTGCCCAACTTCCGTGAAGTCGGCTAACCGCAACCACTCCGGCCGCCCCGGTCTGATTTGTCCCGACTACTCGGAGGGTACCCGGCCAAGTGACGATCCAGGTAAAACAGGAATATATTTGTCGTCAACTATGTCCAACACACAGCCTCTTATTGTGGCTAGGCAGCCACCGGCCAGCGATGCCAAGAAGCCATCGTCCACGCGCCTCGCGTCCTTGGACACTTTTCGCGGACTAGCTGTTGCGGGCATGATCCTGGTCGACAACCCGGGCAGCGACGACGGAGCCTACTGGCCGATAAAGCATGCCAACTGGAACGGCTGGACCCCGGCCGACTTTATATTTCCATCATTCTTGTTCCTGGTCGGCGTTTCCATAGTGTTTTCCTTTTCGTCGCGCCTTAGACGCGGCGAGTCACGCCACCAGATCCTGTTTCATGTCTTCAAGCGCAGCTTCATCCTGATCGCGATCGGACTGCTAGTGAACGCTTCCCCCATTATTGGTCTGGATTTACACACCTGGCGCTTTGAAGGTGTAACCCAGCGGATTGCCCTCTGCTACCTGGCGGCCGCGATTCTTGTACTGTGGTCAAATCGTCGCGGACAGTGGATTGCGCTCGGGGCTTGCCTGGTTGGGTATTGGATGATTATGCGCTTCGTCCCCGTGCCCGGTTTCGGCGTGCCAGGACGGGACATTCCATTCATGGATCCTGATCGTAACCTTGCGGCATGGCTGGACCGCAAACTGTTTACCGGACGGCTTTACAACAGCACCCGCGACCCGGAAGGGATCATCAGCACAATTCCGGCGATCGCCACTACCTTAATCGGGGTGCTGACCGGACACTGGCTCGTCTCCGAAAAGAGCGCCGGCACTAAGGCAATTCGCATGCTCCTTTTCGGAATTCTCGGGCTGGTGGGTGGTCTCTTATGGAACTTCTCATTTCCAATCAACAAGAATCTTTGGACCAGCTCGTTCGTGCTCTTTACCGGCGGTTTTGCCCTGATCTTTCTTGCCTTTCTCTACTGGGTGCTCGAAATCAAGCAATGGCGCGGTCCCTGGACCATGCCGATTCTGGTCTTTGGGATGAACGCAATTGTAGGATTTGTTGCCGACTCGATCGTCTACGGTCCTGGATATAGCTTCACCGTGAAGGGGCAGAATGGAAGCCCTGTCAGTTGGCATGACGCCGCGCAGGTTCGTCTTGTCTCCCTCGGCCTCAACGCGGCCAACGCCTCATTGATCTATTCCCTGGCCGCCGTGCTATTTTGCTGGATCCTCCTGTGGTTGCTCTGGCGAAAACGGATTTTCATCAAGGTCTAACACCACGCCAACTCCGGGTGACAAACTCGTCGTCCATTCTTACTTCCGCTTTGCTGACATGGGACCTCAACCTAGCGCGAAGACACAGTCGTGAGCTGTTTTCGGACGATCGGAGCGACGCGGGTTCCCAGCAGTTCGATCGACCGTGACATCCTTTCGTGCGGGAGCGCCGAGACACCCATCTGGAAAGTAATTCGAGAAAGGCCTCCCAGGACTTCGTTCACGTACAGTATCTTCTGCGCGACCGTTTCAGCATCCCCGATCAGCAGCGCGCCTGTGGGTCCGCGCAGAGCGTCAAATTGTGCTCGCGTCGCCGGGGGCCAGCCGCGTTCTTTGCCGATCTCTGTGAATGTGTGGGCATATCCTGGATAGAAATCGTCTGCAGCTTCCTGTGTGGTGTCTCCAAGAAAGCCGATTGCGTGAAGTCCGACGATGAGTTTCTCGGCGGAGTGGCCGGCGCGGCGCCCAGCTTCGCGGTAAAGATCGATCAGGGGCCGAAATCGCTTCGGTTCTCCGCCAATAATCGCGACCATCAGCGGAAGTCCGAGCGAGCCGGCACGAACGAATGATTCGGGAGTGCCGCCGACGCCGACCCAAATGGGCAAAGGATTTTGTAGTGGACGCGGATAGACAGCCTGTCCCGTGAGAGGAGCGCGGTGCCTACCCGTCCAGTGAACATGGGTGTTGTCGCGAACCTTGAGGAGAAGACCCAGCTTTTCTGAGAAAAGCGAGTCATAGTCGTCAAGATCGAAACCGAAGAGCGGGAAAGCCTCTATTGACGAACCTCGCCCCGCAACAATCTCCGCACGGCCATGGGAGATCAGGTCCAGAGTGGCGAATTCCTGGAAGATTCGAACTGGGTCCGCCGCGCTGAGAACGGTTACTGCACTTGTGAGACGAATGTTCTTGGTGCGCGTAGCGGCTGCACCCAGGATGACGGGTGGGGCGGAGTCGACGAACTCGCTGCGGTGGTGTTCCCCGATACCAAAAACATCAAGGCCAACCTGGTCGGCTAGGACAATTTCATCCAGCAGATTGTCCATGCGCTGGATTGGGCTGACCGTTAGACCCGTAGCCGGGTCAGAGATGACTGCTCCGAAGCTGTCGATACCGATCTGCATCTTTGTAACTCCTGATATTCGTGACCCGCCCACGTTGAGTCCGGGACCAGAATCAATCCGAGTGGCGCTTGCGGATGCTCTCTGTAAGCTCTTTCTCAGCCTGAAACCAGTCCTCGAGATCTTGTCCGTCTGTCCGCCCGCGTTCGACATATATTTCGTATGCTCGCAGTCGCATCTCTTCCAGAGACGGGCCGGGGGGGCGCGGGTCTTGATCGCCAGATGTGCTGGTTGGACTTTTAACGGCCACTTTTGGTGTTTCCTTACGCGATTTCATGTCTGTCGCGGCTCCCTTGTCCGATCTTTGCAACGAGTATCGGCGTATTCAATGAATAGGCCACCCTCTCCGCTTATTTGCCAGCGCGTGGACCTTCACAAATGCGGGCAGGGCAAAGAGCACGCTTACTCACCCGCGCCTGTTTGCGCAGTCGGTGCAGCTTTTCGTTGAAGATCGCGACTATTCCCCCTAGAACACCGACGACGAATGCTGCCATGCCCCAGAACGCGCCGCTGTCGCTGTATCTGAGTAGGGCATCCACGGACAGCGAACCCGGGCCTGTGAACGCGAGCGTCAAGGCGGCCACACCGAGGACGAGGGTGTACTCATATCCGCCACTCGTGATGAAGAAGCCCTTCCTGATATGCACGCTGAAGGCAGCAACAAGCATCACACCGAAGACGACCGCTGCCGCAAACGGCGTGAGCAACCCGAGCGCCATAAGGAGACCACCCCCGGTCTCAGCCAGGCCCGCCATCAGCGCATGGCGCCGCCCCGGCACGAACCCGATCATCTCGAAGAATTGACCGGTGGCGTCAAGCCTGTTCCACCGAACCAGCCGAACAACTTTTGTGTGCCCTGCGCGGCGAGAGTCAATCCCACGGTCAGTCGGAGAATGAGTAGCCCGATGTCCATATGAACTCGATTCTTTCAACAAAAGAAGCTAAGCATCAGATGTCGATTAGACGACATATGTCGTGCAAAAGATTCAGGCTTCTGCTACGCTTGGAACAGGGTCATGCCGATTTCTGATTGCGATGTCCGGGATCCCCGCATGAAGCGGACGCGGCAGCTTCTCCAGGAGGCGCTGCGCAAGCTGCTACAAACAAAACGTTTGGACGAAATCCTGGTGCAGGACATCACCGATGCGGCGACCGTCAACCGCGCCACTTTTTACGACCACTACGCGGACAAATTCGCCCTCTTCGAGGCGATGATCGCAGGTGACTTCCACAAGCTCCTGCAAGAGCGCAACATTCGGTTTGATGGGGCTTGCTCCTCTGCGCTGGAGGCCATCATTCTCGCTGTGTGCGAGTACCTTGAGCAGATTCACGGTAATGAGGACGACTGTGCCCGACAGGGTTCATTCAGTTCGCTGATGGATGCCGCCATCACGCGGGCTATCCAGGTAGTAGTACTTAGCGGCCTGCGAAGCCGTACAACACAGGTAAGAGTTTCGCGCGAGATCCTCGCCTCGACAATCAGTTGGGCCATCTACGGCGCCTCCCGCGAATGGTTCTACCGTGCGAAGCGGCAACCAGCCGAGGAGATCGTTTCTTCTCTTGCGAAGCTTATTCTTCCCCTCGTTAGCGAGATTTCGCTAGCGGCCTCGGATCGCGCCATTTCTCCGAACAGGGCAAAACGACGAAAAAAGAGCACCTCCCAGAAACGCTGAGGAGTGGGGCGGTCACCGCTAATGAAGTCCGTCTGGATAGAATAAGAGGACCGCGCCAATCGGCTCGGACGCCCACGCGACCTACAAGTAGGCAATGACATCAAAAGACGCTATGGTATCCGCCGCGCATAGCTCTGAGCAGCCCAGGCAAGCAGAGGACTTTCGCCTTGTGGTTGACGCGATCCCTACGCTCGCGTGGTCCGCGCGCGCGGACGGTTCCGCTGATTTCTTCAATCAGAGTTGGCTAGACTATACCGGCCTCTCGGCCGAACAGGCGCGCGATTGGGGCTGGACCGGCGCCCTTCACGGATTTAGATTCGAAGATCAACACCTAATTCGAGAGTCTGCCGCGTGAGGGCAGTTTATGGCTACGAAACGATGTACCTGGGTCAGTATGGACAATCCGCTTATGCTCCAGTATCACGATCGCGAATGGGGTGTGCCAGTCCACGATGACCGAAAACACTTTGAGTTCCTTGTGCTCGAAGCGGCGCAGGCCGGGCTCAGTTGGTCGATCGTGCTCAAAAAACGGGAAGGGTATCGGCGTGCCTTCAGCGATTTCGATCCTGAGAAAGTGGCGCGATACCCCCAGAAACGAATCCAGAAGCTCACATCGGATCCGGCGATCATTCGGAACCGGATGAAAATCGAAGCTGCGGTACGCAACGCGCGTGCGCTTCTCGCAGTTCAAGAAGAGTTCGGGAGTTTTGACGTCTATTGTTGGCGGTTCGTTGATGGACGACCCAAACTCAACCGGTGGAAGGCAATGCGCGAGATTCCGGCGACCTCACGGGAATCAGACACGTTTAGCAAGGATCTTAAACGCCGGGGATTCAGCTTTGTTGGTTCGACCGTTGTCTATGCGCACATGCAGGCCGTCGGCATGGTGAACGATCATCTCGTTGACTGTTTCAGATATCGAGAGATTCGCCGGCTGGATTCTGTAATCGAGGGCGCAGAGTTGCCGCAGAACCGCGGAGGCTGACGGAAACGGGGCCGTGAGTGGTTGTCGGCTATTTGAGAGCCAATGTCACCTGCCCCGGATGGTGAGACAGATGGTTTGTTCGACTCAGCAAGACAGCCAATCGGTTCCGGGTCGGATCTTTGGCATAGTCCTCCTCGGACATGGCACGGTGCCGCAGCAACCACTCATCCGCGGAGAGATTCTGAAACTACGAAAGTAGTCTCCCGTTCACTTCATCCCAATATTGTTTCAAATGCCCTGCCGAAGGTATCTCTGTTAGTCGGAATTGTCTACGAATATGGCGTCTAAGTCCGGGTGCAGTCGGGGCCCCAAGCCCAGAATCGAAAACATCGCGTCGTGAATGGCAATGAGATGTCCCCAGAGATAGATGACACGGTTCTTTCCTGGTGCCACTTCACTCACGAGCTGGTCTTCAGTCAGTCTTGAAAATATCTTGTCGGCTCTTTCCACTACGAGCCGCCAGGAATTGATCGCCACTTTCACTGGTAATTCGTGAGATGTCATTTGAACTCAGCTCTTTACTTCCAGACTCTCTCTCCTGCCGCCGAATGTGAAAAGCGCGTACGGCACAGCTCAGTGCTGAACAAGGTTTGGTGTGTAAAGATGAAAGACCTCTCGGTATGGCTCGACCGGATAGCCCTTCGCTTTCCAAGCTTCTAGGCCACCCATGAGGAACTTGATCTTGAAAAACTGCATGTCCAAGGCTTGACCCAAAATGGCTCGGCTGGTCTTCTTCCCTGCACAAGTGCAGTGAACGATCGCCTCTTTGTCCTTGGGGATTAGGCCTGGTGCCGCCAACACCTCCGCCGGGGGGATCCTTCGAGCGCCGGGAATAATCTCAGCGTGAGCTAACAAATCGAGCGGTTGCCGAACGTGTTTCCGAACTCCTGATTGGGGCTGCGAGCATGCTAGGATGGCCTGCTGATCGATTTCATGATTGGACAAACGCTAGATCACTACAGAGTCCTTGCACAGATTGGCGAAGGCGGCATGGGTGTCGTGTACCGCGCGCGGGATGAAGTTCTAAACCGCGATGTGGCACTGAAGCTGCTCGCCCACGGAGCACTCGAGAAAGTTAGCTCCGGCCATCTGCTTCGCGAAGCTCAGACGGCGTCATCCCTAAGTCATCCGAATATTTGCACCATTCACCAGGTGGGAAAGACCGGCAACGACTTCTACGTGGTGATGGAACTGATTGAGGGGCGGTCGCTCTGCGATTTAATCACGGCGATGGGCCTCTCGATGGAAATAGTGACGCGCTACGGCACGCAAATCGCGGACGCATTGGCCCATGCCCATGACCGCGGAATTGTGCATCGCGACCTGAAGGGCTCGAACGTGATGGTAACGCCCGAGGGACGTGTGAAGCTGCTGGATTTCGGGCTAGCCACGCGGCTCGACCGTGACGAAATCAGTGAGCTCACACTTTCTTATACCTCCCTGGAAAGCAAGCTGGTGGGAACGCTTCCGTACATGGCACCGGAAGTTTTGCGTGGGCAAAAGGGTGATCACCTGAGCGATCTATGGTCGCTGGGCGTGCTCCTCTATGAAGCAGCAGCGGGGAAGCTACCGTTTCGCGGGAACACCGGCTTCGAGGTCACCTCGGCGATCCTGCGCGAGCCGCCTCCCGCGCTGCCTTCAACTGTTCCTTACGGGCTGGCAGCGGTGATCCAGCGCTGCTTGATAAAGGAACGCGCGGACCGTTACCAGCGCGCGAGTGAAGTCCGCGAGGCGCTCGAGGCGGTTCAGGGGGCGGTTCTGCAAAGCCGACATCCATCGGAAAAAACGCGGGGGCCTCGAACGCTCGTACTCCGGGGGATGGAACACCTCTCTGTGAAGAACGGAGACGTGCTGTTGCTAGTAGGCACGAATAAGGGAGCGTTTTTTCTACGCTCGTCCCGCGACCGCTCCAGATGGGACGTCGCGGGGCCGTATTTTCATGGCCAAGGCATCTATGCGATGGCCTATGACGGACGAAGCGACCGGCACCGCTTGTGGGTTTCGGCAAACAACGTGATGTGGGGTGCGTTTCTGCGGTCCAGCGATGACTTCGGCAGAATTTGGACCAATCCTCTGGAGGCGAGCATTAGGTTTCCCACAGAGTCCGGCGCTTCACTGAGGAACATTTGGCAAATTTGTCTGGGCCGAAACGACGAGCCCGAGAAACTCTATTGTGGGGTGGAACCCGCGGCCCTGTTCGAATCGGTGGATGAGGGCGAATCATGGTCAATGGTCCACGGGTTGTACGATCATCCGCATCGGCCACGTTGGATGCCGAGCAATGGCGGGTTGATTCTGCACACAATTCTGCCGGATCCGTGCAACAAAGACCGCATGTACGTGGCTGTGTCTGCTGGAGGGGTGTACCGCACCGAGGATCGTGGGACCACGTGGCAGGCGCGCAACAATGGAGTACGCGTGATGTTCCTGCCGGAGAAATATCCAGAGTTCGGACAGTGCGTGCATAAGATTGTGCTCCATGAATCTCGGCCCGAGCGATTGTTCCTGCAAAACCACTGGGGGCTATACCGGTCCGATAACCGGGGTGATTCGTGGCAGGACATCGCGCGTGGGGTGCCCTCGGATTTTGGTTTCGCGATGCTGATGCACCCACACAATGCGGACTGCGTGTACATCGTGCCGGTGGAATCGGATGAGTTTCGCTGCACCCCAGAGGGCCAATTACGAGTTTACCGTACCCGAAATGCGGGCGGTTCCTGGGAAGCCCTCGACCGGGGGTTGCCCCAAAAAGGGGCATACGAAACGATATTACGGGATGCCATGTCGTCAGATTCCCTTGATCCGGCGGGGATTTATTTTGGAACGCGAAGCGGAACGGTCTACGGATCGAGAGATGAAGGAAAGAGCTGGAAGAAAATTGTCGAACGATTACCCCAGATCTTGTGCGTGAAGGCCGCCGTCGTCCACATGGATGGGGCGCCAACAGCGAAGCCAAATTTGAAATCAAAAATCCCGAAAAGGCGGAAAACTGCGCGTACGAAAAGAATCAGGCGCGGGACATCGGGCTGATGCAGGTCTTGTTCAACATTCCGGGTCCGCTTCGTGAGTTCACAGGGAATCAGAGCGCCGTGCGGGTGGAGGTGGAAGCGGGCGCCAATCTGCTCCAAGTTTTGCAAGCGCTATTCGTCGTATACCCGGGACTGCGTCACAGAGTTCTAACCGAAACAGGCGAAACTCGACGGCACGTGAATATTTTTGTGGCCAACGAGAATGTACGTTACACAGGTGGACTTGCCACGGCTATTCCTGCCGGGGCAGAAGTTTCGATTGTGCCAGCGATCAGTGGTGGCTAAGAACACGGCCTATATACTTGGTTGGAGTCGAGCAAGGCACACAAGGCGGACGCCGCCGAATATGGCGTCGCAAGGGTGAGCCATGGTCCCCGCCCATACCTCTTGGCGATGAAGGCGCTGGAAGGAGCAGCGTGCGCGGCGTGCGCGTGATGCGAACTAGCCCGGCGCGCGTTTCAACGCCTCACGCTTCACATCGCCGCCACGCGATTCTCGACCTCCAATTCCGGAATGTTCGGCAATTCGGAAGTGATTCAGAAACGGACGCGAGGACCGAAGCGCAACTCCGTGTAGCTCGTCATCCCCCAGAATTACGAACAGCAGTGCCGCCCCGCCTGCGAAAATCCGTTTCTGCTACAACCTCTTATTCCGCGCATTCTGTCGATAGCCGGCGGCGGGCCACAGTTCTTTGCCGTCTGCATCCATCAGTAGGACGGTTGAAATTAATGTCGGGAGCATGAGCATCGATGGAATCGCACAAGTCGTCCAGAACATGAGTGAGGCTCGCGCCGCGCGCAATCATTTTCAACATCCGCTTTTCCGCGGGCAGAACGGATTCCGCTCGTAGCTGCTGCATCACGTCCATGATGGTGACACAAAAGACGCAGTCTAGGATGCTTTGGCAAACTTGAACTCTACCCGGTTTCGACCAATTCGATCGAGTTCTCCGTAAAGGGCTCGGATTCTCTCGGAGCGCGACTGGTAGTTGAGAAGCTGCGAAGAGTTCAGAGACGACTCCTGTCTCAACGTCTCGATTTGCAAATCAACCAACTGAAGGACTTCACGTTTGAGGGCAGAGGCTGGGTCCGTGATCATGGGGGGGTTCTCCGGGAGAATTGTAGCTGATTAGAGAGGCCGCTCAAACCGCGAATTCAATCCCCGATGCAGCTGTCTAGTCGTTGATCATTGTGCGCAAGGGAAGGCCAAAGGAAGGTGACGAGGCCCTCGACGCGATCCTTCATGGAGGCCCGCTCTCACGAGCCCTCCATTCCCGGATGTGCGCCACCAAGTCTGGCGAGCAACCGTCGGGAATCATCGATGAGACGAATTGCGAATCCTGCAAGGTGTCCTCTTTCGGGGAGTCTGGCTCGAAGGAAGGACGCAATCCTGGTTTGACAAAGGATGCCAAACAGATGTATATGCATATAATATGAAACCAGAGATACTTGCAAAGCAATCTGCAGCAGCACTGTTTGACCTGCCCTGCGCATGTCAGAACCTGCGGCGCGTCACTCGAGTCGTAACGCGGATCTATGACCAGGAACTGAGGAAGGCAGGACTCGAAATCACGCAATTCGGCCTGCTTACCGCGCTGGCTGCGACTGAAGAGGCCAATCAGAAGCGATTGAGCGCGGGCTTTGTCATGGATAGTACGACGTTGACGCGGACGTTAGGGCTGTTGCTGAAGCAAGGTTGGGTTCGCGTGAGGCGCGGAAAGGACAGGCGGGAGCGCCTGTTCCGTCTCACGC
>Ga0070698_100005587_pt1 | contig 13747 bp, 11 predicted proteins | sample KBSK1502metaG_FD_65477 | JGI IMG/M metagenome (GOLD analysis project Ga0070698, IMG submission 65477) | Corn, switchgrass and miscanthus rhizosphere microbial communities from Kellogg Biological Station, Michigan, USA - KBS K1-50-2 metaG | ecosystem: Host-associated > Plants > Roots >... | reverse complement strand
TCACCGAAGCCGAGTGGCATGAGACGGCGCGATTGATAAGGATTCAGCGAGATAAAATTGAACTCGGTGTGGGTGAAATTGTGGTTGTAACTGCCGGCACCAGCGACATACCTGTTGCCGAAGAAGCGGCGTTGACTGCAGAGGCTATGGGCAATCGGGTTAAGCGAGTATGGGACGTTGGTGTCGCCGGCATTCATCGCGTGCTCGCGGAGCGTTCGTTGTTGCAGAGTGCGCGAGTGGCGATTGTCGCCGCAGGAATGGAAGGCGCACTTCCTTCAGTGGTGGGCGGTCTGGTGAAAGTGCCGGTTATTGCGGTGCCGACGAGTATCGGTTATGGAGCTTCCTTTGGCGGCGTCGCGGCGCTGTTGGGAATGCTTAACTCCTGCGCGTCGAATGTGACGGTGGTGAATATTGATAACGGCTTCGGCGCCGGGTTTGTAGCGAGTTTGATCAATCGTAGGTGGCCAAACGACGGTGAAGAGTGACGTTATGATCACGCCTTAGAGGAGAACATTTTGTTAGGCGCTCATTGAGCAGAAACTGGACGAGTTATGGAGTCGAGCTTCACGTTCATCCACATCGAGGCCTCAAGCACCAAAGGACCCGCCTTCCCGGTAGAAGTCTATTGGGGCACAATCCCAGTCGATGAGGGCGTTGGCTACTTGGTAAATCCTCAGGGCATCGGAAAATGGGCAAAATGGGACGCCGAGTTTCTCTCCCTGCATATGATTACCGCGGATGATTTGCAACGTTATGGTAGCCACCCATCTGTTATCTGTGATGCGATCAGCCAGGCTCTAGCAGGTAAGACGGTTTATTCAAAAGCGCCGGAACACACATTGAATTTGCTGGCGGAATTATTCGCTGTGGTTGGGCGTCCAAGATGTGTGATGACCGTGCTCGATCTTGAGGAATTGTTCCTTGAAAAGCTTTCAGCAAAATCAGGAACGGTTGACAACTTGGAGGGCCTCGCAGAAATAAAGCAGGAAGTAGCAGAGGCGCACTCTATCTATCTAAGCGGTGGAGCATTTGAGGGTCTGTACTACTCAGAAATATGGAAGCGGGTTTCCTCTGATTCCCGCGCCTGTTGGTAGATATGTTTAAGTTTGCCGCGGTACCTGGCGGCCTTGCTGCAGGTGATGGCGCGATAGCCTGTTTCTCAAGTAGCTTCTCTCCTTCAGTTTGAATGGTGATCGTGCGCCGTAGCTGAAGGCAGCATTACACCGACAGGAGAAATGTCTTGAAACGAACCTGGACGATCATCGGCGTGAGCGATGTGCCGAGTAGCTTCAAATGGTACCAGTCACTCTTCGGCCAGCCCGAGACCCAGCCCAACCATTCCTACTTTGGTCAGATCCTCGATTCGGATGGAACAGTCCTGCTCTGTCTTCACCAGTGGGGCGCGCACGAGCATCCGACGTTAACGAGCCCGGACAACGCGACACCTGGTAACGGGCTCCTCTTGTTCTTCCGCGTGGATGATTTCGATATGTCACTAAAAAGGGCACGCGCGCTCGTCGCCCAGCTCGAAGAGGAGCCGCAGGTGAACCCGAGTACTGGAACACAGGAGTTCGCGCTCCGGGATCCGGACGGATACTACGTCATGATTAGTGCGTTCTCTTCTCTTGAGCTGACGGGCCAACCCTTGAGTTAGGTCGACGTTGCAGTTTGATGTCCGATAAGCTTTAAGCTTGTCGTGGTGCTACGACAAACTGAAGTTTGTCGGACATTTTCGTTGAAAGTCACCCACTACCTGCCCGTTACAGGGTTTTAAGATCAATCGCTCGCGGCGTATAATCGCGCCGTCCTGCCCTTTGAAGTTCCCCTCAACCATGGGGAACTAGAAGCTTCAACTCAACTGCCGCAGACTCCTGGAGGCGCTATGAAGTTGACAAGAACTAAGATGCGCCGCGCAATCGGCACCTTTGCCCTGATGACCGCAGCTGCTTTGGTCGCCACTATTTCAGCGCCCCAAGCCCGTGCGCAACAACCTTCATCCTCGGAGCAGGTCAATACGCTCATGATCCACCGCCAGGAGATGTCGAACCGTGCCGTGGAGGAGACGAGGACTCGCCGTTTCGAGGATGGAAAGTCGGACAGCACATTTCCATCGGACATGATGGTAGCCAGGAAAGGCGGCGTTGTGCGTGCCCTCACGCTCGAAGAGAAAAAGGCGGTCCAGCACAACGAGCGCGGGCTTGAACTCTTCTCGAAGGGAAAGCTCGAAGCCGCGATGAAGGAGTATCAGGAGGCCATTCGCTCCGACGCGAAGCTCGCTGAAGCGCATAATAATTTGGGAAGTGCATACTTCGCCGCCGGACGCTTCGAGGAAGCGGCGGCCGCGTTCAGCCGCGCGTGCGAACTGGATGCCGACTATGGCCAGGCGTTCTTCAACCTCGCGCTTGCGCAGATCAAGCTCGGGCACCAGAAGGAGGCCAACGAGATGCTGGACGCGGCGTTGCACGCCTACATCTCCGCGGGCGGATCACATTTCACTGCTGGCCGTTTTAAGGAAGCGGAGGCGTCGTTCCGCGGCATGCTCCAGATCGATCCCGAATACACGCCTGCCTTGCTGCGCCTGGGGCTCGTCTACAATGCCACAGGCCAGTACGAAGAGGCCGTTCTGAACGTCAGCCGCGTAACCGAGCGCGAACCCGGGAACGCCGGGGCGCACGAAATCCTCGCGGAAGCCCTTTACGGCGAACAGAAATACGGAGAGGCGGCCGCCTCGGCTGAACGTGCCCTTAAGCTCTCTCCGGACTTCTCCGACGCGTCTTACATCGCCGGTCTCGCCCGTGCCTCTCTAGGCCAGCGCGACGCCGCCCTCGTCCACCTTGCTCACCTCCGGGACCTTAAAGTCACCGACCTGGCCAAACAACTTTCGGACTTCATCAACAAGAAGGCACCGGCTAAGCAGTAGTTAGATGCTTCCAGTTACGAACGTAATGGAACGATTAAAGACATCTGCGCCACTTAGACTTCTCTTGCTTCTTTCCTGCGTTGTAGCTGTGTTGTCGTGCACCGAACCTCAGTCGACACCGGGCACATACTTGATTCCAGACGGATATATTGGTTGGCTGCGAGTCGACTATAACCTTGAGAATGCTCCAGGTCTCCCGACTGAACAGGGTCGCCAACTCTATCTATTCCCGCCCTCGGGCAGGCTTCAAACCTCTTCGACACTTGAATACACTCGTGGTAGAGATGTCTCTTACTATTACTCATCTAATAATTCCCGGTTACCGCTTAAGTCTACGGATCGTGGAGGCGGAGGAATGATATGGGGTGAATTCAAGAATTCGATGGCATGTTCTCGCGGCGAAACAAAAGAATGTTATGAATATATTTTCGTAGGAAGCGAAGAGCTTTATGAAAAGTATAAAGACCGACAGTTTCGGCTGAACGAGAGCGGGTATTTCGAGAGAGACGGTCAGCTTCCAAAAGTCGGTCCAATCCAAGTTGAATGATTTCTGCTCGGAATCGCTCTTGTATTGATACACAGACTGTCGGGTTACTGCCCCAGACCACTCCCATCCATCACCTCATTTAGCCCTCTCGTCACAATTTGAGATGAAACTGATCCGAGTTTGTGTAACTTGCGACTGCTCGTCAGCTTTGGCCACCTAGCATTCCGCGCCAAGCGTTTCATACCGGAGTCACCGATAAACTATGTGCACTCAAACTCTCCTTCGCCATCTCTTGGTGTGCGCTCTGGTTGTTTTCTTCGCCTGCGTAGCTGAATCCCAGACGACCCAGACTCCGCAGAAGCTCTCCATCCCGGCAGACTCCCCGCGCTGGGATCTGCAAGGGCAGGCCAAGCCGGCTGAGTATCAAGGCCGCAAGTGCCTCCTCCTCGATGGTGGTGCAGCGATTTTGAAAGACTTTGAAATGCGCGACGGCATAGTCGACGTGGATGTCGCAACGTCTGCAATCCGCGGGTTTTTCGGCATGCAGTTTCGGCTCGACAAAGACGGCGCCAACGGCGAATGGATTTATCTGCGACAGCACAAGTCGGGACTCCCTGACGCTATGCAGTACACGCCGGTTCTCAACACTGGCGCCAACTGGCAAATCTATAATGGGCCCGGCTTCACGGGCGCGGTCGATATTCCGAAGGATGTTTGGTTCCACCTGCGCCTGGAGGTTGCGGGCGCGCAGGCAAAGCTTTACGTGAAGGACATGGATAAGCCTGCGCTGGTCATGAACGATTTGAAGAGTGGTGTTCAGAAAGGGCAGTTGGCTCTACATGTACTGATCGGTGCAACTTATTTTTCGAATTTCGAAGTACGAACGACGCCAGACGCCGCTTGGGAGCGTCACCTGCCGCCGATGCCGCCCGGCACTCTAACCAAGTGGAGCCTGTCGCCTTCATACGATGCGCTTGCACGCAATCTTGAGCTCCCGCTTCCGTCTTCGGAGAGCGGAGGCATCCACTGGCAAAATGTGGAAGCGGAGCCACCCGGGTTCGTAGTCATCTATCGTTATCGCGAGGCCCCGCATTTGAGGGTCTCGTTTGCAAACGACTTCTCAAAGCGTCTTGAACCCCAGCTAGGAACGAAACTCGTCTACGCGCGCACCAACATCGATTCCGACCGCGACCAGGTGAAAAGACTTTACTTAGGCTATAGCGACGAAGTTAGCGTGTTCCTGAATGGCAAGATTCTTTTCCGCGGACGCAGCGCTCAAAATTTTCGTGACCCAGGGTTCCTTGGCATCGTTAATCCGGAGAACGACACGATCTATCTTCCGTTGAAGAAGGGCAGCAATGAACTGATGCTGGCGGTAAGCGAACTCGGCGGCGGATGGGGATTCGTTTGTCGCTTAGTGGAGCTTGACTAAGACAGGAGCAGGAGCAGGAGCAGGATAAGCGGTATGACTCTCTGGCGTTTCCTGCCTACTGCACCTGCCTCCTGCTCCTGCCTCGCTCCTCCGGCTCTCCTGACGTTACGGGTTGATTAGGTTATTCAGCCGTTCCGCCCAATCCTGATCGAGATTCTGCAGAATGTTGTACTGCTCTAACGCGCCATCACGATTTCCCAACGCCAGCTGCGACTTGCCCAGGTTGTAATACGCCTTGCCGAAATCCGGTTTCAGACGAATTGCTTGCCTGAAGGCTTCAACCGCCTCCTGCAGTCTCCCCATTTCCAGATACGCCTCGCCCATACTGTTTGACGCATTTGCATCTCCAGGTTTCAGGACAGAGATCTGTTTGAAGACGTCGATGGCCTCCGAATATTTCTTCGACTTCAAATACCTCGAGCCCAATCGCTCGTATGCGCTGGTGTAATCCTGGCGCAAGCGAATGGCTTGTTTGTACGCCTGGATTTCATCGTCGGGTCGTCCCCAGTCACGATAAACCAAGCCGAGTGCGTAATAAGCGTCGGCAGCGTTATATGGATCGAGCTTGATGGACTGACGATAGCCTTCCGCGGCGTCGCGATATTGCTTCAAATAGTAGTTCGCCAGCCCGATGTTGAAATAGGACTCAGCCGAGGGCCTGAGGTTGACCGCTTTCTTCGAAGCCTCGATGGCATCGGCATGTCGCCCCAGCTTCTCCTTACAAAAACCCGCCTGCGCCCAGGCCTCAGCATAGTTGCTGTCTGACTCTACCGCCTTTTCAAAATACGGTAGCGCGTTTTCACAATCGTCTTTCGAAAGAAAACTTAGGCCATCGCGGAAGGACTGCACAGCTTTGGCGCGTTTATTTCTGCCGGTAGTTGCAACCAGATCAGACAACGACAACAGCGCTCCGCCCTGGAGTTGTGAAATCCTCTCCGAAGGTATGGCAAAATTGACGCTTTGCCCGCCCGTTATTTGTAAGGTCGCTACGCCGATTACCTGTCCCTGCATGTTGACGACGGGACTGCCGCTGGATCCGGGGGAAATTGGTGCCGTGATCTGAATGATTCTTCCGAAAGTTGGAATGTCGCGCACCGCCGACACGATCCCGTTAGTGACGCTGCCTTCAAGTCCGAAAGGATTGCCAATAACAACTACGCTCTCGCCTTCCTGTGGCGAAGTCTTATCCAGCAAGAGCGGCCGTACCTGGTTGGGTGGCGCTTCAATTCGCAAGAGAGCCAGGTCGCCTTCGGCATCGACGGCGATCACGCCTCTAACCGGATAGACACTGCCGTTGTAGGAATGGACTTCGGCGCGGAAGGCGTTGTCGATGACGTGACGATTGGTTACGACGCGATCGACGGCGATGAAGAAACCGCTGCCTCGCGAGAGTTTTTCGCCACGTGAATCAAAGGTTTCGATGGCCACTGCTGACGGCTTGATGCGCCGGACCAGATCGGGAAGCAGATCCTGTGATTGAGCTTTGATGAAGGGTACGAACAGGAAAACAAGCGCGCTGAGGATTGAAGCGCTCCGACCGGTGATCCGCGGTGAGTTCCTGTTTTCTTTCATGACCTGCCATATCCTACCAGTTCAATCTCAGGATGCGGAGTGTGCCAGAAAGTTGGTAGTGTCCTAATTTGTAAAGCAAACTGTTAGTTTGCGATGAATGAATGTATTCAACGCACACGCAAACTAACAGTTTGCGTTACAAAACAAACTAGGGCACTGCCTGAAAGTTTTGTGCCGCCTCATCGTAGATAGCTTTCGTGGACTTGTGGGAACCGAAAACGAGGACTCCGGTTTCCGAACTAAAGTAGTGCTTCACTGCAGGAGTGGCAAAGTAGAACCAGGAGACTGCGCCGTTCGGCCATGGAGCTTTGCCGAGCCAATTGATGGTTGAATTGCCGGGCGCGAATTGCAAACTCACCGGCGAGCCGGAATTTGTTTGACCCAGAAACAACACACTCCCCGGCGCGATCACGATGATTCCAGCGCCTTCCCAGGGAAACACCTTGAAGAAAGCTTTGAAACGAGTCTCTGAAGCGTAGCGAACCGGAAACCAGCGGTGGCTGCCGACCACTTGGCGCTGTTCTCTAAGTGCTGTCTCGCGGATGCGATTGCGTTTACTCTTCTGATAGAAAGCGTAAGCGTAAAAAGCACCGACCGGCACGAAGATCGCCGCCAGAATCACGATTAGAACGATCACTAAAAGGATCGCCTGAGCACTGTCGTTGTCCATGCTTTATGCGAACCGTGAACTCGCCAAAGTGTTTTAGTGACCCGCGAGAGCGAGCCGCTGAACGCGGGAAACGATGTCACTAAGTTTGACGTCTTCAGTTGTCCTGGTCTGTCGTTCGAAGAGTTCAACTACGCCATCGGTCACTTTCTTGCCAAGGGTGATGCGGTAGGGAAGCCCGATCAGATCGGCGTCCTTAAACTTCACTCCCGCGCGCTCATCGCGATCGTCAAGCAGAGTCTCGAGTCCGGCGCGCTGCAGGTCCTGGTACAGTTTCTCCGCCGCTTCGCGCAGCCGTTCGTCCTTGGTGTTCGTCACCGTTACGACTACATCAAACGGAGCGATAGTTTTCGGCCAGATGATGCCGTCGGCATCGTGATGTTGTTCGATGGCGGCAGTAATGATGCGCTCCACTCCGATGCCGTAGCTGCCCATTACGATTGGCACCGGCTTCCCTTCGACCGTCAAGACCGTCGCACCCATTGACTCGGAGTATTTCGTCCCGAGCTTGAAAATGTGACCAATCTCCATCGCTTTGTAGATTTCAAGCACTCCAGTCTCGCAATTTGGGCAAGATTCACCATCACTGACGCTACGCAGGTCAACCCACCGATCTGGTTTGATATCGCGTTCGATATCTACCCCGCGCAGGTGATGATCATCTTTGTTGGCACCAGTCGTCATGTCGCGACGACCCTTCAAAGCATCATCGGCGATGATCTGCAACGCCCCGACTGGGTACTTAATGATTTTCTCTTTCACACCGCCGATGATTACCTCATACGTTGCAATCTGGGAGCGTTCTCTTGCTCCAACAGCGCCCAGACTGCCAGGTCCGGCATGCAATAACTCGCGAATTTCTTCTGGATGTGCAGGTCTAACTTCCGCGCCTCCAAAAGCGTTCAGCACTTTAGTTTCGTTCAACTGGTGATCGCCGCGGAGCAAAAGGAGTATCGGTTTCGAGGGCAAGGGGTGATCCCATCCACGTTCTCCAGTCATGTAAACGAGCGTTTTGATCTGGTCTTTGCCTTTCGCGCCGCCGGGAAACTTTTCCAGATCCTCAATCGTGCGCACGCCTGGCGTGGGAAACTCTTCCGGCGCCTCCGGTCCAACTAAATCCTTAATCGGCGTCAGCCTGGACGTCGCCTTCTCCAGATTCGCTGCGTAATCACAGTTGGTGCAACTGGCGACAAAGTCTTCGCCAGCGTCAGTCTTCGCCATAAACTCATTTGACTCCGAGCCGCCCATCGAACCGGAGGACGCCTCCACAATTGAAAACTGAATGCCGCAACGCCCGAAGATCTTTTTGTAAGCTTCGCGCTGATCGATAAACGACTTGTCCAGTCCAGCATTGTCGACGTCAAACGTGTAGGCATCCTTCATGGTGAACGTGCGCAGTCGCATGAACCCTGATTTCGGCCGCTGCTCATCACGAAACTTGACCTGAATCTGATACCAAACTTGAGGTAGTTGCTTGTAGGAGCGCAGTTCACTGCGGGCGATAGAGGTAAACACTTCCTCGTGAGTGAAGCCCAGACACACGTCGGCACCTTTCCGATCTTTCAGGCGGAACATGATGTCATCGACTGCGTCCCAACGTCCCGACTCTTTCCAGACCTCCGCTGGATGAAGGGCCGGCAGGAAAAACTCCTGGCCGCCAATGCGATTCATTTCCTCACGCAGGATTGCCATCACCTTTAGCGCCACGCGTTGCGCCATCGGCAGGTAAGAATAAATTCCAGCGCCAAGCTGGCGAATCAGGCCGGCACGCAGCAGGAGTTTGTGCGAAACGACTTCCGCGTCGGCGGGGTCTTCGCGAAGTGTTGGAATGAAATATTGTGACCAGCGCATCAGGTTTTAGTTTAACTTTCCTCGGGATTATTACTGAGTTTGCTACAAGGGGTCATTCTCGCCCAGCAAAAAGGTTAACGCAACGTAGGACGCAACTTTTGGAGTGCGCTGACCTGTCAGCGCTTTTGCTTCGGCTGCGACCTGTCGCAGCCTTGGGTGAATTTGCGAGGCGGTAAGGACGCGGCGACAGGCCGCCGCGGAAGCAAAAGCGGTGACAGGTCACCGCACTCCAAAAATGTCATACTTCGTTGCGACCACTGGAAGCGTGATGTACCATCGACGCCTGCCATATTTCTGATTTTCACGGAGACTCAAGAATGAAAATCGCGCTCGCGAGCGATCATGCAGGATACGCCGAAAAGGAACGTCTGAAACCACTGCTCCTCGAATTGGGGCTGGAGGTTGATGACCTGGGAACCGTCTCGGAAGAGTCGGTTGATTATCCTGACTACGCGCGTAAGGTCGCGGATGAAGTAGCGCAAGGTCGCGCTGATCAGGGGGTACTTGTGTGTGGTTCCGGAACCGGTATGGCAATCACTGCGAACAAGGTGCCGGGCGTGCGAGCGGCAGTGGCGTGGTCGGAAGAGACGGCTCGACTGGCGCGTCAACATAACGACGCGAACGTTATGGCGATCGGTGCGCGCACTACGCCGCCCGGTGAAATTCCTGCGATCGTGCGTGCATGGTTCACAGCAGAATTTGAGGGCGGCCGCCACAGCGACCGGGTCGCGAAGATCGAAGTCCCAGGACAATAAGCTGCCTGCGAAGGGTTCAAGAAGTTCAGAGTTCAACCTTTAGGTTGTGTTTTTGATAGGCCCCCAAGCTAAAGCTTGAACTCTGAACTTCTTGAGAGTTAAGCCAATTGAAAGGTAAATTTGAATGACAGACTTGAGGAACGCACCGCTCGCCGAAGTTGATACCGTGATTTCGGAGGCGATTGATCGCGAAGTAGCACGTCAGGCCAACGGTCTGGAGTTGATCGCGAGCGAAAACTTCGTCAGCGAAGCTGTGCTTGAAGCGGCCGGCTCAGTTTTTACAAACAAGTATGCCGAAGGCTATCCCGGGAAACGTTATTACGGCGGCTGCGAGTGGAGCGATGTGGTGGAGCAGGCGGCAATCGATCGCGCAAAACAAATATTCGGAGCCGAACACGCTAACGTCCAGCCGCACAGCGGCGCGCAGGCAAACATGGCTGTGTATCTCGCTGCCATTCAGTATGGCGATCAGATCCTCGGCATGAACCTCTCGCACGGCGGTCATCTGACCCACGGTCATCCGATGAATTTCTCCGGCATCAGTTACAAGGTCGCTGACTACGGAGTCGCACGCGATACCGAGCAGATTGATTACGATGAACTGCAACGCCTGGCAGAAGAGCACAAGCCAAAACTAATTGTCTGCGGCGCGTCTGCTTATCCGCGAATCATCGACTTCCAGCGCATCGGCGAGATTGCAAGAGCGGTGGGCGCACGAATGTTTGCAGACATCGCGCACATCGCCGGCCCGGTTGCCGCCGGCCTTCATCCTTCTCCCGTGCCCCACGGTGATTACGTTACGACTACAACGCACAAAACCCTGCGCGGCCCTCGCGGTGGACTGATCCTATGCAAGGAAGAGCACGCGAAAGAGATCGATCGAAAAGTGTTTCCCGGCGTGCAGGGCGGTCCGCTCGTGCACATCATCGCCGCGAAGGCAGTCGCGTTTGGTGAAGCACTGCGGGATGATTTCAAGGAATATCAGCAGCAGGTTCTCCGGAATGCGAAGGCACTTGCAAGCGAGTTGCAGGAACAGGGTCTGCGCCTCGTTTCCGGCGGCACAGACAATCACCTGATGCTGGTTGACGTCTGGATGGACGGTAAAGGCACTACTGGCAAAGATGCTGAGAAAGCTCTTGAAGCGGCAAACATCACCGTCAACAAGAATACTATCCCGTTTGATCAGAACAAGCCTTTCGTCGCTTCTGGTTTGCGAATAGGCACACCCGCCGTGACCACGCGCGGCATGAAAGAAAATGAAATGCGCGAGATCGGACGTTTGATTGCTGAAGTGATTCACGCTCCGGCGTCGGAAGAAGTGCGCGACAAAGTGCGGCAAGGTGTGACGGAACTCAGTTCACGTTTCCCGCTCTATGCGAATAGATTGAAAAGTGACTCGGCAGAAGTTGCGGGCATGTAGCGGCGCAAACAGTATTCGTGCCTTCAGGTTGTGGCTGTTATGAACGCTTTGAGACATCTCGGCTGTCTGCTCATTCTCCTCGCGATTTCGTCATTAGTCCGCGCGGGCATTCGACCATCCTTTCTTCCCGAGGTCTGTTCCTGGAGAGCTACAGACATAGTCGTCGTGACAGAAGGACAGCAGATCGACGGCGTCTTTACAGTACTCGAAACTCTTAAAGGCGATCTCAAGCCGGGACAAACGGTCAGGATCCCAGAAATGGCCGAATTCAAATCAGCGGAAGCGCGCGTCGTCGGTGAACCTTGGTACGCGCCAGCGCAGAGTGGAGCTAAGAAGTATTTGATTGGCGACAAGCTAATTCTTTTTCTACGAGACTCGAAAAAACCTCAGCCATGGCTAGCTGAAGATCTGGATGAACCGGAGAGCCGTCCTAAGACAACTGCGTCGCGATGGCAAGCGGCGAATCTGATGGGCGAGGAGATAAAATATTCGGCAGTCTGGATCGAAAAAAACCAGCTCTATTGCTTTATTCAACTGATGAATCCGGGCCCAAGTTTGTTGTCGAAGATGGGTGCGACCGAAGAAAAACTGAAGCAGGGCGTAGCTGAAGTCATCAGTGTCCAGAACGGTCTCGGCGTGGCAATTGCGATTCAGGATGTTGAGCGAAAATCACTGAGCTTAGAGCCATTCCTTCCGAACTCGATCTACCTTGCCCGCGAGAGAGCCTTTACGGAACTCATTGAATGCGGGGATGCTGCCGTGAAAGTTCTCAAAAGAGTTTTGCAGAATGAGTCGCTCGCCTGGATACACGCGGATGCAATTGATGCTTTGGAGGCGGCCGGCGGAAAAACAGTTGGCCCCGAACTCACATCAATACTTGAAAGGGAGACCCGGTTCTGGAGGCAAAGGGCACCAACCCTTAAGCTGGGTTGGCAAAATGAATTTGATACCAAAGGCGACTCAGCTCTGCTGCGAATTCATTGGGCCATATGGGAACAGGCGCTCTTGTCACTCAAGGATATCCGTTATCCAGGATCAAAGAGTGCCGTGGCTGACGTTCGTCAATTGATACTGTCAACGCCGCAAGTTTACCAACAGGATATCAACAACACGTGCGCTGAAATTCTAAGAATGCTGTCCCGAACTGGTGAAGTGCAGGCGATCCCACCATATGACCTTCGCATTACCGGAAACAAAGTATTCTCGACTGACCAGCTGAAAGAGACATTTGCTCAGGCGCTTTTCGAGTACCAGCAGCTAAAGCGACCTTACACGTCGGATATGTTTATTTACGCCCTGGATCGGATCAGCGGTTTGATCTCAAGCGCGGGCTATACGGCAAACGGATCAGGGCCGGCCCCTGAGGGAGCAGACGATTCGGAAGGCGTGGTGTATTCTGAAATTCGCGCATCCGATCATTTGCAATCCGCTATCGGCACCAACAAGGACGGCGTGGTTGTTTTTTTGCATGTTAATGAAGGAGAACGATACCGCCTCGGTTCGGTAAAGATTACCGGAGCGCGACTGTTTTCTCCGGATCAAATTCGAGGAATGCTCTCGCTGCGATCAGGCGACATCTGTGACTTTGTAGCGATTGGAAGATGGCGATCTAGTCTTGAAGAGGCCTATAAGAATCGTGGTTACCTGCAGGTTTCAATAGATGAGGAAACTAATGAGCGCCCTCCGTCTCGGGGGGCTGAAAGCGGCGCTATAGATTATAAAATCGAGATTACTGAAGGCCGCCCTTTCACTGTGAAGTCAATAACATTTGCAGGGAATAGTGAAGTCCAGTCCTCGAAGCTTTTGAGCGCTTTGAAACTTGCCGAGGGGCAGTTGTATTCGGAAGAGAAGCTTGACGCTACGGTTGAAGCTCTCAACGATCTGGGACTAGACATCGAGAAAGAAAACGACGTGCAAGCGGAAAAAGACGAGGAGCACGGTGTCGTAAAAATTGTGATCATGCTAGACAAGAGGACCTCTCGACGCGTTGCTGGCGGCGCTCGGTTGCAAAGACGAGTGCGCCGCATCTTCAATTAGTAATGCAAGAAATCTTCGGGCCTGACGGCCTAATCGCGCAGGCGCATCCTGAAATCCTGGAACCGCTAGTTTGACCCGTGATCGTAAAAGAACGGCTCCCCCATGAATGAAGAAACCAAACCCGTTGACACTCCACCAGTGCCTCAAGCTGCCGCCGCTGAGGGCACTACAACGCTAAACCTCAGCGGCGAGAAATCCTATCTCTGGGCCGAGGCCGAGTTGCACCGCAAAAACATGCAATCAGGCGCGAGGTGGTTCTATTGGATTGCCGGCCTATCGTTGATAAATGCGATCGCGGCGGCCACTAATAGCAACTGGAGTTTCCTCGCCGGCCTCGGTATCACGCAGTTCATATCCGGCTTCGCGTCAGGTTTGTCCGCAGATCTGGGTGAGAGCAGCGCAGTAATGGTTATTGCGTTTATCCTCAATGTACTTGTGGCTGGATTCTTCGTTTTTCTCGGGGTGTTTGCCTACAAGGGCCATACGTGGGCCTTCATCTTGGGGATGGTGGTTTATGCGCTGGACGCACTGATCTTTTTGGCGGTCCAGCTTTGGTTCCCGCTCGCTTTCCACGCTTTCGTTTTCTATTGTCTCTATCGGGGATTG
>Ga0070698_100005586_pt1 | contig 13750 bp, 13 predicted proteins | sample KBSK1502metaG_FD_65477 | JGI IMG/M metagenome (GOLD analysis project Ga0070698, IMG submission 65477) | Corn, switchgrass and miscanthus rhizosphere microbial communities from Kellogg Biological Station, Michigan, USA - KBS K1-50-2 metaG | ecosystem: Host-associated > Plants > Roots >... | reverse complement strand
GGCCGCCTGCGCTCGATGGGGAAGCCCGTGCAGCAGGTCGAGCGCCTGCCCCTCGGCCACGCCCCCGAGGCCTCGCCCACGGAGGTCGTGGCCATCGGCACCTCCACCGGCGGCCCGTCCGCCCTGCAGGCGATCATCCCGCGCCTGCCGGAGGACCTGCCCTCCGCGGTGCTGGTCGTGCAGCACATGCCCGTCGGGTTCACGCGCTCGCTGGCCGAGCGCCTCGACGCGCGCAGCGGCCTGCGCGTGCGCGAGGCCAAGGACGGCGACGCCATCGCCCCCGGCGCCGTGCTCATCGCGCCCGCCGGCCGGCACATGAAGGTGCGCCGCCGCGGCCGCGAGATGCGGGTGTGGCTCGACGACGAGCCGCGCTCGGCCCTGCACCGGCCGTCCGTGGACGTGCTGATGGCCTCCGTGGCCAAGGCCTACGGGCCACGCGCGCTGGGCATCGTCCTCACCGGCATGGGCTCGGACGGGGTGGAGGGGCTCCGCGCCATCCGCGGTGCGGGAGGCCTCACCCTGGCCGAGAGCGAGGAGAGCTGCGTCATCTACGGGATGCCCAAGGCGGCGGTGGAGGCGGGCGTGGTGGACCGCTCCGTCCCCCTGGGCCGCGTCGCCGACGAGATCCTGTCCGCGGTGTAAACTCCTCGGGCGCATGAGCCTCAACGGCAACCTCGAGGACCTGCCGCTCCTCGACATCCTGCAGATCGTCTCCTTCAGCAAGAAGACGGGGTACCTGTCCATCCGGGTGGGCCAGGACGAGGGGGCGATCGTCTTCCGGGACGGCTTCGTGGTGGCGTGCTTCACCTGGAGCACGGGGCTGGTGGACGCGCGCCTGCGCGAGCTGGCGCCGGAACAGCGGGTGGTCGTGCTCCGCCAGCGCATCGAGAGGGCGCTCGAGCAGCTCATCCGCCTGCGCGAGGGCCAGTTCAGCTTCAGCCTCACCGACGAGACCCCGCGAACGATCGGGGCGCGCGACATCACGGAGGAGACGCTGCCGCGCGGCATCAACCCGCAGGAGCTGCTGCTCGACCTCGCTCGGGGGATGGACGAGGACCGGCGCGACTCCACGGCCGCGCTCGAGGCCTCCTTCGCCGAGCCCGAAGCGGCGGCGGTCCCGGCCGGGCCTCAGGCATCCTCCGCGCCCGGGCCGGAGCCGGCCGCGGCTCCGCCCCTGCCGGCGGCCGCGGCCCCGGCCGCGTCCGACGCCGACGGCCTGGGCACCGTCCTGCTCGTCGACGACGAGGACGAGGTGCGCCGGATCCTGGCCGAGCACCTCACGCGCGGCGGCTACAACGTGGTGGAGGCGGACGAGCCCGACTCGGCGGTCAAGAAGGCGGGACGTCTGGCCAAGGCCTCGATCCCTTTCGTGCTCGTCACCGACCTCGGGATGCCCACCTCCGGCGGCAGCTCCTTCCATGGCGGCTTCGAGGTGGTCAAGCGCCTGTGGAAGATGAACCTGCGGCCCCCGGTCCTGCTCATGGCGGAGACGCTCAGCGGCGCGATGCAGGCGCGGGCGCGCCAGATGGAGATCTCGCACTTCGTCTTCAAGCCGGGCCTGTCCAAGCTCGATCCCGACCAGTTCGAGGCGGACCTGCGCGCCTTCGCGGGCAAGATCCTCTCCGACATGATGCCGCGCCTGGCGGCCGGCGGCACCGCTTCTGCGCGGGCGCATCCGACCCCGGCACCCGGCCCGCCGCGGCCGAGCGCTCCCGGAGGGGCGCCGGCCGGCGCCGAGCCGCCCCCGCCCGCCGCGCCGCCCGCGCCGCCTCCTCCGCCGCGCACGGCAGAGGAGACCGCGCGCGAGTACGAGCAGCTCCAGCGCTGGCTGGCGGAGCTGCGCGAGCCGAAGGACGCCACGCAGGTCTCGACGCTGGTCATGAAGGTGGCGCGCGCGTGCTTCGAGCGGGCGGCGCTGTTCGTGGTGAAGAACGAATCGATGCGCGGCCTGGGCGGGTTCGGGGCGGCGCCGCGCGAGGAGAAGCTCGGGCTGCTGGTGCGCGAGGTCGTCATCCCGCTGGCCGAGCCGTCGATCTTCGCGCGGGTCGCCCTCGGACGGAAGCCATACGCGGGCACCTGGCCGGACGAGAAGTGGGCGCGCCACCTGCTGGGGAAGGTGGGGCGGTTCCAGTCCTCCGGCTTCGCGCTCTTGCCGCTGCTCACGAACCGCGAGACGGTGGCGGTGCTCTTCGGCGACAACCCGGACACCGGCCGGCCGCTGGGACGCCTCGACACGCTGGAGACCTTCGTCAACCAGGCGGGGATCGCGCTCGAGAACGCCTTCCTGCAGCGCAAGGTGCACGCGATGCAGACGCAGTAATGCGATAGAATTTCGCCGAAGAGCGGCCATGCCGAAGGAAGACGATCCCGTCAAGAAGAGCCAGGAGTTCTTTGGCATGTTCCTCAAGGCCAAGGAATTCACGGAGGAGCTGCTCAAGGAGAACGAGCGGCTGCGCTTCAAGGTGGCGAGCCTGGAGTCCTCCGCGGCCTCTCCCGCCCTGCCCAGCAATCCCGACGAGCAGATGCGCAGCTTCATCGAGCGCATCGGGGAGCTGGAGGCGCGCCTGCAGGAGGCGGAGGCGCGCTACCACAAGGTGGAGGAGGAGAACAAGGAGTTCGCCGACCGCTACATCGAGATCGAGGAGCAGAACAACAACCTGGCCAACCTCTACGTGGCCTCCTACCAGCTCCACTCCACGCTCGACTACCGCGAGGTCATCCGCATCGTGCAGGAGATCGTCATCAACCTGATCGGCGCGGAGGCCTTCCACCTGTTCATGGTCAGCGACAAGACGCGCCAGCTGGAGCTGGAGACCTCCGAGGGGCAGACGGCGCCGCTCACCGCCATCGCGCTGGGGGAAGGCCTGATCGGGCGCGCGGCCCAGACGGGCGAGAACTACTTCGCGGAGCAGGTCGCGCACGCGGAGCCCACGCCGTTCGACCAGCCCGTCGCCGTCATCCCCCTCAAGATCAAGGACAGCGTGATCGGCGTCATCTCCATCAACAAGCTCCTGGTCCAGAAGACGCACTTCACGGCCATGGACTACGAGCTGTTCACGCTGCTGGCCGGCCACGCCGCCACCGCGATCTTCTCGGCCAAGCTCTACTCGACCTCGGCGAGGAAGCTCACCACGCTCCAAGGCTTCCTCGACATGATCAAGACCCAGCCCGCGAAATAGTCGGCGCCCGCGCCCCTGCTTTCGTGCGCGTGCACGTTGCCGTGCCCGTCCCCGTCCGTTGGCGATTTCCCGAAGCGCGTCATAATGTCCCGGGGAGGAGACCAAGGGACATGACCCAGGCGCGGACACTCGGGGAGCTGAAGCGGGCGGGCGTGCGGTCGGTCGCGGTGAAGGAAGAGATGCGGCGCAACCTGGTGCGGAAGCTGGAGGCGGGGGAGACGCTCTTCCCGGGGATCCTCGGCTACGACGAGTCGGTGATCCCGCAAGTCGCCAACGCCGTCCTGTCGCGCCACAACATGATCCTGCTCGGCCTGCGCGGGCAGGCCAAGAGCCGCCTGCTGCGGAGCCTTACCACGCTGCTCGACCCCGCGCTGCCGATGGTGGCGGGCTGCGAGATCCACGACGACCCTTTCCGCCCGCTCTGCCGGCGCTGCCGCGACCTGATGGCGGAGCGCGGGGACGAGACGCCCATCGCCTGGCTGTCTCCCGAAGACCGCTACGTGGAGAAGCTGGCCACGCCGGACGTGACCATCGCCGACATGATCGGTGACGTGGACCCCATCCGCGCCGCGCGCGGCGGGCACGACCTGGCCAGCGAGCTGACCATGCACTACGGCCTGCTGCCGCGCGCGCATCGCGGCATCTTCGCGCTGAACGAGCTGCCCGACCTGGCCGGGCGCATCCAGGTCGGCCTGTTCAACATCCTCCAGGAGGGCGACGTCCAGATCAAAGGCTACCCGGTGCGCCTGCCCATCGACGTGGCCATGGTCTTCACGGCGAACCCCGAGGACTACACCGCGCGCGGCAAGATCATCACGCCGCTCAAGGACCGCATCGGCAGCGAGGTCCGCACCCACTACCCGGCCACGGTGGAGCAGGGGGTGGCCATCACGCAGCAGGAGGCCTGGACGGAGCGCGGCCGCGAGCTGCGCGTGCCGCGCTACATCCGCGAGGTGGCGGAGGGCATCGCCTTCGCCGCCCGGCGCGACAAGAGGATCGACAAGCGCAGCGGGGTCAGCCAGCGCCTGCCCATCACCGCGCTGGAGAACGCGATCTCGAACGCGGAGCGGCGCGCGGTGCTGCGCAAGGAGACCCTCGTGGTCCCGCGCGTGTCGGACATCTACGCCGCCCTGCCCTCGCTGACGGGCAAGTTCGAGCTGGAGTACGAGGGCGAGCTGATGGGCGCGGACAACGTGGCCCGCGAGCTCATCCGCGCCTCCGTGGGCGAGGCCTTCTCCGTCTACCTCGGGTCCGCGGACCTGCGGCCCGTGGTCGCCTTCTTCGAGAGCGGGGCCCACTTGAAGGTGCGCGACGATGCGGGATCCGACGAGCTCGTGGCCCAGCTCGGGAAGGTCCCCGGGCTCTTCGAGGCCCTGTCCCACGTGGGCATCCAGTCCTCCGATCCCCCGGCGGTGATCGCCTCCGCGGCCGAGTTCGTGCTCGAGGGCCTGTACGGCCAGAAGAAGATCGGGCGCAGCGACGACCGCGGCTTCACCGCCCCGGAGCGCCACGCCGAGGCCGAGATCGACCTGGAGCGGCTGGAGCGGCTGCGGCGGATGAAGAAGCAGGTCAACTGATGGCGCTCGTCCGCTACCACCGTTACGTCGGCGAGCTGTGGGAGGACCTCGACCTCGGCGAGCTCGTGGGCGAGCTGTCCGACTTCCTGCTCCAGAGCGGCTTCGGCACCGAAGAGGGCGAGTTCGACGAGGACCAGCTCCAGGCCCTGCACGACGCGATCCTGGACGCGCTCATGCGCCGCGGCCTGCTCTCCGACGAGGACCTGCAGAGGCTGCTCGACGACGGCGATGCGCTGGATCAGTTCCTGGACAAGGTCGTGGAGCGCATGGTGCGCGAGGGCTACCTCACCATGACCGAGGGCCGGCCCTTCCACGACCCCACGCAGGGGCGCGGCGGCTTCGGCCCCGCGGGACCGCCCGTGAAGTTCGAGCTCACCGAGAAGGGCGTCGACTTCCTGGGCTACAAGACGCTGCGCGACCTGCTGGGCTCGCTGGGCAAGTCGTCGCTGGGCCGCCACGACACGCGCGACCTGGCCACCGGCATCGAGTCCTCGGGCCCCTCCAAGGAGTACGAGTTCGGCGACACGCTGAACCTCGACATCAGCGGCACCCTGCTCTCCGCGCTGGCCCGCGAGGGGCTGAAGGTCCCCATCGACGTGGACTACAAGGACCTGCTCGTCCACCAGACCGAGTACCAGTCCTCGTGCGCGACGGTGGTGATGCTGGACTGCTCGCACAGCATGATCCTCTACGGCGAGGACCGCTTCACGCCCGCCAAGAAGGTGGCCCTGGCGCTGAGCCACCTGATCCGCACGCAGTACTCCGGCGACAGCCTGCACCTGGTGGTGTTCCACGACTCCGCGGAGGAGGTGCCGCTGAGCCAGCTGGCCAAGGTGCGGGTGGGCCCCTACTACACGAACACGCGCGAGGGGCTGAAGATGGCGCAGCGCATCCTGGCCCGCCAGCGCAAGGACATGAAGCAGATCGTGATGATCACGGACGGCAAGCCCTCCGCGCTGACGGAGGCCGACGGCCGCATCTACCGCAACCCCTTCGGCCTCGACCCGCGCGTGGTGGCGCTCACGCTGAAGGAGGTCGCCAACTGCCGCCGCCAGGACATCCTGGTCAACACCTTCATGCTCGCGCGGGACTACGAGCTGGTCGCCTTCGTCAAGAAGGTCTGCGAGATGTCGCGCGGCAAGGCCTACTTCACGACGCCCTACACGCTGGGCCAGTTCGTGCTGATGGACTACCTCAACAAGAAAGTGCGGACGGTTCACTGATGATCGTCGAAGAGCGCACCTTCGAGCATCCGCAGCAGGCCAGCCACGTGCGGCTGGTCGTCTACGAGAAGCCCGCCGGCCTGAGCCACGTCGAAGGGATGCCGGACGACGCGGGCTACCTGGTCACCGAGGAATGGTGGGGCGCGGGCAAGGTGGTCAAGACCCTCGGCTTCTACTCGGACCGCGCCGCGGCGCTGGAACGGCTGGCCGGGCGCGCGAAGGAGCTGGAGTTGCAGCGGTACCGGCCGGTCGTCGCCCCTGCCGCCTGAGGCCGCGGCCGCGCTCGCCTCGCCCGCGCCGCCCGGCTCCGCGCCCTCACGCGCGCGTTCGCTGCTGCTCGTAGGCCTGGCCGTGGCCATCGCGGCGGGCGCGGTCGCATTCCATCAGGAGCGCCAGCGCGATCCCCACGTCGCCTACAGCCGGTTCCAGCTCCCCGGCTTCGACGCGTACGTGTACGTGGCCATGGCCGAGCGGCCCTCCATCTTCACCGTCGCGCCGTGGGGCCATCGCGTCCTCGTCCCCGCGCTGGTGCACGCGCTCGGCTTCCGCAACGCCGTCCGCGGGTTCCGCCTCGTGTCCTTCGCGGGGGTGGCCGCCTCGGGCGGCCTGCTGTTCCTGTTCCTCCGGCGCCGCGGTCACGCGGACTGGGCCGCCCTGCTCGGCGTGGCCGCCTTCGGCCTGCTGCCGCCGATGGCGCGGGTGGTGGAGACGCCGTTCTTCCTGGAGCCGGTCGGCGTGCTGCTCTTCCTCTCGCTGCTGCTGGCCATCGAGTCCGGCGCTGGGTGGGGGACGATCGCGCTGCTGGCGAGCCTCGAGACCCTGGCCAAGGACGGCGTGATCGTGCTGTGTCTGGTCCCCGCCCTCCTCATCGCACGCTGGCCGCGCGGGCCGGCCGCCGCCGTGAAGGACGCGCTGGCCGCGGCGGCGCCCGCGGCCGCGCTCACGCCGCTGCTGCGCGCGTGGTGGACGCCCCAGATCCCGGTGGTAGCGGCGCCGTGGAACATGGCGCTCGTGCGCGCTGCCCTGGAGACGCTCCGCGACGTGTGGGAGCCGACGGCGCTGGCCGCGCTGGTGGGCGGCCTGGTGCCGCTGTCGGCCCTGGGGCTGCTGCACCCCGCCGGCCGCGAGCACCTCCGGCGCTATGGGGCGAGCCTGGCCCTGCTGACGGCCATGGCCTTCCTGGCCTGGCTGAAGGTCCCGAGCCGCGAGCCCGTCCCGCTCTTCGGCGCGAACTTCGAGCGCCTCCTGATCTACGCGGTGCCGCTGCTGCTGCCGCCCGCGCTGTGCGCGCTGGACCGGCTGATCGCCAACCGGCGGCCACGGCCGGAGCCCTCCGCCGCGCGCTCGCAGCTCGTGCCCGGCCTGCTCGCCGCCGCGACCATGGTCCTGCCCTTCGTCCTGCTCGACCGCTATCGCCGCGTCGACCTCCAGGGCAGCCGTGACGGGCCGCTGGTGCTGGCGGTGTGCCGCGAGAGCCTGCGCGCGGCCAACCGGCTCTCGCGCGGCGAGACGCTGGGGTTCGATCCCGAGTTCTCGCGCTTCACCTGGGGCGAATCCGACCCCGGCCAGCTCGCGCGGATGCGCTGGTTCCTGCGCGAGGGCTGGGGCGCGCGCGCCCACTACGGCACGCGCGAGATCGTGATGCACGAGCCGGAGGCCACGCTGCTGCTGCCCGTCTTCGACCCCGCGGACCTCGAGGTTCGCCTCCAGGTGATGGCGCCCATCCCCGATCCGCTCGCGCTGGCGGTGAACGGCCGCGCCGTCGGCAACTGGATGGCCGACGCCTCCGCGGCCGAGCAGGTCTTCGTCATCCCGGCGCGCGCGCTCGTGCGCGGCGACAACCTGGTCACGCTGTCCTCGCCCGGGGGGCGTCCGGGCGCGAGGCTGCGCCTGGTGACGTTCGCGAAGCGGCCCCTCGCCTGATGGCCGCGCCCGTCGTCCTGACCATCGGCCATTCCACGCGCGCCTTCGAAGAGCTCCTCGCCTTGCTGCGCGAGCACGACGTCACGACGCTGGTCGACGTCCGCCGCTTCCCGGGCTCGCGCCGACATCCCCAGTTCAACGCACCCGCGCTCGGACGCGCCCTGGAGGAAGCCGGGCTCGCGTACGTGCACGAGCCGGACCTGGGCGGACGTCGGGAGCCGCGCGCCGATTCCCCGAACACGGCCTGGCGGCTGGCCAGCTTCCGCGGCTACGCCGACCACATGGCCACGGCCGCCTTCCGCGATGCGCTGGAGCGCGTGCGTGCCCGCGCCACCCGCGGGCGGCCGGCGGTGATGTGCGCGGAGGCGCTGCCCTGGCGCTGCCATCGCCAGCTCATCGCCGACGCGCTGGTGGCACGAGGCACGCCAGTCACGCACATCCTCGGGCCCGGCCAGGTGCGCGTCCACGAGCTCAACCCGAGCGCGCGCGTGAGTCCGGACGGCCGCGTGGTCTACCCGGCGGCTGAGACGGCGCGCCTGTTCTGACCGCCGGTCGGCGTGGCTAGAATGGCGCCTGCGACAGGAGACAAGCGATGACTACACATGGCGTGCGAGCGATCGCGCTGGGGCTCGTCTGCGCGGGGGCCGTGACCCTCGGCGGCGCGCCGGGCGCGACGGCGTTGCAGGCGCCCGCGGCGCAGTCCAGCGCGACCGCCGAGCGCAGGGTCTGGTACTTCTACAAGGTGAAGTGGGGGCACCAGGAGGAGTTCGTCGAGCTGTTCAAGAAGAACCACTATCCCGTCCTCATGGCGCAGAAGGAGACGGGTCGCATCTCCGCGGTGCGGACCTTCGTGCCGACCTACCACGGCGACGGCCGCGCGGACTGGACCTTCGCGGTCGAGATCACCTTCCGCGACCTGGCCGCCATGAACGCGCCTTCCGGCGAGGACGCGATCGTCAAGCGGCTCTACCCCGACCAGGCGGCGTTCAAGAAGGAAGAGCAGCGCCGGTTCGAGATCCTCGACGCGCACTGGGACGTGCCGCTCAACGAGATCGAGTTGCGCTGAGGCACGTAGAGCTCATCGGCGCGCGTAGCGCGGCGACGAGCGAGGGGGGTTTCAGGGGGGGTCGCAGCCAACCAGCCCGACGGTGGCCGCAGTGCGAACGCCCATCGGGGTGACGCGTGAGTGCCCCCCCTGACTCAGCAAGCCTGAGGCGTCGCCTTCAGATCCCGCCGTTGACCGCGAGCACCTTGCCGCTCATGTAGGTGTTCTCGAGGGCGAGCCAGAGTGCGGCCCGTGCCGCTTCCTCGGGCCGACCCAGCCGGCGGAGCGCGCTCATGGCCCTGTAGTCGGCGATCAGGCCGGCGTCGAGCCCGCTGGAGAGGCCACTCTCCAGCACACCCAGCGCGACCATGTTGACGAGGATCCGCCTCGGCCCCAGCTCCTTGGCCATGGCCATCGCCATTGCGGAGAGCATGCCCTGACAGGCGGCGAAGACGACCGGCAGCGGGAGGGCCTGCGATCGGTCGAGCGCGCCCACGAAGACGACGTGGCCTCCCCCGGCGCGCGCCATGCCCGGCGCCAGCTCCTGGCAGGCCAGGAACGCCGACTCGCAGTTCACGGCCTGGACGGCCCGCCAGGTCTCGTCGTCCACTCCGGCCATCGACGCCGCCGGATTGGCGGCCGCGCAATGCAGGAAGACCACGGCGCCGGAGTCCCGCGCGACGGCCCGAGCGCGGTCCGCGTCGCGCAGGTCGGCCTGCACGGCCCGGTGACCGTACTCGCGTGAGAGGGCGCGTGCACGCTCTTCGCGTTCATGCCACGTGAAGACGGCGGGAACGCCTGACTCCGCCAGGCCGCGCAGCACTTCGCTTCCCACCGCCCCTGTTCCCCCGAAGACGAGCGCGGGCGAACGGCTCATGCCAGACGTGCCAGGGAGTCCAGCTCCTCGCGGCAGGCCTGGACGAACGCGGCCAGCGTGGTCTCGTCGATCGAGAAGCGCGGCTGGAGGCGCACCACGCTCCAATCGTGGCCGCACGGGAAGCAGTAGAACCCCCGGCGGTAGAGACGGTGGCACAGGAGGGGGCCGATGGCCGTGCGTCCCTTCTCGGCCAGCTCCGGGAAGCCGAAGTGCTCTAGGGAGAGCCAGGGATGATCGGGCGGTCGGAGCTGCAGGCCCAGCATGAGGCCCGCCCCGCGCACTTCGACGAACAGCGGCGAAGGAGCCAGCGCGGCCGAGAGGTCGCGGAGGAAATGCTCGCCGAGAGTCCGTACTCGCGCGATCAGCTCTTCCGTGAGCAGGTCGAGGGTGGCCCCAGCGGCCACCATCCCGACCGCGTTCTGGCCGAACGTGGTGTTGTGCGATTCCCCGTCCTCCACGTCGCGGCCGTAGGCCTGCTCGAACAGCTCGCGCCGGGTGAGCATCACGGACACGGGAACGAGGCCGCCTCCCAGCGCCTTGGCCAGCACCACGGCGTCGGGCCGGCGCGGCCAGGTCTCGCTCAACAGGAAGCGTCCGCTGCGTCCGAGGCCGGTCTGGACCTCGTCGGCCACGAGGAGAGCGCCGTCGCGCGCGGACAGCTCGCAGGCGGCGGCGACGTAGTCCGGGGGCAGCGGCCGAACTCCGCCCTCTCCCTGGATGGGCTCGATCACCAGCGCGCCCACTCCTCCCGCGCGCAGTGCCGTCTCGAGGGCTCCCAGGTCTCCGAAGGGGAGCGCCTCCACGCCGGGAAGGTGCGGACCGAAGGGATCGCGGAACGGCCCTTCGGCCATGAGCGCCGTGCTGCCGAAGCCGCAACCGTGGTAAGCACCCTCCAGGCACAGGATCCGCGGCCGGCGCGTGGCCGCGCGCGCCAGCTTCAGGCTGGCCTCGAGAGCGTCGCTGCCGGTGCACGTGAAGTACGCGTTCGAGTAGCCCGTGCGCTCGCAGAGCCGGCGCGCGAGTCGGCCAACGTGGGGGTGGACGCGCGAGGGATGCCAGGAGGGCAGGTCCGTGTCGAGGTACGCGCGCACCGCGGCCGTGATCGCGGGGTGCCGGTGGCCGAAGGCCTGCACGCCGTGGAAGTCTTCGTAGGCCCGGCCCGCTTCGTCGATCAGCCGGCCGCACTCCGCCCGGACCATGCGGAAGGGCTCACCCGTCAGTCGGGCCCGCCGCACGATCAGCGGGTTCACGAACGTCCCGAACTCGTCGAAGCCCCGGCGCAGGGCGTCGTCGGGTCCGCTCACAACCCGCCGTCGAGGACGACCTTGGCCCCGGACATGAAACGGTTCCCATCCGAGACCAGGAACACCGCCGCGCGCGCGACCTCCGCCGCGGAGGCCAGACGGCCCAGCGCGCAGTGTCGCAGGTACTCCTCCACGCGTCCCTGCGGCAACGCCTGCGAGAACCCCGTATCGAGCAGCCCGGGCGACAGGAGGTTCACCTGTATGCCGTATCGTCCGACCTCCCGCGCCATGGCCTCGGTGAGGCCGCGCAAGGCGGACTTCGAGGCCGCGTAGTGGACGGGCGACTCGATGATCCGCTCGGAGGCGAAGGATCCGACGTTGAGGATGTGCCCGCTCCGGGCCCGGATCATCCCCTTGAGGACGGCCCGCGAGAAGAGATACGCGCCCTTCACGTTGACGGCCATGAGCGCGTCCCAGTCCTGCTCCTCGATGAGCGCGATGGGCAGGATCTGGCTGACGGCCGCGTTGTTGACGAGCACGTCGATCCCGCCCCAGAGCCGGACGAGGTCGCGTACGGTGGCCTCGACGTGCGCCGCGTCGGCGACCGATCCCTTGTAGACCAGAGGCTCCCGGCCCGCGGCCGCGATGGCGGAGCGCGCCTCCTCCGCGTCCGCGTCGCGGGCGCTGTAGGTGAAGGCCACCCTGGCCCCGCTCTGCGCGAAGGCGAGGCCCAGGGCGAGCCCCAGCCCGCGCGAGCCGCCCGTCACCAGGCAGCGCTTGTCGGCCAGCGCCATCGCCGGTCGCCGGGAAAGCTCCGTCAAGGATCGCTGGGCCTCACCGGCAACGGGAACCGGCGGCCGCCACGCCGCTCGTTCCACGGCCGCGGGCTGTGCACGAAACGGTGCTCCTTCTCGCGGTACAGGACGTTGTAGTTGCAGACGGGAACAGTGGAACCGTCGGGGTAGCAGTTGCTGTCGCAGCACTGCACGGCCCGCTCGGTGTCGAAGGTCTCCTCGTCCATGTGGGAGTGCACGTACACGGCCTTGACCGCGCGCTCGCTGGCGCGCAGGGCCTCCGCGCGCGAGATCGCGCGGCCTGAGGGGAAGACCTTCCCCAGCAGGTCCTTGATCAGGTGGAGCGTCCGCGCCGCCGCGGCGTCCTCCGAGACCCAGAGCCGGTCGATCGCGTCCTGCATGGCCACCTCGAGGCGCGGCGACGGCTCGAGATAGAGCCGGTCGGAGAGGACGTCGTAGAGCGTCTCCCGCGGCATGAAGCGGGTGAACGGCACCGGCGCCCCGCCGTCGGGGTCGATGAGGAGGTAGGCGATCTGGTAGCAGAGGGGATGGGCGCAGGGCGAGGAGACGAAGTCCCCGGCGCGCAGCAGCCCACTCGTGGTCTCCTCGATGCGGCGGAGCACCTCGTCGATCGAGATGCGCCCGGAGCGCGGAAAGCTCACCCCGCCCTGCCCGGTGAAGGTCATGGTGTGGACCTCCACGTGCCGGACGTTGGGACGGCGAAAGGCCAGCTCGAGGATGCGCCCGATCTCGTGGTCGTTGACGCCTCGCGTCATCACGGGGATGAGCGTCGTGTCGACGTCGTACTTCTCCAGCAGGTCCAGGCAGCGGAGCTTCAGGGAAAGGAGATGAGCGCCCTGGAGCATCTCGTCCGCGTCACGCTGGAAGGTGTCGAAGGAAAGGGCCACGCGTGCTCCCAGTTCGCCCAGGCGCCGGACGAGCGACTCCTCCCGGGCCAGGCGGATGCCGTTCGAGCAGACGGTGACCCGGTGGATCCCCGCCGCCTGAGCCAGCTCGATGAGGTCCAGGAAGCGCGGGTGGACGGTCGGCTCCCCGCCGGTCAGGTTCACGATGTCCAGGGCACCGCCGTGCGCGGAGGTGAGGTGATCGAGCACGCGGCGGAAATCGTCCAGGTCCATGTGGAACGCGCCGTCGTTGCGGTTGTGGACGTAGCAGATCGGGCAGTCGAGGTTGCAGGCGCTGGTGACGGTGACCACGGGCAGGCGGACCTTCTGGGCGTGGCTCGCGCAGGGTCCGCAGTCGAACGGGCATCCGTGCTCGACGGGACGCGAGGTGGGCGGAGGGATGCTGCGCGGCGCGAGCGCCCGCGTGCGCTCGTACCACGCCGCGTCGGCGCTCAGCCGGACCTGTTGCTCGCCGTGCTCCGCACACGTCTTGCGCATCCATACTTCACCGTCGGCGAGCGCGACCACCTGGGCGGGCACCGCGTTCTTGCAGACGCGGCAGAGGCTGGTGGTCTCGTGGATCAGACGTTCGGCAAGAGCAGCCTGCACAGCGGAAGCCTTGGCCGCGGAGTCTAGCGCAGGCCTTCGACGGCCAGCAATACCGTCGAGGGTCCGGCGCTGCGTGATGGTCGCTTTGCCTCTACGCTCCCTGGAACGGCCCCACGACCTGGCGCCAGAAGCCGGACGGCAGAGGGTCGTTCTCGACGCCCACCGCTTCGGGTCCCGGCGCGGCCGGCCTCACGTAGGTCCGGAAGAGGCGGTCGAAGAGCATGACCGTGGTTCCGAAGTTGGCGTCGCTCTCCCCGGCGATCCGCGAGTGGTGGTAGCGATGAACGGCGGGCGTGCAGATGACGCCGTCGAGCCAGGACGGGGTCCGCATTCGGATGTTGGCGTGCTGCAGGACGCCGAACGCGCCCTGGGTG
>Ga0070698_100005585_pt1 | contig 13750 bp, 19 predicted proteins | sample KBSK1502metaG_FD_65477 | JGI IMG/M metagenome (GOLD analysis project Ga0070698, IMG submission 65477) | Corn, switchgrass and miscanthus rhizosphere microbial communities from Kellogg Biological Station, Michigan, USA - KBS K1-50-2 metaG | ecosystem: Host-associated > Plants > Roots >... | reverse complement strand
TATTATCTTTTGTTCCTACGGAACAAGGAAATTTTGAATATCGGAAATGTCTCCGATCTAAGTCTCCCCTTTAGGGGGACAGGGGGTTTAGTTTCACCTCCCCATACATTCCAATCTTTAAATACCCATCGTTCTTTACTTTTACTTTGATAGCATATACAAGATTTGCCCGTTCCTCTTTTGTCTGAATTGTTTTTGGAGTAAACTCCGCTTTATCTGATATCCATATTATATCACCTGTGTACTCTTTATACTTCTTCTCTCCCTGGTCGATCATCACTTTCACCTGCTGACCTAATTTTATTGTTGGTAACTGAACACCGGTAACATAAGCCCGAAGATTTAATTCAGACAGATCAGCGATCTTGTACAATGCTTTTCCTGCAGAAGTTACTTCACCTGCTTCTGCATATTTAGTAAGAACAGTTCCGGTAACCGGGTTTACAATATTGGCTCTTTGCTGCTGATCTTTTAGTTGCTCAATTCTTTTTTTTAATGGTTCTGATTCACTTAATATTCCACGGTTTTGAGTAGCCACATTGCTTTTTTGTACATTGATCTGCTGCCGTGTTACATTCATATTCTTTTTCAGCATATCAATTTCCGCATTTACATCATCTAATTGTTTCCCGGTTGCAGCATCTGCTTTTAACAAATTCTCGATCCTTGTTTTTTCATGCCATAAATTATCAAGCCTTGATTGCTGAACTGCTAATTGATCCTGTAATAATTGTATCTGCGGAGTTACATCAGATGTTTTTTGCTCCAAAGCATTAATGCTTGCTTCTACCTGCTCCTGTTGCAGATTAATATTGGTAGCATCAACAGAACCAATAACACTGTCTTTAGTTAAATGCATTCCTTCTTCCACATTAAATGAAAGCAGCTTGCCTCCCAGTTCTGATGAAACGATTGTTTCATCTGCTTCAAATGTCCCGGAAGCGTCGAATCCATTTTCATTTCCATTACACGCCGAAAGAAAAATGACTGAGATGATCGTAATTCCAAAAAATATTTTCTTCATACCGATGGTTTATTGTTTTCCTGAAATTGTTTGATAATTTATTTGTGCCTGTAATAATTGTATCTGGTGAGTGATCAGGCTTTGTCTTGCCTGGTCTTCTGCATTTATTTCTCTTAAATAATCATTGGCCGTGATCACACCGTTCTCTAACTGTGCTTTTGCGGCATCCTTTACTTTTATTCTTAAGTCAATTATTTCTTTATCTGTGTCTACCAGTCGCTGAAGTTTATCAACCTCTGATTGCTGCTGCTTCAATTGAGTATTTGTGTTTAACACGAAAACCTCTTTTTGTATATCAATTGTTTTCTGATTCAGTTCAATGATCTTTTTCTCCTTTTTCTGAGTGTATAATCCACCAAGTGACCAATTCAATCGAACACCCGTAGTATAAAAAAATTCAAATTCATTCTTCAGAAAATTCAGTCCCGGTTTACCATAGCCTCCCTGGAAAAATAAACTTGCTTTAGGTTTATTTCTTGAATCGATCAGCTTATACTGTCCTCCTAATAATTTTTCCTGGGTAGAATACAGCTTCAGTTCAGGCCTTTGTATTTCATTGGTAAGAACTGAACTTTGTGCCACCGGGCTTTCCAGTTTGATATCCTCAGGCAGATTTTGATTAAGGAATAAGCTCAGCACATCGATATATCCTTTTCTTGATGCTTTCAATTCGATCACCCTTTGATCAGCTTTGAGCAATTCAGCTTTCAATACATTCAGACTTGATCTGAAAGCAACTCCATTATTCACTTGTGCTTCCACTCTTTTTATTCCATTGTTCAGATCTTCTTTTACAAGATCAACCTGCTTCAATTGTTCATCAAGAAACAATACTCCCAAAAAAAGCTGGTTGATCCTTTCTTTTAATCTGTATAACTCAACTTCAATTTTTTGCTGCTCTGCATCTTCATTTAATTGCTGGATATTCTTTTGTTGTTTTATAATACCTCCATCATAAATAAGTTGATTGAAATCAGCTAAAATTTTATATTGATCCTTATTCACTTTTGCGAAGGATATTCCGGGGACCGGAATATCAACTCCTGTAACTTCAGATTGGAGTGTCGCCTGCCCGCTGAAACTTATCTGCGGAAGAAAACCCTTGCTTAAGTTTTCAATTGTATAGCCAGTCGTTTGCTTTATTAATTCTCTTTGTTTAATAAGTGGATAATTCTGCTGACTAAGATCATAAGCCTTTTGTAAGCTAAGAGATTGTTGTGCCGAGGAATTAATAATTAATAATGAATAATTAATAATTATGATCAGTAATCGCTTCATATAAATTATTTTCGAATTGAATCAATAATAAACTTCGGTATCTCCATCCTTCTTTGTTCCATTGTCTGCTTAAATTGCAATTCACTCATCTGAAGATTTCTTATGATCATAGGTTTTGCTACAAAAGGGAAAATGGTCATTGATATTAGATTCATCAGCAAATGCACGGGGCTTATTCTTTTTATGGTTCCCATCTTTACTTCTTTTTCGATCTGCTCAAGAAATTTTGCAGGCTTTGGCTTATTCTCAGCACCTAAAACTTTTTGCATAAATCGATCAGGGTCACGATTTATCTCATTAATTACAAACCAGGGCAGGTAAGGGTTTTCCTGCATCTCATCTATATATTCGTTGACAAACTTTTCAATTTTTTCAAACAGCGGATCATCGGAATTAAAAATGGCATTGATCTTAGGAAAAAATTTTTGCGCCTCATCCATAAAGATGGTTTCAAACAGTTTGTCTTTATCCCTGAAATAATAATGGACCAATGCTTTATTGATACCGGCCTCATCAGCTATATCCTGCATGCGGGCACCGGCCATGCCTTTCGTGGTAAATACTTTGCGGGCGGCTGCCAATATTCTTTCTTCTGCTCCTTTGTCTTTATCTTTTTTCTTGTTAACCATATAGTTTAACCAAATGGTTAACAAAAATAGGAAAGGGCAAATAACTGGCAAATTATTTTTTTGTGAACTGAATGTTATCCAATGTGGATTGAGGGATTTTGTCGGTGGATAGCCAACTTAAAACATTACTTTTTTGAAGCATGATAGAGTTTATCAAATCTTTCCGCGATAGCTATATATTCATCTGCCCAACCATTTGAAATCGAATGTTCCTGTAATGAGCCAGTTGGTGCAAAAACAATATTCAATTCTTCAAGGCAACTTTTATCGTTTGCTTTCAGTCGGTTTATATAATTATCTAGATCATCCCTGAATTTTTTTGCGCTATCATATCTGGTCCAAACCACATCCGAACTGTCGGAAACTTTATTTTTAACTAGCTCAATTATTCCGATAATTTCATTAATCATTGTTCAACAGAATTGTAGTAGTTGAATGGAGCGTCGCAACAAAAGTTCAGTCAGGGAACAATTGCCGGCTACAGCAGATGATAGATAATAGTGGATAGATGATAGTCTCAAAAATTATCAGTTATCATCTATCCACTATCAATTACTCTGCCCAACTCATTATATAATTCGTATTCTCAATTTCAATTGCCTGCTTAGTTAGCATCAATGGACGAAATGTATCAACCATTACTGCAAGCTCTTTTGTTTCTTTGGCACCAATACTTTTTTCTACCGCACCGGGATGTGGACCATGCGGAATACCGGCCGGATGCAATGTGATCATTCCTCTTGTTACATTTTTGCGACTCATAAAATCACCATCGACATAATAGATCACTTCATCGCTATCGATATTGCTGTGGTTGTATGGCGCAGGAATTGCCTGTGGATGATAATCGAATAGTCGCGGCACAAATGAACAAACAACAAATGCATTCGTCTCAAAGGTTTGGTGCACCGGCGGCGGCTGATGCACACGACCTGTGATCGGTTCAAAATCGTGAATAGAAAAGATATATGGATAGCAACAACCATCCCAACCAATAACATCGAAAGGATGCGTGCCATAATGTAACCCATACAACATGCCCTGCTTCTTTGCTTTGATCAGGTAATCACCTTTCAGATCATAGGTCTTTAACTCCTGTGGCGGACGAATATCTCTTTCACAATAGGGTGAATGCTCCATCAATTGGCCAAAGCGACTCATGTACTTTTTAGGGAACCGTAATGGCGTAAATGACTCAACAATAAATAAGCGGTTCTTGTCATCATTGAAATTAATTTGATAGATCGTTCCCCGCGGCAATACAATATAATCACCATAAACAAATGGCAGCTCGCCATATTGAGTATGCACGGTTCCGCTACCTTCATGTACAAAGATCATTTCATCAGCATCGGTGTTCTTGTAATAATAATCTTCTGTACCTTTTTGTGGCGCCGCCAGCACAATATGACAATCATTATTCACCAGCACCGGCACACGGCTTTTCAAAAATTCGACACCAGGTTTTATTTGAAATGCTTCAAAGCATCGATGCTTCAGCATTTTTTCTTCAGCGATGGTTGGCGATACATCAACCTGCGGCTCCGTTTTTATTATCTGTGTTGGCGGATGACAATGATAAAGCAATGAATAATCATCACTGAATCCTTCCGTAGAAAATAATTGCTCGCTGTATAATCCGCCATCAGGTTTGCGAAATTGTGTATGACGTTTATGAGGAATGTTTCCGAGTTTATGATAATGAGGCATGATGTAAAGTTGAAAGTTAAAAATTGAATATTGAGTCAGAAAGACGGAAAGCCCGGAAGACAGAAAGACTATTTATTATAGATTAAACATCTTTCGGACTTACCGACTTGCGGACTTCCTGACTAATTCAAGTGATACCATCAGGAAATAGTATTTCCACCTTCTTTTATCGATCCAGTATGTGAAGTTGCGGTGAAAAGGCATATACAAATGTAATAAGTTTTAAATAAGAACACGGATGACACAGATAAAACGGATGTTCAATGAACTTACCTGAATAAAAATAAAAAATCCGTGTAAATCTTTCCAATCCGTGTCATCCGTGTTCCATCTCACATCCCGAAATTTGCTTCATGCACATACCGACAGCCGGATTATTAATTATCCAAAACCGAAAACTTTTACTTGCTTACAGCAAAAACAAAAAATGTTTTTACCTGCCCGGAGGGAAAATAGATAAAGATGAAACCGCGGTCCAGGGATTATGCAGGGAGATCGAAGAGGAGCTGAGTATTCCTTTAACTGAAGAGGAACTGACTTATTATACACATGTTACTGCTCCTGCTTATGGAGAAAATAATGGTGTGATAATGGAACAGGATTGTTTCTTATTAAATAAAAATGCCGAACCCATTGCATCAGCAGAGATCGGCGAGTTGAAATATTTTAGTTTGGAAGAATATTTAGCAGAACAAAATACTGCTCCGGGAGCTGTTAAAGTTCTTGAAATATTGAAAGAAGATAATTTGATTGATTAAAGAAAGCTATTAGCTCAAACTATTATGACCCGAATTGGATTGATATCAGATACTCATGGCTTCCTGGATGAAAAAGTATTTAGCTATTTCAAAGATTGTGATGAAGTATGGCATGCGGGGGACTTTGGAAATGGAATCGTTGAAAGGTTTAAAAGTTTTGGCGAAGGCATCTCTACGGGAAAATCGTTTAAAGGTGTTTACGGAAACATCGATGATCAAAAAATACGTCATGAATTCCCTGAGCAACTTGTTTTTAATTGTGAACAAGTAAAAGTGATGATGAGGCATATTGGTGGTTCACCTCCTAACTATAATCCTGAAACAAGAAAAGAATTATCAATTCATAAACCGCAGCTTTTTATCAGTGGCCACTCACATATTCTGAAAGTGATCTATGATGATAAGATCGATTGCCTGCATATAAATCCCGGCGCCGCAGGCAAACAAGGCTGGCATAAAGTAAGAACCATCATTCGCTTTGCGATTGATGGTTCTGATATTAAAAATTGTGAAATTATCGAGCTTGGAAAAAGATAATTACATCGGCTGCATTTGTTCTGACTGCTTGCGCATTTCTTTTTCTGATACATCTTTCACATGAGTAGCTACAACCCATGTATAACCAAATGGATCATTTATACAACCAACACGATCGCCATAAAACATATCCTGTGCTGGCATTACCAGGGAAGCACCGTTTTGTACTGCTTTCTTAATTGTATCATCTACATCCGGCAGAAACAAATACAGACTTATTGAATTTCCGTTCGTTTCTTTCGGGGTCATGGTTTTGCTTTGAGGGTTTTCTTCCGCTAAAAAAATTAATGAATCGCCTATCTGGAGTTCCGCATGCATAACTTTTTTGTCAGGACCATCCATTCGCATTTTTTCTTTAGCACCAAAAACATTTTGATACCATGTAATTGCAGCATCTGTGCCTTTATATGCCAGCGAAGGTGTTATGGCATTATAGCCTTCGGGGAGATAAGAGGTTTTCGCCATAGAATTAAGTTTTAAAAATGAATAATAAAAGAAATCTCACTATCAAACTATTTTTTAGTTTGACCTGATTTTGCAGCAAAATTGTTGCCACACCACAATTGCATCAACATTAAATTCCCGTGTCTACCTCAATGTTGAAAAGTAAATCCTTAACTTGTTAACATACCAACTTAAAAATCAGAATATGTTACAAAAAACTATCCCCATTCTCCGCATATTCGATGTTGCAAAAGCAAAAGAGTTTTATATTGATTGGCTTGGATTTAAAATTGAATTTGAACATCAATTCGAGGAGAATACGCCTTATTATATTGGTATTTCAAGAGATAATATTCAAATCCATCTTTCCGAGCACCATGGTGATGCCACACCCGGAAGCAAAGTGTTTATCGTATGTGATGAGATCCAAAAAATTCATGAAGAATTACAGTCAAGGCCGTATAAATATTACCGGCCAGGTCTTGGAGAAACCTTTTATGGTACATTGGAGCTCGCAGTACAGGATCCTTTTGGCAACAGGCTTTCATTTAACGAATCCATAAAAAAAGAATGAACTGTTCATGCTGATAAATTATGCCTGATCTCATAATGCTGCGATCTTTCATCATATCGCAACAATAATGGTTTTGCATCCTCGTAAATAACAGCTCTCTCGTAATCATCACCGGCAAATTCTTTTACTGCAGTAAGTGAATCAAATCGCATGATCGTTATAAACTCCACTTCATCACTTAGCTTTCTTATCATCAGTTGAATGTCTATAAGGCCGCAGATGTTTCTTTTTTTAATACCAGTAAGAATTTCTTCCCTTAACATTATCTCGTATACGGAAGAGTTTTCACGAGTAGTATATCCATGCCATATCCTTGCGATCATAGTCGTAATATTTATAATTCAATTCTTACCATTGCCCTGCTTTTACTGTTTTGTTGAACAATGCTGAATCCATTTTTAATAAAAGAAGATAATACACCAACCCACAAAAAGGGATGTGGAACTTTTTCGGCATAAGGAATAGCAGGGTAAGCTTCCAATGTTTTTATCTTTTTCTTTTTTGCAAAATCAACAGCTCCTTTAATTAATTCCCGTGATAAACCCCTGTGACGAAATTCTTTTTTAATAAAGAAACAAGTGATGCTCCACACAGGTTTATCATCAATTCGTTTAAAAGATCTTGAGTTCCCCATCCTCATATAATCCTCTCTCGGAGCTAATGCGATCCAGCCTACTGGCTCTTTATTCATTGAAGCGATCAATCCCTGTGGCATTCCTTTATTCACCAATTGCTTCATCAACTTTTTATTTCCATCAGGCTTGTTTGCCTGGAAATCTTTGTAGGGCAACCGAAAATACATGCACCAGCAATTACCACAGCCTCCCTTCTCTCCCATCAATGTTTCAAATTCTTTCCAGTTTGCAGAACTTAATGAAGCAAAACTTAATTTACTGGTGATCTCTTTCATTCTGTAAAATTACTTCTTTGGTGTTAGCTGTGCCTGTATGCACCACCATCGTCCATCCAACTTGATATAGGTATCGGTATAAGCTGTTGTCCCGCTTATTTCTTTATCATTATCAATATATGTATAAACAGTCTCGGCTCTTACCAGGGCTGTATTGCCAAATATCCTTATCAATTCATTTTGCATGGCAAATGATCTATAAAAAGACGGATCATAACCATGTGACCATTCTTTCATATAATCATCCCTGTTCACAACTTTGCCATTACTTACAATACAAACAAAATCTTTATAAATGATCTTATTGTGTGCAACAGTATCATTATGCAAAAAGTTCTGGATGAATTGCGCATTTAGTGCACTTAGTTTTGCAGCATCATCATTGAATTTATTATTTACCGATTGTTTACCAGAACTTGTTTGTGCTAATGATTGTGTACAGATCAGTATCAACAAACCGAATGAAATAGATTTCAGCATAAACATAATTTAGACTGTAAACCTAAGACCTGCCTGTAAATGTCAACTTAGAAATCTTGCTTTTTATGCGTGTTGCTCCCGAAGGATTGATGGTTTTATTTTATAATGCTGTTTAAATGCAGTTACAAAATGTTCTGGGCTGTTAAATCCGCATTCATAGGCTATATCCGATACAGGAGAATTTGTTTCTGTTAATAAAACTTTGGCATGAGTAAGCCGGACAGAAGTAAGGAATTGATGGGGAGATCTTTTGATGATCGCTTTAAAGATCCTGCTGAAATGAAATGGACTTACGAGGCAATGCGCCGCTAATGGGTGTAAAGAAATATTTTCTTTGAAATGAGATAAAATATAATCCCTGGCAGATTCAACAGTAACAAGATGGTATTGCTTTAATTTATCAGGAATATTTTCCGGAGTTTCAGCGCTTCCCAATAAGTTCATTACTTTTTCCAAAAGGGCAATTACCAATTCATCTATTTCAAGTGAATTATATTTTTTCGAAATAACTTTTTGAAATATTCTTTGATGATGATACTCCAGTTCTGGTGTTGCATTCACCATCAAGGAGTGAATATCATTGTTCTTTAATAACCATGGCAGCTTATTGCCATACAGATCTAAGATCGTTTCTTCGAAAAAATTTCTTCTGAATTCAAAAATGGTGACGATGTCAGGCTGATTATCTATATGTCGTGTAATGTGTTCAAATCCCGGCTTTGAAAGGAGTACCCGGCCCACATGCACTTCTTCATTCCTTTTAAATGTCCGGTATTCAAAAAATCCTTTGCGGATAAATGAAATGCTGAAACTTTTATTGTACTCGGGATCTGTTACAGAACAAACTTCGCAATGGCACCTGAAATCTTCAACCCGGTAAAAATCGGATTGATGAAGTATATGTATATCTGCCATTTTCATATACTAAAAATACTTATTTCAACAATAGAATAGAAATCTCACAGATGACACGGATTATCACAGACAATCTTTTCCGTGTAAATCTGAGAAATCTGTGAGAACAATAAAACAAAGCAAGATTTCTAAGTCAATAGATAGTTTCTCAATGGAAATTGCAGCTTTAAACAAATCAATATGACAAAAGAGATCAATAACTACCTCAGTGAATTTGAAACAATTTATAACGGTGAACCCTGGTACGGAAAATCCTTAATGGCAGTGATCAGTGATGCCGATCCAAAAGATGTTTTCAAAAAACAGAAAAACACCGGGCATTCTGCGTACGAGATCACTCACCATCTTTATGCATGGCGGGATCTGCTGGTAAAAAGATTGAACGGAGATACAAAAGCTTCCATAGAAGTGAATTCAAAAGAAGACTGGATACCTTTACCAAAAGAACAAACCGCTGCCACATGGAAGGAGTTGATAAAAAAATTAGAACAAAATCAACAGGAATTGATCAAGTCACTTCCCAAATGGACCAATGGCTCGTTAGATAAAGAGTTTGCCGGCACTTCATACACATTGCGTACTTTTTTGAATGGGCAAATTCAACATGATATTTACCATATTGGACAAATTGCTTTAGCAATTAAAAACGCATAATAAATATGATAGCAAGGATCTGGCATGGACGAACAAAAACCAATGATGCTGATGTTTACCGGCAATATGTTATTGAAACAGGCATTATTGGTTATCGCTCCATAAAAGGGAATCTCGGTGCACAAATATGGCAGCAGCAGGAAGGAGATATTACGCATATCTGCACCATTTCCTGGTGGGATAGTTATGGAAGTATCAAAGCATTTGCCGGTGATGATTATGAAAAGGCAAAATATTATGAAGAAGATAAAAAGTATTTACTGGAGTTTGAATCAACTGTTCAGCACTATGAATGTTATGATTTCAGACCACAGGTAAATTGACCCCGTCTGTAAAAATTTTCTTTCCGCTCAGTAAAATTTGGCGTAGCTTGTCTGTGACTAAAATCAATGTTTATGCCACAGCATTCATCACGTCGCCAATGGATACAGCAATCATCATTTGCTCTTTTAGGATTGGGCATTTCACTTAGATCGATGGGCAATGAAGAAGGTATAAGAAGAATAACTGGTATAGAAAATGGCCTGGTCAATTTAGGCTCCAATGAAAATCCCTATGGCATTTCTGGAAAAGCAAAACAGGCAATTCTTGACATGATGGGTGAAACGAATCGTTATCCCTTCAATGTTTCTGCACTGCAATCATCTAAAAAATTACTTGGCGATTATTACAAAGTTGGCGAAGACCAGGTTTTAATAACAGCAGGCTCAGGAGAAGGACTGGCAATGCTGGCACGGCATTTCAATAAGGGAAATATTGTAACTGCAGATATAACTTTTGGTGTACTTCCCAACACAGCAAAAAAGATCGGAACAAAAGTGATTGAAGTGCCGCTTACAAAAGACAAAGTGCATGACCTGCCCGCCATGATGAAAGCGATCAATAGTGAAACGCAATTAGTGTATATCTGTAACCCGGCTAATCCAACCGCAACAATAGTTGACGCCAATACATTGAAAAATTTCTGTGCAGAAGCTTCTAAAAAAACAGTTGTGCTGATCGATGAAGCATATAATGAATTTTTAGACAATGCAGACAGCCAATCCATGATCCCTCTGATCGAAAAAAACCCGAACATACTTGTGATCAAAACTTTTTCCAAGATACATGCAATGGCAGGTTTGAGAATTGGTTTTATAATTGGCCATTCAACTGTAATAAAAAAACTTCAGCCAGATTATTTTCAGAGTTCTCAACTGGCAGTAAGTGTATTAAGTTTGAATGCAGCAATGGCAAGTCTGGATGATGAACCACACAAAGCAATGAGCAAACAAAAAAATGAAGCAGCCAGGAAATATACAATGGATGAGCTGAAAAAAATGGGCATTGATTATATTCCATCTTATACCAATTTTATTTTTTATCCTGTAAAAAAGTACAGCGGGGACTATGCTGCAGACATGTTTGATAAACACAAAATAATATTGCGTAGCAATAAATACAGCGACGGGCAATGGGCAAGAGTAAGTGTAGGTACATTGGATGAAATGAAACAATTTATCCAGGTGCTCAGTGATCCAAAAAATAATATGGCTTCCCGGTATTAATAATTATTTATGTCAGATAATTCATCCCGTCGTCAATGGTTAAGAAATACAGCAACTGTATTAACGGGAATGAGTTTAACCCCGGGTTTATTTGCAACAGAAAAAGAAAAGTACAGAGCAGCAGGGATCATTTTATTAAATGGAAATGAAAACGCTTATGGGCCTTCTTCTTCTGCAAGAAAAGCAATGTCTGAAGTTTTAGGAAGTTCTAATCGTTATCCGGATGACCTGTCATCATTATTAAAACAACAAATAGCAGAATTCTGGCAAGTAGGTAAAGAAAATATTTTATTGGGCGCCGGCTCTTCAGAATTTCTTGGTCTTGTTCCTTTATTGGTTTCTTCAACCAAAGGAAATATTGTTACTGCTGAACCATCTTACAGAGTTTGGAACGGGCAAGCAGAATCATTTGGCTTATCCATTAAACGAATCCCACTTTCTGCAGGTGATAAAACATTAAGTCTTGGTAAAATGTTTTCTGCAATGGATAGCCATACAAGAATGATGTATGTGTGTAATCCAAATAACCCTGTTGGCACTTATATAGAAGATCACTTAATAAGAGCATTTGTAATCGACTGTAGCAAAAATTGCATGGTGTTGGTTGATGAGGCTTATACCGAATTTCCAGAGACACCTTCATTAAAAGATCTTGCTATAAATAATCCAAACATTATTGTAGCAAAAACATTTTCCAAAATATATGGGTTAGCTGGTGCAAGGATCGGCTATATAATTGGGCATCCTGATACGATCAAAAAAATTGCAGTTCTTCAACCATGGCCCGATGCGAATATAAGTGCTACAAGTGTTGCTGCCGCATCAGCAGCATTAAAAGACCAGGCTTTTGTAAAAGATTGCAGAACGAAAATTGCACAGGCAAGGGAATTATGCAATAAAACTTTTAAAGAACTTTCATTAGAGTATATTCCTTCTCATACAAATTTTATTTTGTTCAACATTGGCAAGATCGGCACAGGCTTCTCACAAAAAATGCAAGCCAAAAATATTTATGTTCAATACCGTGATCATTTTGGAGGCAAATGGTGTCGTGTAAGTATGGGAACAATTGAAGAGATGCAGTCTTTCTGTTCGGCCCTGAAATCTGTCGTTGGTTAACATTTAACTTTCTGTTACAAATAGTGAATTTTACTTTTCAGCATTAACTAAAACCAATTGTATGCGTAAAATTATTTTCCCGATTGTGATCCTGTTTATTTTCTCATTTGCATCAAAGGCCCAAACAGATCTTAAGACCATGCAGGAAATTCAAACTGTACTTACCTATTATCTTGATGGAGGTACCAATGGCGACAGTGTTATGTTCTCAAAAGCCTTTGTTCCGGATGGGCAAATGAGATTTATGAGAAATGATACGATCATGAATGTGGTATTGAAAGATTTTATGGCTAGAATGAGAAATACAGGTACAAAAACAGAACGCAAAACAAAGATTGAAAATATCCAGGTATTCGGAAATGCAGCATCGGCCAAGCTCACTATTGAGTACCCAACATTTTACTTTCACGACATTATGAGTTTATTGAAAACAAAAGATGGATGGAAGATTGTTGGTAAGATCTTTTACCGTGAGGATAAAGCAAAATAAACGAAGCTGTGTCAAAAGTCATAAGTACCACGAAGGACACGACATATGCACAAAGGACACAAAGAAGTTATTACTAATTGCCAGGTGTTGTGTACTTCGTGTCTTCTTTGTGCTCGTTGTGTTACTTTGAGCTTTGAACTTTTGGGACAGCCTCTAATTTATTTCATACCGGGAAACCATGTCCTTCCTTCTCCAACAATTTCCCTGAATGGCCATGGCACTGCCGCAAGTATAAGCAACAACGCGATAAACAATAACCAGCCTACTGCTTTATAATTTAAAGCCTTTGCTTTGCCTCTTGCAATTGTAATAAGTATGATGGCCAATAGCATCATTAAAGGATGCTCGACCCAAAAGAACCTGTAGAATTTATCTTTCATTAACTCGATGCCTGCCGGCAAACCTTTGTTAATTCCATACCGGCCAAAGAACAATTGATATATTCCTACTATTAACATGAGATGTGCACTGATCATTAACCATAAACTCGCTTTTCTTACAGCAGTGCTTTTTGAAATGGCCTGTATAAGACAAACAAGTAATAATAATAAAATGATCCAGCGAAGTATGCTGTGGAGATGAAGCATGCCGGTTTCCATGTAGTTTGAGTTTTGGTTTGAGATTCGAAGTTACTGGATTGGTATCATCCTCAAACATCAATCCCGATAGCTATCGGGATCA
>Ga0070698_100005582_pt1 | contig 13753 bp, 11 predicted proteins | sample KBSK1502metaG_FD_65477 | JGI IMG/M metagenome (GOLD analysis project Ga0070698, IMG submission 65477) | Corn, switchgrass and miscanthus rhizosphere microbial communities from Kellogg Biological Station, Michigan, USA - KBS K1-50-2 metaG | ecosystem: Host-associated > Plants > Roots >... | reverse complement strand
GCGTGTGGGACAACTCGACCCCCTTATGCACATGACCGGGCGCGAAGGTCGGGCCTTGGGTCATCTTGCCGGTGAGAAAAGTGCCGGCGTTCGCCCGGCACAGCGCGGCCTCGTCTGCGCGAGCTGCGCCCGACGCGAGGAGGCAGAGGATGAAGACGCGAAGGAGTTTCACGCAAGGCTTCTGATATTACAGCGGCGCTGCATAATAGCGGGCAGCGCCGCTCGCGCCAGCGAAGAGGGCCCCCACCCAGCCCTCCCTCCTCCGCGGAGCGGGAGGGTGGGGGCGCGACACGAAGGGAACCTATATGCCACAAATCGGATATCTGCTGCCGACCCGCGAGCGGGTCATGGAGGGCCGGCCCGAAACGGGCTCGCTGCTGGACCTTGCGGCCCGCGCGGAGAGTCTCGGCTTCGACTCGGTCTGGGTCGGGGATTCGCTGCTGGCTCGGCCACGGCACGATCCGTTGACTTTGCTGGCGGCCGCTGCGGCCCGCACTCGCAAGGTGATGCTCGGCACGGCGGTTTTCCTGCCGGCATTGCGCAATCCGGTCGTGCTGGCGCATCAGCTCGCCACACTCGATCAAATCAGCGAGGGGCGGCTCATACTCGGGGCGGGCATCGCCAGCGACCTGCCCAATATTCGAGCCGAATTTGCCGCTGCGGGAGTGCCGTTCGAGGGCCGGGTCGGCCGCATGATGGAGGGCTTGCGTTTGGCCCGGGCGTTATGGAGCGGAAACCCGGTGAATTGGGAAGGACGCTGGCCGGTGAAGGACGGTGTGCTCGGCCCGACGCCGCACCGCACCGGCGGGCCGCTGATATGGATGGCCGGATCTGTTCGCCCTGCCATCGAGCGGGCGGCCCGGCATTTTGATGGTTGGTTTGCGAACGAGGCCGATCTTGCCCGCTGGACCGAGCAATGGGCTGAGGTGAAGCAGATCCTCCGGGAAGCCGGGCGTGACGCCAGCGGGTTCGTAGCGGCGATCTATGTAACCTTGGCGATCGACGAGGATGCGAGCCGCGCTGGCCGGCGGATCGATTCCTTTCTGGAAAAATATTACGGACAACCGGCCGCGGTGATGCGCAAGAGGCAGGCCTGCTACGCCGGGCCCGCTGCCGGCGCCGCGCAGTTTCTCAAGGGCTTCGTTGATGCCGGCGCCAGTCACGTCATCGTGCGGTTCACCGGCAACCCCGAAGGCCAATTCGAAACCTTGGCCGGAATTCGCGCGCAGCTGGGTTGGTGAGTCCGTCAGGCTCGGCGGCCGATGATCGCGCCGCGCAGACGCTGCGATATCCAATCAATTGCTGCCACGGTGATCAAGACCATCAGGATCAGAAAGCTGACCTGCTGCCACTCCAATACGCGGATCTGTTCCGAAAGCTGGAGGCCGATGCCGCCGGCGCCGACAATGCCGATGATCGTGGCAGAGCGGATATTGGACTCGAAGAAATACAGGATCTGGCTGGCGAAGACCGGCAGCACCTGCGGCAGCATGCCGAAGCGGAAGGCATGCACCCGACTGCCGCCGGCCGAGAGCACCCCATCGACGGGTTTGCGATCGGCGGCCTCGATGGCCTCGGAGAACAGCTTGCCGAACGCGCCCAAATCCGAGGACATGATGGCCAATGCTCCGGCGAAGGGTCCGAGGCCGACGACGTTGATCCAGATCAATGCCCAGATCAGGGTGTCGACACTGCGCACCGTGTCCAGGCTGCGCCGAGAAAGGACGTGGATCACGCGGTTGGCAATGATGTTGCGGGCCGCCAGAAACCCGAAGGGGCAGCCGAGGATCCCGCCGCACAGGGTACCGAGAAAAGCGATCGCGAGAGTTTGGCCGAGCGCTCCGAGATAAAGCTGAACTCGCGCCCAGTTCTCCGGGTTCGGTGGCAACATCAGCTCTGCAATGTCGAGCAGTCGACCGAACCCGGCGGCGATATTGGCGGGCGAGATCCCGAGGACCACCAGCGCTGCGACATAGACCGCGGTCGCCGCAGCGCCCAAGGCGAGCAGGGGGATCTTCTGGCGCCAGCCAGTCCGCAGCATGTCCGGACGCTGGGCGCACAGCTCCGCACCTTGTGCGACCAGCAGCTCGTGTAGCCCGCGCGGCCCACTCATCGCGGGCTCTCCATCGCGAGAAGTCGGTGGCGCAGGCGTGCCGAGAATATGTCGATCGCCATTACAGTCACGATGATCATCAACAGCATGGCGCTGACGTCGGAATAATAGAATTTGCGGATCGCGACGATCAGGTCCTGACCGATCCCGCCGGCGCCGACAAATCCGATTACGGTCGCGCCCCGCACATTGATCTCAAAGCGCAGCAGCGCGTAGCTGACGAGGTTTGACAGCACTTGCGGGGTCACGGCGAAGCGCACTTGCGCCAGCCAGCCGCCGCCGGTCGAGGCGAGGCCTTCGACCGGGCCCATATCGATATTTTCCACCACTTCGGTAAACAGCTTGCCGAGCGTGCCGGCCGTGTGGATCGCGACCGCCAGTATGCCGGGTAGGGCGCCGAGCCCGAACGCCGCAACAAAGATCAGCGCAAAAACGATGTCGGGGACGGTGCGGCAGAATTCGAGACATCGCCGCACCACAAAGCGCACCGACGCGTACTGCATCAGGTTGCGGCTAGCCGGAGCCGCCGCGAAAAACGCGCCGATCGCGCCGGTAATTGTGGCGACATAGGCGATCAGCAGGGTTTCCCCGAGCAGCCGGCTCCAGCGCGCCAGACCCCAGAACCATTCGTGCGGACCGGTCCATACCCGCGCCCCAGTATCGAGCTTGAGCAACCGGTCGAAGTAGCTCGTGAAATTGCCTATCTTGTTCCACAAGGTGACGGGCTGCACCTCGGCTCCGATGGCCGAGACGAGTAGCGCGACCGCCGCGACTGCGAAGCCAAGGACGAGCTGTCGCCGCTTTGCCGCCGCAGCTTCGCTGTAATTGCGGATCAGCGGGGCGAGCTGCGCGGCCGGTGGAACAGAAACCAGACGGGTCAATACCGGCGTTGGGCGGTTCGGCGGCTTGTGGCCTCAGCTGCTCTTCTTGCGCAGCCGGTCGACGAACTGGATCAGTTTGATCGTGTCGTCATAGGCGGCGTTGTCAATGGGCTGCCAAGCCTGGTTTTTGCCGTCCGACAGCCGGTCGAACGCCACTTTGTCCTTTGTCGCAGCTTCGAGAAACGCAGCACGGACCGCCGATTTCAGTTCGGGCGGCAGGCTGGAAAGCATCGCGGTCGGTGGGTTTATGATCAGTTCGGATTTCAGAATGATCCGAAAGTCTTCCTTATTCATCGGCGTGCCGTCGGGGTTCTTCAGCATGCCTTTCTTGAGCATGCGCGTCAGGTTCGAGTCATCCTCGGCGTTCCACCAGTTGGCCGCGACATCGACCGTCCCCTGGGCCAGCGCCAGAACCGCGTTCTCGTGGCTCCCCGTCACCTGCGTCTTGCCGAAAAACGTGTCGGGGCTGATGCCGAGCTTGTCGAGCGTGTAAAGCGGCATGTTGTACCCCGAGGTCGAGTTCGGGTCGACCAGACCGAGATTTTTGCCCTTCAGGTCTGCGATTTTCTGGTGGGGACTTTTTGCCAGAACATAGAATACCGAGTAATAGCCTTTGCTGCCGTCGCTGTTGACGTCGATGACGAAGGCAGCCGTCGCCACGCCCGTCAGTCGGGCGCGGGAGAAAGATGCCGGGCCATAATACCCGATATGGATGTTGCCGGCGCGTTGGCCCTCGATTACAGCGGCATAATCATTGGCGACCCGCAAGGTGATTTTGGTGCCGAGATCGCGGCTGAGGTAGTCGACAAACGGCGTGAAACGATCGACCACACCGGTGGCGTTTTCGGCGGGAACGACGGCATAGACCAGCTCGGGGTACTCCCCGCGCCAGCTCTGTGCTCGTGCGACGCTTATGGTGCTGACCGCGGCGACGAGCCCAGTGAGCAGCGTACGACGGTGGATCGTCATGTCCTTTCCCCCTCTCGCGATGAAGCAAAGCTGCGCGGCAAACCGCAGTCAGGTGGCCGGTGCGACACTGGCCGCGATATCCGGGGTCGGCGGCTCCAATGCGACCCGTGCGCGATTTTCTTCGGCGCCGTAGAGCTCGCGCGCCACGGCATCCGTCAGCCTCGCCGGAACGTCATCAAACACTATGCGGCCCGCCGACATGCCGACGAGCCGATCACAGTAGGCACGGGCGTGTTCGACGGAATGCAAGTTACACAGGACCGTCACTCCGTAATGGCGATTGATCCGCCGCAGCGCGTCCATCACGACCCGGGTGTTCTCAGGATCGAGCGAGGCGACCGGCTCGTCGGCGAGGACAATCTCGGGCTCCTGCACCAAGGCACGGCAAATCGCCACCCGCTGCTGCTGACCGCCCGATAGGCTCTCCGCCCGCTGCGCGGCAGTCCCGGCGAGGCCGAACTGATCGAGCGCGGCCATCGCAATCAGTCTGTCCTCGCGGCTCCACAGCTTGGGCAAGGATTGCCAGGCCGGTGCATAGGCCAGACGGCCCATCAGCACGTTGTTCATTACGTCCAGGCGCCCGACCAGATTGAACTGCTGGAAGATCATGGCGCAGCGCCGCCGCCAATCGCGCAGCTTCCAGCCATGCAGGGCGCTGACATCTGTTCCGTCCCACAAGATGCGGCCGCGGCTCGGCTCCGAGAGCCGGTTGACGAGGCGCAGCAACGTCGATTTTCCGGCGCCCGACCGTCCGATTACACCGACGAATTGACCGGCGGAGATGCTCAGCGAGACATTGTCGACCGCGCGTACCCGCCCAAAGACTTTGTCGATCCCCTCAATGACAAGCCTGGGCGGCGCCATCGGGACGGTTTGCGAGGAACCGACGCTCCGCATGTGTTCGCCAACTGCTCCCTCTTCGTCTCGACTGGCCCGATGCCTCCGTAAGCTTTGCATAAACGAGGCATATGACAGGACGATGACAATCAGGGCGCGCGGTTAACGGGGCGATCGAACAGGCCGCCTAGCCGCGGCCTTCCGCAAAGGCGGGCGCAACTTCCGCCATGAACCGCGCCATCTCGTCCTTGACCTGGGCATGCGGTTTCAAGCCGACGTTGAAGTAAAGGATGACCTCGTCGAAACCGGCGGCTTCGACTTTTTTCAGGGTGTCGGTGATCTGGGCCGGCGAGCCGAGCAAGACGGAATTTTCGGTCAGGTCGGCGGGGCGGACATTGCGTAGCCGCTCGACCATCGCGATGAAATAACGGTAGCTCGGCGGCGCGGTCTTTGGATCCCCCGGAAAAGCGGCGATGACGCATTCCTGGTAATAGCGGATCTGCCGCGCTCGCGCGGCCGCTTCCTCCTCTTTCGTGTCGGCGAAATGGATGAAATAGCTGCACATCAGCCGGCCCGCCGGCTGGCGGTGCTTAGCGCAGGTCTGGCGATAGAGCTCGGCGACCTGCCGCAGCCCGCCATAGGTCATCGCCGCTGCGAAAGGGGCAACGATCAGCCCGCAACCAAGCCTGCCGGCAAGCTCGATCGAGGGCTGCGAAAACGAGGCCACGTAAGCGGGCAGCGGCCGCTGCACCGGTTGTGGCGTGATTGCGACGTCGTCGAATTGGTAATGCTTGCCGTGATGCGAATAGGGCTCTTCGCTCGCCCAGAGGCGGCGGACGATCTCCATTCCTTCTTCGAAGATCTCCTGGTTGTCCTCGAACGAGACCTTGAGAGGCTGGTACTCGCGTCGGTCATAGCCGCGTCCGGCGGCAAAATCGACCCGGCCGCCGGACAGCAGGTCGAGGGTCGCCCATTGCTCGGCGACCCGGATCGGGTGGTGCAGCGGCAGAACGGTCACGGCGGGCGCCAAGCGGATATGCCGCGTCCGGGCCGCGACATTGGCCAACACCAGATCGGGGCAGGACAGCACGCCGAGGGTGCTGAAATGATGCTCGCCGATCCACGCCGAATGCAGACCGACCTCCTCGGCGTAAACCGCCTCGTCGAGGATGTCGGCGACAAAGGCGTTGGCCCCGCGTCTGTTGTTCTCGTAGTGGTTGTCGCTCAGTGTGAAGTAGCCGAATTCCATTTACCCCTCCCGTCCCGCGGATGTGTCAGCGCTCTGCCCGTCCGGGTCCGAGCCGGAGCGGATCAAGGGCGAATTTGCCGAGCCCGAGTTCCCGATAATTCCCGTTGAGACGGGAAATTTCGCCGGTTTTCCCGATTTCCCCGTGATTGGGTGTGGAAGAATATAATCTAAATCAAGCACTTGTAGGCAAATTCCCGTAGCCCTCCGAACCGGGAATTTATCCCGGGTTAATCGGGAATTAAATTCGCCGAACCGGGAATTACGACAGAAGACACAACACACCCCACCGGAACGCGATAAAGCATGAATTCAACTGATGCCGCGCAACTTTACCGCAGCAGTTGGCCGTTTTTGAGGCGCACCAGAGGCACGGCGGCGGAACCGAGGAGTGCGCCAATCTCGGAGTGGGGATGAGCGTGCATTGCACGCTGGGGCGGAATAGCGTGGCCGGTTGTTTTCGCGTAGCGAGAATCACTGCATCCGTATTAAAATCTTCTCATCAGAAGGGAGGGTCCAATGCAGATGCCGTTTTCCGCGCGCCGATGGTTGCGTCTGCCGAGCCGTATCGCGCTGATCCTGGGAATGAGCGCGTTGACAACGGCGGGCGCGCGGGCCGGCGTGCCGGAGCAGGACGACTCCAACCTCGCCTCCATCGGCGATGCACATGTTCGCAGCGAAGGTGGCAGGATTTTCCTCTCGGAAGGCGGCCGGGAAAGCGAATTGCGGCTGTCTGCGACCCCGCAACGCGATCACCTGTTGCGGCTGCTCGAGGGGCACGGACCCGCCGGCATAAAACTCAATCATGATCCCCGCCTGATCATGTCCAGCGGCGGCGGCAGCGGATTTTATTGGTGGGGAACGCGAAAGCCCCTATCGGACAAGCCGGCGCCCGCGCTGCAAAACGCGCCCCAGGCGCCTGCGCCGCCCAGCCCTGGGCCCGGCCCAGGGACCAACCCAGGGTCGGCGCCAAGTGACTCCTACCAACCCACCGATAAGAAAGGGTGACGCCCGCCAGTCTCGGAGTCGCGAATGCGGTCGCCGAAGCCGGCGTCCCGAAAGCGTTTCGGCACGGCACCCATCGCATAGTCGCGCCCTCGGAAACCCTGATCCGCTTCCGCCCCTTCGCATCGCGGATGGGGATTACGCGGCTTGGCAATGTTACCGGTCTCGATCGCATCGGCATCCCGGTCGTCGTCGCTGTGCGTCCCAATTCACGCTCGGTTTCGGTTTCGCAGGGCAAGGGGCTGGATCCAACGCAGGCGATGACCTCGGCGCTGATGGAAGCCATCGAAGGTTTCCACGCCGAGGAGTTCGGGGAGGGCCGGCGCGCCTCCTATCGCGAGCTTGCCGCAAATCACTGCGTCGTCGACCCTCTCGCCTTGTGCACGACAGGCCGGCCTTTCGATGCCGATGACATGATCTCCTGGCTGGAGGGGTTTGATCTGCTGCAGCAAGAACCCTGCTGGGTGCCGGCCGAGATCGTTCACACCGACTACACTCAACCTCTCGACGGCTATTTTCTCGCCGGCTCCAATGGGTTGGCGTCGGGTAATCACCTGGTCGAGGCGATCAGCTCGGCAATCTGCGAATTGGTCGAGCGCGACGCCGTCGCGCTGTGGAGCGCCCTTGGCATTCGTGCACGCGCGCAGCGAGCTCTCGATATCAAATCGATCGACGACGCGGATTGCCGAGCACTACTGGCCAAATACGACAAGGCGGGGATTGCCGTTCGGCTGTGGAACGTCACCACCGACATCGGCATTGCCGCATTCCTCTGTGACATCCATGACCCATCCGCGGATGAGCCGCGCCGGCTGCGCCGTTTCCACGGTGCCGGCTGCCATCCCGATCGTGCGATCGCTCTGGTCCGGGCGCTGACCGAGGCGGCGCAGACCCGCCTCACCTATATCACCGGCATCCGCGATGATCTGCTACCCCCGGAGTACGAGGAGCCGCCGACCGCCGATATTGTCGAGGCGCTGCTCGACGCGCTTCGACAGGAGGTGGCGCCCCATTCGTTCCGCGAGGTTCCGAGTTTTGCCGCCGATGATCTCCGCGAGGATCTCCGGTGGGAACTGGAACGCTTGCAGGCATCCGGGTTCCCACGGGTTGTTGCTCTCGACCTCTCGCGTCCGGAATTCGGCATCCCGGTCGTCAGAGTCGTGATCCCGGGTCTCGAGGGAGACCTCAAGCACCCGCATTACGTCCCCGGTGCGCGGGCGCAGCAATCCGCGGCGCTGTCGCGATGAATGGCGCGCAGAGAGCCGTGATCTTCGCCGGCCCGTCGTTGCCCCCGGCGTTCCGGCCCGCCGATCCGGCGCTCGAATGGCGCCCGCCGGTGCGTCAGGGCGAACTCTATCAGGTCGCACTTACCGGCCCAGCGATCATCGGCGTCATAGACGGTTATTTTGAGGTGACACCGACGGTTTGGCACAAGGAGATCCTGTGGGCAATGGCGCAGGGGATCCACGTCTATGGCAGCGCCAGTATCGGCGCGTTGCGCGCCGTCGAGCTACATGCTTTCGGCATGAAGGGGATAGGCCGGATCTTTGAGGCGTATCGCGACGGCATCCTTTCCGACGACGACGAAGTCGCAGTGCTCCACGGCCCCGAAGAACTCGGCTATCCCGCCGTGACGGAGGCAATGGTCAACATACGCGCGACCCTCGACAGGGCAGTAGCGGACAGCGTACTCGACCGGTGGCTGGTTGCCCAGCTCACCTCGATTGGGAAATCCCTGTTCTATAAGGAGCGCAGCTGGGACGCGATTTTTCGGCTCGCGGCCGGGGTTGGTCTACTGCCGGTGCCGCTCAGCGACCTATCGGCCTGGCTGCTTGCCGGGCAGGTCGATCAGAAGCGGGTCGATGCGCTGCAGATGATTGCGGCGATACGGACGCATCTGGCGGCCGGCGCGACGCCGCTGAGGATTTCCTATCGCTTCCAGGACACCGGATATCACCAAGCCGCGGCACAGCGATCTATCGCTTATAGCGAACAGGTCGGGCACAGGGCCTGCTGAAAACAAGAGGTTTTCGGCGGGTGTGGAATATTATCCGGTACGAGGTTGCTTATCCGAACCTGCAAACTCTGCAATGGCGGAGTCGCGTTTCTTAGAACAAATAATTCGAAGGTTTCGACGAATTCCTCGTGAGGGGAAAAAGCCGCCAGCGCGCTTGCCCATCGTCCGTTCGAGTATATGTTGTGCAGACGAGCGGCCGCCTCAGAGAGATGTCTGGGGCTCAGAAGGCCGGGCAGCTGCAGGACGTCCGAAGGGGGAGCTTGATTAAGTATTTCTCCGAAGCTCAACCACCGGCCCGGCGGGAGATCGACCGGAAATGGCCAGGACCCAAGCGGATAGAAGCCCCCACTGCAGAATCTGGTGGTATCCGCAGGACCGCCAGGATTGGGTGCGCCGGTATTTGGATCAATAACGAAGCTGTCGAACCAATAGATATGACCATATTCATGGGCAAGAGTTGCGAGGACGGTCATAGCGGCAGTATTAGATGACGCACTGAATTGAATGGGAACCGGAGTAGGTGAGAGAGTCTTTAAAACGGCCTGGGTTAGCCTCGTCTCATATGTCTGAAATGGGGGGACACATACGATTCTTGGAGCCTGACACGGGTGGTAGTTCCATAACCCTAGCGATATCGCGATGTACCGCTCTCCTGAGGGATATTTCCGAAATCCCCACGAATTGTTGGCAACGTCTCCATCGGACAGATTGCAGGTGTTCGGCTCGTTGCCGTTACAGCCCGCCCGATTGATGAAGATGCCGTTCAGCTTGCATAGTCGGTCTTTAAAGAACTGCGGAGCCGCATTGAAAGCCGCGGTCAGATCGGATTCAATTTCAGGGTTCACCAGAGCGGAGTCCGGTTGGGGAGTCTGGTCGTAAGGCGGCCCGGGAGTAAAGGATCCCGCAAGGAAAGGCACCGGTTTTAGAGCGCCGTTGGCATCACAGACCTGCGCGATCAGAGGCGCTGGTGCAGGTGGCGGGGGCGAAGGCGGTTGTGGAACGCAAGCGAAGCCGACCAAGGCGACGAGACCGACAACCAAAATCAAGTTGATGGTCTTCATCAAGGCTCTCCCCCTGGGCAGGCGACTGCAAATTGTCGCCGTCTGATTCTGCCGGCGGCCGGCCACCGAGGCTTCGCCGGCTGTCGGAACTAAACCATTGATAGCTTATCAGCAGCTGTTACGCGCTCCTACCGATTTTTGGGTAGTGACTCAGAGTCACTACCGATTTTTGAGTAAGCTCCCGCGTATTAAGCCGCCGGTGCGAGTAGCCGAATCGGCGAGCCCCGGTCGAGCGCGGCGCGTGCCGCTTCGACCCGCGCCGGTTCATCGAGGGTGCCGAGTTTCCGAAAGATCGCGTCGGCTTGGTCGAGCAGCTGCCGTGCCGTCGTCAGGTCTCCGGCGGCTTGGCGCAATGCGGCGCGTGTCACCATCGCACGCGCAAGGTCGTTCCGTGCGCCGATGCGCCCCAGGATCTCCATAGCCGTTGCGACGTACGGTTCTGCAGAAACGGGATCCTCGGGCGCGAGGCATTCACCCATCAACCAGCAGGCCAGACCCTCGAAGTGGAGGTAGCCCATGGCCCGGCTCGGTTCGAGTATGTCTTCGATGAGCGATCGTGCGGCTGCGCGATCGCCTCGGCGAAGATAGCCCTCGGCAAGGTAAAGGCTGGCGCGCCAGCGGGGATAGCTCAGGCGAGACCTCTCGAGCCAGGTGAGCGCCTCACGAAGATCCGCAATACCGGCATCGATCCGACCTGCCTTTATTTCTCCATAACCACGTCCCCATTTTGCCGTTGCGGCGTCATAGGGCAGGGGCTTGAGCGCTAGCGCTTCGTTACAGCACATTACGCCCCGTTCAGGATCGCCTTGCTGAGTGTAGGTCACGCCCATACGCCACAAACCGATTATTCGAAGGCGGACCTCGTTGAGCGTGGTGCCGTGTTCGATGGCACGGCGGCAATAATTTACGCTCCTGTCCCACTCGCCAAGAGCGATCGCGGCCGGGCTCAGATGCGAGATCGTACGGACCGCCCACCACAAGTTTCCGAGCGACTCGAAACTGGCGAGGGCCCGCTCACCCGCTTCTATCGCTTCGCGCAGCCGTCCGGCGGTAAGATAGACCTGGGCCAAGCAGCATTCAGCGTAGGCTTTGATTTCGTCCAAGCCCGCGGCGGTTGCCAACTCCGCCGCTTCATTGCAGTCGTCGATCGCGATATCCGGACGGCCACCCGTCATGATATGTGCCCACCCGCGCCAGTAGTGCCAAGTGGCGCCGCGGCGCGGATCATCGGTTTGATCGACAAGCGGGCGGATTCGATCGAGGGCCTGGACGTGCTCGGCGTGCTCTCCGAGGGCAAACTTTCCATCGCCCTGCTTGAGGATGGCGTCGATGCGGCGCAGTCGGTTGGCGTCCGTGTCCGGCAGCAGGTCGAGCCGGTGGAGCGCATCGTTGAAGTAGTTCAGCGCTTCGCTATTGGCCCAGCGGCGCTGCGATTTCTCGCCCGCCAAGATTGCGTAATCGACCGATTTTTCCGCCTCGGCGCTGCGGCCAAAATGGAGCGCCAACAGTTCTGCAACTTCTTCGGGCCGCTCGGGATGGAGCTCCTCGAGCGCTTGTCCGATGGCGCCATGATAAGCGCGGCGATGCCGCTCGAGTAGACTGCCATAGGTGGTTTCCTGCGTCAGGGCGTGACGAAATACGTAGACGGAGCCTTCGGTCTCGCGGCGCTCATAGACGAATTCGAGACGGCTGAGCTCGCGCAGTTGCTCTGCGGCGGTCCCAGGGCCCTGCCAGACGGCGTTCAACAGACGCAATGGGAATTCCCGCCCGACCACCGCAGCGGTTTGCAGAAATCGCTTGGTTTCGTCCGGCAATCGATCGATCCGCGCCATTACGACGTCGTGGATCGTGTTCGGCACCATCAAATCCGCACGAAGGTCGCGTGCCTCGCCGGCGTGCAATGCCAATTGCTCGAGGAAAAACGGATTGCCGTCGGCCTTCGCCACGATCTCCTGGGTCGCCAGATCGATGAGGTTTTCCGCTCGCAGCACCGAGCGGACCATCTGAATGCTGTCATCCCGCGACAATGGCTGCAGCGGCGTCTGGCCCGCATACGATTTGTCCAACCAGGGGGGCCGGTAGCCGGGGCGGTAGGTCGCAAGCAAAAGGATACGGGAGTCGCGAGCGCTCTCGGCCAAGTATCCGAGGAATTCCTCGGATACCTTGTCCACCCAATGGAGGTCTTCGAGCACGAGAACCAGAGGCCGCCGCAGACTGCCCTTGATGCTGAGCTGCCGGAGCGTTTCGAAGGCTTTGCTTTTGATCGCCTCGGGGTTCGACAAAGCCGGCACGTCGCCGACGTCCTTGACTTCCAGCAGATGCAAAAGGACCGGCGCATTCTCGTCCGGGTCCATCCCGATCTCGCGAAGCCCCGAGCGCACCTTTTCGGTGACGATTTCGGGAAGGTCACTCTCGCCAATCCCGCAATTGTTGCGCAGCAGATCGAGGGGGAGCAGATACGGGATCCCGGTACCATAGGAGAGACACCGGCCCTCGACCCAGGTCACGCGTCCGCGGGCGAGCTGGTTGCGGAACTCGGCAACGAGCCGAGATTTGCCGATCCCCGGCTCGCCGACGAGACCGACCGCCTGGCCGCGTCCGTTTTCGACCTGCCGGAGGATGTTGTTCAGGACCGCCAGCTCGTTCTCGCGATTGACAAAATTCGCCATTCGCGGGGTTGTCGCCTCGCGGAGCCCGGAGCGACGATGCGATACATCGATCAGGCGGTAGGCGGTGAACGGGTCAGCCTTGCCTTTGAGGGTGAGCGGCCCGACCGGCTCGACCCGCGTGTAACCTTGGGAGAGCAGCCGGGTGGCTTCGCTGATCAGGATCGTTCCGGGCTCGGCAGCTTCCTGAAGACGAGCGGCAACATTGGCGGTATCGCCGATCACCGTGTAATCCATCGGGAATTTGTCGGCCACCGGGCCAAATACGACCGGCCCGGTGTGGACGCCAATGCGCACCAACAGGTCCAACCCTTGGCGAGTATCGCCGCCCTTGCTGAACGCGCGCCGGATTGCGAGCGTTGCCAAGAGGGCGCGCCGGACATGGTCCTCCTCGCTCACAGGCGCACCAAAGACCGCGAGGAACCCATCGCCGGTGAATTGCGGCGCCGTGCCTCCGTAGCGGCGTACCTCGGCAAGGCTCGTTTCGAGGAACGCGTGCACGAGGTCGCGCATCGCCTCGGGTCCGAGACGCTCGCTCAGTGGGGTCGAATTGACGATATCGCAAAAGACCACCGTGACTTGTTTTATTTCGCCCGGAAGCGTGCCTCCCGCTCCGGCGGTTTGCGGGTTGTGTCCAAGGGGCTCCGGCGCGACGGTCTCTCGCAGACCCGGCCGGTCGAGCGGCGTCCCACACTGTCCACAGAAGCGGTGTTCGGGAGGGTTGGTGGCGCCGCAAAATGGGCAGGCGGAAGTCAGCGGTGCGCCACACTGTCCGCAAAACTTCATACCGGACGGGTTTTCCGCTCCGCATCGCGCGCATTTCATAACGGGCCTACTCGCCGGTCTGTGCTCAGATTGCGGCTGTCTCTAAGCCCGACCCCACAATTCTTTCGTCGCGAGGCGGGTGCCTTCGCCGAGCGCGGCCAGCTTGGTCCAGACGACGCTCGGGTGAACCTCG